>VOFB01001115.1_pt1 | contig 66000 bp, 40 predicted proteins | sample 5384141 | NCBI WGS metagenome assembly VOFB01 (sample SAMN12384721, study PRJNA508395) | human gut metagenome | isolation source: healthy gut A | host: Homo sapiens
TGATAATCAGTTTAATTATTCTTTTGGCATAAAAATTGTCCTATCATTATCGTAAAACAATAACCATTAAAAATATAAGATTATGAAAAAATTTTGTTGCAGTAGCATTGGTAATGGGATTAGGAACAACAGTGGCATTTGCCGAAAATTTGACATCAGATGTTGAAACTGTCATGGCAGTAAATGACTTCACCCCTCATTAAAGTGAAAGATCTTCCGACAGCGGTAACGGAAGCAATTGCCAAAAATTTTGCGGAATCAACCGTCAAGGAAGCGGCGGTGGAAGCGGCAGAGGATGGCAGTAAGACTTATCAGGTTGTTCTGACAGACAAGGAGGGAGCTGAAAGTACGGTGTTCTTCAATGAGAAAGGTGAAATACTGAAAAAAAGACCGCCAAGAGTGGAAGCCTCCTAACAGTCTAAATCTTCTTTGTAGCGGGACCCAGGATTGAACTGGGGACCTCATGATTATGAATCATGCGCTCTAACCAGCTGAGCTATCCCGCCATCATTTCTCAATTGCGGGTGCAAAGATAGAAAGTTATTTTGAATTTTGCAACATTTCAGAGAACTTTTTCTTGTAAAATTCGTTTTTTAAGAGAAAAACAGCTTAGTATATGGCTAATAAATATTTCAAAAAACATAGCATTTATTATGGCAAATAAGAAAATTTGGCTTAATTTGCCACCGAAACTTTAAAAAGCTAACCTATGAGAAAAGAAAAAATTCGTTTGGAGTACATGTTGAAAGCCGGATCCGGTAACATTGTATGGTCTATTATCAGTACTCCATCCGGCCTGGAAACATGGTTTGCAGACAAGGTGACATTCAAAGACAAAGTATTCACCTTTTATTGGGGAAAAACAGAAACACGGCAAGCTGAAGTTACAAACTTCCGGGTTAACAGTTTTATACGCTTTCGATGGCTGGATGATGAAGATCCTAAAGCCTATTTTGAATTGAAAATGGTCTATAACGAACTAACCTCTGACTATATGCTGGAAGTGATTGACTGGGCAGCCCCCGATGAAGTAGAAGATACGAAAGAACTTTGGGATTCCGAAATAGAGAAGCTAAAAAGGGTAAGTGGACTGTAATTCTATAAAAATATGCAAAACTTGTCTTTGCTCTCCGTTTTTTATGCTATTTTTGTGCCTTGATAGTTGCACAAAATGAAATAATGCTACGCATAAAAAAATTAGATATATTTATCCTAAAGAGCTTTTTGATGCTCTTTATAGGTACTTTTTTCATCTGTCTCTTCATCTTCATGATGCAATTTTTATGGAGATATGTAGACGAGTTGGTTGGAAAAGGATTGGAAATGAGTGTTTTAGCACAATTTTTCTTTTATTCTGCTCTGACCTTAATACCTTTGTCCCTACCTTTGGCAATTTTATTAGCTGCCTTAATGACATTCGGTAACTTTGGTGAAAGATATGAATTGCTGTCTATGAAAGCAGCGGGTATTCCCTTATTGAGGATCATACGTCCACTGATTATTTTTTGTACTTTCCTGTGTTGTACCTCGTTTTATTTTCAAAATGTCATAGCTCCCAAAGCGCAGATCAAACTGCTTACTTTACTTGTATCCATGAAGCAAACTTCACCAGAACTGGATATTCCGGAAGGTGTATTTTACGACGAAATTGAGGGGTATAATATATATGTAAAACAGAAAGACCGTGAAACAGGAATGCTAAAAGATGTACTGATCTACAACTTTTCAGATGGGTTTGAAAACGCTCACATTATATGGGCTTCCGAAGGAAAAATGGAGATGACAGCAGACAAACAACATCTTTATCTACATCTGTATAACGGAGAGCAGTTCGAAAATCTGAAATCGCAGACCATTTCATCCAATAATGTCCCCTATCGACGTGAAACCTTCAGAGAGAAACATACCATTATCGAATTTGACGGCGGATTCAACATGGTAGATGGAAGCTTTTTAAGTGACCGTTCGGACAGCAAAAACATGATTGAAATCAGCCAGTCCATCGACTCACTGAACCACCGTGCCGACAGCTTGGGAAGAAGTATGTATAATGAAATAAAAGCCTCGACTTATCGCAATATCGTATTATCGAAAACAGACTCCGCAAAAATAGTTGAAACAAACAACAAAATCAATGTGGACAGCCTGTTCAATTCCTATACTTTAGCTGAAAAAGATAAGACACTGGGTAGTGCGGCGGATCGTACCGAGGCACTGGCCAGCGAATGGAGCATGAAAAGCTATCAAACTACAGATGCGGACAACAATATCCGGAAACACGAAGCCGACTGGCACAAAAAAATCACCCTCTCTCTCAGTTGTTTGATTTTCTTTTTCATCGGTGCGCCTTTGGGAGCCATCATCCGCAAAGGAGGTTTAGGAATGCCCGTAGTGGTATCCGTCTTAATTTTCGTAATTTATTATATCATTGATTCCGGAGCTACCCGAGTAGCAAAAAGCGGTGAAATGAATATGGTATTGGGCGTGTGGATGAGTACCATTGTATTGGCACCTATCGGAGCCTTCTTTACTTATAAGTCAAATAATGACTCTGTGGTATTCAATGCCGAAGTGTATATCAATTTCTTCCGTATGCTGCTAGGTCTGCGCCCCTCGCGCCATGTATTCAAAAAAGAAGTTATTATAGAAGATCCGGACTATCCACGTATACAAACGGAATTGGAGAAACTATGCAACATCTGTAACGAATATGCCATCAAGCATAGACTGGCCGATGCACCTAATTATATCCGCATCTTCACCAATAAAGGACATGACGACGTCATAGCCGATATCAGTGCCAAAATGGAACTACTCATAGAAGAATTATCCAACAGCAAAGATGGAGTATTACTGGAATACTTAAATAAATATCCCATTTTGTCCACCAAAGCTCACAAAAGTCCGTTTGACAACCAATGGCTGAATTTACTCGCAGGAATCATTGTACCAATAGGCCTGTTCTTCTATTTCCGCATTTGGCGGTTCAGTATCCGGCTGGATAAAGATTTAAAAAACATAATCAAGACCAACCGTGAAATTCAAGAAAGAATAAACAATAAATCATTTATAATTTGACTATGGAAGAATTAAAACTAAATACCATCGAAGAAGCGATAGCTGACTTCCGTGAAGGTAAGTTTGTCATTGTAGTGGACGACGAAGACCGTGAAAATGAAGGCGATTTAATTGTTGCTGCGGAAAAAATTACTCCCGAACAAGTCAATTTCATGTTGAAACATGCACGTGGCGTGCTTTGTGCACCTATTACCATTTCTCGTTGCAAAGAATTGGAATTACCTCATCAAGTAGATACAAACACGTCAGTTCTAGGTACTCCTTTCACTGTAACTGTAGATAAGCTGGAAGGTTGCAGTACCGGAGTTTCTATCCACGACCGGGCCGCTACCATCCGTGCTCTTGCCGATCCCACCTCCACTCCCGAAACATTCGGACGTCCGGGGCATGTCAATCCATTATATGCACAAGACAAAGGGGTGCTGAGACGTGCAGGCCATACAGAAGCCTGTATCGACATGGCGCGTCTGGCAGGACTATACCCTGCCGCCGCACTGATGGAAATCATGAGTGAGGACGGAACCATGGCACGTCTGCCCGAACTAAGAAAAATGGCCGATGAATGGGGGCTGAAACTAATTTCAATCCGTGACTTGATCGCCTATCGTCTGAAGCAAGAGTCATTAGTAGAAAAAGGGGTGGAAGTGGACATGCCGACTGAATACGGCCATTTCCGTCTGATACCTTTCCGCCAGAAAAGCAATGGTTTAGAACATATCGCTATTATAAAAGGTGACATAAAAGAAGGAGAACCCGTTTTGGTACGCGTACATTCTTCTTGCGCCACCGGTGATATTTTCGGATCCATGCGTTGTGACTGTGGAGAACAACTGCACAAAGCATTGCAAATGATCGAAAAAGAAGGAAAAGGTGCTGTTGTTTACTTAAACCAAGAAGGAAGAGGCATAGGACTAATGGAAAAGATGAAAGCCTACAAATTGCAAGAAAATGGTGTGGATACTGTAGAAGCAAATATCCTTTTAGGGCATCAGGCAGATGAACGTGATTACGGAGTCGGAGCACAGATACTACGCAGTATAGGCGTCACCCAAATGCGTTTGCTGACAAATAATCCTGTCAAACGTGTAGGATTGGAATCATACGGTTTGTCCATAGTTGAAAACGTTCCCATTGAAATCACGCCTAACAAATATAACGAGCGTTATTTAAAAACCAAAAAAGACAGAATGGGACACACATTGCACTTTAACAAATAAAAAAGCTATAACTCAGACGAAATCACATCATTTTTTATGCGATTTCGTCTGTTTTACTTTCATAATTAAGATATTATCCTTTATTTTGCAGCAAGTAAACTTAAACACATTAAAAAATAATAGCAATGAATCAATTATCAGATCGTCTGAATCGTTTGTCTCCTTCAGCAACATTGGCCATGTCCCAAAAAAGTAATGAGTTAAAAGCCCAAGGAGTTGATGTCATTAATTTAAGCGTAGGTGAACCGGACTTCAATACCCCGGACCACATCAAAGAAGCAGCAAAAAAGGCAGTAGATGATAACTTTTCCAGATATTCTCCAGTTCCGGGATATCCTGCACTTCGCAATGCAATCGTAGCCAAACTGAAGAATGAAAACGGATTAGACTATACAGCTGCACAAATCTCCTGTGCAAACGGTGCCAAGCAATCTGTTTGTAATACGATTATGGCTCTAGTTAACGACGGTGACGAAGTAATAGTCCCTGCTCCCTATTGGGTAAGCTATCCTGAAATGGTAAAACTAGCAGACGGAACTCCTGTTATTATCACTGCGGGTATTGATCAGGATTTCAAAATCACCCCTGCACAACTAGAAGCAGCGATTACTCCTAAAACCAAAGCATTGATTCTTTGCTCACCGTCAAATCCCACCGGTTCCGTTTATACCAAAGAAGAGTTGGCCGGCTTGGCCGCTGTTTTGGCAAAGCACCCGCAAGTATATGTTATAGCCGATGAGATTTACGAACATATCACATACAGTGGCAAACATGAAAGCATTGCCCAATTCCCTGAGATTCATGACAATGTAATTATTGTAAACGGAGTTTCAAAAGCATATGCTATGACAGGATGGAGAATCGGGTTCATTGCCGGTCCGGAATGGATTGTAAAAGCTGTAAATAAGCTGCAAGGACAATATACCTCAGGTCCGTGCTCTGTTTCTCAGAAAGCTGCCGAAGCTGCCTATACAGGTACTCAGGCTCCCGTAGAGGAAATGCGCCAAGCATTCCAGCGCCGCCGTGACCTTATTGTAAAATTAGCAAAAGAAATTCCAGGATTTGAAGTAAACAATCCTCAAGGAGCATTCTATTTATTCCCGAAATGTGATTCCTTTTTTGGCAAATCAGCAGGTGACCGCAACATCAATAACGCTGACGATTTAGCAATGTATCTGCTTGAAATAGGTCATGTGGCATGTGTAGGTGGTACTTCATTCGGTTCCCCCGAATGCATCCGTATGAGTTATGCAACTTCCGATGAGAATATTATAGAAGCTATGCGCCGCATCAAAGAAGCATTAGCCCTATTAAAATAAAATATTCTTTCTATAAAAAGAACAGGCATCCGTTTTTTTCTGTGGTGCCTGTTTTTTTTATTCATAAAGTAGACATACGAGCTTGTAATCAACACAAAATTTAGATAAACAAAAAAACGACCGTTTCCATCAACGGAAACGATCGTTATTAACTTTAAAGAACAAAATTGTACTGCTTAGCCAAGGTGAATAGCTTCAGAAGGACAAGCATCAGCACAAGTTCCGCACTCTGTACACAGATCCGGATTGATAGAATACTTATCGCCTTCAGAAATTGCTTCTACCGGGCATTCATCGATACAAGTACCGCAAGCGATACAATCGTCACTAATTACGTAAGCCATTTTCGTTAATTATTAAATTATTAGTACTAATTGATGGAGCAAATATACAGCTTTTCTCTATTAGTTGTCACATAGAGATTACAAAAATGCACTAATTTGTATTTAATCTAAATATGATCATTTCATCAAAGCCTGATACATAACCTGTTGCATACGAGGACGGATATTTAACCGCATCAACTGTTTATGGTCAAAAGGACGCGGATAAATCCGATTACTCAGAAAAACAAAAACCAAATGATTTTTCGGATCTGCCCAAGCGCAAGTTCCGGTAAAACCAGTATGTCCTATCACCTCTTCGGGCGCTTCCTCCGCACACGGACTTTTCACACTATTATTCACATCCGGTTTGTCAAATCCCAATCCTCTCCTACTGATTTTTGAGGTATGGGTTAAAAATAAATCACAAGTTTCCCTACTCAGATAACGCTTTCCATTATAAACCCCTCCATCAATCAATAACTGATACACTTTTGCCACATCACGAGCCGTGGAAAATAAACCGGCATTTCCTGATACCCCTCCCATGAAAGCAGCTGATTCATCGTGTACATAACCCTGCAACACTTTTCCTTTACGCAAATAATCCGCTTTCACTGTAGGAACAATTTCCTCCTTTTTGAACTGCCGAAGCGGCAAATAAGCCGTACAGTTCATCTCCATCGGTTTATAGAATTCCTTATCTAAAAAAAGATTCATAGGCATTTTACTGATATTCTCTACCATTTCTTTCAATAACATAAAGTTCAGGCAACTGTAACGATATCTCCTGTCTTTTAATGGAATACGTCCTATTTGTACCATAATGGAATCACGAAAAGAACGATGAAGAAACATACTGTCAGCTACCTGTAAAGGATAATCAGCAGAGAAAGTTTTTGCCATCAACTCTTTTCTATAATCAAACTTATCAATGACATACAGCCGTGTATCTATTTGCGTATGATGACTAGCGTCCGGTCTTGCTCTGTAAAAACTCCCCTTATAACTGTCTTTATCTATAGTCTCCTTATAAAAAGGCCAAAAAGCAGGAATGCCCGACTGATGTAAAAGTAACTCCTCAATAGTGACGCGTTCCTTGTCCGTACCTTTTAAAGCTGGAATGTATTGAGATATGCGATCGGTCAAACCAAATTTTCCTTCATCGTAAAGTTTCATAACAGCCAACAGCGTCGCCGTGGTCTTGGTTAACGAAGCCAAATCATACAAATCATCCTTTTCCACCTTTCGGTCACTTTCATAAGTGAAAGTGCCGAAAGACTTATCATATACTGGTTTCCCATCTTTTAAAATTAGAATCTGACAACCAGGATAAGCCTTCGCCTTGATTCCTTCCATGGCTATCCTGTCTATCTTTTCCAGTATTTTGGAATCCATACCATAATCCTCAGGTCTATAAATACGAGACACTTTAGGAGTTATAGTCACTCCATCACCCGGTTTGAACAAATCGGCGACAGCCACCGACAAACGCCCGTCTGCCACTGCCTTTCCTACCAAGACATCAGCCACATACTCCTGAATAACAGATTCATCAGTATGCCCCAATACTACAGCCGCTGCTTTCTTCCAATAGCCCTCCATATCCAACATAGACTTTAATGGCATCAGAAACACATAAATAACAGGCAAATCAGCCGGAAGCGAATCAAGCATTGTTTTATACTTTTTGTAATCATCCGAAGTAACCACCACAATTACACGCTGACTACCCAACAATCGTTTTCTGATAGCTTCCATCGAATCCGGACGAGCAACAACACGTGTGAGAGAAAGTGTATTTTGCAAACGATTATAAAAAGCAAGCCCAGCACCGGGAGTTTTCCCAATATTCAGAACCACCGTTCCCCTCAATTTTGAATCCAAGGGCAAGATTCCATTTACATTGGCAGGAACCGTTATAGCAGCTTTCTGCAAGCGGAGAATCAACTCCTTCGTTTCCGGACGATTCAATCGTTTCTCCAGCCCGGAAAGTTGGACGTGAGGTTTATTCTTCAACCCTAAAACATATTTATAAGTCAATACCTTACGACATTTTTCCGTAATCAGTTCTTCTGATAGTTTTCCACTTTTTACAGCATTTAAAACACCATCCAATTCTCTCTTCAAATTACGGGGAGCCAATAATAAATCATTACCTGCTATCAAGGCTTGAGCGCATATATTCTCATTTTGCGAAATACCTTTCATCTCCAAAGCATCTGTAAAAACCAAACCTTGAAAGCCCAATTCCCGACAAAGTAAATTATAAATAATATGTGAAGAAATCGAAGCCGGATTTTTACCCAATTCAGGTACCTCCAAATGCCCTACCATCATACCTCCCAGTCCTGCTTTAACAGCCTCTTTAAACGGAAAAAGCTCAATGCTGTCCAAACGCGCACGATCAAAATTCAAAACCGGTAACGCCTTATGAGAATCCACTTCCGTATCTCCATGTCCCGGAAAATGTTTACAGACAGACAATACCCCTCCATCCTCCAAACCACGAGCATAAGCCACCACTTTTTGAGCCACATTCCGAGGATCACCACCAAAAGAACGGGTATTAATAACCGGATTCCGAGGATTAACATCCACATCAGCCACCGGAGCAAAATTGATCTGCACACCTATCTCCTTACATTGGCGAGCTACTTCCTTACCATATTCATAAAGCAGTTCATTATCCTGTATACATCCCAAAACTCTGTTTCTTGGAAAACGAGGAGTTCCTTTCAAACGCATAGCCAGCCCCCATTCACCATCAAAAGTAATGAGCAAAGGCACTTCCGCCAGACTCTGCGCATAATTAGTCAATAAAACCTGATCAGACAACTGACCGCCCGAAAAAAGTAATCCTCCTACTTTATATTCTTTTATAGCTGCATATATATTGTTTTTATTTCGCTGTGTCTGAAGAGGAGCCACTGTGTGTATAAACAGTTGTCCTATCTTTTCCTTCAAACTCATTTCAGAAAGCTGTTCATCCACCCATGCCTTACAATCCTGAGTATCCGCCTTCCCCTTTTGTAACAGCCCAGGCATCTGCTGTGCATACGTCATCACACATCCGACGACACATAAACTTATAAATAACAATACGTTTCTCTTCATCTAATTTCTTCAATTATATCAGATTTCCTTATACAACAGCAACTATCAGTTCTTTTCCATCCTTACTTTCATTTTTCCCACATAAACAGCATTTTTTCCCATTTGTTGCAATGGAATCTCCTTGCCATCCAAATTCTTATAAAACAAAGTCTTATCAAAATAAGAATGCGAATGACCTCCCAAGACAATATCAATATTACGAGTATTAAGAATCAAAGTTTCATCAGAATAAGGTTTTCCTTGCCACCCTAAATGAGACAAACAAACCACTAAATCACATTTTTCCCGATTCTTCAATATATCCGCCACACGCTGAGCAGCCTCTATTGGATTTTCAAAAACCACTCCTTCACAGTTTTTTGCCTGTACTAGCCCCTCCAATGCAGGACTCAGTCCGAACACACCTACCTTTATCCCCTTACGTTCCAAAATAACATACGGTTTGACAAGCCCCTCCAAAACAGTTCCCTGTACACCATAATTAGCACAAACAACAGGAAAATCCGCCATTTTAAAAAGACGTGCCATATTATCCAAGCCCAAATCAAACTCATGATTTCCAATAATCCCGGCATCATATCCCATTTCATTCATCAGCTTCACTTCAACCTCACCACCAAACATATTATAAAAAGGAGAGCCTTGTGAAAAGTCACCACAATCAAACAATAACAAATCCTTATCCTGTTTCCGTATTTCTTTTATTAAGGTAACACGACGTACAAAACCCGCTTTTCCTGCAAACTCCGGATTCGGATCAGTAATGGGGATAGGTTCCACACGGCTGTGGGTATCATTAGTATGAAGTATCAAAAGTTCTTTGATATCCTGTGCTGCCAGCGCACAACATACACACAAAGCAGTAAATAATACATATATTCGTTTCATGACGGTTCAGTTTATTCTTTAACGGTAATTCTTCCTTCTATCTTTGAGTCTATTTTCTTCCCTGCTTTAGTCTGCTCATTCACATAGTTCAGAAACAACTGACGCACTGTGGCCTTTTCAGGCAGCAATTTATCCGCATCGCCCACTTTGGCAAAAGCAGTCATATGGTCATTTCCCTCAGCCAAATAATCCAAGGTGGCTACTTTATACTCTTTGGAGTCTTCAATTTCTTTTCCGGCCACTGTAGCATCCAATAATTTTCCATCTCCAGAAATTTCAAGACAAGCGCCACTTAATCCCTCACCATGCACAGCTGCTATATTTTCAAAAAGTTCACGCAGCAAAGCCCCATTCATAGTAACAATGCACAATGTATTTTCAAAGGGAGTTATTTCATAAATATTACCGTAAGTTATATCCCCCTCGGGCAAAGCCGTACGTAGTCCCGCCCATATTCGTCACCCCCACGTCGGCCATACGGCCTATATATGCAGAAGCAGAATAACGTAAAATATCCGCTACCAAGTTGGATAACTCACTTTCAGGACGAAAGCGATCCATAAAACGAGCGCTTTGTCCTATGACTGGTGACATAATACTATCAACCGTTTTTTGATACGGAGCCAAAACAGCGATTGCAGCGGAATCCGGATTAGCATCCAAAGCTGCTGTCACTTCTATCCTGCTTCCCTCAACTGATGCCAGAGAATAGCCTGAATGACAGCTTGAAAACATAAAAATCCCGGCTACTATTCCTGCCGGAATGATACACATAATTCGGTTTGGTTTCATGTTTATTAGTTGTTTATTGCCCAAATGTAGTTAAAAAAGAAGTTGCAACCAACGATATCAGATGAAAAATAGTTGAATTTAATTTGGCTGTATGACAAAAATCTAGTAATTTTGCACCGCTTTCGCGCAATCGCTGTCAAAGAAGAGTTACTTGATATGTTGCGTTGGTAACGATAAACAATTTAAAATCAAAAAAAATGGATTTAATTAAAATTGCTGAAGAAGCATTTGCTACTGGCAAACAGCATCCTTCATTCAAAGCTGGTGATACTATTACAGTGGCATACCGTATCGTTGAAGGTAGCAAGGAACGTGTACAGTTGTACCGTGGTGTTGTTATCAAAATCGCTGGACATGGTGACAAAAAACGTTTCACCGTTCGTAAAATGTCTGGAACTGTAGGTGTTGAACGTATTTTCCCTATCGAATCTCCGGCTATCGACAGTATCACTGTTAATAAAGTTGGTAAAGTTCGTCGTGCTAAATTGTACTATTTACGTGCTCTTACTGGCAAGAAAGCTAGAATTCAGGAAAAAAGAGTTAATCAGTAAGATTTATCATTCCTACATAAAAAAGGAGTATTCTCTTCCCGAGAATACTCCTTTTTTAATTTACATCCCCTTTACCACGATTTTTTATATAATCATGAACAAACAGACTTGAAATAGCATTTATATTTAATATTGAATCAAACTTAAACCATTTATGAAAAGAATAATGTTCATTTTAGGAGTAAGCATCATTATGGCCTTACTTACTGTTACCGCAGCCTTGGCAGGTTGGTGGCTCGGAGCGTCTCTGCCTCTAGATATATCTGATACCACTCGACAAATAGCAGCATTACTCACCGCTTCTGCTTGTACATGGATACTCTATATTGTAAGTCGCAAAGTACTGACAAAAATCAGTCTCAAACCATACTAAATATATAGTCCATTAAAACAAAAAGGTCAACCGATTCTATATCATTCTCGATTGACCTTCTTATTTAAAATCTTGTTTTCATCATTCCTTATTTTCTGTTTCCTGTATCCCGGACTCTTCCTTTCCACGTAAATAAACAGAAGGTGCCACACCAAATTGTTGCTTAAAACATTTACTAAAATAAAACGGATCATTAATACCTACTTTATAAGAAACTTCGGCTACCGTATAACGATTTTCCAACAACAGTTCCGCCGCTTTCTTCATACGAATAATCCGGATATATTCATTGGGTGAATATCCCGTCACCCCACGTACCTTACGATAAAAAACGGTTCGTCCCAATCCCATCATCGAAGCAAACTCATCAATCGTAAACTGAGCATTACCAATCTGTTGTTCCATAACCACCTGTAATCTGTCAGCAAATTCTTTATCCTTATCAGAGGTACAAATAGCCGGTCGTACCATATTCGGATCATTCGAAAATTTCTCACGTAATTTCTCACGTTGCTCTATTAGTTTGAAAGCGCGTGCCAACAGTAGTTTCGGGCTAAAAGGCTTAGTAATATATGCATCCGCACCACTTTCCACGCCTTCCAAATGACTTTCGGCAGAACTCATAGCTGTCAATAAAATAATAGGTATATGACTTGTATCAAAATCATTCTTCAATTTTCGGGTTACCTCAAATCCTGTCATCCCCGGCATCAGCACATCACAGATTATCAAATCAGCATCATACGTACGTGCACGTTCCAATCCAGACGGACCATCCGCCTCGGCCACAACTTCAAAATATTGTCCCACTTCTTCTTTCAAAAACTCACGTACATCGTTATCATCTTCTATAATAAGTACTTTACGCTTATTAAGTGGTGCAGATGGAAGTTCCACGCCCCCTTCTTGCGCCGATATTTCTTCTGCAAGAACAGCCGCATGATGTACTTCCTCCTCTTCCAGCAACACATTATGGGGAATCAGAAAATCTTTTTCCTCATAAACAGAAATATCAGTAGGCAAACTGACTGTAAATATAGACCCACCACCTTCATTTTCAGTATATACTATCGTACCTTTATGTACACACACCAGTTCATGTGTCAAATGCAGGCCGACTCCGACACTACTACCCGAAAAGCTACTTTGCATAAAACGCTTAAATAACTCATTACGTTTCTCTTTAGGAATGCCTACACCGGAATCGGCTACCGATATGACCAACTGTTTCTTTGCTTCATCCACCGTCACAGAAAAAGTCACTTTTCCACCGCTGGGTGTATATTTGAAAGCATTAGACAACAAATTATAAGTCACTTTGTCCAAATAACCCTTATCGATAAACATCTTATAAGAAGCTACAGATGGCAAGAACTTGAAATCCATATTCTTAGACTCAGCAGCATCATTGAAACTCAAGAAGATTTCATACAAGAAAGCCATGACATCCGTTTCCTCCAAAGAAAGGGCCAGTTTATTATTCTGCATCTTACGGAATTCCAGCAACTGATTGATAAGACGCAACATACGCTGGGTGCTTTTATCCATGACCTTCAATGAATAAGCCATTTCTTTAGGGATTTTACCACCACGCTGCATCTTTTCCAATGCTCCTTGTATCAAAGTCAAGGGAGTACGGAACTCATGAGAGATATTCGTGAAAAAAACTAATTTATACTCTGTCAGCTGTTTCTCCACCTGTATACGATTACGCAAAGTATTAAAGTCACGCATCAGTCTGAAAGTGATATATAGCGCCACCCCTATCAAAATAGCATAAATAAAGAAAGCCCAAGTAGTTTTCCAAAAAGGAGGAACAACAATAATCTTCAAAACCGTTTCTTTATCTCCCCACACACCGACCCCATTGCAAGCTTTCACCCGCAATTTATAAGTACCGGGTGCCAGGTTCTTATAAGCTGCAAAATTCAACGAAGACGGTATACTCCACTCTTTATCATAATTATCCAACCGATACGTATATTTAGTACTATTCGTTCCGGAATAATCAAATGTAGAGAAATCTATGACAAAAGAATTTTGAAAATATTTCAACTCGATTTCATCTGTATAAATCAACGAACGGTCTAACGGAGAATCCACATCGCCCGGGCGCATGGCAATACCATTAATTCGAAGATTGGTAAAAGCTGCCATAGGAGTTACAGTGGAATTATTCACAATTTTGCCGGGAGTGATAACAACCAATCCATAATTAGAACCAAACATCAGTTTGCCATCCTTACTCACACAACCACTGTTCTCACTATAGACATTCCCCAACGCATATGCCGAGAAAAAGAAATTTTCAAAGGCATGTGTATCCGGATCAAAACGAGAAATACCATATTCCGTTGCAACCCAAAGCTTACCCTCCCTGTCTTCAACAATAGATTGCACCATACTATTTACCAACCCGTCACTTCCATCATAATGCTCAAAAGTCAAGTTTCTGTAATCACCTTCTGGCATACACATACTGAAGCCTTTTCCTGAAGTACCTACCCATATCCGGCCTTTACTATCTTGATGGATACATTTTATTTCATTACTACGTAACTTACCGTTATTATAATTATAAGTAATATAGTTATCCGGGTCATTCATTAACGAATCAGGATTAAATATGTAAACTCCGGCACTGGTACCCACCCATATCCATCCATTATTGTCTTCCTGTATCACACGAATCTGGCGCTGGCTATAAAAATTGTTCAAAAACCGCTTGAATACATACTTATCCTTTTCCTTCACCGCCAAATTCAATCCACCGCCAAAAGTGCCTATCCACATTCTATTCTTCCGGTCCCGGTAAAGAGTAAAGATATTATTATTTCCAATAGACAGAGGATCATCCGAGTGATAAGTGTACCATCTTCCGTCAATACTCAATCCGTTTCCACGGCTACCCAACCAAATACTACCATCAGCCCCTTCCTCAACAGCATAAATGTTAGAATCAAAATAACGACTGCTCTCTATCGTTTTCAAATGAGGGTCATAAATATACAATCCTCCACGACGGGTACCCAGCCAAATCTTATCATCAAGCATACGGTTGATCATACGCACGGTATTTGAACGGTCTGATAAAGTTTCATCTTCAGGAAAAACACGCTCAGCTCCTTCATTCAAGACCGAAAGACGAGAAATACCCGTATATTCCGAACTGACCCAAATACCACCGGCACGATCCTCCATAATATATTGCAAAAAATTTGAAGTGATATGACTGAATCCATTAATATTGGATTCGAAATGCTGCAATTCATCAGTAGCCAAATCATAAGCAAACAAACCGTTACCATAAGTGGAAATCCAAACAATATCACGAGAATCATGAACGATGTGGTAACGTTCCTCATCTATATAATTTACTTTATCAGCCGGAATCAGTTGGAAAGACTTGACAAATCTGGTCTTGGCGTTGACATACCATACCTTACCTGTATGATTATAAATCCAGAAATTCCCCCGGTTGTCAATCTGAACTTGTCCTTTTTTTATATTCAGTTCCGTATCCCGGCTCACCTGATGAGTTCTCAAATTAAAGACATAACTGCCATCTTCCGTAAAAACGATCCAATCGTTTTGCAAGCGCATGGTACTATATACTTTACTACCTTCACCTAAACGGGTAACAATACGGCTATCCTCTCCTTCTCTCTTCAACGAAATTGTTCCTGTTCCCGAAAGAAAAAAAACATCTTTACCAAAAGACATCATCTTGAAGGCATCATGATTTTCTTCCACCAATACTGCCTTGTCCCCTACCACTTGAGCTATACCGTCATGGCTACCAATCCATATTCTTCCTTGCTCATCCTCAGATATATAAGTAATATTATTAGAAGGGAGATTATTATTTTCTTTCTTGAAAACCACAGATGTAAATTCACCATTCATATAAGTCACTTTACGACACCCGTTTCCATCCTGCCATAACCAGACATTACCTTCACGGTCAGTCATCTTATAACTATACAGTTGCTCATATTCCCCACAACCGGTAAAATCAACAAAACAATCTTTCTTCAGATCATAACAACTAAACAACTCGGCAGAAGTCGCAATCCATAAGAAACCATTTTTATCTTCTTCCAAATCGCGAATCCGATGGTCTATCAACGAAATTTTATTTCCACCCTCAGGACGATAAGTCACAAACGAATTCCCGTCATAACGACTAAGTCCATTCAGCGTTCCCATCCAAATAAAACCTTTATTGATCTGTGTGGAGACGGCTTGCCAACCCAATTGAGCAACCGGGCCGTAGGCCATTGCATCCAGCCATCCTTGGTTGATGGCATGGGCGATGCAATATACATAGATGGCTGTTGCTGAGGTTTCCAGATAAGAGTCATTCCGGTCCAATAACTGATGCCAGAGTCCTTCTCCACTTTGGCAGGCAGCTAAACCACGAACATGTTCGCGAAACAGCTCCATGAGTTTTGCACGCTGAGGATAATTTTCCGGCATTACGTCCAGCACTTCGGTCATGGTGAGCAAAGCCCAGCCATTGGCACGTCCCCAATGGAAAGCCGGGTGATCTTGCATACCTTCTACCCAACCGTGGCGGAATAGTTTCTTTTCTGGTACCCACATCCGTTCTGCAAACTGGAATATCTGCCTGGTAGCTTCTGCAAGGTAATTGGGCTTATTATCTTTGGCCAATTTAGAATACCAGGCAACAGGCGGAACCCCCATAAACATATCGTCCAGCCACAATGTATTGTATTGGGGACGGATACGGGCGAAAGTTCCGTCGGCAAGGCGGTATTCCTTGTTCAAGATAAAGTCGAGGTAATTGTCTATCAAAGGATAGAGATTGAGAGATTGATCTTGTAATTGGGCTTTGATCATGGCTGCACATACGGCTCCGGCATCATCGAGGGCATGGGGAGTCAGAATTTGTTTCATTTGTGGATCAACCTGACCACTTTTCTCTTGTAATTCCCGGAAATGCGGCGCTACTTCTGCAAGGAAATTAAATCGGTCAGTGACGTATTTCATGTAGTTGGCGTCTCCCGTAGCTTTGGCAGCGGCCATCATGGCAGAGTACGTAACTCCCCATTCATAACTGGCAAGGCGGAAAGCGCCTCGTTCCAGCTGTGCATCAGCCGGTAGGTTCTTGTAATCTGTGATTACCTTTCCGGTCTTTTTACTAACAACGCGGGTAGGAGTGTTCTTTTCCAGATAGCGGAGTATGCGGTCGATGTCTGTCTTTATTTCTGTAGTCGTAAGTTCTTTATAAGGGACTTTGTAAGCCGGTTGTAATAGATGCAACGGAGTGTTGGAGTCATTTATTACTTCTTTCTTTTTCTGGGCGTAGATACTGATACCGGTTAACAACAAGGCACCTGTTAGGCAAAGAGTCTTAATATTCATAACTTATAGTTCTTTATCTTTTGGGTTATTACTTAAAATTATATCCTCTGAACCATCCTTTCAGGTCCGGACCGAAATAGAAACCAGGCTGGGTAGGCTGGTTGTAAGCCACATTCTGAGTAGCGATGCTGATACGATACACCGGATCTTCCAAGAAAGTATGAAAACGGTATTCAGTCGGTATCCGCGACACATACAGACGAAGTGCCGAATTATCTTCCGTACGGAGCAGCACCTCCTCACGCCAATCACCTATTATATCTCCCTGCAAACAAGGATGGGACTTCGTACCATTATTTGAATCCGTTCCATCAAATATCATTAACGGACGACATACATCGTCTTCCCAATCATACTTGGTTATCCTGTTTTTATCCAGCAACTCACGAAGCAAATCTCCATCCCACCATACAGCCATATTAACTGAAAAGCTCTTGAGATCAGGACGAATCACTTCACCTTTTATATTACGTACTCCTTTTGAATCGGATGACCACATCTCCACTCCCGGATTGCGCGGATCAACATCAGCAGCCATACACCGGCCTACATCTATACTACTTTTCACCTGAAACAACACTTCACCCGTAGCCGCATTACGGAAAGTGGAACCATCTTTCTTATTTTCATGACAATCCCAAACCTGCAAACCTTTTAATCCGGGAGCAAATTGTGTCAGATGCATAGCGTCTCCATGCCCCATACGGGTAGAATACAATCCTTTTCCATCATGATCAATGGCACAAGAACCATACATTATTTCATCACATCCGTCACCGTCCACATCGCCTACACGAAGATTATGGTTACCCTGCCCGGCATAGTCTTCACACCCCGGATTATTGCTGTCGAACACCCAGTGCTGTTTCAAGTTCTTGCCATCCCAATCGAATGCCGCCAGCACAGTGCGGGTATAATATCCGCGGCACATCACCACACTGGGATGTACTCCATCCAGATAAGCCACACAAGCCAGGAAACGGTCACTGCGGTTGGCACGATTGTCTCCCCAGTCGGTCAGCTTACCACGAGCCGGAACATAATCAATTGTTTTCATCGCTTCTCCTGTCAGTCCGTTGAATACGGTCAAGTATTCGTTACCAGTCAGGATACGTCCTTGGTTACGAGGTGTATTCCCGTGGGAATTTCCGTCTGTGATACCCGGTTCACGGTAATCAGCCTTGGCATCACCTATTATCTTTCCTTTTCCATCCTTTGTTCCATCAGAAGTCTTCATGACTACTTCTGCTTTACCATCTCCATCCAAATCAAACACCATAAACTGGGTATAGTGTGCTCCGGCACGGACATTATGCCCTAAGTCAATACGCCATAGTTTTTCTCCGGTCAGGCGATAACAGTCAAAATAAACATTTCCTGTATAACCATCATGTGCATTATCATGTGCATTGGAGGGGTCCCACTTCAAGATAATTTCATATTCACCGTCGCCGTCCACATCACCTATAGATGCGTCATTAGGACTATAGGTGTATTTTTGTCCCGAAGGAGTCACACCTTCCGCCGGTCTGTCCAGAGGAATATCGATATAACCTGACGGAGCATTAGCCGGCAAAGTATAATTTCCATTCAACTTACCTGTTTCAACCCCATTTATCACCGGTTTTACAGTATATACCGCTTTTTCATTACCTGAGTAAGTATCCCGGTAAAAAGTACCTGTAGAATGGGGGACTTCCGCTATTTTCTCTCCATTTCTATATACATTGAAAGAAGTATTGATCGGATCGGAAGACAGGTAACGCCACGACACCACTACGTCCGATGGATTTTCACGAATGGCCACAACGCCACGCCCCAACTGCTCTTTTTGCAGTTTGGAATAATTGTAGGCCGGTTGGGCAACCGTACCGGTTGCCACACACAGAGCTGCTAAAGCACTCCATAGTTTTTTTTGTGTTTTCATTGTTTATCTTGTTTCTCCTTGTAAATTATATTTTCCTCCACCACATTCTCCGCATTTACCACATTCTTCACAAACTTTGTCACTTCCCCCACAGTCACATTCCTTATTTCCACGTTTTTGATAGGAAGGCGGGCATCGCCTTTCAAATCATAAACAGCCTCGGTACGGTCGCAAGTCACACTATCCATATAAAGTCCGTTGATGAATGTAATGCTATCCTGATAGGTAGGTACCAAATCACGCCACTGGTAAAGCACATCCGTATCCACTTCGAGTACACGTTGCATCTTTCCCGCCTTCACATTTTTCATCCAGATATTTTCAATAAATCCACCACGACGATGATTGGTTTTGGCAAAGAAAAGACGGAATACAGAATCGGGAGCCGTACAATTGTGCATGTACACATTCCGTACACCACCAGACATTTCACTACCGATTCCCAGTAACGTATGTCCTTTCAAGATATTACAATGGCGTATCACAATATTCTCACAAGGAGTATTCAGACGCCATGCATCCTGGTTACGCCCTGCCTTTATAACCACAGCATCATCCCCCTGATCGAACACACAGTTCTCTATCAGGAAGTTACGGCTCATTTCCAAGTCAATTCCATCATTATTATGACCATGAGCCTTTACATCCAAATTACGTACGATACCACCATCACACATATAAAGATGTATCGTCCAGAAAGGACTCTGGCGAATCTTGAATTCATCCAGCAGCACATTTTTACACCGGTTGAAATGAATCAGATGAGGACGAAGATGATTTTCTCCTTTTGCCATCTGACGCTGTTCTACAGGTACATCAGTAGAAGCCATCGTATATAACTCTTTCAAAGCATCCATGTGAGGTTTAGGACGTTTGAACCAGATTTTCCAAGTATCCATGATAGGAGCCAGTGTCCCTTTTCCGGTAATAGCAATATTCTCACAATCCATAGCATACAGCAACGGAGAATAGTTATAACATTCCATACCTTCCCATGAAGTCATCACAGCAGGCAGATAATCAGAGGGATTATCTGTAAAGCGTAATATGGCATTTTCTTCCAAATGAAGATTTACATTACTTTTAAAATGAACAGGTCCTGTCAGCCATTCCCCTTCAGGAATAACCACACGGCCTCCTCCGGCCTTATTACAAGCTGCTATGGCTTTGGCGATGGCCTCCGTATTCACTGTTTCCCCACCTTTCACCGCACCATAATCCACAATGGAAAAATCTTGTTCGGGAAAAACACATTCTTTGATGGGTTCCATAGCAAAAGGAGCATCGACAACTACCGTTTTATACTTTGGAGCCGGTGCCGTACATGATACGGCAAAAGCTACGGCCGCAATACCAGCCAAGGATTTTAAAAAAGTCTTCTTCATTTTATCAGTTGTTTTTCATTGTAATTTCTGTATGCACAAATATCCTGAATATCTTTGTTCACCCTATTTTATCCGAGGTGTATAAAGGTATATCTGATCCAATACCACACCTTCATCCAATGCGGTAAAAATTAAACGATGGGAAGCTTTCCGTGCAACAGGAAGAATCATCCGGCGAACAGCCTGATTACACAAAACATTCTCCTTCCATTCTTCACTGCGTCCTTTGGTTTCATACGAAACAGCCTCCGTGGCACTTCCATCCAATGAAATGGTAAAACGCAACCGTTCTCCTTCCACCGGATGATTAGGCAACAATCGTACTTCCACCTCTACAGAATCCGTTTCCCATGCAGCAAATTCAAAAGTCAGTTCTTTATTCTTTGACACCGCCACCGCCTTTCCTTCATAGCCTAGCCCTTCACAAATTACCGATACCCCTTCAGCGCAATCAGCGCCATTCCATGTATAGACAGCCTGACGTTTTTCAGGCAACCCGGACGATAGTGCCTTTCTTTCCACCCGGTTGAAAACCGGAAGTCTGCGTGGTTGGAAATCCATCATACGGTTCCATTTTGTTGTGTTATAGCGTTTTGTCAATGAAACTATACTGTCATACGCCCTGTCACTATCCGCCCAATCAGCCTTTCCATGACGCGCCAACTGGGCTGTCAGCAGTTTGTTATTCATTTGAGCAGCCGCCTGAACAGGATACTTCACCAACTGAAAATAAGTTTCTTTTTTCTGTGCAGGAAGCGCATGCCATTCCTGCTCCACCTTATCTGACAATTGTCTGTATGCGGCCAGACGTTCATTGATTTCCTGCTCACTCCAAGGCAAATCACTGATCACTTTAAACTTAGGATCCTTCTCTTCCGTGCGGGTATTCCCCATAAATTCCGGCTTACGGATATAAGCCAAACGATAAGCTTCCTGCATGACGGGCTGTAACCGGTCAGCCCTATTTTTTCCAAACTCACGCTCCAGGAAATGACGTTGATGGGCAGCAACCTCCCTGCTGCTTCACCGCTTCCAAGTTCCATGCCATATCCAGGAAAAGTTCTACCTGATATTCAGCCGGTTTAATATCTCCGACATTCAATATCCACATTTTCTGTATACCCCGCTCGTATGCCAAAGACATTTGCTGGTATACCAAGGAAGGATGGGCAGTTCCCAACCAAAGATAATCATGCGGACGCCCCCAATAAGATATATGATAATATACCCCGTTTCCTCCCTTACGGGCACGCTCTTCCGCTGTAGGGAAATGACGGATATAACCATAATTATCATCACACCACATCAGCGTCACTTCATCGGGCACTTGCAGCCCGGCATGGTACACATCCAAAACTTCCTTATAAGGAATAAAGACTTGAGGCACTTGGGTCACATCCTTATTTACATATTTAGTCAACAAATCGCGCTGATCCTTCAATACCTTGGTCAAAACAGCTTTTTGTTCTTCTATGGTCTTAGCACCATTCATCGCACCGTCGTGCACGCCACGCATACCTAAAGTATACAGATTATCCAACTCTGCCACCTCCTACACGTTGTTCCCAAAAGACAAGACATGAGCACTGTTGTGAACATAGTCATACTCTCCCACTCCATCCCGTTTCCACTCACCATTGGTATTCCGCATCATCGGTTCACAATGAGAAGTACCTATAAAAATACCAAACTTATCAGCCACTTCTTTATTGCCCGGTGTAAAATAAAAAGGTACAGAGCAACCATGCATAGCCGGCCAGAAGGTATTGGCACGCAGACGAAGCAATAACTCAAAAATCCGCTCATGTGTTTTCGGACCGATTTGTCCTTTCACATCACTTGGCTCGTATGTCTGCCAGCTCCAAGGGGTAAGCCCCCAGTCCTCATCGTTGATAAAAATCCCCCGATATTCTACAGAAGGAGACTGCATATTCCGATAAGAAGCCGGTAGTTGAAAAATCTCTTTCTTTGCAGGGGTCGCATCTGCCCACCACTCCCATGGAGAAACGCCTATCAACCGTGAAAGTTCCATGACGCCGTATGCAGTACCACGCTTGTCACTGCCGGCTATAACTAATTTACCAGTGGAAGAAACGGTCAGCAGAAAAGCTTCTTTTTTATTTTTTATAGGAGATAAATCAACACCTGCCTTAGCGATCAAATCACTTTGTCCGATGGTTCCGACTATAATCATTCCTTTTTTACTTTCTGGAGTAACAATTATGCGGGTAGAAAAGACAGACTCTACATCACGATTGAGCAAATTCAAAGCTGTATGTACAACTTCTTCCTCTGAATTACCACAGGCAATAGTCACCGGTTCACCTGATTTCAAGATAAAAGGGTTCTGTCCATATACTGACAAAACAGCTAAAAAGAAAGCTAGAAAAGAAATGAGTTTTTTGTATTTCATAGTTTTTATTTTCAATATTGCAAAAATAAGACGAAATAGGATTGGATTCCATAGAATAAGATACAATAATATGGAAATTCGTCCATAAAGCCTGTATTATTTATCGTATTTACGGTGCTTTTTACACTTACAATAAATTTATAAAAATATAGGGAAGAGCATATAGGAATTTTCTCTTCCCCACATTAAGTATCAATTTTCGTATCCGGGATTCTGTTTTAAATTACTATTTTCATTCAATGAAATCACAGAATATATCTTCCAAAACGGTAGATTACAGAATTCAACAGGCACTAAAACAATTACGGAAAGAATTAAAAGACTACTTACCCTTACTTCTATTCTTTTTTGCCCCTTAATAGGAACCCGTACATCCTATTATATCCTTGTACCCTATCACTTCATAACTGATATGATGATAAGAAGTGTTTCTGCCGGGAATATATGCCTCTCCAAAAGTTGTGTCAATGTTCCCAACGCTTCACCCCGAAACAGGATAGTAAGTTCTTATCTTTCTGATTATGTTCTTCATACAAAACGCTCCTTTTTACAAAAATACAAAATAGGTGCGATAAAATATTACCCTATCCGTCTAAAGACATCTATAACCTAAGAATACAGCAATTTTTCTAACTATATAGATTTCAAAGAAACATATTTCTTATTCCTTCAGCAAGTTTACAAAAAAAGTTGGAAGACAATATGCTCTCATGCCCTCATTAACGATGATAATCATCTCATTAACAATGCACTATATATGAGTGTATCATCTTTATGCTCTCATAAATGCCCTCATGCCCTCACTGTGTTTACTTTCTCACACAGACGTATATTACTTACTATCAGATAGATACATTAATATTTATCTATTTCCCGAAATTCAAGAGACAGCCGTTTTTCAGGCTTTTTCTCTTCCATGTCATGCCCAATGCAGCCTTTACGGATTTATACCGATAGCACAAAGCATATCTCCCGATTATACGATACAAACATAGGGATGTAGTTACGCAAGGATAGGAACAGGTTTACATCAAAATTCCTTCATGATTGCTCAACCAAACTACAGGGCCGACGCATTAAAAATTATTGTCCTGCAAAAGTTGTGACAAATAGTTTTCATCCATCCCGCTTTTAGTCTTTTCAGATTCATACTTCCTTTTGTTGTTTTCTCATTCTTAAGTGTGGTAAGCGCCATCTTTGTTGCCACCGAAAAGTTTCCGGCAGCATTTTTCACCTTTTTACTGTAGTCTTCTCGAAAGGTAACATCCAGTTGCCAATGAAGATTATTCCCAATAGACCAATGCTGCCTGATGGCAGATGCAATCTTCTCAGGTCGGGTATTATCAAGTGAAGTTACATAGTATCTGACCTCTTGAGTATATTCCCCTATTGCGACTATTGTTCTTTCCGACTTTATCCTTACAACAGACTTCAACCCCACAAGTTTCTTCTTGAACATTTTCTCCATTATAGATCCATAACTGACTACAGTACAGTTTCTTTTCTCAATCCTTCCATGTCCGGCATTTTTCCGACACATGCCTGATGACTCTATTGATTATTTCATCTCTATCCTGATAATCATCAATGATTTGTTTAGCCGGTTGATATTTTTTTTTCTTATTCTCCTTTATAGCGATAATATAATTTGCATCATGCCCAATAATGGTCTGGGTTATATCTTTCTGGCACCCCATCGCGTCAATTGTAACAATACAACCACTTAGTTCCAAAGAGTTAATCAACAATGGAATAGCTGTAGTCTCACTGCTTTTGTCATCTACTTTCACCTGACCTAAAGAAATTCCATTAGCGGCAGACCAGGCGGAAACCATCCATAATTTGAATCCTTCTTTTCCCCTAGTATGTTCTCCATCACATTGGCTTGGACCACGCATGAGCTTGCCATCTATAGCTACAACGCCTTTCACCTCCTGACAGACCTGTTTTACCCAATTACGGAAGATCAACTCAAAATAATCGGGCTTTATCATACTGAAGAATCTGTTAAAAGTATCATGACTGGGGATGAACTCCAGGCTAGGTATGCGACTCTTGAAAAAAGCAATTTTCGCATTGCCAAATTCCTCAATCTCATTCCAGGATTGGGCGCCACAGATTACAGCAGCAATGGATATATAGATAATAGTTTCCATTTTATGGACTTTTTTGCGGTTCATCCTAGGATCTTCTATTTGTTTACAAAGGTCAATTATACCAATTTTCATGTTAGTTTATGTTTTAATATATCTTATAAAGATAAGAAAAACAATCGACATAATCAAAAATAACACATTAATAATCAACAATATAACAAATAAATAACAAGGAATAATATAGTAAAAAATATAATGCATCCGCCATAACCACGGATGTGATTAAGTCTAGTCACCTTTGTGGTTAACTTTAACCACTCTTGTGGTTAGACTTAACCACCTAGGTAGATAAGCAATTACAAACATATAAAAAGTAGGAAAAGAAAAGAAAGAAAAGAAATAAGAGACAGGGAAATATGCACACATAGACTACCACCAACTCGATTCACAAGCCATGCAGCTGCTTTATAAGAACGAACGTTAGGGGGTGAATGATGAAAAAGAGTAGGGTATTGTGGCAAAACAACACCGAATTTGAGCAAATTTTGCCTTTGGAGCAGTTTTTCAAATATCACTTTTCTTCTGCTACTTCAGAGAAGAAGGAAGAAGGGAGACCGCTCATGAAGATTTTCAATTACCCGAAAGGACATACGCATAAAAAGAACTATAAATCAACAATATAAATTATTCCAGACGCATTCCCTGCAAGCTGAGCATTCCCCCAAAAGCCAGCAATAAAAGTACTTTGTATCATGCGATAAAGTCTGAATAATTTATTTTTAAGCATCGGTGTTAGTGAGGGCAATGCCCTCACTAACACCGATGCTACCACCACTAATAAGCAGTTCATTATAAATAAGTTATGGCAAAAAATGAGGGCATGAGGGCATTTTCGCGTCCAACTTTCTATTGTTTTTTGCCATGTTCCAATAAATTTCTTCAGATGAACCCATTTTTGCCTGTTACTGATTATTTCTAATAAGGTATCTCATAAATTATACTTTATCCACATCAACCATCGACATAAATTAAGAAACAAAAGATCATAAAATCCTTTTAGGAGAGAACAAAAGATGAAAAGTTTCTGTATTCCCCTCTGTGACATACCTACTTAAAAACAAAACATTATTCCAAAAGAATTCGCTGAAAATACAGGAAATAAAAAGGAAATCAGTAACTTTGTATGTTATCATTTAAAAACAAAAAAGTATGGGCAATAAGATTTATCCTATCGGTATACAGAATTTTGAAAGTCTCCGCCTGGATGGCTATTTCTATATTGATAAAACAGCATTGATTTATCAATTGGTGAAATCCGGACGCTATTATTTCCTGAGCCGCCCACGCCGCTTCGGAAAAAGCCTGCTTATCTCCACTCTGGAAGCTTATTTCCAAGGGAAAAAGGAACTTTTTCAAGGACTGGCTATGGAAAAACTGGAAAAGGACTGGACAAAATATCCCATACTGCACATTGACCTGAATACACAGAAATATGATAGTCCGCAAAGTTTGGAAAGCAAACTGAACCGTACATTGGTAACCTGGGAAAAGCTATATGGAAGCGAGCCTGCCGAAGATTCCTTGTCCATGCGTTTTGAAGGCACCATTCAGCGCGCTTATGAACAAACAGGCCAACGTGTAGTGATTCTGGTAGACGAATATGACAAGCCCATGTTGCAAGCCATCGGCAATAAAGAATTGCAAAATAGTTTTCGCGAAACACTTAAAGCATTCTACGGAGCATTGAAAAGCAAGGATGGCTGCATCAAATTCGCCATGCTGACAGGAGTAACTAAGTTTGGAAAAGTAAGTGTATTCAGTGATCTGAATAACCTGGATGATATTTCGATGTGGAATGAATATATAGAATTATGTGGCATCAGCGAAAAAGAAATTCATAAGAATTTGGAAACCGAACTTCATGAATTTGCAGATGTACAAAAGATGACCTATGACAGCTTCTGCGAAAAACTAAGACAATATTATGATGGCTATCACTTCACCCACAACTCCATCGGCATGTATAATCCGTTCAGTCTGCTCAATGCTTTCAAGCGCAAGGAATTTGGCAGTTACTGGTTCGAGACGGGGACTCCTACTTACTTGGTGGAACTGCTAAAAAAACATCATTACGATCTGGAACGGATGGCACATGAAGAAACCGACGCCCAAGTACTGAACAGCATCGATTCTGAATCAACCAATCCCATTCCGGTGATTTATCAAAGTGGGTATCTTACCATCAAAGGATACGATGAAGAGTTCGGTATCTATCATTTGGGCTTTCCAAACAAAGAAGTGGAAGAAGGGTTCATACAGTTTCTTGTACCTTATTATACCAGCATGAACAACGTTGAATCTCCATTTGAGATATAAAAGTTTGTCCGTGAAATACGTTCCGGCGACTACAATTCTTTCTTCCAACGCCTGCAAAGCTTCTTTGCAGACACTACATACGAGATTATCCGCGAACAGGAACTGCATTACGAGAATGTACTTTTCATCATCTTTAAGCTGGTAGGTTTCTATGTCAAAGTGGAGTATCACACCAGCAGGGGCCGCATAGACCTCGTTTTGCAGACAGACAAGTTTATCTATATAATGGAGTTTAAACTGAACGGAACAGCGGAAGAAGCCTTACAGCAGATTAACGACAAGCATTACGCACTTCCTTTTGAAACAGACGGACGAAGACTGTTTAAAATAGGAGTGAACTTCAGTGCTGAAACACGGAATATTGAAAAATGGATTGTTGAATAATGATTCTGTCATTTCTATTATTTTGAATATTAGTGAAGAATCTGTAAACAATAAAAGAGTTGTTGTAAACAGATTCTTCACTCATGTTCAGGATGATAAGCTATACAATGATATCATCAAACAGATACGAAAATATCCTATCTCATACCATCCACCGGAATCACTTCCTGCATATAAATGGCATCCAGACTCCAAAGGGCGGCATCATTGGTACTGATACTTGTACATTCATCCAAAGGAGCGGGAACTTCCGGCGGAAGAACAGTTTCTATACGGAAAGGTGGAGCCGGAGTATGTTCCAAGCGGGAAAACAAATCTGTCCAAGCCTCTTCCGCCATTTTTGCATTACGGGTATGATAGGCTGCATATCCCAACAAACGGGATATACGGAAACGATTCTTCCTTAACTCCCATGCTTTCTGCTTATAACGGGCGGCAAGATCAAGCCATGCCTCATTCCATTCGGGATAATCAACCATACGGATCATTTCATTCATGACTTCAAAACCTCCCATGATGGTCATCAAATGATTTGTACTTTCTAACTTGGGATCACATTCGCTGGTAATAATCCCTGTAGCCGGATCATAACCTAAAGCCAACGGACCTGTAAAGATACGGTTGGGCAGTGCCACAATACTTTTCATCCCGGCTATAATTTTGTCACGGTAAACCGTATTGCCGGTACGTTCCCATTCAGTCATCCAGTTTCCGGCGTATGCCAACCAGTCGGGACCGATGCGGAGACGTGCAGGTGCCGTACAAGGATACTGACTGCGAGGTTGCGCCAGACGCATGGGGTCCAGCGTGTACAATTTCTGATCGGCATCTTTTACTTCGGTCATTAAATCACCGCATCGGTCGTCCGTAGTAAGATAATAGTAGAAACGATTCCAGGCAGCCTGACTGATCCGTGCTTCTTTGGCTCCACATCCCCAATGACTGACGTTGTGCCGGCTACCCAATCCTGCATTCGGACCGATATGATATACATCCACTTCCGCCGTATGACGGGTCATGGCTTCTGCCATGCGCCAGATATCAGCACGTCCGGTACGCAGGAAATTATACCATAGCCACATATTAGAAGCCAGTTCCGTGTTATCCCATGCAAAACCTCCGATGTCATAACGCCAGGTATGGCGGACAGGATCGTATGCATGCATCACATCCCCATAATTCCAGAAACCATACCATTTGTTTTGTTCTATCGCTTTTTGATAGAAGCTGATATAAGCATCCAGCCTGTCTTCCACCCGGGCACGGAAAGGAGTACTACGATCGGGAAGACTCCAAACACCAAATGCCTGCTTGGCATGCAAATAGTCAGGTACAGGCATCAGCACTCCCGGTCCGGCAAGTTGTTTAGCTTGTTCTGCAAAAGCTTTCTTTCCGCTATAACCACCCTGAGGTATCAAGGTAAGAGTCGTTGTACGGGCAATCCCGTAAGGGGTGCTCATTCCTTCTTGCACATCTTCGTAACTGGCATTCAAGTCATGGGCCACATTATCATAATGGCGCAAGTCCATCGGCTCAGCATCCGGACTCCATATCCATGCGGTAAGAGCAGCCACCGGAGTTTTTGCATCCGAGATTTCAATAGAAGACGGATAAGACTGCCAGAAATCATGCAACTCAAGCCCCATGCCTCCGGTTATATCTCCGGCAAAAGCATAACCCTCACTACGTGTACCGGAAAAAGTACCTATCCAAGGATTATTGTCATTGGCACGTTTACGGATTGAAAATGCATCCGCTGTCAGTTGGGACAGACGATAGCTGTCCCAAGAAGCCCAATGATCAAGCAAAGCACGGTTCTTTTCGTCAAAAGCTTCATAAGGAGGAATGCGTTTTCCTTCCATCTGCTGTTGCTGTAACGAAGATTCTCCATTTCCGGTTTTACCCAATGTAAGTATGCGTCGTCCCACCAAAGGCTGAACGGGCTCGCTCCAAACTCCACCATCGGCACAAGAGAAAGCTACATGGCGATTGTATAAAGCCTCACGCATAGGAACATCAAAACGAACTCCCAAGGCGCGAATGAAATCTTTGTTCTGATCTCCGTCATATACAAAGCTATGCACCATTTTCACTTGCTCACTGCCACCATAAAAATAAAGCCGTACCACAAAGGGCAACCACTCACGACCCTTCGGACTTTTGTGTACCCCTTCCAATTTAACAAGCGCACGCACAGAACCGGCACGCTCTACAGTTACAGATTTCAGTTCTCCTATATAATTAGTGAAAGAAACTTGAGAAGTACTTTCAAGTACCGGTTCACTTTGCGTATGGCAGATAAGCCTAGCCTTTTCTCCTACTTTCACACCTTTATATAACAGACTATCTATCAAAAATTCGCCTTGACGAGGTATATATGCTGAAATGACTCCGGTAGAGATATGAATACCCTGTGATGTTTCTGTAACAGAAACGGACTTCTTTTTATCTGTATCCGGCAGTTTGGATTTCGCTTTAGATTTCTTTACCGCCTTTTCCAGAGTCAGTTTTTCTGTTCCGGCAGGAATAACTCCTGCTATTCCTCCCCACTTTACAGAACCATCCGGCCAATAAGCCAAAGTCCAAGTATCAATAGGAATATCCTCACCACTCTCTGCAGATAGCCGTAACTTGTTTTCCGGAAAAACTTCCCCTTTATCAAAAGGCACTCCGAAACTTACGGCCTTATCCTGACGGGGAGTTTCACCAATCCATTGCAAAGGAACAGCAGTCGCCTCTTGCGATGAGCATTCATAACTGAAATTTGTAATACGAGTACGCGACAAAGTGGTACGAAAACCAAACCAGCCTTCCCGTAACGGTTCAGCATCCCTGAAATCCACCAAACGCTCACCGTCTATGTAATAACTAACCCTATTGTTCTCGTTGGTAATTTTGATGTGATACCAATGATTCGGCTTCAGCAAATGTCCGGCATCCGTATATTCCTTTAGAATAGCAGGACGGGCTTTAGGATTTGTAATACCCGACTCATCCCCATCATAACGACGGAAACGTGTAGTAGAGTTATGATTACCACCATATCCCAAATAGTAAAGCTGTAAAGAATAACAATTCAGGAATATACCGCTACGCCATTTTTCTCGCTTCCATAAATTATCGGGATATTGAGGGTCTGATGCCATCCAGAAGCAGTTCAAATCACTCAGACGATCTCCATCCGACTCCACCACCACACATGCATCATATTCAATGGTCACTTTTCCACTCATTTTCTCTTTTCTCCAGAGAGTCAATCCCTTGGGAGATACTATCTCAGCGGTATCTCCCTGAAACGTCACTTTATAATCAGGCGATTCCGATTCAACCTTCCAGTATTTAGTAAACTGACGGGAATTTAAACCGGAAACCCTATTATCCTGTGCCTTTGACGTAAAGACAACTAATAGAAATAAAAACAGAAACAGATTTTTCATACGATGTTGTTTTGTTTTCATTTACTTTAAAAAGTCTTTTAACGGACAGTCCGTAGCTTTCAGCCCGTCAGCAATACTCCGGGCATTCATACGGGCACCTTTCAAAGAGGTATGGGTATGGTCATGATTGAAATACGTTCCTACTACACGCAAACCTTGATTGTATCCCATATCCTGGAGCTTGTCTCCTGATATTTTATTCAAATCTATAAAATAAGCCCCGGCCGCTTCTGCCGCTTCACGCGTCCATTTACCAAAAGAACTGGTATTGCGCTCTATCTCACCATTATCAAACTTATTGCGGGGTGTATGACTCAGGACAATAGGAACAGCTCCCTTTTCTTTTACATCCATAATAAACTTACGCAAATACCAGCCGAAAGAATAAACCACTTGATAGCTGCCGGTTTTCTCCATTTTGAAGACCTTGCTTTCATTTCCTGAACCGGGTAATTCCGCACGCGCTTTCCCTGTGTTTATGTCACCTGCATCATTATGTCCGAATTGTATCAAAACAAAATCTCCCGGCTGAAGTGCATGATAGATTTTATCCCAACGCCCTTCATCTAAATAAGTACGCGCACTGCGGCCCGCTTTCGCATGATTCTCTACAGAGATCTTTTCTGTGTCAAACAGTTCGTGAATAACACTTCCCCATCCCCACATACCCTTTTCATCTTTATCGGCATTTTTCACAGTACTGTCTCCCACCGTAAACAATACAGGATTCCCCTTTTTACGGGTAGCCCCCGTAACCGTATCTTTTTCTACCGGTTTCAAATAACGAGCCAGTTCCAACCCTTTATAATTACGGATTCCTTCGGCTGCTGATTCTGCATTGACACGTGCGCCAAAAGCACTTGTGTGAATGCGGTCCAGATAGAACATATACTTTACTTTTTCTTTGCCGAATTTCTCAAATTTGCGTGCCGAGATATCATTCAAATCAATAAAAGGAACTCTCGCTTTTTTAGCTACCTGCTTCGCCCATAATCCAAATGTCTGATTCACCCGGGTGATAATAGTGCTGTCTGCATCTTCCCAAGCGTTGCGAGGAGTCAGGGACATCAAAATAGGATGAGCGCCTTTTTTCTTCACATCATGAATAAAACGACGCATATATTCCCCATACGTATATACGGTCTCTTTTGCTCCTGTCTCTTTAATAGTCACATTCAGACTGTCTTTGCCAATTCCCGGAATAGAGGCACGGGCACGGCCACTATCGTACGGACCATTGTCATTATGCCCCAATTCTATGATAACCCAGTCACCTTTACGAACTCCTTTCAACACATCAGGCCACAACCGGTTATAAAAAGTACGGCTGCTGGTTCCTCCCAATGCGTGATTTTCAACGGTTATCTTATTTTCATCAAAATACTCGTGTTCAAAATATCCCCATCCCCATTGACCGTTATTTCCATTGCCCAACGTACCGGTACGCATCGTTGAATTTCCAACAAGGAACAACACCGGATTATCCCCTTTCCGGCTGGAACCTGAAACAGGACGGGCGGAACGCGCCACATTCAAACTATCAAGTGTATTATCAACGACTTGATTCACATCCTTCATCGGAGCAGCTATTTTATTTTGAGCATGTGCTCCCAATCCTACTCCGGCAGCTAACAAAGCATAAACAAAGTTTGTTTCCTTTCATGACATTTATAGTGTTTTTCTTTTATTGCATTTCAAATCCTTCTCACAAAAATAAGATGAACGAACAAACCGGAGAATAGAAATTCATTCATTTTCCTGTTTATTCGTTCAACCAATAGTACATATATCCTAATCAGAGTAGCGACAAGGCTAGAAACTAGAGTGCGGCGGTTGGTTATACGCTACATTCTGCCAAGCTATCGCCAACCTGTACTGACGGTCATTCATCCATGTGGCACGTCTGTCCACAGCCGGTATGGTAGTAGAATAAATACGTAATTCCGTCTGGTCTTCGGAGGCCCAAATAACCTCTTCCCGCCAATCTCCTAAAATATCACCCGACAAACACGGATTACCTTTTGTTCCATTATTGGAAACAACTCCCTCGGCTTTCAATAATAAATCCGTACTTTCCGCATTCCAATTCCATTTACTGATGGAAACATGATCCAGTAGTTCCGCCAAAGGATCGGCGTCCCAATAAATGGTAAAATTGCAGGAATCAGGCTTTCTATTACAGATTATTTCTCCGGTGTCCCCTCTTCTCAAACCTCCTATATTGCACCAACACTCTGCTCCATCATAACGCGGATCGATATCGGCAGCTACTCCACGGCCGGCATCTTGTCCCAAGCCATCCTGCCAGATAATTTCTCCGGTCGCTCCATCAAACATAGCTACGGCAGGAGTACGCTTTACAATTTCATTATCGCCTTCATTTTCATGCACGCCAAAAACCTGCATACCTTGACGGGAAGGAATAAAACGTCCGGCATGCAAGGCATCCCCGTGACGCAAGCCCGTAGTAAACAGTCCTTTACCGTCATGGTCTACAGTCATAGCCCCCACACAGATTTCGTCACAACCATCACCATCAAAATCCGCTACGGTCACACTATGATTTCCCATACCCGAATAGGTCTCCCAACCCGGTGCCGCGCTATCAAAAGTCCATGTATGTTTCAATGCCCCGTTTGTAAAAGTCCATGCAGCCACCACCGTCCGTCCGTACCATCCTCTTACCATGACAGGTGAAGGCGTTTTTCCATCCAGAAAAGCTACTCCAGCTGTAAAACGGTCTGAACGACCACCAGTATTGTCATTACCACAATTGCCACCTACACCTCCCCAACCATCCAAAGGATAACGGGTTGGAATATATTCTTTCGAATCCAGTTCTTTTCCGGTACGTCCCTCAAAAACCGTGAGGTATTCCGGGCCATTTACTATCTTACCATACGTAGGACTCTTTTTATCCCATGTCCTCCAGTCGACTTGGGCATCTCCTATCCGATGTCCCAGTCCATCGACAGTACCATCTCCCGTCTTACAACAAATTTCCGCACATCCATCTCCATCAAAATCAAAGACCAGGAAATTAGTCGTGGCTGCTCCGGAACGTACATTCGGCCCCAAATCAATACGCCACAACCTGGTTCCATCCATTTTATATGCATCCAAATAGGTATTACCGGTAAAGCCCCGCTGTGGCGGTCGCTTTGAATTAGAAGGAGACCATTTTAAAATAATCTCATACTCTCCATCACCATCCAGATCGCCCACGCTACAATCATTAGCTGTATAAGTAAATGGCTCACCTGCTATTTCTCCGTCTTCCGGTTTACAAACAGGAATACTTAAATAAGGATTCCGTTTCTCTCCCTTCAGACGAGTCCAGGTAGCGACTTCCCCGGTAGTTGCTTTTAAAGTCCAACGATTATCCACCGTATAATCAACCGTACGATCTAAAAAATCGGAAGTCCGATCTATCGGTTCTTTATTTAACTTTACCTCCGCACCTCCACCGGAACTACGGTATAAATCAAATTGTAATCCGGCTGCATCCTCCAAGGTCATGCGCCAGCTAAAATACATTCCTTCCTCTGTAGGAATTCCAATCAATCCTCTTGAAAGCTTTTCTCCACTATAAGGTTGGGAGAAAGCGAATATGCTTCCGACAAGCAGAAGCATATTCATCATAACCCAATGTTTCATCTAACAATTTATAAAACCTTAATACAAGCGGGGAGTTTCCCCGCCTATCTACTTAAAAGAAACTCCTGTCTATCAATCTTTACCTCTAAAAAATATCCACATCTCTATTGCCACAAATTCTCTTTAAACTCAATTTCAACAATGCGTAACTCGTGATTGGTTTTATCGCCATTTTTTTGCCTTAAACAAATCCAACTCACCCGCAGCAGGGGCAGCAACTTCTACAATTTGTCCGAAACCGTCACCTTCCTTGCTGGCACCTTTCAAACGAATGGTTATCTCATTTGTCAATACAGGTTTTACATTCAGGTGGATATATCCCAAACTCTTTTCAGTCTCACCACTCCAAATCAGTTCATCACCTGCATATATTTCCAAAGGATAGCTACGCAAACGCCAACCGGTAAGTTTCATGCAAATTTCATCCACACGGGCCGCACGTTCCAAACTATAAGTTATCCATGCACTGTTCAGTCTGCCATCATTCTTCCATTCACTCAATTCATTATCATCGAAACTTTTTATCGCTTCATCCTGGTTGGCTCCGGCAACCGCCGATAAGATATTCACATCGACTTTCGTATCTTTGTAAGAAGGAGTCAACGGAGTTTCTCCACGGGTCAGCCTGCCCTCCAGTTCATCTCCCGGAATATAGTTACTCAAGCCATTCCTCACTTCAACCGGTGCGGAAGAAAGACTGATTTCGGCAGATTGCAATCCATCAGCCTTGGCTGTTATACGAACTGCTCCCGGAGTCGTAAGAGAGCGTATCAAAGCCCGGTTGATTCCACATTCTACAGGCAAATCTTTTGAAAGAATATAATTATCTTTGCCCTGTGCTATTCCACCACGCCATTCAGCCGGTCCCTCTACGTCAAAATGTATCAGATCATTAGCCAGCGGGCAACGTCTGCCATCTTTATCCATCACTTCCACTTGAAGCAATACCATATCAGCTCCATCCGCTTTCCAGCCTTTAGGACTTTGAATCACACTAAGTTTAATCTGTTCCGGCTTGCCGGCAGTCTGCAATTCAGCGCGGCAACATTCTTTTCCATTCTTATCATACCCTACAGCTTCCAACTTGCCCGGAACAAATGCCACATCTTTGAAAGTATACAAGAAATGATAATCTCTTTGACCGTTTCCTAAAGATTTGCCATTCAGGAACAATTCCACTTTTTCTGCACTGGATACCACATAAACAGGTTTAACCACATCTTCTTTATAGTTCCAATGACCAACGATATGAATACGGGGATTCTCTATATCCACCCATCCGTCCCACATCACCTGATGTGCATAGAAAGGATCTTTAGGGATACGCATGGCATCTGTCACACCACTACGACGATAATTCTCCACACCACGATAATGTGTATTCGTATCCGAGAAGATGATTTTCACACCTCCTGAGCTGACACGGTCACCTGTACCCGGGCGTTCACGCCAATAATCAAACCAACGAATCACATTCTCAATAGTAAAGGAATCCTGATTGTGATTATAAGCACGGGCATCCACCTTTTTCTGAACCTTATTAGTCATTGCAGAACGGAATGAATTATTTCCTTCCCCATTTTTATGATATGGATAAGAATATTCATCCCAATATTTACGCAGACCTTCATCACGGCAGTATTCCATGGCCCACATCGGATGATGTTTGCTCTTATTGATATAAAGCATCTCGCCACCATATTCGGCTTCACGAATATCAAGCATTTCACGGGAACCGATGGCACGGCCTCCATGAGGGTCATACTTATCACGAATCGCTTTCATTTCTATCATGTGTTCACGACTGATTGATTCGTTTCCACATTCATAGAATAAAATACTCGGATTATTACGGTTGTAAATAATGGCATCACGCATCAATTCTGTACGTTGTTCCCATTGACGGCCTTCACGGTCCTTTTCCGCATCACCGGCCTGCATCGCCTGAATCAATCCGACACGGTCACACGATTCAATATCCTGCTTCCAAGGGGTGATATGCATCCAACGAACCAAGTTGGCATTATCTTCCACCATCAGACCGTTGCTATAATCACTCAGCCATGCAGGAACACTCATACCGACTCCCGGCCATTCATTACTGGTACGCTGTGCAAAACCTTTCATCTGAATCACCCGGTCATTCAACCAAATCATTCCTTTGCCGAAACGAGTTTTACGGAAACCGGTACGGGTAGCCACTTCATCTACTTTTCTGCCATCCACCCATAAACTGGTTTTTACTGTGTACAAATATCCGTATCCCCAACTCCAGAAATGAAGTCCGTCTATTTCTGCTGAAGCTTCCAAAGTCGCAGTTTCACCCGGTTTTACTACCGTCTGAGTACCCTCAAAACTTTTTATGCTTTTCCCGTCACGATCAAACACTTCAACCTTATAAGCGACTTTCTTATCCCGATTATATTCATTTTTTATTTCAGACTCCGCATGAACCACAGCCTTACGAGACTTTACACGAATATCCTCCGCATAGATATAGACACCGGTCGTTTTCAAATTACTATACAAGGGAAGTGTCTGATAAAGTTTATCAGTAACATGAAGCCATACATTCTTTGGTATACCTCCATAATTGGCGTTGAAATTACGGTCACTCCATTGATATTTGGTGCCGGTAGCACGTTCCTTATAATTCCAATTGTTATCAATGCGGACCGCCATTACATTCTCTTGTCCATATTTAATATAAGGAGTCAAATCGAAACCTACAGCCATCGCACCATTTTCATGCAAGCCGATATATTCGCCATTGATATAAAAATCAGCTCCTTGACGGACCCCTTCAAATTCAACAAAGACTTTTTTGTTCTTGCTATCGGCAGGCAGACGGAAATGTTTACGATACCACATCACAGTATCCGTCAGTTGCTCTATACTCAAACGAAAAGCTTCATCTTCATTAAAAGGACGGGGTAATGTTACTTTCTTCCAATCCGTATCCTGAAAACGTACCTCTTTGGCTTCCGGTATATCGCCAACATAAAGTAACCATTCAGAATTAAAATTGTATTTATCACGGACAGATGATGCTGCCGCAATCTGACTTATTCCTATAAAAGTCAATAAAAATAAAAGAATTTTGTTTCTCATAGCTATCTCAAATTGTTTGTTGCAAAACTAGCATAAAGTCCTCTTGCCTACCATAGAATAAGATACATTTATATAGAAATTCGTTCAAAACGAAATTTCAGGGTATTCATGTTGCGCATATTCACATATCACATTAATACTCAACATATTACACAAATACCCTGAAACATTTATTCTATAGGTTGCAACATCAGGACTATATAATTCATTGCTTCACCATAGCCGGAGTCAACGTTACAGGTCCCAATAGCCCTGAAGATTTTGGTTCCCAATCAGAAGCATCAAAGATACCATTTTTCACATTTTCCTTTTTTCTTGCAGACATATTTACATTATAGAAAATCTTCCAGTCCACTCCCTTCTTATCCATATAAGCAATTCGATTCGCCATAGAGTTGGCTACTCTGACAACTAACTCATCCTGTCCTTTGAATTTTTCAGCAGGGATATACAATTGATAAGGAGAGTCAATCACTGTACCGATATAATCTCCATTCAAATAGACAGATGCATTTTCCGCTACAGAGCCAAGATCCAATTTGATCACATCCGCTACAGGCACCTTATTTATAGTAGTCGTATAAACGGCTGTTCCAGAAAAAGATTTATATTCATCCCCTACAAAATCAGTCCATGAGCCCAAACTGTCAACCGTTATAGAAGCAGGAAGTTGAGGACCTCCTTGAACAAAAGAAACAGTCCAACTGCCGGAAACTGGATTTGGCTCACCTGCATTTTGATAATAAGCATAGGCATCTCCTGTAAAATGCTGACCGGAAGTTGATACAATGACAGTTTCACCCGGATTCAATTCCAGGTAAACATCTGTTTGCCCGTCATTGCGTTTCATAGCAGCCAAACCACTAGCACCAGTCATTGGATTGAAAATCGCCGCACTCCGAGCTTCTGTACGAAGTGGAATCCAATCCTCTATTTTACGGTCACTACTATTTTCTATAAAGTAATATTTTCCCGTCGCACTATTTCTTCGGATACATTGCAGACCTGCCTGATACATTTTCTCAGCACCCACATTCGCCTCATTCATCAGAGCATTAATATCATCTGACAAACAAATCTTCCCCTTACCTACCCGTGCACATTTAACAGCACCTTCAGCATGAAAGTCCAAAGCATCCAGCATTTCTTTAAAATGAGCCTGTTTCTCTTCCGAAAGAATCATTCCGGCCATATCTTGAGGAATTCCCTTATAAAACACAACGGTAGCACCTTCATCAGCCAAAGCCATCAGTTTTTCCATTGTTTCATAAGGAATATATTGCGCCGCCGAAACAAGAACGGTTTTATATGCGGCACCAGGCGTTACAATCATTTCTTTCTCAATATTAGTTTTAAGAAGTTGCTTGTCAGAAATCATATCCCATGCATAACCATTCTCTGTTAAAGTTACCGCACTTTCTCTGACCGAAGATTCCAACATATTACGATCCAATCCGCTAAAGTGTTGAAGGCTTCTGTTCCCTTGTTCAGACATCACATCGGCTATGTTATAGTATAAAAGAACATCATTATCAGGAGTGCCATCCTGTAAAAATGACTGCACGCGAGTAACATACTGATTCAAATATTTAAAATCCTCCCAAAACGGATTATTCGGATGAAAATGGACTGCCGCATAAAATAACCATCCCGGCCAGGGAGCCTCCTGCGGACTGAAACAAGTGCCATGATAAAAAATATGATTCACCCCACCCAGAAAGAAAAGGTCAAGCGCTTTCTTTACATCTCCCAGATTCGATTGAAAATGTTCATCCAGCCAAGTCGCACTTTCTGAAGATGAGAGTTTCTTTCCTTCCGTATGAGCTACAGACGGAGCTGCTTTTATACTGACCAAATCACGCCCCTCTATTTCGGGCACATCACTCACTGCATACAAATCCAGAATATTGGCAGGAGAACCATGAGCCTGATTCCTTATACCCTTTCCTTGTTTTGCCGCCCAATGTTGCCAACGAATAGAATAATGATTTATCAATAAATCGTTTATGGTTTGTCTATAATCATACAACACCCTTGCATTCTTGTCCGGTGTATCCATACCTAACAATGCGGGTAAATGCTGACGCAAGTCATATCCCCTATATTTTTGGAATTCGTCAAAAAAAGCAGGAGTCCAATTCGACTCGCCTCTTGCATCGTCCACTTCATAAGAGTCATTAAAATAATACCTCAGATAACTGATATCCTTTCCTTTAAAAGCCTCATCAAATTTACTGAGATAATGATCAATGGCCGAAGCTGAAAAATGATCTATCACATCACCTTCACCACCAGGCCCTGCACGTTCTACCATTTTTCCATGATGACCTTGGAACAGAGCGCAAATAGTCCAGTCACCTTGAGGAGCCGTCCAGTCCAATGTACCATCCGGCTTTATTTTTGAAGTCAAGTCGAGACATTCACCTTTATCACTATTAGCGGTCACTATAATCAAAGGCAGTTCCTTTTTATATCGTACCTGATCCAATGCCAATGTCTGTAAATCAGCATTCGCACTGACCGGTTCTTTCAAATCCTCCAGTTTTACCGGAGTATGCCCTGCCAATCTGACAAAGCCTTCTTCCTTATATCGGACAGGTTCACCTAATTGTTCGCCTTCTTTCAATTGATAAGTTTTATAACCCACCGTCTTGCACGCATCTTCGGGAGTAACCCAAGGTCCTCCAAACGGCCATCCCGAAGCATTAGCCAAATCAATTCCTAACCCCAACTGCTTTGCTTCCTGCAAAGTATACAGAAACAAATCAACCCATTCCGAAGAAAGAAAATCTTTAAAGCGGTCCTCATAACCATGTATTCCATAAATAGGAGTGATCTCTAATCCACCCAGATTTGCCTCCTGGTACTTACGCATAACCGTATCCAAGTCAGTAGTCCTGACCGCATTGCCTTCCCACCACCATCGCGTCCAAGGCTTGGTCTCGTTAGTCACTTGCGGCCATTCAATCTTCTGATTCTGTGTACAAGCCAAACAGCCACAAACTGCAAAAAGTACATAACAGAACTTACTGCATTTCTTTAAAAATAAGGATTGCTTCATAAATCTTACTTGTTTAAAAATGGAAACGGGCATTTTCAACACGTTGACCACCTATCATATTCTTTAATTTCCTTGCCACATCAGGATATTGCTTTATCACATTAGTAGTTTCTGCCGGATCTGTATAAATGTTATACAATTCTTCATAAGTTTTAGACGAATCACTAACTTCCAGTCTCACCAACTTCCAACCATCAGGTGTCATAATAGATTGCTTTCCTCCAAATTCAAAGAACTCATAATAAATACAATCATGCTCCTTCTGAGTACCTTTTCCCGTAAGAGTAGGCAAATAAGATATACCATCAATATTTTGAGGAATATCCGCCTGCACCAATTCACCTATAGTAGGCAAAAAATCCCAAAATGCAGAAATATGATTGGTAACTACTCCTTGTGGAATAACTCCCGGCCATTGAATGACGAACGGAGTACGGATACCTCCTTCATATAAATCTCTTTTCTGGCCTCTGAACGGACCATTACTGTCAAAATAAGATGGATCGTGCCCTCCCTCCGAATGGACTCCATTATCGGAAGTAAAAACAATGATCGTATGATCATACAAACCTTTCTCTTTCAACTCTTTAATAATCAAACCCACACTTTTATCCAAATAAGTAACCATCGCCGCATACGCCGCACGCGGAGTTTGCTGCGATTTATAACCGTCTCTGCTTCCTCCAAAAGGAGTTTCACAAAATTCCCCCTCATACTCCGTCATCGCTTCCCCCATTATATCAAGATCCGCATGGGGTATGGTCGGTGAAAAATAAAGGAAGAAAGGTTTCTGCGCATTTTCATCAATAAAATTCAAAGCCTTTTCCAACATCAAGTCATGCGAATAATATTTCCCATCCAGCATAATCTTCTGCTCATTCTCATGCAAAAACTCAGGGTAATAACTATGAGCAAAACGTTGCCCCAGATAACCGTAGAAATAATCAAAACCATGTTTGCCGGGCATACCTTCCGTACCCGGTCCTCCCATTCCCCATTTGCCTACACATCCGGTAACATAATTCTTTGTTTTAAAAATATCGGCTACGGTAACTTCACCGGCAGGAAGCGGAGTTTCATATAACAATCCATCCGAACCTGCCACTTTTGCATTTCCTCTGATTGCGGCATGTCCCATATGCTTTCCTGTAATCAGAGCACAACGGGACGGAGCACTGACCGTAGAACCGGAATAATGCTGCATAAACTTCATCCCGTTCTGAGCTATCCCATCAATATTCGGTGTCTTAATCTGACGCTGACCATAGCATCCCAAATCACCTATTCCCAAATCATCCGCCATAATATAAATAACATTGGGCGATTTCTCTGCCGTTGTAGTCCGGGCCATCGTAAGCCCTGAAGACAACAAAGCTGCGGAAAATAATATCTTACGTGTATTTTTCATATCCAACCTTACTTTATTTAAAGGATGAAATATCCACCATCATTAAATTCAATCTTTTTCCATTTGTAAAATGTCCGGATTGGAAAAGAACTTTCGTACCATCCGGACTAAAGCTGGGATGTGCATGATCCGGTTTCATCTTGGTATCCGACGCCAACCAATGACGCTCCCCGGTTTGTACATTAACCAACCATACATTTCCTCCAAAAGTATCTCCGGCAGCCCATTTATTATCACGGCTGGCATTACAATGCCAGAAACCTCTTCCTACCAATTGGCCGTCAATCGCTTGGCGGTCTTTTTCTAATTCCACCTGCCCTATCAACTCTACATCATCCGTACGCAAATTGATACGCACAATACCACTTGCCTGTTTGCGAAGACGCGGCTGAAATCCTAAGATATTGAAATATACAAAATCTTTGGTTGCAAAAGTTTCATGAGTCACCCAATCTAGCGGAGTTTCTTTATATAAAGGTTTAAAGACTGTTCCATCTGCCGTGCAAAACCACATACGCTGATGGGCATCGCCACCGGTTTCGTTACAAAAAACGATTTCACCCGGAGTAAAACGGCTGGCTTGTATATGTCCTGTTTTAAACTCCGTATCAATAACCTTAGTTACTTCTCCCGTACTAAGGTTCATTTTACGAATTCCGCAAAGAGTTGGCTTTATCTTTACCGGCTGGTTACTTTCAGGCAGGAAAGCGTTTTTCATCATACGTTCCTTTTCCTCTTCCGTACCCTCACGCTCAACAGTTATGTAGGCATAATCATCATTACAATCCACAGCATATCCTCCCGGACGTCCCATCTCAGTGGGGAAAGTTCCTATGAAAGTTTCATAAGCGGATGGTTTACCTACTTTTCCTTGTTTTACATCGGCAAAGAATTTATCCAAGTCCATTACATACATGTTCCAGTTTTCTTTTTCTTTCCGGCTGACAAACATACGATTCGTTTTATTAGCCAAAAAAGCACTGCCCAAGTTCGGTCCTTCCGTAGCTTGAATAATCTTACCGGTGGCCATTTCAATAAAGTAAATCTGTGTAGGAGTCCATTTACGTTTTTCTCCGTTAGGAAGCGTACTTTCCACCTCTTTGTCATTTCCACGGCTGGAAGACCTGAACAATAAGTATTTGCCATCAGCCGTCCACATGGGATCAGTCTGATAAAGAAAACGGTCATTCTTCATCGTGTCGGTCAACATAGTGATAGTATTGCCGGTCGCACTATCTACATAAGTCCGCATTTCCGATGCAGTGCAGTTTCCAAACTGAGCCAATGCGGCTTTACTAAAAGCTAAAAATAATGTAATAGCTAAAAATGTCTTTCTCATAGCATGTCATTTTTTATCTGATACGACAAATTTATGCATGAGAGAAATTATATCAAATAGAATTTTATCCATTTATATGGTTAATTGTTCACTTTAAACCAACTATTCTCTATATATCCTAGATTTTTTCACTGATATACTGCTCCCATAAAAAAGTGGAAAAAGTAATAATAACTCTTTCCACTTTTACTATAAATATTAAACACCTACAGCGGCATCTCAATAACCATAATTCTGGTAAGCTTTCTTAGCAGCTTCATCTAACAACACACCATTTTCATCTGTAAGCAAGTCAAGCATAGTCTGGGCAAAAAGGCTTAAAAGTAAAATACGGTTCAAACATTCCCATACCATTACCTGTCTGCCCAATACCATTAATCAAATTATCGGAATTATCCCACAACCCTTGTTTAGGTGAAGCTAATTGATCATGATAGATTATACGATCAGCTTGCCACCCTGAATGATGCAAATTCTCATAATAAACCATCTCTTGATTCAACTCACGTGCCAATTCATTTAAAATGAAATTCACAAAACGGTCTTCAGTCGTAGTAGCTGTTTCCGGATACATTTCGGCTTTGGAATTTGCCGAACCACCATCCCAATAAGATTCATCAACCAACATCGTGGATGTCATATCTTTCTCCACTTCATACGGCCATTGCTGTTCTGCCTGTGTCAGTTTTTTCATATCCGGGCTGCAAACGTGCAAGAACTTCTGCACGAGTTTCACCAGCCTTGAACGCTGCACGGGCACGTACTTTATTTATATCATCTATAGCCGCATTATAATTCCCCTTACGTCCATAAGCTTCAGCACGAAGCAAATAAGTTTCAGCCAAACGGAATAAAGGTACATCACGTCCAGACTCATAATGAGTATAGTTACTGCGATTAGGTTCATCATATTTCACAGTAGCAGGACAAACAGTAGAACCAAATTTATCTAAGCCACCATAACTCTTATCATTATAAGTATAACTTTTGCCACTAGCTTGATATGGAACACGATAGTAATATTTACTGCCATCTTTAATCCAACGGGCAATCAGGACAAAAGGCTGAGCCAATGCTTCTTTTATATCAATTGCTGTTTCTTTCGTATTTTCCACATAAGCGAAAGCTAGATCACCTTTCCCCATTTTATGTTCTCCAGCTACGGCTTGACGACCTCTCCACGAAGCACGATTATAACCAGGAAGAATATGCTCATTAAAATAGTCAGCCATCTCTGCCGTCCATTCATAAGTAGCATTGCTGCTATTATTATAAGCATAATAATCTTTATTAGCAGCCGGACTGGAATTAGAATCTCCACCACGTAGTGCCGTCACATATTCCACATGGAAAGACTTTTGATAACGTGAATCGGCTTGCTTATTTACATAAAGATCAAAACCAAAATCATTTGTATAGCCTACACGTGATGCTGATTTTGTGGGATATTCCCAGCAGAATTCAGGAATTCCCCAAGATGCGTTAGCATAATCCCCACCAAAAAAGTAAGGCAAACGATTACCAAAACGGCCATTATCAGCACTACCTACAGGACCATATACACATGAAAGAATTAATTCACGGCTATTTTCATTAGAATAATCATTCAAAGGATGACTGAACAACTTGCCAAAATCTGACTCCAATTCATAATAACCATTATCAATAACTGCAGAAGCATAATAAATACATGAATCCAAATCAGCAGTTCCCTTACCTTTATATAACATACCAAGATATGACTTCGGATTGCTAGTATCAACATTACCATTTACATCTACCCCATACTCTGCTGTTCCAAATTTTTCAGCCTGCGCACGCTGTAAATATAACTTTGCCAAAAATGAGCAGCGGCTCCTTTAGTGGCCGTCCAAAATCAGCACTCAGATTCTGTTCGCTAACATCAGGCAAATGATCATAAGCATAACGTAGATCACCTATCAACATACTATAAATACCAGGAACACTTTGACGCATATAGTTATAATTGGAAGGGAGTTCTGTTGTATATCCTTGGGGTACATAAATAGCACCATACATTGTACTCATAATATAAACAGAATAAGCGCGATTAAATAAAGCCTCGCTTAAAGACCTCGCTGCATACTCCGCATCAGTAGCAAACTTACCCAATGCCTTTCCTTCACGAATAGACAATATGGCACGGTTACAATTATTAATAATCGGATAAAATCCCAACAGTGATTTAGAATTCTCCCCACACAGAGAATTTGCCCAATTAGCAAACCGCCCAGTAGCATTCCACTCACTAGGCGAATACATGCCACGATTAGGAGTCTTATTTGTAAAGTTATCCACACCAGACATAAAAAAGTGGAAGGACCTTGTTCATACTGTTTAGTCACACGCAAAGCATCGTAAGTCCCTACAATCAATTGTTCCAATCCTTGCTCTGTTTCAAAATAATCCTGCGTAATGGTAGAAACCATTTTTTCTTCTAAAAACTGTCAGTACAAGAAAGACTTCCTAATGCAATTACAGAACACAATATATACTTTTTCATAATTTACATCTCTATTTTTAATAATTAAAATCCAAGTCTCAGACCAATTACAAAACTACGGGTCAATACTGTATTATTAGTTTGGCCGCCAATATATTTATATGTACCGTTACTGCGTCCACCTTCAGCTCCCCAACCAGTTGTATCGTCAGGATTAATTCCAGCTTTTACTAAATCACCACCCCAAATAAACGGATTCAATACTTGACCATAGATCTGACAACTATTGGCACCAATTTTACCCAGCCATTTTTCCGGGAAAGTATAAGATAATGCAATATTACGAACAGCCACCATGTTTCCTTTGGTATAATTCATATATTCCTTATAATCGGTAAATGATTCTCCTCCAGCGCGTGGCTGTGGAAATTTAGCATCTGTATTTTCAGGACTCCATGTATCATTCTCTACCCGACGTCCATAAGTTTGCATCAATCCATAATACATATTACCAAAACGTCCGTAAAAGAAAGCATTCAACTGCCAATTCTTGTAAATGAATGTAGTAGTAAAACCTCCTTCCCACTTCGGAGTAAACGAACCTTGGAAATGATAATCATCCTTGTCAAAACTTGCCAAAACCATTATCCATATAAGTCACTTTGATCCATCTTCCAATGTCACTGTTTTTGATCCTTCCGTACCTTCCGGAACCTCTATAAATTCCTGGTCTACTAATTTAGCCATACTGGGAACATAGTAAGACATTTCCTTTTGCTTTATAAATAGCCAACATTCTTCTGTCTCTTTGCCACAAACGATCGTACTTTTATGTCCAAATCTCATCCATAGGTTTGCCAATAAACCAACCATTGGTAGGATCGTCACCTTACCATCAGCCAATTCTACGATTTTGGATCTATTAGTAGAAAAGTAAAGTCAGTTTTCCAAGTAAAATCTTCCGTCTGAATATTAGTCGTTGACAAAGTTATCTCAAGTCCTTTTTGTTCTGTGTCTTACCAACATTTGTCAAAATTTGAGTATAACCAGTCATCAGAGGAATAGAACGATTCAACAACAAATCTGATGTATTAGCTATATAATATTCCACACTACCAGTAATACGATTATTCAAGAAACCAAAATCAACACCAAAGTTGGTAGAAGCTGTCTTTTCCCAACCTAAATTACGATTAGGCAATACCGAGGCTTTAGCACCAGTCGTATTAGTCGTGATTCCACCCTGTCCAAAAGGTTTATTGGCCCATTGGGATACCATAGATCCTGCAGTCTGATAAGAGTTAATAGAAGCATTACCTGTTACACCATAGCCCACACGTAATTTCAAAGAATTCAACCAACCAATATTTTTCATAAAATTCTTCATTCATTTTCCATGCCAAAGCTGCTGATGGGAAAAAATCCCATTTGTTTCCTGCTGCCAGCATAGAACACCATCCCAACGCCCAGTAACAGTTAACAAATATCGATCCATCAAATTATAGTTTAAACGGGCCATATAAAACACGCTGTTGCTCGTTAAAGGATGACCCAGCACCCAATTTAGCTTTATTAGAATCACCAATACTATACCACAAAGCTGTAGGGAATTTAGATTCATAAGCACGTGCATCCAAACCTTCCGTACGATAATATTCAGCCGACTGCATCAACGTCAAACCAACAGTATGAATTTTATTGAATGTTTTGTTATAAAAAATCATGTTTTCCAATGTCCATGCAAGTTTTTGGTTATGATTGTATAAGCTACATTCGGTTCGGTAGAAGCATATCCCAAAGGATTAGTAATTTATCTCCATAATAACTTCCCTCACGAGAATTACGATATTGCGTTGAAATTGTACGCCATTTTACCCCTCTAATGGAGTCCAAATTTTACCAAAATCAACTCTGCAAACGACTGAGCATAAAACCATAATAACGGGTTTCATTCAAAGTTTCATCAATATTAAGCAACACATTATGTCGTGACGGACCATCATCCGGACTTAATATTTTTTCCATTTTCATCAAAAGCTGGAGCATATGGCATCAAACTGGTAGCCAAACCATAAGAATCTTTAGCTGTTGTATTCGAAAAGTTGCTGACAATACCATAATTTTTGATAGAATGACTAGCATTGATACCCATCCCCACCTTCAACCTGAATCTCACCATTCATATTAACTGTATAACGTTTATAATCCTGATCTTTCATCGGAGATTCTGATCCAAATATGCCAAAGACATATATAACTTTGATTTTTTCCGTACCAGCCGATAATGAAATCTGATGATTATGTGTCAATGAAGTACGTGTTACATAATCAGTCCAAGGAGTAGTAGGAATATTAGCCGAATTATAAACAGGAACTCTATCAGCATATCCTAATACTTTTTTTCATATTGTGTTGCATCACGTAATACAGGAGTTCCATCAGCATTAAATTGAAAAGCAGCATTAAAAACAGGACGTAGATAAGGATACTGAGAAACACCCCCAAAATAAGCATCACCATCAATATCAGGATCTGGAGCATTACCATACTTACCAGTATAAGCTCCCGCATTGACATTGGCCTGACGGTTCCAGTCTATCAATTCACCAGAATTCATCCAATCTGTCATTGAATGAATCTTAGAAAAAGATACTGTACCATCATAATTAATAGTCACCTTGCCTGTTTTACCTTTTTTAGTTGTGATAAGAATAACTCCATTAGCACCACGCGAACCATAAATAGCAGTAGCAGAAGCATCTTTTAAAATTTCCATGGACTCAACATCATTAGGATTGACATCTGCCATAGAGCCAACAGACATAGGAATACCATCAATCACATAAAGAGGATCATTACTTGCATTCAAAGAACGACTACCACGAATACGAACATCCCCAACTCACCCGGACGATTATTTGAAGTGATTTGTACACCAGCAGCTTTTCCTTGCATAGCCTGTAAAGCATTCTGAACGGGACGCTCACGAATCGTTTTGGAACTTACTTGGGTCAAAGCACCAGTCACATCACTTTTTTTCTGAACACCATAACCAACCACTACCACTTCCTCTAATGTTTCTGTATCTTCCTCCAAAATTACTTTAATGGTAGATTGTCCTTTCACCGCAACATTTACTGTCTTGTACCCCACAAAACTAATTTCAATAGTTCCACTTTCCGGAACATTGGTCAATGTGAACTTACCATCAAAGTCAGTAATAGTACCATTGGTAGTACCTTTCACCACCACACTGGCACCGATTACAGACTCACCTGTCTTATCAAGGACAGTACCCGAAACGGTTTTGCTCTGTGCAAAGGCCCCTACAGCCAATACGGATAACAAAGCAACGAAGAAAAGCCGCTGGAACTTCTCCAGACAACTCAACAGACTTGAATTCTTTCTGTCTTTCATACTTTAATTATTAAGTTAAACAAAAGTTAACTTGATATATAAAGTTGAAAGTATCAAAAAAAGCCCATTTCATCGAATTTTATAATATAGATGATACAATAATAGAGAATATAAAGTGCTCTTATTGCTGTTGGAAAAAAACTCTTTTAGTTAGTATTTATGAAATATTTTACTTTGCTCTCAAATTTATATGGAGTAGTTTATATCCTGACTTGAACTTAAAAAATATCCCCAAAAAGCAAGTGTACTTTATCAGCTGTCTAAGTGCATTTGCTTGATTTATGAACCACACTTACTTTTTAAGGTAATACAATAATAACATTTACATGATATGAAAGACATTTATGCATATATAATAACATTGACTATTTAAGCAATTGATCGAAGATTTCTCTAAAAACTTTATCGGCGTGCTCTTGCATTATTCGTATATAATTAAATATAGGACGATTGTTTTTCATACTATGACCAATACAATATTCTATTTTTTCTATTTCGATACCTATATCATAACCATGTTGTGCAAATGTTTTTCTTGCAGAATAATATGAAACCTTTCTATTTATGCCTGCCAGATCAGTCACCTTCCCTATATGTCTAAAGACCAAACTATATACTTTTTCATAAGATTCATATTTGCCAAAAACTAATTTCCCATTTTCAGAAATATATCGTTCAATAATTGTCTGTGCTTCTGGCTGGATAGTGAAAGCTATTTCATTTTCATTTTTTTTGCTATTACGGGTTTTATGTCTTATATATCTCATACAGTTCCCTTTAGTGAAATCATACTCCATTAGGTCTCTTAGATTAATGCCACCTAAATAATAAGTTAACATAAATATATCTCGAGCCATGATATGCACAGGCTTGAATAATTTCACATCACGTATTTTTTTTAATTCATCAACGGACAGATCTAGTTCTCTGATATTACTAACTGGCATTTTAAATAAAACAAAAGGATGAACTAAATAAGTTACATAATTCATTTTCCTGGCATAGTTCAATATTACTTTTATTAAAGTGAGGTAAATTCTGATAGAAGTTTCTTTTAATCCTTCAGCCTTCATTACATCAGCGAAACTTTGTATATGTGTCGGACTGAGTTGTACCAAAGGAAAATCACCTTTCATATGTTTAAGGAACTTTGCACAAGCTATATTATATAATTTATGTGATTTTTTACGATCGTCTGCTTCCATCATTGAAAGATATTCTTTCACTACCGTATTAAAGGTTATTCCTTTTTTTTGTTGTTCCCGAGTTATAACATGTATCAATTCAGTGCATGAAATATTCGACTGATAATGAATAGACGAAAGAATCTCTTCGTATTCATTAATCAACTTGCGCAAACAAGCATTTATATTAGCTGCATTTTCATGTTTTACTACTCGTCCATTTTTCATTTGATTTGCAGAATCCAAAATGAATTGGGTTGAAATATATCTCGTTTGTGAACGATGAGCCACTGCGATCCTGACTCTATGTCTACCGTTAGATAATTTTTTAGCAGGTACAATTACTATTGAAAGATTAGCCATATTCAAATTTTAGTTTATACGTTTTACAATACAATATTAAAGTAACAATCAGAAATAAAAGCACTCTTGTATAACAAAAATGCTCTTGAAACTATCCATTTTGAGATTGTTCACAGAAGTTTGTACTATTTTTCAGTTGAAAAGACGGAAAATTCCATGCTTTTGTACAATCCTACATTGGCTTTTTTAATATTCGCGCATATATTTGCAACACTTTTTCACAGGTAGGAGACCTATTTCTCCTGAGAGAATAGAAAACTAACTTTTGTTTAACTTAATAATTAAAGTATGAAAGACAGAAAGAATTCAAGTCTGTTGGGACATCGATTAAAATTTCGGTGGCTTTTTCTCTTTAGTCTGTTTGCAGGTCCTCTGCCCCTTTCCTTTGGAGGACAGTCGGCAGTAGCTGCAAACAATATTATTCAGCAACAAAAAATATCAGTGACCGGTAAGGTCGTAGATAATTTAGGAGAGCCTATTATTGGTGCCAATGTTGTTGTGCAAGGTCAGACAGTAGGTACTATAACCGACATTGATGGAGTTTTTAAGCTGGATGTTCCTAAAGGAGCTAAGTTATTGATTTCATTCATTGGATATAGTTCCAAAACTGTAGAAGTAAAACAATCTAACATTGAAATAGTTTTGGATGATGATTCTCAAATGTTAGGAGAAGTAGAGGTTGTAGCTTATGGCGTTCAGAAAAAGGTTTCTGTGACTGGAGCTATTTCCAGTGTAAAAGGTGAAGAATTGACAAAAACTCCAACAGGCTCCATTTCTAATATGTTATCAGGGCAAATGGCAGGTTTGACTACCGTACAGTATTCCGGTGAACCGGGGAGTGATGCAGCGAATATTTTTGTCCGTGGTCAAGCTACATGGAATCAATCTGCTCCTCTTATTCAAGTAGACGGTGTGGAACGTAGTATGAATGATATTGATCCTAATGAAATAGAAAGTATTTCTATATTAAAAGATGCTTCTGCTACGGCTGTTTTTGGTGTACGAGGTGCAAATGGCGTTGTTTTAATTACGACTAAAAGAGGTAAGGAAGGAAAGGCTAAGATTTCATTTACGACTTCCTCAAGTATTATTGCCCCGACCGAAAGTATTAAAATGGCTAATTCTTATCAATATGCTACTTTTTATAACCAAATAAATACTGGTGATGGTTTGAATCCTACGTTTTCGGATGAAATAATCCAGAAATTTAAAGATGGTTCAGATCCCGTTCGTTTTCCAAGTGTGGATTGGGTAGACTATTGCTTAAAAGATATGACCCTTCAAACACAGCATAATGTTAATATATCAGGTGGTACAGACCGTGTACGTTATTTTATTTCAGCAGGAGCTTATACACAAGGCGGTTTATTTAAAGAATTTGACTTGCCTTATAATCTGTCTTATCAATATAATCGTTTCAATTACCGTTCAAATCTAGATATTGACGTAACCAAGACGACAACATTATCAATGAATATTGCTGGTAATGTAAATAATGCTTCTAAACCTTATACTGGACAGGGTAGTGCCGGGATGTTAATAAACATGTATTATTCCACTCCGTTTTCTAGCCCGGGACTTGTCGATGGCAAACTGGTTAATGCAAGTACGGACTATCCGGATTTGAGAATGCCTTTTACTGGTGGTAGCGGCATGGGATACTATGGTGGAGGTTTTATGCGAACCAGTAATAACACCTTAAATGCTGATGTCCAATTAAAACAAAAACTGGATTTTATAACTAAAGGATTGTCATTCCATATTAAAGGATCATACAATAGTGGTTTTACATCTTATACACAGGCTAGTGCTAGTGTTGCAACTTATACTCCTGTATTACAAGAAGATGGTACGATTGCTTATAAGAAATATGGACAAAATTCTCAGTTGAAATATGAAGATAAGGATCCGGCTAAATCACGTGATTGGTATATGGAGGCAGCCTTAAACTATGCCCGGGAATTCGGTAACCATCATGTTTCAGCATTATTGTTATACAATCAGTCTAAGATATATTATCCTAGTGCATATTCTGATATTCCTCGTGGTATGGTTGGTATAGTGGGACGTGCAACTTATGATTGGAAAAACCGCTATATGGCAGAATTCAATATTGGATATAATGGCTCCGAGAATTATGCACCCGGTAAACGCTTTGGTACTTTTCCGGCCGGTTCTTTTGGTTGGATTGTTAGTGAGGAAAAATTCTGGAAACCTATAAAATCAGTAGTAAGTTTCTTGAAATTTCGTTATACAATCGGTCTAGTTGGTAATGATAGTTTTGACGGAAACAAGCAACGTTTCCTCTATATGTCTGATCCTTATGTAGTTAATAATTCTTCTTTAATTAACCGTGATGGTCATGGTTTTTTGTTTGGTATCAATAATTCCACAGTAAGTCCTGCTGCTTATGAAAATGGAAAGAATAACCAAGATATTACATGGGAAAAAGCGTTGAAAACCAATTTGGGTGTAGATGCTAATTTCCTTAATGACCGTTTACGCACTTCATTTGATTATTATCATGAAAAACGTACAGACATTATGTTGAGTGACGGTACGGCTCCTTCTGTATTAGGATTTACTCCTCCATTGGCTAATCTTGGGGAAATGAGAAGCTGGGGTTGGGAAATCACTTTAAAATGGAATGATCAAATAGGTGACAATTTCAGGTATAACGTAGGATTGAATTTGATGTACAATCAAAATCGGGTGGTAGAGAGAAAAGAAGCTCCGCAAAATGAAGAGTATATGTATCAAAAAGGACGTCGTCTTGGTTCACGCAGTCAATATAAATTCTTTGAATATTATAATTCGGAAACAACCCCTGCTCATTACAAAGAAGTATATGGTACGGATATGCCAGAACAATTAGTCAGTGATTTAAAAAATGGTGATTGTGTATATGTCGATTTAAATAACGATGGTAAAATAGATTCTAACGATATGTCACGTCAATTTGGTTTCACAGATGATCCGGAATACATGGCCGGTCTTAATATGGGATTCAGTTGGAAGGGATTTGATGTTTCAATGCAATGGACTGCCGCATGGAATGTAAGCCGCAGTATATCAAGTGTATTCCGCCAACCTTTTACAGACCGTACAAACTCAGATCAAGGAGGTTTGTTGGAATATATGTTAGATCATACATGGACTCCAGAGAATCCGAATCCAAATGCGGAATATCCGCGTGCGACATTTATCAACGATACCAATAACTATGCGGAATCAACTTTGTGGGAGAAAGATGCTAAGTATCTTCGTTTGAAAAATCTGCAAATTGCTTATAATTTCAATCTTCCGTTTATGAAAAAACTGAAACTGAATACTATGCAGTTAGCGTTAAGTGGATATAATTTATTGACCTTTACTCCATATTTTTGGAGTGATCCGGAATCAAAGGCTAGTAATTCTCCCTCTTATCCGCTGACAAAAACATATTCATTGAGTTTGAAACTTGGTTTTTAATCTTAATAATGCAATCAAATGAAAAAATATAATAAATGGATTTTTAATGTTGCTTCAGGACTGGCTCTGACATCTGTCATCGCTACTTCATGTGTCGATGAGATTAAGTTTGGCAACTCTTTTTTGGAAAAGGCTCCGGGAGGGTCGGTTACAAAAGATACAGTATTTAATAATGCTGAATATACCCGACAATTTCTGACTAATCTTTATGGCATGCAATATTATGGGCTTCCATATAAGAATGTGGCTAATCAGGAAAGTTCCAATCAATATGTAGGCAAGCCTGAAGCTTTAACAGATTTGTATGTTTTCACTTATCCGTCATGTGGAATCTCAGGACCATATTATAAAGGTACTCACACTGCCAATTATGGTAAACGTTCTGATAAATTTGATTATTTAAGAAATAATGTCTGGGAAGCTGTACGTGGAGTATGGATGTTGATTGAGAATATTGATAATGTACCGGGGCTAGGGGAAGATGAAAAAGCTTCTATGGTGGCACAGGCGAAATGTATTCTTGCTTCCCGTTATTTTGATGTATTTCGTCATTATGGTGGCATTCCTTTAATTAAAGGTACATTCAGTGGAACGGATACAAGCTATGAAATGCCTCGTAACAGTGTGGAAGAAACAGTGAATTATATGGTACAATTGCTGGATGAAGCTGCTGCTGTACTTCCTTGGACTGTAGAAACACCTGCATCTGAATCCGGACGCTGGACTAGAGCGGCAGCTTTAGCTTATAAATGTCGTATTCTTCAATTTGCAGCCTCACCTTTATTTAATTCCGACCAGCCTTATTACCCGGGAGCGACAGGCAATCCTGCTATTTGGTATGGTGGCTATAAACCGGAACTATGGGATCGCTGTCTGGAAGCGTGTGAACAATTCTTTAATGAACTGGCTTCTAAAGGTGGATACAGTTTACAGCAGGCGAAAGGTACTCGTCCAGAAGATTATCGTTTGGCATATCGTGCAGGTTATGCTAATTTGGATAGCCCGGAAGTATTGATAAACACACGTGTAATTGATATTGATGCATTCAAATCAAGTCATTATAATTGGCACCAATGGGGAGATCCTCTTATGAAAATTCATCGTGGTTACAGTCCTACACAAGAATATATGGAAATGTTCCCTTGGAAAGATGGTACGCCGTTTGATTGGGATAAGGCCAAAAGTGAAGGAAAACTGGATGAAATGTTTTTGAAAGGAACGGGCACAGCCAGTGACGGACTGATAAATATAGAATTGACCCGTGACCCGCGTATGTATGAAGAAATCATTGTAAACGGTCAGCAAGAATCTTTGGATTGGACCACAGGAAATATGTCAGGTTATTGTTTTGAATCGTGGTTGGGGGGAAAGAGTGCCGGCAATGGTCCTACCAGTCAAACAGGTTCATTTGCTACGGGATATGCACCTATCAAATTCTTAATGGGAAACGATATGCTGCGTAGATATGTACATTGGCCTTGTATCCGTATAGCCGAACTGCATTTAATTTATGCGGAAGCATTGTGTCAAAGTTCACGAGGCAGTATGGATAAAGCTATAGCTCAAGTAGATATTGTACGTGCACGTGTAGGAATGAAAGGATTGGCGGAATGTAATCCGGATAAAAATTTACAAAGTAACAAGGATGCTTTTATCGAAGAACTTCTTCGTGAACGTGCTTGTGAGCTAGGTATGGAAGATGCACGCTTCTTTGACTTGATTCGCTATAAACGAGCAGATATATTTGAAAAACAATTGCATGGACTTTTCATTTATCGTTTGGATGACAACGGAGTACGAAGAGATTTGCCTTGGCGTGGAAACGATGAAGGGAAGATGGCTTATCCGACCCATTTTGAATATGAAAAATTTGAATTGAATAACCCAACTCGTTATTGGTGGACAAATGGATTTGACCCTAAATGGTATCTTTCTCCATTCCCGTCAACAGAAGTTAATAAAGGATACGGGCTTGTTCAAAATCCCGGATGGTAATAACTAATGAATACTTCAATTACAATTTGAATTAATTATTATGAGAAAAAATAGATTAATTATTCCGGCACTCCTTGCTTTTTTGAGTATGCAAGGGTATGCACAGGAACTCAATGATAGCATAACTTCCGGTAAGCCGGTAAAATATTCCGATGAAGTTGTAGAAATCGGATATCATAAAGCTCAACGTCTGGAAGAATCTACCTCATCAATTTCTACCGTATATAATGAAGATTTCAATAAGCGTAGTGCTAAAAATATAGCTAATTCGCTTTTTGGATATGGTACAGGGTTGACTACTTTGCAAGGTAGCGGACGATATGCAGATGCCGAACCTACATTTTTTATTCGTGGGCTACAAAGTTTATCCACTAATAATCCGTTGATATTGGTAGACGGTATTGAACGTGATATTACAGATGTCACTCCTGAAGAGGTAGAAACAGTCACTATATTGAAAGATGCTGCTGCAGTAGCAATTTACGGGCATAAAGGTATAAATGGTGTAGTAAATATTACTACTAAACGTGGTATTTATAATACACGTGAAATCAAGTTTACTTATGATCATGGTTTCGGTTGGCAAGCACGCAAGCCCAAGTTTGTAGACAGTTATTCTTATGCAAATGCCATGAATGAAGCATTGGCAAATGACGGGTTAACAGCGCGTTATACACAAGATGAATTGAACGCCTTTCGTAGTGGTCAATATCCATATTTGTATGCTAATGTGGATTGGCTTGGAGAAACTTATCGCGATATGGATGCTACCAATATATATAATATAAGTTTCCGAGGTGGGGCAAGCAAATTCCGTTATTATGCTATGGCTAACTTGACTACTAATAAAGGGTTTATTGCCAATCCTTATATGAATGATGGATATTCTACACAGGACCAATACTCCAGAGCCAATTTACGTACTAATTTGGATATTGATCTGACAGAAAAAACAAAATTGAAATTAAATGTATTAGGTATCCTGTCAGAAACTAGAACTCCGGGAGCGAATGGTCAGGGAGGTGCTAATTTATGGGATATGATTTATACTTTACCTTCCGCTGCTTTTCCCGCTCGTTTGGAAAATGGTACATGGGGAGGTAGTGCGACTTGGGCTGGAACCAAAAATCCTTTAGCTGTATCACAAGCGGCGGCTTACACAAAGTTCCACGAACGTACATTGTTCGCTGATATGACGCTGACCCAGGATTTATCATCTATAACCCCAGGACTAGGAGCAAGCGGTATGTTATCTTATGATAACTATGCCCAATATTGGGAAAATCATTCTAAAACTTTTGTTTATGGTAGTAATTCGGTAACTGCATGGGAAAATGGTGTACCTTCAAGTACGACTTATTATACTGATGGTAAAGAAAGTGCGATGAGTAGTGATGCTAAATGTATTGCATTTACACGGGTATTCAATTTTGCAGCAACTTTATTTTATGACAAACAGATAAATAAGGACAATAAAATTTATAGTCAATTAAAATGGGACTATGAATACCGTAATACCAAAGGGACCGATCAGACCTGGTATCGTCAGAATGCCTCTTTCTATACTCATTATGGATACAAAGATAAATATTTTGCTGATTTGAGTGTAGTTGCTTCAGCGTCTAATAAATTGGCACCAGGACACCAATGGTCTATATCTCCCACTGTTGGCTTAGCTTGGGTCATGTCAAAAGAAAATTTCATGAAAGATCTTTCTTGGATTAATTTTATGAAACTGAGGGCTTCGTTTGGTGTCATTAATACCGACCGTCTTCCGTTGGATGATGACAGTGAGGTTACTAACTATTGGGAACAAACATATGGTGGCGGTGGTTATTATCCATTTGATACAAATTATTCTGTAGGAACGCAAAGTTGGTCATTAGGTCGTTTGGCTTCTTTGAATTCTACTCATGAAAAAGCATATAAATATAATTTTGGTTTAGATGCCAGTATGTTCAATGGGTTGGACGTATCTTTTGATGCTTATTATGAAAGACGTTCAGATATTTGGGTGTCTTCAAGCGGTCATTATTCAAGTGTCTTAGGATTTACTGCTCCTTATGAGAATGGTGGTATTGTCGATAGTTGGGGAGTTGAAATTGGTGCTAATTATCGTAAAAAAATTGCTGACATTACTTTAAATATAGGAGCCAATTTTGCTTTAGCCAAAAATGAGATTATCGAGCAAATGGAAGAACCGCGTATGTATGATAATCTTATAACTACAGGTAAGCCTCTGAAGCAAACTTATGGTATGGAAGTTATCGGATATTTTAAGGATCAAGCTGACATTGAGAATAGTCCTAAACAGTCATTTGGTGATGTAAAACCTGGTGATATAAAATATAAAGATGTTAATGGTGACAATATTATTGATGCGAATGATAAAGTTGCTATAGGACATAGTACTACTGCTCCTGAAATTTACTATTCATTCAATTTGGGAGCAGAATGGAAAGGGTTAGGCTTTGATGCTATGTTCCAAGGGACAGGAAGATATTCTGCTGTATTAAATACGAAGAGTTTATACTGGCCGTTAATAAATAATACAACGATTTCACAGGAATATTATGATAACCGGTGGACTCCAGAAAATCAAGATGCTAAATATCCTCGTTTGAGTTCTCAAAGTAATGAGAACAATTATCAAACTAATACTTTGTGGTTGGCAGACCGCTCATTTTTGAAACTTCGTTCAATAGAGTTGTATTACAAGTTTCCACAAATATGGGTAAAGAAAAGCAAGATATTGAGCAATGCAAAGATTTATGTGAGAGGTGTTGATCTTTTGTGCTTTGATAAGATTAATATTGCCGATCCCGAAGTTTATGGAGCAACTTATCCTTTAACTCGTAGTGTAGTGGCTGGATTAACTATCGGCTTTTAATTGTTGAACTTAAATTAAAAACATGATTATGAAAATCAAAAAAATAGTGAGCGGAATAGCATGTATGGTAACTTTGGCTGCATGTAATCTGGATTATCACGAATATGCCAATTACGGAAAAGACTATATAGATGAAAGTTATGAAAATGTAATTGGTATGATTACCAATGTTTATTCCATATTAGACTATGACTTTGGCCAAACATATAAAGGTGGAATGCTGGCATCTGCTTGTGATGAAGCTGAATATGCTTATACAAACAATGATATATGTGATTTTGTAAACGGATCTTGGAGCCCGGCTAATCCAATGTCTAACATCTGGTCTAGTAGCTATAAAGCAATTCAGATATGTAATCAGTATCTGGCTGAATTTCAAGGATTGACATTTGATGAGCTAAAATTGAATGATGACTATCGTGCACAAATGTTCCGTTATACCAACAGTTTCAAGGAAGCTCGTTTTTTGCGTGCATATTTTTATTTTAATTTAGTACGTGCTTATGGAGATGTTCCATATTTTACAGAAATGGTAACTACAGATCAAGTAAACAGTCTGACACGCACCCCTGCACAGGAAATTTTTAACGCCATTATAGCAGAATGTGACAAATTATCTACAGAATTACCTGCAGACTATACAAAACTTGGATTGGACGGAATTGCCCCAGCAGAGAACGGTCGTGTTACTTGTTATGCAGCTTTGGCATTAAAAGCACGTGCTGCTTTATATGCTGCCAGTCCATTATTTAATCCGGAAAATAACAAAGATTTGTGGCGTAGAGCGGCTGAAGCTAATAAAGAGGTAATTGAAACTTGTACAGCTAATGGTTTTAAATTAAGTAAATATTCAGAATTGTGGGGACCTAACAACTGGTCAAATAATGAAATGATTTTTGTTCGTCGATATAATGGTAACATCAGCACATTGGAAGAATATAATTTTCCGATGGGAGTGCCAGGTGGAAACTCCGGTAATTGCCCAACACAAAATATGGTTGACGCCTATGAAATGAAAGCTACTGGAAAAATGTGGAATGAAACAGGAAGTGGTTATGACGCTTCTAATCCATATGCCGGACGTGATCCACGTTTCGATATGACTATTGTAAAGAATGGAGATACAAAATGGCCGTCAAAGAATGCCAATCCTATTGAAACTTTTTATGGAGGTTTAAATGCTGAACCTCTTTCAGGTGCAACCCCTACCGGATATTATTTGAAAAAATATTTGGATTCAGCCATTGATCTGAGTGCTAATAGTACAACAAAAACCAGCCGCCATTCATGGATCACTTATCGTTTAGGAGAATTTTACTTAAACTATGCAGAAGCCATATTCCAATATACGGGTTCTGCTGATAATGCTGGTGAATTCGGAATGACAGCTTGTGAAGCGGTAAATATCATACGTAATCGTACTGATGTTAAAATGCCGGAATTTCCAACAGGTTTGTCGGCAGATGCCTTTTGGAATAAATATCAGAATGAGCGCATGGTAGAATTGGCTTTTGAGGGACATCGTTTTTATGATCTGAGAAGATGGAAAGATGGTGATAAATTAAAGAGCATCATAGAAATGAAACTTACAAAAAATGAGGATGGTACTATCACTTATAAACGAAATGTTGTCAATCGTGTTTGGGATGATAAAATGTATCTTTTCCCAATTCCACAATCGGAACGTATGAAAAACCCTAATTTGTCTCAAAACGCAGGATGGTAATAGAATAAACGTGCAATAAGAGGATGCATCAATATGTATAAAGCATCCTCTTTTACCTTTAAATTATAATTTATAGAAATGTCATGAAACAATCTAGATTTTATATCCTCTTTTTCTTTGTAGTTTGTATCGGGCTATTTTGTTCTTGTCTCAGTAATGACGATGATGCGCAATGGTCTAAATTTAATGGTGTATATGTTACGGTTGGTGGAGACAATATTCGTGGCTACAAGTTATACACGGATTTTGGTGCAATTTTAGTTCCAACAGAAGAAAGTCTTAATCGTATACCTTGGTTAAAAGAAGTGCAACGTGCCATAGTTAGTTTTAACTTATTGGATGAAAATGAAAATACAACTCAATTGGAGGACGGAAAAACTTATGATGTTATATTAAACAGTACGAATGGAATGAACCAACAGATTCCTACTTTTACAGTTCATGTTGACACTTTAAGTGAAGAGTATCAAATATTCGGTCAAGACTCTATCCAACTAAAAAATAAGAGTATTTATTCATTAGATAAAACGGCCGAAGCATTCTATATAAAAAATGGTTATATGAATATTGTTCCAACTTTTGAGTATGATTTATATAAGCCGGTTTTCTTTTTATTATACTATGATGGCGAAAAGGATATAGATACTTCTAATAATAAGTTAAATTTAAATTTGTATTTTAATAATAGTATACAAAGTAGTAATAACTCAATTTCTTCGTTTATAAGTCTTGAAATGCCTGGAGAAATTTATTATAAATTTCAAGATAAAGGTATGAATGATGACGATCTTATCGATGTATATTTGAATTCAGAAACCGTTTCCGGGCAAGAACAAATACATTGTAAAATGGCTTTGAAAGATTTTATGCTTCCTTAAAACATTGGATTCTTCATTGTGATAGTTCGTTAAAAATTAGCCAAGTCTAAGCAGCTTTGGCAGTAAAAAAATGAGTTCTTTGAAAAGTTTGTCAATAACTTGTGGGCCTAAGTTAATTTCAAATATGCAAATAAATCGTTCAAGTATATAAGCATTGTGTATAACTGACTTGCAAGAGGAATGGAATATGTTATTCCGGGTTTCTTACATATCGCTTTGACCAAGTTGATGGCAACGAGCGATGCATTGAAGTGAAAATCCAGCTTTCTGAAGTCTGTTGACTGACAGTTGGTGATTCCAGCATGTTGTTTGTTGTCTTTAAAGCAAAAATCCAATTGGAATCTGGTTCTGTTAAATTATAAAAAAAACAACGAATTACGTAATTTTTTCTTCTTTGTTATCAGCTATTTAGTTACTTTTTTATCTACAATTCTTATTGCCTAACCATCTGTTTTTGACAATTTTTCAATGATCTCTTATATGTTTATTGAGCTAGTTTCAGTCTGCTCTATGTTTAACTTTTAACATCCCGGTGAAAATTTACCGAAGTAGTGCTTTTATAAAAGAGCCTTTTTATATTTTCTTTGTTTAATCTAATAGTTAATAATATAATCGGAAAAAATAAGACTTTGTTTGCTTATTTTTAATAAAACTGTTGACTATTTTTTTTCTAATTTGCTTGAAAGAACAATGCCAACATTGATATTATTTTGAATTCAATACGCTTTAACAAATCGGATTGTAACCTTATATTTTATAATTAAAATTTTGTAGTATGAAATCATTTGTAAGGAAATTGTGCGCCGGATTGGTGTGTGCATGTGGAATGTCTGTTTCTGTTTATGCAACAGATTATTATGTGGCAACTGATGGAAATGACATGAATGTAGGTAGCATTGAAAAACCTTTTGCAACCTTGTCTAAAGCTCTAAAGTTGGTTCAACCTGGTGATAATATATATCTGCGTGGAGGAGAATATAATGTTACTGAAGATTGGATAATGGATAAAAGTGGAAATAAAACTTATGCTAAAGTGTTTGATATTAAACAAAAGGGCAGTCCATCAAGTCCAATTTGTGTTATTGGCTATAAGAATGAGCGTCCGGTACTTAATATGGAGCAAATCAAACTTACAGATCGTCGTGTTGCCGTATTCTATATTGCTGGTAGCTATTGGAGATTCAAGAATTTTGAAGTTGTAGGCACTCAAGTAGCAATTAAAGGTCATACTCAGTCTGAAGTTTTTCGTATTGAGGGAGGAAATAATAATATATTGGAAAATATAGATGTACATGATGGTATGGCAATTGGCTTTTATTTGGTAAAAGGTATGAATAATTTAGTTTTGAATTGTGACGCTCATGATAATTATGATGGATATTCTGAAGGTGATTCTGGAAATGTAGATGGATTTGGAGGGCATGCAAATAAGGAAACTAGTACTGGAAATATATTTAGAGGTTGTCGGGCTTGGAACAATGGAGATGATGGTTTTGATTTGATTAATTGTTATGCTTCATATATTATAGAGTATTGTTGGTCATTTCGTAATGGGTATAAGCCCCATTCTATAGAATCTTCTGGTGGAAATGGAGCTGGTTTTAAATCTGGTGGATATGGTATGGGAGACATAAAAAAGGTTCCAAATCCGATACCGCAACATACAGTGCGTTATTGTTTAGCATATTATAATCGTCAGCAAGGATTCTATTCTAATCATCATCTTGGAGGATTGATTTTCGAAAACAATACGGCTTATAAAAATCCAAGTAATTATAATATGTTGAATCGAAAATCGTCAAATGAGGCTGTTGATGTACCTGGATATGGACATATTATTAAAAATAACTTATCATTAAGTCCTCGTAATTCGGGAGGTTTTCCACAACATTTAATTAATGTAGATAATACCCTTTCTGAAATTAAAAACAATTCATTTGCACCAAATGATTTGAATTTATCAGAGTCTGATTTTGAAAGTTTGAATGAACAAGAATTAATGGGATCTCGTAAATCTGACGGAAGTCTTCCTGATATAAATTTTTTACGCTTGACAAATCATGCAAATTTTCGTTTTTCTGGTATGGGCTGCTTTATAAATGAAGAGGCTGTTGATTATAGTTGGATACAAGAACCTGCTATTGTATTGGAAAACGGAGTGGCTCGTATTGTTGGTGAAAACTCTAGATCTTTTAATAAATTTTACGTTAATGGAGAAGAAGTAAGTATAGAGAATGGAATTGTGGATTTGACTTCAATGAGTGGTGAATTAAATTTGAAAGCAATAAGTGAAAATGGAGCGGTTACAACTCTTATTATTAATAAATGATAAATATTCATGCTATGAGAAACTTTTTTAACAATCTGTTTTTCTATCTTTTATTTTTAGGAATAGGTGCTAATGTGTTAACCTCTTGCAAGGAAGAGGTAGAGAGTATATCTGAGTTATCTCTTGAACAAACTAAAATTCAGATAAAAGAAGGAGAGACAGTTACTGTGAAAATAATTGGTGGAAGTGGAAATTATCAGATTTCTTTATCAGATGAGAAATTAGCTGTTGCACAGATAGAAAATAATGAGATAAATATCCGTGCATTATTGACAGGTTGTGTAACTTTAACTGTTACTGATGAGAACGGTCAAACAGCACTTCTTAATATTATTATTATCTCTAAAATATTGGATTCAGATAAACCAAGGTTTGTTTGGACAAATAGTATTGCTCTAGATGAACCTAACGGTTGGGGATTGACAGTTTTTGGGAATAAGGTTGCTGTTACTTCTTGTGTGGAACAGATTCAATATGTATTAGAATGGGAGGGAGATTCTACAATGGGGAAGAAGTTAAATGCTTTTTTAACTACTTTAAAAAAAGGGGAAGCTCCTGTTAAAATAAAATTAACTGGACTTGAAATATTAGATATTAGGGAACAATGTTACTTTATTACTTTTTCTGTTGATAATAAGATTGGTGAACTTGTTTTTATAAAATAGTCATTAATTCTTTTAAGTTATTTTTATTAATGATTAATTTGCTTCAATTTGACGTGACGCTAATGTTGACAATACTTTGGTAAAAAATTGCTGAAGTATTGTCATTGAATTTGCGTAAGTTTTACCAATGAAAACAGTAAGGGCTTAGTTAATCAAGAAAAATATGATGCAAAACTTGGGAAATGAAATACTGATATATGGATTTTTCAATTGAAAACAATTTGAGCAATCCATATATTAGTATTTTTTTAAGTCACATCTTTTATAAAGTTAATAGTTTCTAGGTTGAAGTTCTTAGACATCATTCATCTAATAAAGACCATTATTGGGATTATGCAGGAATGTGCAGGTTTTATTATTATTAAAGATACCCAAAGTACATATTGGGAATATGCCAAGATGTTCAGTCAATAACATGGTAATACGGAAAATCTTCTTCTTTTTTATAGATTTATACACTCCTTAAATTCCCAACAAGCATCAAACATCTGTTGACTAAGCATACAAATCTAATAATTGAGTCTTAGTTCTCAATCATGTCAGATCATTGTTTGGACTAAAATTCTCCCTATTTTTATAAAGGGTATTCTACTTTAAAAGAAGAACTATAGTAAAGATCCATCATAAAGTTTTTAGTTTTTTATTTCTGCTTTCATTTTGTATATTCATACTTGAAAAATAAAAATACTTTTAAGAATCGTATCCTATCTTTCCTATGCTTAATAATTAAAGTATGAAAAACAGCAAGAATTTAAGCTTGTTTGGTCGCACGGGTAAACTCCAGCGGCTGTTCCTCATCGCTTTGTTTTCAGTATTGGCTATAGGGGCTTATGCGCAAAGCAAAACAGTTTCGGGCACTGTGGTTGACCAAACCGGAGAACCGATCATCGGTGCTAATGTTGTAGTGAAAGGTACTACTAACGGAATTATCACTGATCTGGACGGCAGGTTTACTCTTTCCAACGTACCGGATAAAGG
>VOFB01000591.1_pt1 | contig 65962 bp, 67 predicted proteins | sample 5384141 | NCBI WGS metagenome assembly VOFB01 (sample SAMN12384721, study PRJNA508395) | human gut metagenome | isolation source: healthy gut A | host: Homo sapiens
AAAACTTCAATTTTAATGCTACGAATTGACCCTTCTCGATGGCTCGTAAGTGTAAAGGGCAATTCACCAGATGGCGAAAGCCGCTGAACGAAATGTCTGCACTCCTGTTCTTTGAAAACTGAATAGTTCCGTCATCTGGTACTCCGATAATGATACTTCCGTAATTCGCGGCCCGGTCACAAAGCAGACGGGGTGGCTGAAATGCCAATGAAGCGGTACAAGTCCGCTGCCAGATGTTTATGCCCCACTCGCAGGGAGCCGAGGGCGAATATGCGAGACCTTAACTTATTAAATCAGGCGTGGCCGAATGCTGTTTTCGGTCTTCGTCCACGTCTGTTCTTTTTACTTATTCCATATATCCACATTTTTGTCCTACATAGGAGGTTTTATGAACGAAAACGACCGTACCACCTTAGAGCAAGCGATCTACGAGGAAATGGAACTGACCCCGGAGATGATTCGGTCCATCCGCACGCTCTGCGGTGTCTGCCTTTGTAGTTTTGTAGAATCCAAGGCGTTCAAAGCATCCTCCGCAACGGCGGCAAGATCTGCCGATCCTCTGCAAGGTGTACACGGGCATGACCGTGGAGCAGGAAGCCCTGCTCTTTGCCGAGCAGAACGGCTTCTCTGCGCCGCTGACAGCAGGCATCAAGCTCCGTGCCAAGGTCGTAGGCGGCGATGCTATTTCCAAGGCGTTTCCTCGCAGCCACCAACCGGGTGGGGTTGAGTCTCAATTATGACAGCCAGCAGCTGACCGATTACCGCATCGGCTGCGTTGGTACGGCTTTCCGACTCTACAAGCAGATGGGCGAACCGCTCTACTGTGAAACGATGCGGCTGATCGTGGCAGCATGGGAGGGCAAACCGGATTCGTTCCGGGCATCTGTTAGGCATGATGCACTTTGTGGAACTGTATCATGGCGAGTTCAGTGAAGAACGGCTGCTCCGTGCACTGCGCAACATCCACCCGGTCGATATTTACCGCATCGGGCAGGACGACCCCGCAAAGCTGCGCGGATGGAAGAAATATGTTTTTCCCATTTACACCGCCTACAACGGCAAGTGCAGAAAAGACGCGCTGCCGATGAAATTCTGACATTCACAGGCATTCCTCCCATATACACAAGGGGCATCCGCAAACCGCAGATGCCCCTTGTTACATATCAAAGTGCAATATATAGTGTTTCTGTATTCATTTAACACAACATATAGAGAAAAGAGGTATTCTATGCGCTCTCAGTTCACTTCGTATGAGCAGCTTCCCATCACGCTGACAGCCGATCATGTTGCTGCTGCGCTGGGCATCTCCCGCGCCAACGCTTACATCCTGCTCCGTTCGGACGGCTTTCCCACGCTCCACATCGGTAAGCGGATGGTCGTACCCAAAGACCGTTTTCTTCAGTGGATCACGGACAGCGTAAATGGCTGATTTGACATCCTTGATTCAAGAGGTTTCTTTTTCTATACTATTCCCGAAACGACTTGACATCAGGAAGGAGGCAATATGCCAAGCAAACGTTCACACGGCGAGGGTACGCTTCGCCACCGCAGCGATGGTCGCTGGGAATTACGTATGATGGACGGCTACCAGAAAGATGGTTCGCCGCGCTTCAAGACCTTCTATGGCAAGACTCAGAAGGAGGTCAAGCTCAAACTGAAAGAGTATCAGGATGCGCTTATCAGCGGTGTCCAGCTAGACACGATTCTGTACTTCGAGGATTGGGCGGATACATGGTTCGAGGGTCACAGGGATAATATCGCTTCCACGACACAGGAAAGCTATAAATACTGCCTGAAAATGCTCAAAGAGGGATTTTATCACCGCCCCTTGACCGTCATACGCCCCATCGACATTGAAAACTTTCTGAAAGGGATGCGGCGCGATGGCCGCTCGGATTCTTACATCAGCAAGGCACGAGGGATGCTCTACCAGATCTTTCAAAAGGCAGAGGCCAATGACCTTGTGCGCCGCAACCCGGTCCGGCTTGCTGAAAAGATGCGGGCAACCGGAACTGCAAAGCGCAAGGAAGCCTTCACCACAGCGGAAGTCGCACACCTGATGAAGGTGCTGCCCGATGACCGCATGGGCTTGAGCATCCGGCTTTTGCTCGGCACTGGAATGAGAATGCAGGAACTTCTGGCTTTGGAGCCGCAGTTTATTGAAGAAGATGGCTCTGTCATTCACATCCGGCAGGCAGTAAAGGTCGTAAAAGGTACGGTCAGCATCGGCAGTCCGAAATCCAAAGACAGTATCCGGGATATTCCGGTGCCGCTGAATGTCCGCCCGTGTGCCATCAAGCTGCGGGATACCACCGACCAGTTCATCTGGGAAAGCCCCAAGACCGGCTTGCCCTGCAACCCCACCCATTTCCGAGATGTGTTCCGCAAATCTCTGGAAGAAGCGGGCGATGTCCGCTTGCTCACACCGCACAGCTGCCGCCACACCTATGTGTCGCAGATGCAGGCGCTGGGCGTGGACATCCAGACCATCCAGAGCATCGTAGGCCATGCCGACACCGAGATGACTGAGCATTATCTCCATGTTCAGGAATCCATTCGGCAGAGTGCGATTCGGTTGTTCAGTGAGGCGTTTTCGGCCTGAAAATTGGACGGAACGTCACTAATTAGACCAGATAAAATCGCCCGCATTGTGGTCAAAATTGTGGTCAAAACCAAATGAGGTCAGCCCACAAACAAAAAATCCAACGATTTCTAACGTGAAATCGTTGGATTTATGGTCCGAGTGGCGAGAATCGAACTCACGGCCTCTTGAACCCCATTCAAGCGCGCTACCAAAACTGCGCTACACCCGGATATCTGTAAGCGTTTGTCGCTCACAGCTTGATTATTATACCCGACTTCTCGCATTTTGTCAAGCACTTTTCGGCAACTTTTTAAATTTCTTCGTCCGCATCTTCCTGCAAGGGCAGGGTCGGCTGGGCAATGGGCGGAAATTCCACCGTAGCCACAGCCACCGCAAACACGCTCTCCGCACCCGCCGAAAGCAGAGCCTGTGCACAGGCGGCAGCCGTAGCACCGGTGGTGATCACATCGTCCACCAGCAGCACGCGGCGGCCCTCTATGAGGTCCGGGTCCTGCACGCGGAACGCACCGGCCACATTGGCCAGGCGCTGTTCAAAGGGCAGTCCTGCCTGCCGGTTCTTCCGGCGGGCAGGACCAAGAGCCTTTGTTTCCAGCGGAAGGTCCAGTGCCTCTGCCAGCGGCTGCGCCATGCGTTCCGGTACATTGTACCCGCGTCTGCGGCTGGACGCCGGTACCGGCACGATGCAGTCATAGCCGAGCCGGGCACCTTCCACCCGCTGAGGCACCGGTTCCGAACCCCTCATCCGGACCTCGCTGCCAAAGGCCAGCTCTGCCAGCCAGAGGCCCAGCTCCACCGCCGTCCACGGTGCAGCCTGATACTTTGCCCGCAGGATGGCCCGCCGCACGCAGCCCTCATACCGGAACGGTGCCGCTGCGCCGCTCAGGCCGCCCAGATAATGCTGCGATGCGTCCAGCCGGACGCCGGGCTTCCGGCGCAGCCGGTCCACTTCTTCCGCACAGTCCGGGCAGGTCCTTATGCTGCCCAGCACCGCATTGCAGAAGGGGCACCGACGCGGATAAAGCAGCTGCCGTACCCCGCGCAGTGCCCGGCGCGGGGCGCTGTAATAGCGCATCAGTCCTTCTTCACGGCCACGATCACGCGGACGCGCTTGCCCGCGGCGCAGCCAAAGTTGTCGTACCAGCCGGTGAGGTAGTAAGCGTCCGAGTTCACCTCGGCCAGCTTCGTGGCGTAATACTGGCCCTTGTACCACAGGTACACCTGGGCATTGTCCGCTACCTCATAGCGGGTGGAACCGGACAGCACTGACGCGGCACCCACCTTGTCGATCTTCATGGGCATCAGCTGCACCATGGCCTTCACCGAACCGTTCACTTCCTGCCGCACGGCCAGGCCGCCGGCCAGCACCGGGTATTTGATGGAGGTGGTGTAGCTGGTAAGCTGTCCATTGACATAGCACACATAGGTGGCACCGCCGCCCACATAGTTCAGGATGGTGCCATAAGGCTCCCCTACCACCTTAGCCAGCTGTTTGACGCCGATGCTCACCAGGGAGCCGGTGCTGCTGGTGACCTTATTCCACACGGTCTGGAGGATATCGCCGTTGATGACGCCCCACAGGATCTCGCTGGTGGTAGGCACCAGCACGCTCCCGCAGGTCCTTCAGCACCTGGGTGGTCCCATCAGAGCCTTCGTCCTCAGAATCCCCTGCAGTGGCAGGGGTCTTGGTGGAGGGCAGGTTGGCCGCAATGTTGCGGATATCGTCCAGCACACCGTACTTCCACAGGTCGCCGGTGACATCGTTGAGGATCAGCCGGTCGATCTCGCCGTTGTCGTTAAGCGTATAGTAGCGGACATTCAGCATGTTCAGTTTCGTCCCGGATAGGCGGCTGGGACGAACCGTCCCAGCCACACCCTCCGTAGTCGTATCCAAGATCTGCACGTCGTCTGCCAGTTTATGGTCGCCCAGCATGGTGGCGTCTGCGCTCACCGTGCCGCTGGTGGTCCGGTTTTCAATAGCGGTCACGTTCTCGCCTTCCGGCGTCACGTCGATGCGCACCATCCAGCCGGCGGGGTAGTTCAGGCTTTTGTCCACATTCACGGTGCGGGTGATGCCGTCGGTGCACATCACTGCTACGCGCTGCAGCACGTCGGCACCGTTGTCCTCCACAAGGGAGCGGGTGGCCGTCTGCACCACGCCGTAGAACACGCTGTCGGCCTCTTCGCCGGTGACCACATCCGCCACCTCATTGTCCATGCCCAGCAGCAGGGTGACCACTTCGCCCACGCCGCCGCCGTTCAGGGACGAGATCTTGGACGCCACCGCCGAGCTGCCCAGCTTATAGCTGGTGCCGGCCACGGTCACCGCCGTGGGAGCGCTGGCGCTGGGCGAAACCGCTGTGATGCGGCCCGCGGCGCGGCGGGTATAGATCCATACCGTCTGCAGACTCTCGCTGTAATAATACACATCGTATTTGTTCAGTTCGCCGGACTCCGACACCTTGTCGTTGCGGTACACGCTCACCGGCGTAAAGGGCAGCTGGGTGCCCTCCGACGCCACAAAGGGTCCCTTCAGGCTGCTGAGCAGCACCGTGGAGGTGTCCACCTGACCATTTGCCACAGTAAAGCCCAGGGTGCTGCCATAGGCTCCGCCGGAGGCCGTGTTGGCCGTGAGGGCGTTGTACAGCAGCACAGCGCAGTCCTCGTAGGTCATGGTCTGGCCCTGTGCCCTGTTCAGCTGGTTGCGCATGCCCAGTTCCTGCGACTTGTTCAGCTGTGCCGCCGGGAAAGCACCGTTCAGATCTGTCATCTTGTAGCCCAGCAGCTTGAGCACGGCCGTGCAGGCTTCTTCCAGCGTGACTGCGTTGTCCGGGCGGAAGGTGCCGTCGGTGTAGCCGTTCATCCAGCCCTGCTGCACCGCAATGCGCACATAAGGTGCCCACTGGGAAGCGCCGGGCACGTCCTTATACAGAGTGCCCACAGCCCCTGGGAGGCTGCGCTCTCCCGGTACGCCGAGAACGCCACCAGCATGCGGGCAAAGGCCCGCGGGTGACGGCGGCGTCCAGGCTGCCGGTCTGTCCGGCGTCCAGGCCGCCCAGCGTGATGGCCGTCTGCACGGCCGTGTTGCTGGCACTGCCCGCCGATGCCGGCATGCACCAGCATGGACACCGCCATGCTCACCGCCAGCAAAAGTGCGAGAAAACGTTTTTTCATAGGTATTCCCCTTTCTTCGGGCAACGCCGGTCGTGAAAGTCAATCATAGCGCCTTCAATGGGGTTGAGACGTGCCGCGCGCCGTTTTGCCGGCAGATAGCCGAACAGCACGATGCCCACCGAGATGCCAAAGGCCACGGCAATGGAATTGAAGGACGGGCTCACCGTGATGGTGGTATCGGTCATGAACATGGGCAGCACCTTGTTGGCCGCCATGGCTCACCGCATAGCCCAGTGCAATGCCCAGTACGCCGCCCAGCGCCGAGGTGGTGGCTGCTTCCACCACGAACTGCGACAGAATGGTGCGCTCCTTGGCGCCCAGTGCCTTGCGGATGCCGATCTCACGGGTGCGTTCAGTCACCGACACCAGCATGATGTTCATGATGCCGATGCCGCCCACCAGCAGCGAGATACTGGCAATGCCGGTGAGCACCACGATGACCATGTTGATCATCTTGTTCATTTCCTCCAGCCACTCGCTGGCGCTGTAGACGTAGTAGCCGTTTTCGGTCTTGAGGATCTTCTGCAGCTCCTCTTCCATCGTGGTTTTGGCCTCGTTGGCGCGGTTTTCGTCCGGCCATCATGGCGGTGTAGTTATTCACCATGCTCTGGCTGGACAGGCGCATGGCCGTGGTATAGGGCAGATAAACGCAGTCGTCATCGCTGCCCTGCTGCATGGTGGGGTCGCTGACTTTGGCCGCCAGCACGCCCACGATGCGGAACTTGTTGGCACCGATCTTGAGCGTCTGCCCCACACCGTTGCCGCCAAAAGCCTACGCGGTTCAGGTAATCGCCGATGACGCAGACCTGCTTGTTGTCCTGCATATCCATATATTGCAGACCGCGCCCCTGAACGATCTGGTAATTCTTCATTTCGGTAAAGTTTTCGTCCACACCGCTCATGTTGGACCAGCGGTAGCTGGTGGTACCGATCTTCAGCGTACCGCTGGCTTTGCCGCTGAAGTTGACCTGCGGCGACACCGCCTTGATCAGGTCGGAATGCCGCTGGCAGATGTCATACATCTCCTCCACCGACACGGGCGGGAGCCGTAGCCCCCACCTGAATGCTGAGGGTGTTGGTGCCCAGTGCGGAAAAACTGTCCCGCATACTTGGTCATGCCGTTGCCCAGACCCACGATGACGATAACCGCCATCACGCCGATGATGATGCCCAGCATGGTCAGAAAGGTGCGCAGCTTGTTGCTCCACACGTTCTGGATGGCCTGCCGGAAGGTTTCAAAGATCATGCCTGTTCCCCCTTTTCCGGCGTTTCGGGCAGCAGGGTGGGCTGCACCATGGCCTCCGGTGCGTGGGAGTCGCCGTCATACACCACCTGACCGTCCTCCAGCCGGATGATGCGGTCGGCCTGCACGGCAATGGAATTGTCGTGGGTGATCAGCACTACGGTGTGTCCCTGCTTGTGCAGCTGCTGCAAAGCCCCAGCACCTCGCGGCCGGTATGGGAGTCCAGCGCGCCGGTGGGCTCGTCCGCCAGAATGACCGGCGGGTTGCGCACCAGTGCCCGCGCAATGGACACGCGCTGCTGCTGACCGCCGGAAAGCTGGTTGGGACGGTTTTTCAGCTTGTCGCCAAGTCCCACCTGCTCCAGCACCTCCCGGGCGCGGATGTGGCGCTCGGCGCGGGAGATGCCCGCATACACCAGCGGTACCTCCACGTTTTCCATCAGGTTCAGCCTGGGCAGCAGATTGTATTGCTGGAAGATAAAGCCCAGCATTTCGTTGCGGACAGCGGCCAGCTCGTTGCGGTTCATCTTGCCCACATCCCGGCCGTTGAGCCGGTAGGTGCCGTGGGTGGGCACATCCAGACAACCGATGATGTTCATGCAGGTGGATTTGCCCGAACCGGACTGACCCACGATGGCCACGAACTCGCCTTTTTCGATTTTCATGGTGATGTGGTCGGCAGCCTTTACCGTGGTATCGCCCATCTGGTAGTACTTGCACACCGCATCAAACTCGATCAGAGCGCTCATTCATCCCTCCTGCGTCAATCCACCACGACTGCGCCGGCCTCGGCGGGGTCGATACCCTCTGCGGGCTCTTCAGCGTCCGCTGCGGGGGCTTCACCGTTTTCCGTCTCCTCCGGCAGCGTCTCCTCCCCGCCCTCGGCAAGGTCTGCATTGTTTCCGGCGCCGCCGATCACTTCGCCGCCCATATCATCATAGCCGCCGTCGTCATAGTAGCTGTCGCTGCTCACGGAGCTGGGGTCGTAGGCGATGGTATCACTCTCGGACAGGCCGCTGGTCACCTGCGTATAGTTGTCGTCGCTGACACCGGTCTTGACCTTGACATACACATAGCCCTCCGGTGCGCTCATGGAATCATCGGCGTTCACGGCGCTGGGAGAATCCTGCCGCACCAGCACATAACCGCCCCGCACAATGGCGGCATTGGGCACGGTGAGCGCATTTTTCGCCTGCGCCACCACGATCTCGGCGTTGGCATTCATGCCCGGGCGCAGACCATCGGTCTCGTCAATGCGCACGGTCACCGGGTAGGTGGTGGTACCGCCGCTGGTATCACCCTTCATGGACACACGGGTGACCAAGCCCTCGTAGGTCTTATCCTTCACGGCATCTGCGGTCACCTGTACGGACTGCCCCACCTTCAGGCTGCTGACCTGCAGCTCGTCCACGTTGATGGTCATTTCCAGATAACTCAGGTCGTAGATGGTGCACAGGTCGCTGCCGGTGCTCAGGGCATCGCCCACCTTGGCATTTTTCTCGATGATGGTGCCGCTGATGGGCGAGGTGATGGTGTAGTTATCCATGGCGTCCTGCATATTTTGCATGGACAGTTCCGCGCCGCGCAGGGGCTCGGAGGCAGACTGGATGGACTCTGTCAGTTCCTCACCGCTGAGGGTCAGGATGATATCGTCCTTGTTCACGCTGCCGCCCTCCCGCACATTGATGGCGGTGACGGTACCGGAAGCCAGCGCAGTCAGGGTACGCTCGGCCTGATACTGGAAGTTGGCTGCTGCAATGGAGCTCACCCCGTTGATAGTAGCCGTTGCAGCCTGTGCCGTGGTCAGACCACCCGCATTGGACACCGAGAGGGTCACAGTGCGGGTGAGCAGGTTGCCCGTGCTCAGGGCATCGGTGCCGGTCACAGCGGTAATAGTGCCGGGCAGCACCTCAAAAGTACCGTCCAGCGTCACCTGGGCGGTCTGCCCTACCGAGAAGTTAGCAGCATCCGCAGCCGGGAACTCCAGCACCAGATTCATCTTGGAGCTGTCCCGCACCACGGCCACCTCCTGACCGCTCTTTACCTCATCGCCCTTGTTCACCTTTCAGGCCGCTGACGACGCCCGCCACCTCGGCACGCACATACTGATGGTCGGCGGTCTTGTCGTAGCTGCGCTGCGCCTGCTGCAGGGTGATGGCTGCCTGCTCCACCTTGGTGGTTGCATCGGAGGAATCCACCGTGTAGAGCACAGTGCCCTCCTCCACGATATCGCCCTCCTCAAAGCCGCCGGTCAGCACCTTGCCGGGCACCAGCGATTTGACGCTGTAAGTATTGGCAGGCTTCAGCGTGCCAGTGCCGCTGAGCGTGTTGGAGACATCCCGGGTCTCCGGCACTGCTTCTGTATGAAGTATCCACGTTGGCGGGCTTTGCACCCTTGGGCTTCAGCAGCCACCAGCCGCCTGCCAGCGCCACGATGGCCACCGGCACCAGCCACTTCCAGTTCTTTTGGGCAAAGGCTGCCGCACCGCCTTTTTGGGTGCAGCCGCTGCGTCCTGCTGCGGGTCGGCGGGCTGTTTAGACTTGTTCCAGATCATTCTTGCCGTTCCTCCTAGGTTCTTTTATGACAAGGTGCTTTTTGCAAAAGCACCCGTCAGAAACTCTTATTTGTAGTGTATCGCATTTTGCCCCGATAAACAAGCGTCCAATTTTCGTTTCACGGCATTTCCACAAAGTTTCAGACTTTTTTTACAAAGAACGGCCTTCTTTGTGCGCCGCTGAGCAGTTGCATATCTTTATATAATACGATTCAAACTGCCTCTTCTCTGCTCTCCTTCCTGTGAAAAAGGATTCTGAAAAGCCCGCAGGCTTTTCAGAATCCCAGACAAAAAATCAAGTTCCTTAAAATATGGCCAAAGCGCACGCGGCGGCCATTTGGAATCGTTTTCCCTCAAACAGAAAATCAGCCGGGCCCGACGACCCGGCTGATTTATTTTTTACCCTGCGTCTGCAGTGGGCTCTACCACCACATACACCCCTGCGGGCACACAGGCGGCCCATGCGCCGTCCTTGTCCAGCCAGCCGAATTGCTCACAGACATGGTCCGGGCACTGGCTGTCCAAAAACGCGATGGCACCATCCTTTACCTGCAGGTGCACGATGTAGTCCCCTACCTCGTACAGGTAATCATGATCCTGCGCAGGGGCAGGGTCTCGGTAACGCCGTCACCGAAATCCACAACGGCCTGTAAGCCGCTGCCCTTGGCGGGGTGCTGCGCCCGCACCGCAAGAAAAATACCTGCGGCCAGTGCCAGCACCACCAGTGCAAAGATCACATTTTTCTTCCACGTGCTGCCCTTGGGGGCGGCGGTGTCAGAGATTTTTTGCTTTATGCTCATGCAGCGTACTTGCTGGCAGCTGCACCGGCAATGCGGCCAAAGACGGTAAAGTCGGCCACAGCGTTGCCGCCCAGACGGTTTGCACCGTGCACACCGCCGGTCACCTCACCTGCTGCAAACAGGCCGGGGATCACAGAGCCGTCAGCCTTCAGCACCTCGGTGTTGGTGTTGATCTTCAGGCCGCCCATGGTGTGGTGCACACCTGCGGTAACCTTGATGGCGTAGTAGGGAGCGTTATCCAGAGCCTTTGCAAAGCTGGTGCGGCCAAAGTCGGGGTCGTTCTTGGCGGCAACGTAGCCGTTCCAGGTCTTCATGGTCTCGGCAAAAGCAGCTTCGTCCACGCCCATGGCCTTTGCCAGCTCCTCGTAGGTCTGGCCGGTCACGGTGTAGCCCTTTTGATGTAGCCCTGAATGACGCTGGAGGCATCGACCATAGCCTGATCCACCACCAGCCAGCTGTAGCTGCCGGTCTGAGCGATCTCGGCAGCGGAAACCACGTCACGGGTGCCCACTTCATCGATGAAGCGCTTGCCCTCGGCGTTGATCAGCACAGCGCCGTCGCCGCGCAGACCCTCGGTGATCAGAGCAGCGGTGTTAGCCTCCACAGTGGGGTGGATCTGGATCTGATCCATGTCCACAGTGTCAGCGCCCACAGCGGTAGCCATCTCAATGCCCTGACCCTGTGCGCCTGCGGCGTTGGTGGTCATAAAGCCCTTCAGCTCGGGCTTGTACTCGGTGACCATGTCCAGATTTGCGCCGAAGCCGCCGGTGGTCAGCACCACAGCCTTGGCATTCACGGTGATGGTCTCGCCGGTGGAACCGGTAGCCTTCACGCCCACAACAGCGCCGTTTGCATCGGTCAGCAGCTCGGTAGCAGTGGTGTTCAGCAGGGTCTGCACGCCGGCCTTGTCGCAGTTCTCCTGCAGCAGGGGGATCATGTAAGAGCCCACAGAGAGGGTCTTGCCCTCTGCGTTCACAGGGCGATGGATGCGCTTGACAGAAGCGCCGCCAAAGCTGGAAACGCTGTGCAGGGTGATGCCGTGCTCGTCCAGCCAGTCGATGGCGTCAGCGCTGTTGGAGCACAGAGTCTCCACCAGAGCGGGGTCGTTGATGCCCTTGCCGCCGATCATGGTGTCCAGCTCCATCAGCTCCACAGAGTCGAAGTAGCCCTTGGGGTCTGCCTGATAAGCAGCCCACTGCTCGGAGACGGTCTTTGCCAGAGCGGTGATGGTAGCGTTGTCGGCGTACTTTTCGGCAGCGGTCTTCAGGGTCTTCTCGACACCTGCGGACTCGCCGAACTCGTTCTCATCCTGATACACCGTCTTGCCTGCGTTCATGCCGCCGGTAGCGCGGATAGAGTTGCCGCCCACCATGGGCTGGCTTTCCAGAATGACCACGCTCTTGCCCTCGGCAGCAGCCGTGATGGCAGCAGTCATACCTGCACCGCCTGCACCCACGATGGCAATGTCTGCATCAATGGTAGAGTCCTCGGCCTTGTTCTCCTCAGCCTTGACCTCGGTCTTGTAGTCATCAGCGTTCAGGCCGGCTGCGACCAAAGCGGCGGCAGCAGCAGCCTCCTTGATGGCGTTGGAGGTGACGGTTGCAGTGGCCACGCCGTCCCCGGCAATGCTGCCGCTCTCGGCGATCGCGCCGGGCAGCTGCTCCAGAGCCATGGTGCCGATGCCGGGGTCTCGTCCTTGCCCTCGGCGGTGCAGCCGGTGATGGCGCCGTCGGTCAGGGTCAGGGTGACGGAAACGTCGCCGCCGAAGCCCTTGGCAGTGCCGGTGAAGTCACCGGACACACCTGCGGTGGAGGAGGCAGGCTTGCTGCCGCAGCCGTAGCCAAACAGGCTGACGCTTACAACAGCCGCCATGGCCAGCGCAGCCACGCTCTTGCGGATCTGATTCTTTTTCATTGTTTCATCCTTCTTATTTTGGGTTGCTTGTGTTCGGATATCTATCAGCAAAAAAAGGGGAGCTGCTCATTCGGAAAGCAGCTCCCCCTCGCTGAAACTTAGGAAAGACTTAGGCGTTGGCCTGAGCTGCAGCAACAGCGCAGGCAACGGTAGCGCCGACCATGGGGTTGTTGCCCATGCCGATCAGACCCATCATCTCAACGTGTGCGGGCACAGAAGAAGAGCCTGCGAACTGAGCATCGCCGTGCACGCGGCCCAGAGAGTCGGTCAGGCCGTAGCTTGCGGGGCCTGCAGCCACGTTATCGGGATGCAGGGTACGGCCGGTGCCGCCGCCGGAAGCGACGGAGAAGTACTTCTTGCCGTTCTCGATGGCCCACTTCTTGTAGGTGCCGGCAACCAGATGCTGGAAGCGGACGGGGTTGGTGGAGTTGCCGGTGATGGAGCACTGGACGTCCTCTTTCTTCATGATGGCAACGCCTTCCATGACGTCGTTGGCACCGTAGCACTTAACGGCTGCGCGCTCACCCTCGGAGAAGGGGATCTCCTTGACCACTGTCAGGGTCTGGGTGGGGATATCATACTCGGTCTGCACATAGGTGAAGCCGTTGATGCTGGAGATGATGTAGGCGGCGTCCTTGCCCAGGCCGTTCAGGATGACGCGCAGGGGGGTCTTGCGGACCTTGTTTGCGGTGCGGGCGATGCCGATTGCACCCTCAGCAGCGGCGAAGGACTCGTGGCCTGCCAGGAAAGCGAAGCAGGTGGTGTCCTCGCTCAGCAGACGAGCGCCCAGGTTGCCGTGGCCCAGACCGACCTGACGCTGCTCAGCAACAGAGCCGGGGATGGTGAAAGCTTCCAGACCCTCACCGATAGCAGCTGCACACTCGGCAGCATCGGTCAGGCCGCGCTTCACAGCGATAGCGGTGCCCAGAGTGTAAGCCCAGACAGCGTTATCAAAGCAGATGGGCTGCACGCCGCGGACGATCTTATCGCAGTCGATGCCCTTAGCTAGGAGCATCTCGTTGCAAGCGTCCAGAGACTCCAGACCGTTAGCCTTCAGGCATGCCTCGATTTTAGGCATACGGCGATCCATAGATTCAAAAGTTGCCATTGAGTTGTTCCTCCTCTCTTATTCCTCACGCGGGTCGATGTACTTCACAGCGCCCTGCTCCTTGCTGAAGCGGCCGTAAGTACCCACGTTCTTCTCGTAAGCCTCGTTGGGGGTCTTGCCGTGACGGATATCCTCCATCATCTTGCCCAGCTTGACGAACTGATAGCCGATGACCTCATCGTTAGCGTCCACTGCCAGCTTGTTGATGTAGCCCTCGGTCAGCTCCAGATAGCGCACGCCCTTCTCCTTGGTGGAGAAGATGGTGCCGGTCATGGAGCGCAGACCCTGCCCAGGTCGTCCAGACCTGCGCCGATGGGCAGACCGTCCTCAGAGAAAGCGGTCTGGCTGCGGCCGTAGACGATCTGCAGGAACAGCTCGCGCATCGCCACGTTGATGGCGTCGCAGACGAGGTCGGTGTTCAGAGCTTCCAGAATGGTCTTGCCGGGCAGGATCTCGCCTGCCATAGCAGCAGAGTGGGTCATGCCGGAGCAGCCGATGGTCTCCACCAGAGCCTCTTCGATGACGCCGTTCTTGATGTTCAGGGACAGCTTGCAGGTGCCCTGCTGGGTGCACACCAGCCCACACCATGGGTGTAGCCGCTGATGTCCTTGATCTCATAGGCCTTGACCCATGCGCCCTCTTCGGGGATGGGAGCCGGACCATGCTTAGGACCTTTGGTGATCGGGCACATATTCTGTACTTGCTGCGAATAGGTCATAATCATACTCTCCTTTTGACAAATGTCGCTTTGGCAGCACAAAACCGCCGCCGCGCCCTGCCGGCACAGCTGCTGCTCCATACTGCTTGCATCCGAACCGGGGTGCGCTGCTCTCTTTCAGCGCCTGCACCGGTACTACCACGCATGATTTTATTATAGAGAAAACGGACGAATTTTGCAAGTCATTTCCTGCAAAAAGTACAGTCGGCTTTTACGGTCATGCAGAGCTAACTGGCATTTCCACCGCTTTACACAAATCAGTCGTCAAGTTTTTTTTGTCAATTCTGCCGTAAGCACCGGCAAACTTTTTGCACCCTTTTCTTTTTGCGCGTTTCAGCGCGGGTCTTTCTGCACCGGATGCAGCGCCCAGATGGCTGCAAAACCCGCCGCCGCACCGGCCATGGCAAGCAGGTGCCGCCCGTTCTCCAGCGCCAGCAAGTTGGCTGCAAAGGGGAACGCAAGACTGCCCACGCTCTGCCCCAGCGCCAGAAAGCCGTAGTTCACCCCCGCGTGGGGCAGGCCGAACAGGTCGGTGGAAAGGGCGGGCAGCACCGCAGCCAGCGCCGAGTAGCAGAAGGTGAGCCCAGCGTAGCACACCACCACCCACCAGCCCCGCGCCGCCCAGAACGCCGCCGACAGCCCAAGCGAAGCCGCAAACAGCCCAAGGTCGGTGGCGCGGCGGCCGATGTGGTCGCTGAGCATGGGCATCAGCATCCGTCCCGCAGCGCTGCCCACGCTGCCCAGTACGATGCTCCACAGCGCAGCAGTCTCGTCCAGCCCGCGTTCCATGCCCAGCTTTAAGATGATGGGACTGAACAGCAGCACCGCCGGAGTGGAAAAGCATACCGCGCCCGCACACAACCAGTACTGCTTTGTGCGCAGCATCTGCCCCGGAGAAAGGTCGAGGGTGTTTTTGCCGCTTGGCTGCTGTTTTTTCTGCGGCGGGTCGCTGAGCACCGCGCTGCCCGCAAGGCACACCGGCAAAGTAAGCGCACCCAGTGCCCAAAAGGCGCCCCGGATGCCCTGTACCGGGCCAAATCCCCGCAGCGCCGCCCGAACGAACAGGGTAAGGAACGCGCCGGAAAGTCCCACCGCTCCGCCGATGACCCCGGTCGCCAGCCCCTTGCGCCCCGCGTACCACTTTTGGGCGCAGGACTGGATAGAGGGGTACAAAAAGGCTGTGCCCAGCCCCGCCGGGATGCTGAAGGCCAGAAAGAACCCCCACCCTGCCCAGCCCGGCAGAAAGGCCGCTGCAAAAAAACCGCCGCAGAGCAGGGCTGTGCCCCACAATCTTTGCGCAGCGCGGGCCCTTTTTTATCCTGTAAAAAACCGCCCAGCACACACCCCACCCCAAAGGCGGCAATAAGCAGGGCAAAGGCGTAACCCGCCCCCTGCTCCGAAAGGCCGTATTCCTCCATGACCGGCTGCTGAAAAACGCCCCAAGCCGCCGGTAAGCCGGTAAGCACCTGAATGGCTGCCCCCGCAGCCAGAATGGTCCACGGATGTTTTGCTGCAAACTGCTGCTTCATACTTTCACCTCAAAGATTTGTGCAATTTGCGATAGTGTGCCCATTTGGATTGACAATCCGGCATTATCCTTTATAATGGTAAAGTAATGAGTTAAAAACGCTCCCGCCCCTTTTCAGGCATCGAGGGCGGGTACAATTTACAGATAGAGAGGAATTACTATTATGAAAACACAGGCTTTGAAGGGTATGCGGGACCTGCTGCCCGCCGAACAGACCCTGCGCGATTACATTCAGGGCAAGATTCTGGAGACCTACCGCTCTGCCGGTTTTGAGCGGATCTCCACCCCCATGCTGGAGGATATGGAAAATCTGGACAAATCCGAGGGCGGCGACAACCTGAACCTGATCTTCAAGGTGCTCAAGCGCGGTGATAAGCTGACCGCTGCTCTGAACACCGGCGACCCCAAGCAGCTGTCCGACATGGGTCTGCGCTACGACCTCACCCTGCCGCTGAGCCGCTACTACGCCGCCAACAAGGACAAGCTGCCCAACCCCTTCAAGGTGATCCAGACCGACCGGGTGTTCCGCGCTGAGCGCCCGCAGAAGGGCCGTCTGCGGGAGTTCGTGCAGTGCGATATCGACATTCTGGGCGACGCTTCCCCCAACGCCGAGGTGGAGCTGATCGACGTGACCACCCGCGCCCTGCTGAGCATCGGCTTCACCGGCTTTACCGTCAACATCAATGACCGCCGCATCCTGCGCGGGATGCTGGAAAGCATGGGCTTTGCGGCCGACACACTGGACTCCGTCTGCATCACCTTTGATAAGATGGACAAGATCGGTGCCGAGGGCGTGAAGGCTGAGCTGACCGAGAAGCAGCTGCCGGAAAGCGCCATCCAAGCACTGGCCGACTTCATCGCCGCCGGGGACGTGACGCTGGACGCCGTAGCCGCCCGCTGCGCCGACCCCGCCATTGCCGATGACCTGAAGTATGTTCTGGCTACCGCCAACACGCTGGCTGCCGGCCGCTATCAGGTGGCCTACTGCCCCAGTCTGGTGCGCGGTCAGGGCTACTACACCGGCATGGTGTTCGAGGTGACCTGCCCGCAGTTCAGCGGTGCTGTGGCCGGCGGCGGCCGCTACGACAACATGGTGGGCAAGTTCCTTGGCGTACAGGTGCCCGCCGTGGGCTTCTCCATCGGCTTTGAGCGGGTGTGCGGCATTCTGCTGGAGCAGGGCTACCAGATCCCCGGTGCAAAGCAGAAGATCGCCCTGCTGTACGGCAAGGACACCGACTTCCCTGCCGTGCTGAGCAAGGCCGCTGCGCTGCGCGAGCAGTACAACGTCACCGTGCTGCCGCAGGGCAAAAAGCTGGGCAAGCAGCTGGGTCAGCTGGAAGCCGCAGGCTTCGCGGGTGCCGCCTTTATGGACAAGGACGAGGTAAAGATCTTTGCCCAGCAGTAACCCGCCCGCCTGACGATTTTAGAGTTTTGTGGGTCAGAAACGTCTGCGGACGTTTCTGACCCACTTTTTTCAGCCGTCACGACACTAAAAAGCAGCCCTGCCGGTGCTCCGGCGGGGCTGCTTTTTGCGTAACAGTGTATTTTTAGAACTCGATCTTGCTCTCGATGTAGCTCTTCAGCTCGCTGATGGGCATACGCACCTGCCCCATGGTGTCGCGGTCACGGACGGTGACGCAGTTGTCGGCAGCAATGCCCTTGGCCTCGTCGCCCACAGTGTCAAAGTCCACAGTGATGCAGAACGGGGTGCCGATCTCGTCCTCACGGCGGTAACGCTTGCCGATGGAACCGGTATCGTCGTAGTCCACCATGAAGTACTTGCTCAGCTCGTTGCGGATCTCCATAGCCTTCTCGCCCAGCTTCTTGCTCAGGGGCAGCACAGCGCACTTGTAGGGAGCCAGAGCCGGATGCAGATGCAGCACGGTGCGGATATCCTCCTTGCCCTTGCTGTCGGTCAGGTGCTCCTCGTCGTAGGCCTCGCACAGGAAGGCCAGCGCCACACGGTCGCAGCCCAGAGAGGGCTCGATGACGTAGGGGATGTAGTGCTCGTTGGTCTCGCTGTCGAAGTACTCCAAGCTCTTGCCGGAAGCCTCCTGATGGCGGGTCAGGTCGTAGTTGGTACGGTCTGCAATGCCCCACAGCTCGCCCCAGTCGGTGAACGGGAACGCATACTCGATATCGGTGGTAGCGCGGCTGTAGAAGGCCAGCTCTGCGGGCTCGTGGTCACGCAGGCGCAGGTGCTCCTTCTTGATGCCAAGGCTCAGCAGCCAGTTCTCGCAGTAGTCCTTCCAGTAGCCGAACCACTCCAGATCGGTGCCGGGCTTGCAGAAGAACTCGCACTCCATCTGCTCAAACTCGCGGGTGCGGAAGGTGAAGTTGCCCGGGGTGATCTCGTTGCGGAAAGCCTTGCCCACCTGGCACACACCGAAGGGCAGCTTGCGGCGGGTGGTGCGCTGGATGTTGGCAAAGTTGACAAAGATGCCCTGTGCAGTCTCGGGACGCAGATAGCAGGTGGAAGAGCTATCCTCAGTAACGCCGATGGCAGTCTTGAACATCAGGTTGAACTTGCGGATGGGGGTAAAATCGTGCTTGCCGCAGACGGGGCACACGATGTCCTCATGCTCTGCGATGAAAGCGTCCATCTCGTCAAAGCTCATGGCGTCCACATTCACCTCGGGGTGCTCCTCACCGATCAGCTTGTCGGCGCGGTGGCGTGCCTTGCAGGCGCGGCAGTCCAGCAGGGGGTCCGAGAAGCTGGACACATGGCCGGTAGTCACCCAGGTCTGCGGGTTCATGATGATGGCGCATCCAAACCCACGTTATAGGGGCTTTCCTGCACAAACTTTTTCAGCCATGCCTTTTTGACGTTGTTCTTGAACTCCACGCCAAGGGGGCCGTAGTCCCAGCTGTTGGCCAGACCGCCGTAGATCTCGGAACCGGGGAACACATAACCACGGTTCTTGCAGAGATTGACGATCATGTCAAGGGTCTTTTCGCTCTGTTCCATTGTAGTACATCCTTTCCGTCCGCGGCTGGTTTGCCGTGTCGTATCGTGTTGTGTGCCGACGGCTTTCCCACCGCCGGGCGTGCTTGCGGCTTGCACAAGCACAGTATATTTACTGTACCATGTTTTGCCCCGCTTGTAAAGCCCGGCAAAGAGTTCAGCTGCGCTCTGTCAGGTATTTTACCAGCAGGCGGTACAGGGTATCCGGGTCGATGGGCTTTGACAGATGCTCGTTCATACCGGCCTGCAGCGCTTTCAGGCGGTCCTCCGCAAAGGCGTTTGCCGTCATGGCAAAGATGGGGATGCTCTTTGCGTCCGGGCGGTCCATGGCGCGGATGGCGCGGGTGGCCTCGTGGCCGTCCCGCACCGGCATCATCACGTCCATCAGGATGGCGTCAAAGCCGCCCACCGGCGAGGCTGCAAAGGCCTCCACCGCCTGCTGTCCGTCGGCGGCTTTTGTCACCTTTATGCCCACATCGTTCAGCAAAAACTCTATGATCTCCATGTTCAGGGCGTTGTCCTCGGCCAGCAGCACCTGCCGCCCACGCAAAGCACAGTAAGGTCTGTCTGCTGCCGCTCCGGCTCTTCGGTTGCAGTATTGTCGATAGCAAAGGGCAGGGTGATGGTGTAGGTGGTGCCTACGCCCTGCTTGCTTTCCACCCCGATGGTACCGCCCATCTTATCCACAAGGCTTTTGGTGATGGACATGCCAAGGCCGGTGCCGCCGTATACCTAGCGCGCCCCGGCGTTTTCCTGCGTAAAGGGCTCGAACATCCGCTGCTGGAACTCCTCGCTCATGCCGATGCCGGTATCCGCGCAGACAAAGCAGATCTGCACCTTGTCCCCGGTACAGCTCAGTTCAAAGCAGTCCAGCATCACGCGCCCCTTCTCCCGGTTATACTTGATGGCATTGCTGAGCACATTCATCAGCAGCCGCTTGACGTGCAGCGGGCTGCCCACCAGCCGGGGATGCGGCAGCCTGCCGTATTCCCGGTGCAGCACAATACCGCGCTCTTCCGCCTGTTTTTCCAGCACATCCGTGATCTCGTGTATCAGCTCGGGCAGATCAAAGGGCACATTTTCCAGCACCACCTCGCCGGACTCCAGCTTGCCCATATCCAGCACCTCGTTCACCAGTTCCAGCAGCAGGGTGGAGGCCTCCCAGATCTTTTTGCGGCAATCGGCCTGCCGCGCCATATCCTCCGGGCAGCGGTCGCCGATCTCCACCATACCCCGGATGCCGTTGATGGGGGTGCGGATATCGTGGCTCATGCGCTGCAAAAACTCGGTCTTGGCAAGGTTTGCGCTCTCTGCCTTCAGCGCAGCCGCCTTGAGGGTCTTCTGGTACTCCTGCTCCCGGCGCAGCTGCTGCTCCCGGTAGCGCCGGGCAGTCTTGCCGCGCAGCAATTGCAAAAGGAACAGCACGACCATGTAAGCAAAGGCCGCCATGCTCACATTGCGCATGGTAGAGGCATACACCTCCTGCTCCGGGCGGTAAACATAGATATAAAAGCTGCGTCCCTGCCCCACAATACCGTAGGCGTACTGCTGCCCGGTGGTGCTGTGCACATGGATCATACCGCCGTCTGTGCTGCGCGCTTTTAAGGCAGAAAGGGTGGGGTTTTCGTCCACGGTGGTATCCAGCAGAGAGGTGTCGTTGCTGGCCACGATGCGGTCGCCCCGGGTCACCACGATAATGCCGTCCACAGCAGGGTTATAGCCCTGTACGCAGTTCTGGTAGGACAGACTGTAATTGCGCACATATTCTGCCGTGGTGCGGTAGTACACCACGAGCAGCCCGTCCCCATCTTTCCGGGCACAGGCTGCGGTGTCCACATAGGAGCTGTCCTCCTTTTCCGTCCGCCCGGCATAGACCTGCTGGGGGTGGTCGGCCACCTTCAGCACGATAGAACCGGCCAGTTCCTTTTCCATCTGTGTCCGGACCTGCGGGTCAGCCACCCGGCCATCCTGTGAGGCACCGCACAAAATTTTGCCCTCTGCCGAAACCACAAGGATGCCGCTGAGGGTATAATCCTGCAAATATTCTTCCATAGCGGCATCGTCCAGCACCCGCCCGGGGTTCTCCTGCTGGTCCCGGGCGATCTCGCTGCACAGATGCTGCGCGTTTTCCATCACCCGCATCAGGCTTTTGGCCTCGGTGGCAAGGTTCAGGTTGTCGTAGCCGGTGCACTGCTCCTTAACATAGCTGATGGTATCCTCAAACTGCTTTTCTGCATTTTGCAGGTCGCTGTGGGCCGAAAGCCCCAGCACACCGCCCAGTATCAGCAACCCAGCAAGCGCACAGATCAGAATGTGCTGCTTCCGGCTGATAACCAGTGACCCTTTTTCCATTCCGTCATGCATGGGTGCTGTCCTCCAGTCCATCCAGATAGTGCCCGGGGTCGTCCAGATAGCGGCTCACGATCTGCCGGACGGTGCCATCTGCCAGCATCTCCTGAAAAACCTCCGTCAGCTGCTGCGGCAGGTCATCGCCGCGCTCTTTGGCAAAGGCAACGCCCAGCCGCGCCGTCATCAGCGGCTCGTCCAGAATGCGGTATTCAACGCTGTAATCCTTCATGAACTGCCGGATGGCGCTTTCGTGGGCGGCTAAGGCGTCCGCGTAGCCTTTGAGCAGGGTGGTGTAGAGCAGATCCCGGTTCTGCAGGGAATACAACCTGCGCAGCCGGGGCAGACCATTCTGCTCCGCATTCAAAAACAGTTCCTCCGGCTTTGTGGTGGACTGCACCACCACCACCTTACCGGTCAGATCCTGCAGGGTGCGGATGTCGCTATCGGAGCGCACTGCCACCACCTGACGGCTGTACAGATACGGCCCTGCCCATTGGTATTCTTCCTCGCGGCCATCCATGGAAAAGCTGCCCCAGATGCAGTCGATGGTGCCGTTTTCCACCAGTTCCTTCTTCTTTTCCCAGTCGATGGTCACAAATTTCACCCGGTAGCCCAGCCGCCCGAACGCCTCAGTGGCCAGTTCCACGTCAATGCCGGTGGGCGCGCCGTCCGTGCCCATATAGTTGAAGGGTGGGTAGTTATCGCTGCCCACCACGATGACCGGCATTGCAGCCGTATAGTCATCCGTTTTTCCGGTACGCCCGCAGCTGCAAAGCAGCGCCGCGCACATCGCCAGCGTCAGCAAACAGGCCGCCAGCCGCAGTCCTCTTCTGTATTTTTTCATGGTTCTTCCATCCTGTGTTTTTTGCTGTATTTTGCAGCAGATCGCTCCATGTTATCAGTATAATAAAAACTGTTCCAAAAGAAAAGCCAAAAATCACTTTTCCGGCAGTTTTTACGCTTTTCTGTAAAAAGAGCTCCCGGAACGTTCGCAGACGTTCCGGGAGCTCAAAATCACCCTTTACTTGTGGTACTTCATGCCCGCATTGATGGTGCAGGCGCGGTAGATCTGCTCAGTGAGCACCAGGCGGGCCAGCTGGTGGGGCATGGTGATGCGTCCCATGCTGAACTTGAGTGCAGCGGCCTTTTTCACCTCATCGGACAGGCCGTGGGACGAGCCGATGACAAAGGCCACATCCCCTGCCCCGCTGCCGGCGCGCTGTGCCAGAAACTGCGCCAATTCATCGGAGGAGATCTGTTTGCCCTCGATGCACATAGCCACGATAGCAGCCCCCTTGCGCACATTGGAAAGGATGGCTTTTCCCTCCTTATCCAGCGCCTTTTTCACCACGGCGTCCGAGGCGTTTTTCTCCTCGATCTTCTCTTCCGGCAGCTCAATGATCCGGAAAGCGGCAAAAGCCGCCAGCCGCTTCTGATACTCGGCCACACCCTCCGCAAAATATTTCGCGTTCAGCTTGCCGACACAAATCAGGTCGATATTTTGCATGATAGCTTCCTCTTTTCAGGATAAACGATTTAAAATTGTCTCCGCTTCGCTCTGACAATAACAGCGGAAAATTTTTTATAATTTGTATTCCGGCGAAGTGGGGCCCCGGTGCGCAGCACTGGGGCGGAACAGGGGGTTCCGGACTCATTTGCGAAGGAAAGTTCTCCGCCGCCTGCCATCACAGCAGGCTCATCTGCTCGCCCTCGTCCTCGGCGCGGATCAGCGCACCGGTGGCGGGCAGGCTGCGCACGCGATAGCGGTGTGGGTTGGCCAGCTCTAAAGTGTCGGCCGGTACCACCGAGGCGATGGTCTGGTTCTTTTTCAGAGTGACGACGGCCACGCCCTGGCTGTCGCGGGTGGTCTTGGCCGGGATCTGCGCCGTGCCCACCAGCAGCATCCGGCTGGCACTGGTGCGGATGGCAAGCTCGGTCTCCTCCGGCTGGTAAAGCATCATGGCAAGCGGTTCCTTATCGCTGTACGCCTTCAGCAGCTTGCGGCGGTTCTGCTTGGTGGCGTAGGAGCTGAGCGGGATCTTTGCGCACTTGCCGCTGGCAAAGAAGAAGAGCATATAGCCGCTGTAATCGCCGGTAATGACCATGCTCAACACGTTTTCGCCCTCGTCCATGCCCAGCCGTCCCGGGATGAAGATGCCCATCTGGGCCACCTTGCCGTCCTCCAGCTCTGCCAGACGCACCTTGTACACCTGCTGCTTGTCGGTAAAGAACAGCGCCTCCACGTTGTTGCGGGTCTCCAGCTGCTGGATGATCTCGTCCCCCTCCTTCAGCTTGTGCGCACCGGCGGTGCGCAGGCTCTGGGGCGGGATCTTTTTAAAGTAGCCCTCCCGGGTAAAGAACACGGTCACCGGGTAGTCCGGCACAGCTTCTTCCTCGGCGGCGGCGTCCTCCTCGGGCAGATCGTACAGGATCTCGCTGCAGCGGGGCTTGCCGTATTTTTTCGCTACATCGTTCAGTTCGTTGATGATGATGCGGCGGATGCGGGCGGGCTTTGCCAGCACATCGTTCAGGTCGGCAATGTCCTTTTCCAGCTGCTCGATCTCGCCGGTGCGCTTGAGGATGTATTCCCGGTTCAGGTGTCGCAGCTTGATCTCTGCCACATAGTCGGCCTGCACCTCGTCAATGCCAAAGCCGATCATCAGGTTGGGCACCACCTCGGTCTCCTCCTCAGTAGTGCGGATGATACGGATCGCCTTGTCGATATCCAGCAGGATGGCGGCAAGACCCTGCAACAGGTGCAGCCGCTTTTCCTTGCCGTGCAGGTCGTAGTAGGTGCGGCGGCGCACACACTCAATGCGGAATGCCGTCCACTCCTTTAAAATCTCCCGCACACCCATGACCCGGGGCTGACCGGACACCAGAATGTTGAAGTTGCAGCTGAAGCTGTCCTCCAGCGGGGTGGCCTTGAACAGCTTTGCCATCAGCTTGTCGGCATCCACGCCGCGCTTGAGGTCCAGCGTCAGCTTCAGACCGTTCAGGTCGGTCTCGTCACGCATGTCGCTGATCTCCTTGACCTTGCCGGCCTTGACCAGCTCCGCGATCTTGTCCATGATGGCCTCCACCGTGGTGGTGGGCGGGATCTGGGTGACCTCGATCATATTTTCGCCGGGCACTGCATTGTAGCGGGCGCGCACCTTTACGCTGCCGCGGCCGTTCTCGTAAATTTCACGCATCTGCGCTTCATCATACACGATCTGGCCGCCGCCCACAAAGTCCGGGGCGGGCATGGTGGTGCCGATATCGTGGTGCTCGTCCTTCATCAGCGCCACGGTGGTGGCGCACAGCTCTGCCAGATTGAAGGAGCAGATGTTGCAGGCCATGCCCACCGCGATGCCCAGCGTATTGTTGGCCAGAATGGTGGGGAATGTGACCGGCAGCAGGGTAGGCTCGGTGGTGGTGCTGTCGTAGTTGGGCACAAAGTCCACGGTCTCCTTGTCGATATCCCGGAACAGCTCCTCGCACACACCCTCGAGCTTTGCCTCGGTGTAACGGGCAGCGGCGCAGGACATATCCCGGCTGTACGCCTTGCCAAAGTTACCCTTGCTGTCCACAAAGGGCACCAGCAGGCTCTCGTTGCCGCGGCCCATGCGCACCATGGTGTCGTAGATGGCGGCGTCGCCGTGGGGGTTCAGGTGCATGGTGCTGCCCACGATGTTGGCAGATTTGGTGCGTGCCCCCTTGAGCAGCCCCATCTCGTACATGGTGTACAGCAGCTTGCGGTGCGCCGGCTTGAAACCGTCGATCTCCGGCAAAGCGCGGCTGACGATGACGCTCATGGCGTAGGGCATATAGTTGGTTTCCAGCGTGCGGGTAATGGGATCTTCCAGCACGCTGCCTGCGTTTAAAATTTCAACGCCGTCGCCCAGCTGCGGGCGCACCGGCTTTAAGGTTTTCTTGGTCGATTTTTTTGCCATTGTGTTTCCTCATACTGTCCAGAGGCCGTGTTTCGGGCTTTTGGGGAGCATTGCTGCCGCCCGCGCCCTCATCCGGCTCGTAAACTCGCCACCTTCCCCCGGCCGGGGGGAAGGCTTTGGCACGGTATCGTTCTGCTTATCAGGACACGTCCAGATCATCCAGATACTCTGCGCCGTGCTGGGCGATATGCTCCTTGCGGCCTGCCAGATTGTCGCCCAGCAGGATATCAAACACCTGCGCGGTCTGCACCACATCGGTGGGCATTACTTTGATCAGGCGGCGGCTTTCCGGGTTCATAGTGGTCAGCCACATCATCTCAGGGTCGTTCTCACCCAAGCCTTTGGAGCGCTGGATGGTGTATTTTTTGTCCCCGATCTTTTCCAGAAAAGCGGCCTTTTCCGACTCGGTATAGGCGAAATAAGTGCGATCCTTCGTGGTGATCTCGTACAAGGGCGACTCCGCGATATACACATAGCCCTTGTTGATCAGGGGGTGGGGGTAAGCCGGTAGAGCATGGTCAGCACAAGGGTGCGGATCTGGTAGCCGTCCACGTCGGCATCGGTACAGATGACGATTTTATTGAACCGCAGGTTTTCGAGGTTAAAGGTAGCCAGTTCCTTGTTGTGCTTGCCGCCCAGCTCCACACCGCAGCCCATCACCTTGATAAGATCCACAATGACGTCCGACTTGAAGATGCGGGCATAGTCCGCCTTCAGACAGTTCAGGATCTTGCCGCGGATGGGCATAATGGCCTGATATTCGCTGTCCCGGCTGGACTTGACCGCGCCCATAGCCGAGTCGCCCTCCACGATATACAGCTCGCGGCGGGCGGAATCCCGGGTGCGGCAGTCCACAAACTTCTGCACGCGGTTGGCTAGGTCGATTTGCGTAGAGAGCGTTTTTTTGATGCTCTGGCGCGTTTTTTCTGCGTGCTCGCGGCTCTGCTTGTTCACCAGCACCTGCTGGCAGAGTTTCTGGGCCTCCTCAGGCTTTTCCAGAAAATACACTTCCAGATAATGCTTGAGGAAGTCGGTCATGGCCTGCGAGACAAATTTATTGGTGATGGCCTTTTTGGTCTGGTTTTCGTAGCTGGTACGGGTGGAAAAGCTGGAGGACACATACACCAGACAGTCCTGCACGTCCTGAAAGCTGATGGCGCTCTCGCCCTTTTTGTACAGATTCTTTTCCTTCAGGTACTTGTTGATCTGGTAGACAAAGGCGGTGCGCACTGCGTGCTCCGGGCTGCCGCCGTGCTCCAGCCACGAAGAGTTGTGGTAGTATTCCAGCAGCTGTACCTTATTAGAGAAACAAAAAGCCGCACTCATGCGCACCTTGTAGTCCGGCTGGTCCTCGCGGTCCCGGCCCACGGCCTCGCTCTCGCAGCTGAACACCGGGGTCAGGGTGTCCTCCCCTGCTGTTTCGGCTACATAGTCCGCAATACCGTTCTGGTAGCACCAGCTCTCGTGCCACGGCTTGCCGGTGGCGGGGTCCTTTTCCTTTTCATCGGTAAAGTTGAGGGTAAGCCCCGCGTTGACCACAGCCTGACGGCGCAGCACATCCTTATAGTAGCTGCCGGGCACATCGATATCGGTAAACACCTCATCGTCCGGTTTCCAGTGGATGATACTGCCGGTGCGGCGTCCCTTGTAGGGCTCCTTTTGCAGGCCGCCCACGTTCTCGCCCTTTTTAAAGTCCAGATGGTAGTGATAGCCGTCGCGGTAGATATCGGCGGTCATCCATGCCGAGGCGTACTGGGTGGCGCACAGACCCAGACCGTTCAGGCCAAGGCTGAACTCGTAGTTATCCTCGCCCTCGCCGTACTTGCCGCCTGCGTACATCTCGCAGAACAGCAGCTCCCAGTTGAAGCGTCCCTCGCCGTTGTTCCAGTCCACGGGCATACCGCGGCCAAAGTCCTCCACGATGACGCTGCCATCCTTGCAGCGGGTCACGTTGATGGTGTCGCCGTGGCCGTCGCGGGCTTCATCGATAGAGTTGGACACGATCTCAAAGATCGAGTGGGCACAGCCCTCCACACCGTCTGAGCCAAAGATGACTGCCGGGCGCTTGCGCACACGGTCGGCACCCTTTAACGAGGTAATGCTCTCGTTGCCATATTCCTGTTTTTTTGCCATGCTGCTCCTCCCGGCCCATCGCAGCTGTGCCGCGCAGGCCGTCCTGTAATCAAAGCAGACGCCCGCCCTTTCTATTATATAAGAAATATAACAGCATCTCTGCGGGCATAAGCGCCTGTGTTCTTTTCTTTTATTAAACCATAGGTTGTAAAACTTGTCAAATATTCTTTCTCTCTTTTCCCGTACTGCCCCCGGCACGAAAACCGCAAAAAAAGTCGTTCTTATTTTGCACGCAGAGACGCCAAAAAGCAAAAACTTTTCAATTTTTTCAAAAAAGTTTGCATTTACCCCTTTACAAAATCGAAATTTCAGGTATAATAATCATCGTCCGGTGCGCCTCTGTAGCTCAGTCGGTAGAGCAGGGGACTGAAAATCCCCGTGTCATTGGTTCGATTCCGATCGGAGGCACCACGTCAAGGAAACCCGTTAGGGTTTCCCAATATGCGGCCGTAGCTCATCTGGTAGAGCGCCACCTTGCCAAGGTGGAGGTAGCGAGTTCGAGCCTCGTCGGCCGCTCCATTAAGGAGCAGCAACAGTTGCTCCGGTATGGCCCGGTAGCTCAGTTGGTTAGAGCACCAGCCTGTCACGCTGGGGGTCGTCGGTTCGAGCCCGATCCGGGTCGCTTCGTCGGAATGTCAGTCGTTTGTCTGGCAGTCTTACAAGTAAGACCGCCGTAACAAACTCTGAAATTCCTCCTCTTCCCCGCAAAATCTTGTTTCGCAAGCTTTTGCGGGGGCCCCTGAAATTCGCAAGAATCGCTCGGGAGGGTGCAGGGACAAATGCACCGAATATGCGGCCGTAGCTCATCTGGTAGAGCGCCACCTTGCCAAGGTGGAGGTAGCGAGTTCGAGCCTCGTCGGCCGCTCCATTGGAGTGGTATTCATCACTCCCTTATATGGTGACGTGGCCAAGTGGTAAGGCAAGGGTCTGCAAAACCCTCATCCACCAGTTCAAATCTGGTCGTCACCTCCAAAAGATTCCCGGAAGCTTCGGCTTCCGGGATTTTTTTTTTTTGTTTTGCACTGTCAACCCCCCTGCCGGGGAGCTTCCTCCCGTGAAAATGCAATGCCGGAGCGTCCGCAGACGCTCCGGCATTGCTATAATAAAAGTAACGCTACCTCAGAACCGCAGCCGCATCTGATACCACACCACCCCGCCGTGGGTGGAAGCGGAAACGCCCTCGTTCACAAAGCCGAACTTTGCATAGTAGTGCAAAAGCTTCTCCTTGCAGGTCAGTACCAGCCCCTTGCGCCCCTGTGCGCGGGCATCTGCAATGGCTCTTTGCAGCAGCAGCCCGGCATAGCCCCGGCAGCGGCAGCGCGGGAGGGTGTTCACCCCAAAGATCATCTGCCATGCGCCGTTTTCATCATGCAGGGCGGCATCTGCGTACATCTCATCGGTCAGGTCGGGTGTGTCGGTGCAAAAGCCGTCCACAAAGGCCACCAGCTCCCCCTGCTCAAACAGCAGCCAGAAATGACCGGCATAGTGTGCCAGCCGCCCGGCAAATTCTTCCGCTGTGGCAGCCTCCGCTGCCGGAAAACAGGCCGCCTCCACGGCGGCAATGGCCTGTAAATCATCCATAGTCGCGTTGCGTATCTCCACAGTATTCTCCTCCCTTTTTGTAATGTCAGTATACCACAGCTGCCGCACAAGGGCAAAATATTTGCATCTGTTTCCCGTCCGTGTTACAATGGCTATACTACGCTTGGAAGGGAGTTGAAACGCCATGCCCACCGAAAACCGCACTACCTTAACGCCGGACACCCCGGTGCGCTACCTGAAAGGGGTGGGGCCCAAGACCGCAGAGCGATTCGAGAAGCTGGGCATCGTGACGCTGGCAGACCTGCTGTGCCACTATCCCCGGCGCTATCTGGATTTTTCAAAGCCCTACTCCATCGCCGAGGCCCCCGCCGACACCGAGTGCGTCGTGAAGGCCGAAGTGTTTGCAAAGCCCGGCGGGCGCATCCTGCCGGGCGGGCGGCGGATGGAGCGCATCACCGCCGGGGACGATGTATCCAGTCTCGAGATCACGTGGTTCAATAACCCCTACGCCACCCAGAAATTGCAGCTGGGGCAGGAATACTATTTTCAGGGCATCGTGACCGGCGGGATGCTGCGCCGCCAGATGGTCAACCCGCAGGTGCGCACCGCCGAGCAGATCCAGGCCGCGCCCTTTGAGGCCGTTTACCCCCAGACCGAGGGGCTTACCAGCAGCGTCATCTCCCGCTGCATCCGGCAGCTTTTGCCCCACGCGGAGCTGCTGCCCGACCCGCTGCCGCCGGAGATGCTGCAAAAATACCGTCTACTCCCCAAGGCCGAGGCGGTGCGCGCCATCCACTGCCCTGCCACCGAGGAACAGGCCGCAGCAGCGCGGCGGCGGCTCATCTATGAGGAGCTTTTGGTGCTGCAATTGGGCATCGGGCGGATGCGCAGCCGGGGCGCTGCGGCCACCGGGGCACCCATGCGCCGCGCTGACCCTGCCCCTTTCTGGCAGAGCCTGCCCTTTGCCCCCACCGGGGCGCAGCGCCGTGCAGTGGAGGAGATTTTAAACGATATGGCGGGCGATACCGCCATGAACCGCCTGTTGCAGGGCGATGTAGGCAGCGGCAAAACGCTGGTAGCTGCTGCCGCCATCTGGGCGTGCATCCGGGCAGGATATCAGGCCGCGCTGCTGGCCCCTACCGAAATTCTGGCCGCGCAGCACGCCGAGGGGCTCAACCGGCTGCTTGCCCCCTTCGGGATGCGGGTCGCCCTGCTGACCGGCGGCATGAAGGCCGCTGCCCGCCGCACCACGCTGGCTGCCATCCGCAAGGATGAAGCCGACCTTGTGGTGGGCACCCACGCCCTGATGAGCGAAGAGGTGGAGTTTGCCCGGCTGGGTCTGGCGGTCATTGACGAGCAGCACCGCTTTGGGGTGCGTCAGCGCGGCGCACTGGCAGAAAAAGCCGCGAACCCGCACCTGCTGGTCATGAGTGCCACCCCTATCCCCCGCACGCTGGGGCTTTTGATCTACGGCGATCTGGATATCTCCGTTCTGGACGAGCTGCCCCCCGGGCGCACCCCGGTCAAGACCCGGTGCATCACCGGCAAGCGGCGGCAGGACCTGTACCGCTTTCTGGACAGCGAGATCGACAAAGGGCGACAGGTGTATCTGGTCTGCCCCGCCATTGAGGATGTGCCGGACGGCGGGCTGAACGCCGTCAAGACCTACTACGAGGACATTGCCAAGGCGCTGCTGCCCGACCGCCGGGTGGGGCTGATGCACGGCAAGCTGAAACCCAAGGAGAAAGCCGCCGTCATGGAGGATTTCAAGGCCGGGCGGTTGGACGCACTGGTGTCCACCACCGTCATCGAGGTGGGCGTGGACGTGCCCAATGCCAGCGTGATGGTGATCGAAAACGCCGAGCGCTACGGTCTGAGCGCCCTGCACCAGCTGCGCGGGCGGGTGGGACGCGGCGCTGCCGAGAGCTGGTGCTTCCTTGTCAGCGACAATACCAGCGAGGCCGTGCAGAAGCGGCTGAAATTCCTGTGCTCCACCACCGATGGCTTTGCCGTGGCACAGTACGACCTGGAGAGCCGCGGCCCCGGCGACTTTTTCGGCAGCCGCCAGCATGGTCTGCCCACCTTGCAGATCGCCGACCTGATGAATGACACCCGTACCCTGCACGCCGCTCAGAGCGAGGCCACTGCATTGCTTGCCGCCGACCCGCTGCTGGAAAGCCCGGCACACGCTTTGCTGGCCGCGCAGGTGCAGCAGATGTTCGACAAGGCCGGGCCGATGAACTAAAAAAGCGCTGTCGCACAAAAAACTCGTGCGACAGCGCTTTTCTTTACGTTTCCTTGCTCCCAACAATGTTTTGCAGGATGCGGGCGGTCAGGGCGTCCAGCTTTGTTTCCAGTGCGGGCAGGTGCAGCAGGCGGTAGAGCCGCTGATACACGGCATCCACCGCGTAGCCCGCAGCGGCAACCAGCAGCACCGCACCAGTCAGATACGCCAGCGAGGGCAGCAGCGCCCCGCCGAACCGGGGCAGATCCACCAGCTGCCATAGCAGCGCCCGGGTAAAATCGCTGTCGTGCAGCAGATACACCCCGAAGGACAGCGGTGCCAGCCGAAAGACCCAGCGCCGCCAGTAGTCCGAGCGGATACGGATATTCTGGAACAGCAAAAACATTGCTGCCGAGGCGATGACCGTAGCCAGTGCCTGATAGCCGTTGACGGTATTCACAAAACTGTTCAGGTGCAGGGCGTTTTCCACCCGCAGCGCCAGCATCCGGTTGAACAGCCCCGCCGCCGAAGCTGCCAGATATGCCAGCAAACACAGCCCGCTGGGCACGGTCACCCGGTATTTGCGGAAATAAGCGGCCATAAAATACAGGGTGTAGAACCAGATAAAGCTGTACCCGTTATTCACAAAGGTTTCATCCGTTGCCCAGTAGAACAGCGTGCCCCACACGCTTTGCAGCAGCAGCGCCACCAGCAGCAGCGTTTTGTACTGCCGCCGGTCAAGGCTCTGCACCACCGCATTCAGCACCGGCACCGAGAGGTACATCAGAAAATAAGCCGAGGCGAACCAGTAGCCGTTGGAGGTAAGGGGCAGCAGCGCCCGAAGCAGCTTGACCGCCGAAAGCGGGACTGCCCCCGCCCTGACCGCAACGCAGAAAGTGAGCATGGAGTAAAACCATACCTGTGCCCCGATGCGGAACAGCCGCCCGGCGCGGACAGCCCCCTTGCGCTCCGACAGATAATAGCCGGAAAGCATTACAAAGCAGTTGGTGGACACACGCGCCAGAATAAACAGCAGCCAGTAGATCCAGAATGCCGCCGACCCCTGCGGTGCCGCACTGCCCAGCCCGCCGTGCCCAATGCCATGCATCAGAACGATCATCACCATACTGAGAATGCGCATCGCCTCAAAGCCGCTATGCCGTTTCTGCTCTTCCATACCCCATTTTCCCCTTACATTTCCCCTGTTTCCAGCTGCCGCAAAGCCTGCCGCACCTGCTGCTCCGGCCGCAGCCATGCTTGATAGTACGCCGCATTGTGCTTTGCCATGGCTAAGATCGCCGCCGGGTCTGCCAGCAGCTGCCGCAGCTGCGCCTCGCACTCTGCCGGGGACGTATATGTTTTATAGTTTTTGCCTTCTTCAAAGCCGCCCGGCAGGGTGTACCGCAGCGGCTCGGTAACGATGGCGCGCCCCGCCGCCACATACTCGGCCAGTTTCCAGCCGGTAGAGCCGTGCAGTCCGGTAGAAGCCACACAAATTTCCGTGTGCTGCATCCGGTGCAGATAGGCGCGCTTGCCGGTCAGCTTGTCCGGCAGGATCAGCTCCGGGCACAGCCGCCGGGCGCAGGCGTTGTCGGACACGCCGCCGGTGAACTGCGCCGGGAAGGCACTTTGCAGTCGGTGCAGCAGCTCGATGCGGTCTGCATTCACCTGCCGCCACTCTGCCTGTAAGTCCGGGTATTTCTGTACCGCCGGTTCCTCCGGGTCCCACAGACGGGTCAAGAAGAGGATGCGCGGCTTTTTGCGCACCCGGGTCAGCCGGGCTTCAAAGTCCTGCGGGTAGCAGCGGGTGGAAAGCGCCCACTGCTTCAGGCGGCTCTTTGCGCTGCGCTCCGCTTCCAGCGGCGAGCCCGGACAGGTAACGTAGTAGTTCAGCCCCAATGGCCGCAGCTTTGCAGAGATATCGCCCGGGAACTGCCGGTTCTTCTCCTCCGAAAAGGAACGTTTGAACACCACATCCGCCCGGTGGAACAGTGCCAGCACCGCCGCCGGGTCGTTGTAGAAGTAGCCGTCCATCAGGTCAAACACCACCGTGCGGCCGTCGATCTCGGTTTCCAGCAGCGCTTCCCGGGCAAGGGGATTGCCCTGCCGCACGTCCTGCACCTGCAAAGTCAGTTCCCCGCGCTTTGCCAGCAGGGTAAAGCCCGCCAGAATGCCGCTGACGTGGGCAGCGCCCTCCCGGGTGGCAAGTTTTATTGTGACCTGCATTTTGCCTCCTATCGGTGGAACAGCCCGGTGCGCCGCTCGCCCATGGGGATGACGTCACAGAACACACACCGGCTCTTGGTGGAAAGCTGCACATCCTTGTGATAGCAGCCGAAAAACCATTTTTCGTAGGTCAGCTTGAGCAAGATCTCATCCAGAAATAGGTGCAGACGGTTGCTTTCGCCAAGGGCAAGGGCGGTAAAATCCAAAAATCTGCTTGGTGCATCGTGGGTCAGCACATAATCTACCTTGTAGTCTACTTTCTCTAAGTTGCGGCGGCAGGTGTCGTACTCCTCGTCACTGGGCATCTCCTGCTTCCACCAGTTCACGCCCGGCTCCCGGTCGTCCTTATCCTGACTTTCCGCGCCGCCGAAGCAGAGATAGCTCTTGCCCTCCAGCTCCAGCACACTGCCCCGGCACACATGGTATACGTTGCCGCCAAGGCTCTGCACCCTGCCGCCGAACAGCTCGGTCTCCGGGTACTGCGCCAGCAGGTCGTAGTTTTCGTGGCTGCCGTCCAGAAACAGAATCGTGTAGGGGCGCTTGCGCAGCCAGTCCAGCCGCTTGCGCTCTGCGGCGCTGCCGTCCCACACAAAGCCAAAATCCCCCAGCACCACCACGGTGTCCTTCTTGCCCAGCCAGCGCAGCTTGCCCTGCTTGAAGCGCTGGATATCGCCGTGGGTATCCCCTGTAAGATATACCATTCCTGCCCTCCCTGCCGGAGCGAAAGAACGGTGTAAAACACCGCAAGGCTCTTGTAACGCCCCGGCAAACCTGTTATTATTATAGAACACAGCACACTTGCTGCAAAATTGATTTTCCGGTGCGCCGCACAGCGCAGCCGTATCTAGTATATTTTATCGCTTTTTAAAGGAATTGTCCACATGAAACGTATTTTTGCACTGGTTCTTTCGCTTGTATTCCTGCTCAGCTGCCTTGTGCTGCCCGCCGGGGCCATGTTCGACCCCAGCCCGGTGTATCAGGTGCAGGCTGCAAGCGCCTATATCGTGAACACCGATACCAACATCATTGTCTATGATAAGGACAGCACAAAGCAGATATCTGCCGGCGGTCTGACCAAATATATGACCCTTGCCGTGCTGCTGACCAACTACGCCGACCAGCTGGACAGCACCTTCCAGATGCCCTTTGCCATCTCGGACTACGTTTACAACACCAATAACGCAGATATGCGCTCCAACGAAACTTTTACCTACCGGGAAGCCATGTACGCCATGCTTACCCGCAACGCCAACGAGGCAGCCATGGGTGTGGCGTACACCCTTTCCGGCGGCGATCTGGACGGCTGGGTGGCGCAGATGAACACCCTGTCCCAGCGCATCGGCACCACCGCCAGCAGCTGGACAGACGCCTGCGGCATCGACAGTGGCAACACTACCTGCGCGGTGGATATGTACCTGATCCTGCGTTACCTGATGAGCTTTGACGCCTTTGTGGAGGTGTCCGGCGCGCCCAGCTTTACCATGCCCGCCAAGGAGAAGCACCGCTCTTCCTCGGTGCTGGTCAGCCAGAATGCCGCGCTGAGCAAAGCCAGCGGCGGCAGCTACTACCGCAGCGCCATGCAGGGCGGCATGTGCAATGTGACCGCCTTTAAAAACGATACCGGCACCCAGAGTTATGTTTCGTGGGGCAACAAGGACGGTGCCACCTATATCTTCTGCGTGATGGACAGCCCCGACAGCTGCGATACCTTCGGCTACGCCAACCGCCGTCCTGCCCTGTTCGAGACGGTCAAACTGATGGACTGGGTGTTCGACAGCTTTTCCATTCAGGCTGCGCTGGACACCGACCTGACCATTGCGGAGATCCCGGTCCGATATTCCTCCGACACCGACACCTTGCAGCTGTACCCCAACGACAGCATGATGACCCTGCTGCCCTCCTCCGGCGACGGCTCCGTCACCCAGAAATATTTCCATCTGCCGGACTATGTCTGCGCTCCCGTCCAGCAGGGCGACGTTGTAGGCACCGTGGAGCTCAAGCTGGCCGGTGAGACCATCGGCGTGGTCAACCTCATCGCCGGGCAGGACGTAGCCCGCAACCCGCTGCTATTCGGGGTGGACAAGGTGAAGGAGTTCCTGACCAGCCTGTACCTGAAGGTGGTGCTGGTGCTCAGCCTGATCGCCGCCCTGATCTATGGGCTGTGGCTGCTGTGCTCCAACTGGAACCGCCGCAAGCCTACCAAAAAGATCCACCGCCGCTATTAAGTAAAGCAAAAGCCCTGCACCGGATGCAGGGCTTTTTTCTGTATTGCAGCGCCTCAGGCGCGGTTTTTTAAAAGTTCCGTCAGGCTGCGGAAGGTTTGGCCATGGTTGCCGGTAACCGTCTCAGCGTGGAGCAGGCTGCTGAGAACGCTTTCCTCCACGCACTCTGCCACCGCCCGGAACAAAGGGTTGATGGCATCATCGTGGAGCATGGTCATGGGCAGCAGGGCTTTCTCCGAGTAATGCGGCACCCGGTTGGCGGTAGTGAAGGCGATGACGATCTCGCCGCTGCCGTTGCCGCAGTAGGACCCGGTGCGGGAAAGCCCCACCAGCGCCCGGCGGCACAGCCGCCGCAGCTGCCGCTCGCTCAGGGGGATATCCGTAGCCAGCACCGTGATGATGGAGCCTTTATCCTCGTGGGGCGGGATGCTGTTATTCAGCAGGGTGTGGATAGGCGTGCCCGCCACGATGAGGTCATCGAACAGCGCATGGTTGGAGAGCACCAGTGCGCCCATGGTGTAGGGTTTGCCGTCCAGTTCCACCACCCGGGAGGCCGAGCCGATGCCGCCTTTTAGGCCGTGGCAGCGCATTCCCCGCCCGGCACCTACGGCACCCTCGGCAAAATCTGCCTTGCAGTCTGCCAGCGCGGCAAAAACGTGCTGCTCGGTCACATGAAGCCCCCGGATGTCGTTCAGGCCGCAGTCGTTGCACTCGCAGACCACCGGGTTCACGCTGCCGGTGGTCTCGCAGATGTCGGGGTTTTTCTCCAGCATATACTTTACCAGCGCGGTCTGTGCCGTGCCCACGCTGAGGGTGTTGGTAAACAGGATGGGCGTTTCCAGCGTGCCCAGCTCGTCGATCTGCACAAGGCCGGTGGTCTTGCCAAAGCCGTTGATGACATAGCTGGCCGCCAGCACCTTTTCGTGGAACACGTCCCCTTGGTGGGGCAGCAGCGCCGTTACGCCCGTCTGCACCACGCCGTCTGCCAAGGTGCAGTGCCCTACCGTCACCCCCGGCACATCGCTGATCTTATCCCGCGCACCTTTGGGCAACGTGCCCACCTGAAAACCCCATTCGTTCCCTGCAATGCCCATCGTAGCTCCTCCTTGCTTTTTTCTAAGGTGTATCATAACATTTCTCCTGCCAAAGTAAACCGCTGTAACAGACCGGGGCGCATATAGAAAAAGAGGCTGCCGCACAGCTATCTCACTGTGCAGCAGCCCTTTGCTATTTTTTACGCCGCAGTGCGGTGTCCATCAGGAATGCTCCACCAGACGGAAAAGCCCCTTGAACTTTTCCCAGCAGGCCACCACCCGTTCGCGCTGCACAAAATCATTGAGGTGCCGCTGCATTTTCCGTCGGCCACGATCTTCTGAGCGCCGCATAGGAGACCAGAAAGTTTGCCAGCCACCCTGCCGGGACGGCAAGCCAGACAAAGGCAATACCAAAGCGCGGTGCACAGATCAGGGCAACGGACAGGCGGATGGCAAGGTTTACCATGTTGGCAATGAGGAACGGGCGCATGATGCCAAGCCCGCGCAAAGCACGCCATCGGTCGCCATCTTGATGCCCATGAAGATGAAGAAGTAACCCAGCCACCGCATATAATCACCGGACACCTGATAGGCCAGCGCCGTTCCGTCCTTGCCCAGAAACAGCGAGGAGATCTGGGTGTGCAGGGTTTCAATGACCGCAAAGGCAATGACCGCAAAACACAGGTCCAGCACCAGTGCAGCGTGGTAGCCTTTTTTGAGGCGGTCGATCTTCTTTGCACCAAAATTCTGGGAGATATAGGGCGAGACCGCATTGCCGATGGAGACAAAGATCAGCGAGAAAACATTTTCTACCCGCATCGTTGCTGCATATCCGGCAAGCGCCTGTGTGCCAAAGGGGTTTACCACCGCCTGCACGATCATCATGCCGATGGACACGGTGGACTGCTGCAAGACCGACGGCACCGCAATGCGGAGCATAGAATACAGCTCCTGCTGATCGAACTTATTAAAGGGGCTTTTATACTGCCGCATCCGGTGCAGGAAGATCAAAAACGAAAACACCGCAGAAATGCCCTGTGCGATCAACGTGGCAAGGGCTGCACCAAACACGCCCAAGCCAAGCCCCGCCACCATCCAGAGATCCATAAAAATATTCAGGATGGAGGAAAAGATCAGCAGACCCAGCGGGATCCTAGACTCCCCAATGGAGGTAAACATGGTGGAAAGAATGTTGTACATGAACAAAAACGGGAAGCCCACAAAATAGACCCGCAGATACAGCACCGCATCCTCCAGAATGTCGGCGGGGGTCTGCAAGCCGCTCATCATAGCACGGGAAAAGCTAAAGCCAAAAACGCCAAGGACAACGCTCAAAACCAGAAAGCTGAGCAGGGACGTTGACACAATGGTTTTCATTTTGCCATAGTTTTTAGCGCCAAAATAGCGGCTTACCAGCACACCGGCACCCACACCGGCACCCAGCGCCACACAGATAAAAACATTGGTCAGCGCAGCACAGGCACCAACCGCCGCCAGTGCCGAGGAGCCGACAAACTGCCCGACTATGATGGAATCTGCCATGTTATAGACCTGCTGAAAAAAGCTGCCCAGGATCATTGGCATTGCAAAAACCGTCAGCGCTTTCAGCGGCGCATCTGTGATCAAATATTCATCTTTCGACATGATCTATTTCCTTTCAAGCTGTGTTTCTCTCAATTTTTTTAAATTGCTCTGGCCAAGTATACCACGCTTTTTCCCTACTGAAAAGCTCCCGCTTGCATTCTCGCAAACTGCTTTTATAACGTCCGTTTCCCTTTCTCTCGTCTTGACAAGCCCTTTTCTTCCGATTACAATACCAAAAAGAGCCGGCGGGCGGTCTTTTTTGCTGCCTGCTGCCACAATCTTCCGGGAAAGGAACTTTTTCATGGAACCAAAAACAAAACAATCTCTGCTCGTTACCGTGGTAGGGGTAACGCTTTTTGTAGCGCTGCTGCGGCTTTCTGACGTTCTGGCCTTTGCCGCAAAGCTGATAGATCTGGTACTGCCCATTCTGGCTGGCGGCATTCTGGCGCTTTTTATCAACGTGCCCATGACCGGTCTGGAAAAGCGGCTGAACCGCCTGTTCGGCAAGGCCAAAAAGCAGCCCTCGGCGAAAGCCATCCACCTTCTCAGCTTTTTCATCACCCTGCTGGGCGTTGTGCTGGTGCTGGTATTGGCGCTGACCCTGCTGATCCCGGAGCTGGTGCAGTCCTTCCACAGCCTGTATGTGCAGATCGAGGCCAATATTCCCCGCTGGACTGCCTATCTCAACGCACAGGATGCTGACATGGGCTGGCTGATGAACTGGCTGGAGGGCATCAACTGGGAGCAGCTGCTGCACAAGGTCACCGCAAGCATCGACACGGTGCTGGTCAATGCGGTAGGGGCTGTCTCTGCCACGGTGAATATCGCGATCACCGCCTCGTTTGCGCTGATCATCTCCGTCTATATGTCCCTTAGTACGGAGAGCCTCGGCCACCAAGCCCGCACGCTGGTGTGCGCCTACCTGAAGCCTGCCCACGCCGCCGGGGTGCTGAAGTTCTGCCGGCTGTTCCGGCAGTCCTTTGCAAACTTTTTAACGGGACAATGCAGCGAGGCAGTGATCCTTGGCGTTCTGATGGCTCTTGCATTTTCCGTTTTCAAGATCCCCTACGGCAGTCTGGTGGGCGTGCTCACCGCCATCTGCGCCATCATCCCCTATGTGGGTGCACTGATCTCCTGCGTGGTCAGTGTGTTCCTTGTGCTGTTGGTAGACCCTGTGCTGGCGGTGCGCTGCCTGATCGTGTACCTTGCCGTGCAGTTTGTTGAAAACCAGTTCATTTATCCCCGTGTGGTGGGCAAATCCGTGGGGCTTTCGCCGCTGTACACCCTTATTGCCGCCATGATCGGCGGAAAGCTTTTTGGCATCATCGGCATTATCTTCTTTATCCCCCTGACAGCGGTGGTCATCGAGCTTGTAAAAGAGGACACCTTTCGGCGTCTGCGCGCAAAAAGAGCCCCTGCAATAAAACAGCGTGCCCGGAATACCATACCCCTGATATCCTTCCCCGGTGTCAGGGGTATTTTTATGCCGTGCAGCTGCAAAGCACGCGGTTGTTCGCCCTTTTCCATGCAAAATCCTTCAAAAACAGCTTGAAACACTTTTGTTACAATGATACAATATGATTGTTATTTTATGGGAAAATCGGTGTATGCCCAGTGCGGACAGGCCGCGAGCGTGGGAGTTCCTGTGGGGTGTGTAAGAATCGCTAAGGCAGCACTGCGCTCCTGCACTTGCGCAGTACTGCCTTCCGAAAATGTGAGGAAAGTATATTTATATGATAAAAAAGATCTCCCGCCGCTCCTTTTTGCAGGCTTGCAGCGTTGCAGCTGCCACGGCAGCGCTGACCGCCTGCGGCGGCGGTAAGGCTGAAAGCAAAACGGAAGATGCGCACGAAGCCATCACCTTTATGGCACCTTATAAGGAGATAGAAGCCTTTATTGAGCAGGTACACAGCGTTTACCCGGAAGTGAACATCGAGGTCGTGCCATACAGCGGCGATAACACCACCACCTGTTTGCAGAATATGTTTGCGGCAGGCGACCTGCCGGACGTCTGCACCTTGACCTACTACGACCCCCAGCTCGATCTGGTCTCCGACAAACTGCTGGACCTTTCCGGCTACGATTTTACGGATAACTATGTGGAGTCCCGTCTGCAGGACGTGTTCGACAACGGTGCCATCTACCTGCTGCCCTCGACCTACAACTGCTACGGCATCACCTACAACAAGACCCTGCTGAAGAAATACGGCTGGGAACTGCCCAATTCTTTCGCTGAACTGGAAGTGCTGGCTGCAAAAGCCAAGGAAGCCGGGGTCGATCTCTGCCTGCCGCAGATCCAGTACCCGGGCTCCGGTTTCCAGTATTTGTGCAACATTGCAGATGCCGATTTCCTTGGCACACTGGACGGCAGACTGTGGCAGAAAGATTATCTTTCCGGCAAGGCAAACGTCAGCAACACCCCCGGTATGATGCAGGCAATGGCGTATGTCAAAAAGTGGAAGGACATCGGGATGCTGAACGACTCCGGCGATGCTCTTGACGACAACGTGACCCGGCAGCGAATGGCCGAGGGCAACACCCTGTTTTTGATGGGCGGCACCAACGGCATCGTGGAGGCAGACGGCAACGCCGATAAATTCGGGCTGATGCCGTTTCTCTCGGAGGACGGCACCCAGAACGTTTTTGTGCTGAATGTGAACCGCTTCTACGGTCTGAACAAAAAGCTGAAACAGAGCCCCCAGAAGCTGGAAGACGCGCTCAAGGTGATGCGTGTGCTTTCCACCGTTGCGGGCACCAGTGCTCTGCAGCCCGCAACGGCGCTGAAAAGCAGCCTGTTGCCCATCAAGGGTGCAAAGGCGGACGGCACCTACTATGCCGACATCGCCGATGCCCTGAATGCGGGCAACACCGCGCCCTTTATCTACTCCGGCTGGGAAAACACCGTCGTGACCACCGGCAACAAGATGCTGGATTTCATGAAGGGCAACGCTACCATGGAGGATGTCATCCGTCAGCTGGACGAGGATCAGGACAGTGTGGTGAACAACACCCCGGATGTCATCACTACCGTTACGGAGGAGCTTTCGCAGCAGGACTGCGCCATGCTGGTGGGGCGCTGTTTTGCACAGGCTACCGGCAGCGACCTTGCGCTGGTCTCGCTGAGCACCTGGATCCCCGGCAACCCCACCGAGCAGAACCACCACGGCGTAGCCGCCAAGCTGTACGCCAAGGGCATTACGGATTACGACCTTTCGGTCATCCTGCCCACCGGCTGGAACCGCACCATCCAGACCGTTGCCCTGACCGGGCAGCAGATCAGCGACCTGCTGGCTTCTGGCTACGATGCCTACGGCAACGGCAAGGGCTATCCCTATGTGCTGGTAAGCCCAGTGCAGCCGGATGCGGGCAAAACTTATCAGGTTGCCATCTGCGGTGTGAGCGACCAGCTGGCTGCCGAGGCCACGGTCACAGACAGCGGCGTGGTGGGCATGGATGCCGCAAAAGCTTTCTTTGGCGCCTACACCACCATCAGCCGGGCAGACACCGCATGGAGTTGAATCAAACGGACAGGAGATACTGGATGTGAACAACAAAATCTATAAAAAGCTGTTTGTGGGCTTCGGCTTTGGCATCATCGTGTTGATCCTGACCCTTTTTGCCATGAGCCAGACCTACATCCAGAACCTTGTCTACCACGAGCGGCTGAGCCAGATGGAAGAGGTCACCCACCAGATGTTCCGCAGTCTGGAGGATGTGATCGACAACCACTGGAACGAGGTGGATGTGCAGTGTAATTATTTGTACAACACCCCGCTGGAGACTGATACCGATCTCTACCGCTATCTGAAAAAGCTGTCGGAGCTTTCCAATTACCATGAAAAACAGATCGAACTGATCGCCGTGGATGCTGCCGGGCGTTATTATACCGAGTATGGCCGCACGGGTCTGCTGCGGGAAATGAACTATCTGGAAAACGCGCCGCAGCGGGTCAGCTATGTTTCCAATTCGCTGACCGTGGACGACTCCCGGATGGTGTTCCTGGAACAGCTCTCCACCCCCATCACACTGCAAAGCGGAGAGAAAGAGATCACCCTGCGCTACTTTGGTATTTCGCAGAGCATGACCCAGCTGAACGATTATTTCCGCTGCGACGCCTACGAAAATAACAACAGCGTCTATGTACTGGACAACAACGGTTTCAAGCTGTTCAACGCCAATGATACCGAGCTGCTGAAGGGGCACAACGTATACACCGTGCTCTCCCAGATGTCCTATCTGCACGGTTCTTCCTTTGCAGCAGCAAAGGAGCGGTTTGCCCGCACAGGCTCCTGTTATTCCAACGCCGTGCTGGACGGGACGGAGTATTTCTACGCCCTGAAGCGGATGGAAAACGCCCAGTGGACGCTGGCGTTCCTTGTTCCGGCAGAATATGTGGCCGTGAATACGCAGAAGCTGGTCAATCTCGTCACGGCCAGCATTGTAGGCTTTGCCGTGGTGTTTTCGATCATGGCAGTCATTGCTGGCTGGTTCCTTCTGCGGGAAAAGCAGCGGCGGGAGCTGCAGGCTGAAAAAAAGAGACGAGCCTCCGTCTGGAGCAGTATAACATCCAGCTGACGCAGGCAAACGACGAGATGCGGCGGGCGCAGGATGCTGCCGCGGAGGCGCTACAGTCCGCCGAGCGTGCCAGCAAAGCCAAGACGGACTTCCTCTCCAACATGAGCCACGATATCCGCACCCCCATGAACGCCATTATCGGCATCACCACTCTGATGAAAAACGAGCTGCACGAGCCGGAAAAGCTTGCCGAGCATCTGAGCAAGCTGGAAACCTCCGGCCAGCTGCTGCTGGGCATCATCAACAATATTCTGGATATGAGCCGCATCGAGAGCGGCAAGACCACCCTGAATGTGGAAAAGATGAATCTGCCCCAGCAGATCCGCCAGCTGGACAGCATCATCCGCCAGCAGGCAGGCCAGAGCCGCCAGACCTTTACGGTAAACACCCATCTGCAGCACGAAAACGTGCTGGCAGACCCCAACCGCTTGAATCAGGTGCTGATGAACATCCTCTCCAACGCGGTCAAGTATACGCCCACCGGCGGACACATCCAGTTGGAGGTGGACGAGCTGCCCCGGAACGAGCACTACGCCCGATACCGCTTTGTGGTGCAGGATGACGGCATCGGCATGAGCGCGGACTACCAAAAGACCCTTTTCGACCCCTTTACCCGTGAGGAGCGCTCCGGCACCAACAAGGTGCAGGGCACCGGCCTTGGCATGGCCATCACCAAGAGCATCGTAGACCTGATGGGCGGCTCCATCAGCGTAGAGAGTGCCACCGGCAAGGGCACCCGCTTTGAGGTGGTGCTGGAATTTCCCATTGACACCGAAGCGGACACGGTGCAAAAGGCGCAGGCGCTCCCGGAGGAAGCAGAAGAAACTTCTCCCCTGTCCGGCATGAAGTTCCTCTGCGCCGAGGATAACGCCATCAACGCCGAGATTCTGGAAATGCTGCTGGAATCCAAGGGCGCAAGCTGCAAAATTTGCCCCAACGGTCATGAGATCGTGGATGCCTTTGCCAGCGTCAAGCCCGGCGAGTACGACATGATTTTGATGGACGTGCAGATGCCGGTGATGGACGGCCTGGAGGCCACCCGCCGCATCCGCAATGGCGAAAATCCGCTGGGCAAAACCATCCCCATCCTTGCCATGACCGCCAACGCCTTCCTTGAGGATATGCAAAAGAGCAAGGAAGCCGGCATGGACGAACACCTGACCAAGCCTGTGGACATCAGCGCACTGGAACAGGTGGTAAAGCGCTTCCGCGTTACCCCCCGAAAATAAATAGCGGTATACAGCGCTTTTGCCGCAAAACACCGCATAACCTTGCATAAAAAAACTGCTGCCCCTTTGCCCGGACGCTTTGGCATCCGGTACGGGGCAGCAGTTTTTTGCGTTATAGAAGGAGCTTTCCCCTCAGATGGGCATGGTCTGGTAGAACCAGTCCGCAATGGCCTTGCGGGTGTCGGCAAAGAACTTTTTCACCGGGCAGGCGGCGTCGCGGGCTTCCTGCTCCAGATCCGTGCCTGCGGGGAAATTGCGGATGACGGTATACGCCACCGACTGCGGCGGCAGCGACATCATCACGGCAGGGTCGTGCACCACACAGATCTGCTCCCCCACCGCAAGGGTAGCGGGGTCGGAGGTGGTCTTTTCGTCATGGTCCTGCCAGACGGTGCTGTCGGTGACGATCATCTGATAGGTCTCCTGCTCTTCCGCAGTCACCAGAATAGACTCCACCTTGCCCTCCACGGTGCGGCTGACACCCTCTACTACACCATAATAGTAGAGCTTCTTGGAAAACAGCGCCGAAGCAGAGGGCAGCACGCTGACGCTGAGCAGCAGCACCGCAAGCAGACAAAAGAGCGAGCGATAGGTCTTTTTCATAGAAAACCTCCATTTTTCATGTTGCAGCGGAGCGCCCGCCGCATGGCGCTCCCGGATGCCTTATTTTACCATAACTACCATCGGATTTCTATATCCGGGCTTAACCGGCCACGGAAAATCAACTTTTACACAAAAAGGACTGCCGTGCAAAACAGCGCACAGCAGTCCTTTTTATGCTTTTATCCGTTTACTTGCTGATGGAAAGGGTGCCGAAAGCAGTCTCTTCAAAGTGGCTGCTGTACAGCTCCTGCATCAGTTTGATGAGCGAGAGGGTATCCTCTGCGCCGGCGGTCTCGTAGCAGGAGTGCATGGCCAGCTGGGGCAGGCCGATGTCCACGCAGTTCATGGATACCTGCGCCATGGCAAGGTTGCCCAGCGTGCTGCCGCCGACTTTATCGGAACGGTTTGCAAAATACTGCAGCGGGACACCGGCGCGGGCGGCCAGCTCCCGGGCGGCGGCAACACTCATGCCATCGCTGGTGTACTTCTGACCTGCGTGGGTCTTGATGACCACGCCCTTGTTCATGTAGGTGCAGTTGTTCACATCGGTGTGCTCCGGGTGGTTGGGGTGCACGGCGTGGGCGTTGTCGGCGCTGACCATAAAGCTGGAAGCCACCGCGCGGTGGAAGTCCTCATCGTTGCCGCCAAGGCTCTGGGCAATGCGGTGCAGCACATCGTACAGGAAGGTGGAAGCTGCGCCCTGCTTGGTGCCGGAGCCGACTTCCTCGTTATCAAAGAAGGCTGCCACGCCGATGGAGCGGGCGTTCTTGGCGGTCAGCAGACCTTTCAGGATGCCGTAAACGCACTGCTGGTCGTCCAGACGGCCGCAGGAGATGAACTCCTCGTTGCAGCCCCAGACGGTGGCCTTTTCCCGCACATAGAGGAACAGGTCGCTGCCAAGGATCTGCTCCTCGGACACCTTCAGCTCCTCTGCGATCAGCTTTTTCAGCGCGCCCTCCTCGCAGGCGCCGCCCAGCACAGGCAGCATATCCACCTGCTTGTTGAAGGAAGCCTTATCGTTGACCTCGCGGTTCATGTGGATGGCTACACTGGGGATCATCAGCAGGTCGCGGTCCAGTGCCACCAGACGGGAAACGATGGCGCCGTTCTCCTGCACCAGCACACGCCCCGCCACAGACAGCGGACGATCCATCCATGTGGCGCAGATCATGCCGCCGTAGCCCTCGGTGTTCAGCTTGGTGTAGTTCTGCCCCATGTGGATCTCGGCGTTCTCCTTGATGCGGAAGCAGGGAGAATCGGTATGGGCGGCGGCAACGTTGAAGCTGTAATTTTCCAGCTGGTCGCCCATGCGGAAGGCAATGATGCTGGAACCGTTGCGGCAGACAAAATAGTCCTTGCCGGGTTCCAGCGCCCACTTGCGGCTTTCCAGCAGCTCGGCAAAGCCTGCCTTCAGCAGGATATCCCGCACAGCGGCGGTGGTGTGGTATGCGGTGGGGTTGCCGTCGATGAAGGACAGCATTTCACGGACTTCGGATGCGATCATAAAAATAAACCTCCTTGGGTGTATCTGAAAAGAGCCGGTCAATGCTGACCGGCCCTTTTTAAGCATATTCAGGTTACTTTTTGGCAGCGGTCTGCTCGCGCTTTGCAAGGGCGGGCAGAATGAATCCCAGCACGGTCAGCACCACGGGGGTAATGACGTTCAGTGCAAAGGTGAAGGGATCCTTATCATACATACCCAGCACGCAGCACACAGCGGTAACGGCAAAGCACCAGCCGCCGAAGAACTTGGCCACGGCCTGATTCTTGACAAAGCGGTACTCGGCAGGGATGGTATCGTAGGCGTTGCGCAGGGCGATGTAGGCGGCAAACACCCACAGGTAGCGCATGGGCATGCACACAGAGTTCAGCTTGGTCAGCTGGCGCAGAACGGCAGCAGCACCGGGCACGAAGGACTGTGCCAGAATAATGGAGCCGGACAGCACAGCCACCATCTTGATGCCGTTGCTGTGCACGCCGTGGGCGTTGACCTTGTGCAGCGCCTTCGGGATGAACTGCTTGGTGTGCTCGTTATCCAGCAGCATACGCAGCGGTGCGTCGATGCTCAAGATCAGCACGGCGAGCTGGCTGATGACGTTGCACAGGGCGTAGATTATCATGAACAGATCGCCGCCCACATGGTAGTACTGACCCAGCTTCTGGAAAGCCCAGTAGGAACTGTTGGCGACATAGGCGTTGAAGCTCTCTGCGCTGGCGTTGATGACGGCGGGGTCGAACATACGGCTCATGGCCAGCGTGCCCAGAATGGCGCAGGTGACCACCATGACAGCCAGCGCGATCATGCCGCGGGGGAAGCCCTTGCTGGGGTTCTCGACCTTATTGACGTAGGGAGAGATCTTCTCGCAGCCGCCCACAGCGAACACCAGAATGGACAGAGACGTGAAGTAGGTGACGTTGAAGTTGGGGATCAGGCTGCTAAAACTCAGGTTGGCGTGGACGTACTCTGCCGTGGGGTTAATGGCCGGGGCAGCGAACATCATCACGATGTACAGCAGGGACATGATGAAGGTGCAGGTGCCTGCGGCAGTCAGCAGCTTTTTCAGGGGGTTCAGACCCAGACTTGCAATGTAGCAGCCCAGCAGCAGGATGCAGAAGGTAGCCAGCTGGATGTAGCGGGTGGGGAAGGAATCGTAGGTCTCCGCGTTGCGGAAAATGGCCCAGCTCAGCGCCTTCAGAAAGCCGCTGCCCTTGCTGGCAATGTAGGTGATGTGGCATGCCCAGTAGGTCCAACCGGCGTAGTAGGCCAGCTTTGCGTTGGTGGTCTGGTGCAGCCAGGAGCTGACGCCGCCGCCCTCGTTTTTAAAGGCAGAGCCCAGCTCACCCACCATCAGCGCATAGGGGATGAAGTACAGGACAAACATGAAGATCCAGCTGAAGATGACCTGCGGACCGTTAAAGTACACAAAGCCGTTGGTAATGTTGCCGAAGCCCCAGACCGTAGAAAAGGCCATGAAGGCAAGGGTAAGCCACGAGATCTTTGTGGCTTTTTCTTTGTTAGACATGCGGACAATTCCTCTCTTTCTTTTCCACACAGGGCGGAAGTTCCTGTAAGAAGGCCAAGGTTCCGCATATACTTTGCAATTTTACTAAAATACAGCAGTACTCGACCGATCACTTTGATAGTATAGCATAATTGCAGATTGTAGACAATCTGCAATTTCCATAAAATGATTGGTCAAAATTTAGACGGTCAGCCAAATTCCCATTATTTTGCTGCTTCGTCCGCTGCCTGTACGGCGCTGTTTGCGCTGCGCATCCGCTCCATAGGCTCCATGTAGTGGGCGTAGACGGCGCGGCAGGCAACCTCGGTGTCGCCGCTTGCCAGCGCCTCGTACAGCTTGGTGTGAATGCCGTTCTGCCGCTGTGCCAGCGTCTCGTGGTTGGAGCCGCTATTTGCCCCAACAAGCAGGTTGCCGTAGTTCAGGTAGTCCCAGAATTTCAGCAGTCTGGGCAGCCCTGCCCGCTGCACGATGACCGCATGGAAGCGGTTGTCGTTCTCCACGATCTGCGAAAGATCCCCCGGCCGGACATTGCGCATCTCCTCTAAGATGCCGCGCAGGGTGCGCAGATCCTCCTCCGGGAATTTGCAATCAAAATAGCGCAGCGCCGTCATTTCCAGATTTGCCCGCAGCAGATAGATCTCGTAGGCGTCCTCCGGCTTTACCCGGCGCACCGAGCAGCCCACATTGCGCGAATATTCAACCATGCCCTCCTGTTCCAGCTGCCGCAGCGCCTCCCGGATGGGTGCCCGGCTGGAGCCAAACTCCTCGGCCAGTTTCTGCTCGGCCAGCTTTACGCCCGGCTGTAATTCCCCGGTAAGGATCTTGCTCCTGATGGCAGAGGTGATACTTTCCCGTAAAGTCTGAAAGGCAAATTCGCCCATGACTTTTATCCCCCTTTTCTCTTCTATACGTTCTTTTTTTTTGCCGCACGCAGTCCGCAGCCGCTGCCAGTGCAGCCGCAGGCCTGTATTGCGTGCGCCTTATAAGGATACCACGAAACGGTGGAAAAATAAAGTTTTCTGGCAAAAACAGGTACTTTCTCCCCTCTCCGTCGTCGAAAGCCTGAACACAAAAAATGCCCCCGGAGGGCTTATTGCAGCTCTCCGGGGGCATCCTATATACGTTATGCCTTGGCGCACACGGTCGGCATTTACTCGATCTCGATCAGATTCGGATTCTCAGGCAGAGCCTTTGTCTGCTGAGGAGCGGGCAGCTGGATATGCAGGACACCATCCTCGAACTTTGCGTGGATGTCCTCCTTCTTCACTTCGCCCACATAGAAGCTGCGGGCGCAGCTGCCGGAGAAGGTCTCGCGCCGCACGTAGCGACCCTTGTTGTCCTTTTCGTCATTAGAGTGGCTGCGCACTGCCTGAATGGTCAGATAGCCGTCGCTCAGATCCATCTGAACGTCTTCCTTCTTGCAGCCCGGCAGATCAACGTCCACTTCGTAGCCGTTGTCCGTCTGCTTGACATCGGTCTTCATCATGTTTGCACCGCGCTTACCAAAGGTGTCGCGGGCTTCGCGGTTCATCGCACGCTCCAGTGCACCCTCGTTCCAGAACGGATCAAAGAGATCATCGAACAGGTTCTCATGAAAAACAGTCGGCATAAACATAAAACATACCTCCAATCCCGGCGTTCGGGTCGGGGCAAAAACTTTGAAGCGTCCATTCGGAAAGGCTTTCCGGGGAACCTTGCGGCTCTCCTTTTGCCCTTCCTCCTGAGCACGCCACTGTTATAGCATAATTATTTAGCACTGTCAAGCGTAGAGTGCTAAAATTCATAAAAGTATAATACTTTTGTCACAGCTTCTGCGATTTCTTCAAAAATGCTGCGCAGAAGCGTGTTTAATTTCGTTCAAACCCCAGATAGCGCGTACCCTGAAAGCTCAGCTTTCCGGTGTCGCCTTCTGCCAGCTGGCCGTATTCCGTGCCGCTCAGCCGCAGCTCCATGCGGTCGCCGCTTTCCACCTGAAAGGTCACATAATAGGTGGTAGCGCTCGTGCTGGTGTAGCCGTGGGCGCCGGTCATGTCCCCTGCATTGGCGGTATGATGGCGGGAAACGTTCGTCCGCTTGGCCACCACAGTAGCCGGGACGGTAAGGCGCGGGGACGCATTATTTTTGCCCCATGTGCGCAGGTTGCTCACCACGGTAAACAGGATCATGCCCAGCACCACCAGAAATACCAACGGAAACAGGATGCTGAACAGCGCGTCAAACCCACTATAAAACATTTTAGCCCTCCAAAATTTCTTCCAGCAGCTGCTTTACATCCTCCAGAAACGCGTCCTCGCCAAGGGTGTTCATTTTAAAGAACACCGCCTGACTGCCGCCCGTTGTAATGGCCGACAGCCGGATGGGCTCGTCCCCGTTCTGGAACAGGGTCAGCGTCAGGCTAAGGCGGTTGCCACCCACCATACTGTACCGCTCAAACACCCGCACGCTGCACCGGGCGCTGCCCTCCTTGAAATCGCTGCCGGCTTCCAGCTCTGCCGACCAGCTGCTGTCCGGGATGGCGTGTTCCAGCTTGCGGAGCAGGGTATCGAAGTTCTGGTTGCGGATGGTCTTTTCAAAAATAGCCATAGCTTCCTCCTTTTGCAAAATGCAGTCCCTTTACTCTGAATACGAATGAGAGCGGGCAGCAATTGCAGCGCCCGCCCTTATTTTGCTGCGGTCAAGCTTTCTTTTTGCGCAGCTTGGGTGCAGTGGCATTGTAGCTCATGTCCAGCACCAGACGGAGCTTATCCTCCGGGGCGCTGCCGTCCAATGCGGCGGTGATCCAGTTTTCCTTGTTCATGTGGTAGGCCGGGTAAAAGCCCGGTTCTGCCCGCAGGGAGCCGATAAGGATGGGGTCACATTTCAGGTTTACGATATCCACCGGCTGCTGCCCGGGCAGACCCAGCTTGCTTTTGGGCACAGTGGTGACCAGCGCAAACCATTTGCGGTTTGCCGCATGGCGGAACACCGCCGACTCCGGGGTGTCCATCCACGGATAGTCCGGCTCTACGCTGTAAGTATCAAAAATGAGCTGTTCCAATCCCTTACGGTCCATGGGCTCGCCCCCTTTACAGCTGCTGTGCCAACAGCTGCGCCAGCACATCCTCCGGGCGGGGGGTGTGGTTTTGGTATTTTGCCCGCAGCGGAGCGGCGGCGTTGTCCATAATGTAGGGCACGCCCACCACGTCCAGCATGGTCTCGTCGTTGTAGTTATCGCCAAAAGCCATGACCTGTGCGGGGTCGATGCCAAGGATGCTGCACACGCACTGCACCCCGATGCCCTTGTTGGCAAAGGTGGTGTCGATCCAGTACGGCCCCGCCACAGCGCAGTTGGCCTGCTTCCAGCGGGGCACAAAGCGCTCTACATAGTTTTCCACGCCCTCGTGCAGATACACCGACACCTTGGTGATGTCCTCCGGCACCTCGGCGGGGCTGTGGATGATCTGGTAGTGGTTGCCCACGAACTGCACCCGCTGCAGCATGCCAAGACCGCGCTCCATCAGGTAGGCGGTGTTCTGGCCGGAGAGCATCACTTCGCCCTGCCCGTCGCTGCGGGTCCACAGGTCGTTGGCGATCTCCTCTGCCAGCGCCCGGGGCATGGGATTTTTGGCGATGCACTGTTCCTCTTTGAAGATGGTGCCGCCGTTTTCACAGAGAAACACACAGCAGTCCGCCACCGGTGCAAAGAGCTTGCGCAGGCTGGTATACTGCCGGCCGGATGCCGGGCAGAACCAGATGCCCCGCTGATGCAGCGCCCGTATCTGTTCGAATATTTCGCCCTCCAGCTCCTTTTTGCCGTATTGCAACAGCGTACCGTCAATATCGCTGCAAACCAGTCTGATGTCCATGGCTGTTATTCCCTTTCCGTTTTTTCTTATTTTACCACGGTTTTCCGCTGCGGAAAAGCCCTGACACGGCTTTTGCGCCCTTTATCCTGTGCCGCTCAGCGCTTGGGCTGGTAGTGCATACTGGACACATTATAAATCGTAACAAAGGCCTTTGGGTCCTCGCGGTTGATAAAGTTCATCAACTTCTGATACTCGTTTTTGTCCACGATGGTAATGATCTCGTTGTGCTTTTCAAAGTTGTATGCACCGATGGCCTCGTACATACAGGTGGCACCGCTGTGCAGGTCATTGATGATGAACTGCCGCAATGCCTCCTCCTTTTCGGTAATAATACACACCCGGCGCTTGATGCTGTTATCGAAGATGAAATGGTCCAGCACGATGCCGTTGAAATAGGTGCCAAGAATGCTCAGAACAACGGTCTTTTTATCGTAGACAAGAGCGGCAGAAAGCGCCACACACATGCCCGAAAGGGACATTGCCTTGCCCAGCTCCATGTGTAGGTACTTATTCATGATCTTTGCCACGATATCCAGCCCGCCGGAGGATGCGTTGCGGTTGAACAGGATGCTCAGACCCACGCTGACCACCAGAATATAGCACAGCACATCCAGTTCCTGACTATCGGTCATGGAGCCAAAATCCGGGAACAGCCGCTCGAAAAGCCCCAGAAACACCGGCAGCATCACGCTGGTATACACGGTTTTTGCGCCAAACTCCCTGCCGCAGGTGAAAAACCCGATGATGAGCAGCACGATATTCAGCACCATAGTAATAGCCGAAAGCGGCAGCGGCACAAAATTAGAAAGCACGATGCCAAGGCCGGAAATACTGCTGACGGATGTATGGCTGGGCACCAGAAAAAATAGACCGCCGCCGCAATAATGGCAACGGCCCCGGTCAGGATGGCCATCTCCTTGGCAATTGCAGGGTAGTTCAGCTTCTTGTTTGTCATTGTTGCTCCTCCAAGCTTTTGTTTTCAGCATTCAGTATACCATGCTTTGCGCTTGCAGGAAAGCACCGGGCGCAAAATAACAAGGCCGCCGCACAAAACGCTGTGCAGCGGCCTTGCCACCTTATCAAAATTCGTCTTCCGGGTCGCCGCGCTCCGGCATGGTGCGCATCTCCCGCACCAGCATGGCACGCAGATGATACTTGCGCTGCTCCTGCTCGGTCTCCGAGCTGGTGCGCAGCTCCACCGTGCCATCGGGGCGGCTTTCGCCCGTGTACAACGGAATGCTCACCACAGCCTGTGTGCCCTTTTCGGGCGCAGGCTCCAGCTGTAAGCTCCAGTCCATCCGGCGGCAGCACTCCCGGCAGAGCAGCAGTCCCAGCTGCGCCCCGCCCAGAAAGCTGCGGCGGTTTTCCAGCGCTGCCTGTACATCCTCACCGGGCAGACCGCAGCCATCGTCGGTGACGGTCAGCTGCCAGTCGCTCTCGGTGCGGCGCAGCGCGATACAGACGCTGCCGCCCTCCCGGCTGGCGCGCAATGCATTGGAGAGCAGATGCAGGCACAGCAGCTCCGCATCTCTGCGGTCTGCCATTACGCAGCAGGCAGTACACCCGCCGTAGTCCAGCCGGATATCCACCCCAAGCTGCGCCCGGATCATATCAGACTGCGCCGCCACCTGCTGCAAAAGCTCACACAGGTCAATGGGGTACAGCTGCGGCTTTGTGTCCTCGTGCAGAAACTCCAGCAGGGTGATTGCCTCGGTGAGGGTGCGGTCCAGCTGTATGGCAGCGGTGTCGATATCTGCCACCGCCTGCCGGGTAGACGCGTCTGCACCGGTGCGGTCAAAATGCTGCTCCAGATATTCACAGTTGCGTCCGATCAGCGCCAGCGAACGGAAGCAGACCTCCTCGACCCGCTTGCGCTGCTCTGCGGTGATAGACCGCGTTTCTGTCTTTTGCTGCTCCATTGCTCTGCCTCCCCGGGCGATGCCATTTTTCTAAAGGAACGCCGCCATGTTCCAAAGCCGTGTGCAAGCCTTACAGGCGGGTGGATGGCACTTTTTGCCGCAACACAACGTCCCTGACCGCGTAGATCAGCTTGCCGGTGGTGGGTTTGCCGCTGCCCAGCCTTGTATCGGCCTTAAACGCCAGCCACGCAAGAGGCGGCTTTTCCTCCAGCTGATCCACCATCCGGCGGATGCCGCTTTCCACAGCAGCGACCGATGTATCAAACTGCTCGCTCACCGCCTGCAAGATCTCCTTGCGGATCGCCAGCTTCTGGCTGGTGCTGCATGCGATGCCGACCGCGCAGGATAGATATCCGGCGTTGACATCCCCCTGCGGGATGCCCCACGCCGCATACAGCTGGCTGCACCGCTGCTCCAGCTGCCGGTTCTGCCGCCCGGGCATCCGGTAAAGCTGCCACAGCAGCCTTTTCAGCTCGGTGCCCTCTACGCAGTAGCACCCCTCGCGGAGCTTTTGCAACGCCGTGCCGCTGCTGCGGCCATGGCTCTGTATCAGAAGCATCGGCCGCTCCTTCAGCTGATAAAACTGCCGGACAAATTGCTCCGCAGGCAGATCCGTCAGCTCGCTGCAAAGCACCACGGCATCATAACGGACACCCTGCCGCAGCTGTGCCAGCAGCTTTTCGCCGCTGCAAAAGCAGGTGCAGTCAATGGCGGTTCCCTGCTCCTGCAAGTAACGCTTCTGGACACGCAGTTCTTTCAGATCATAGCTTGCAAGGGCGACTTGCAGTTGGGCTGTTCGCTCACTGTTCACGCCATGCGCCGCCTTTCTCGCCTACCAGCCCGGCAGCTGTCAGGTCTGTGACTGCATCCTGCCAGAGCTCCGGCTGAACTCCATTTTCACACAAGTAGCGCAGGAGCCGGTAACAGAACTCCGGCGCTGCCGCAACATGCTGACTGACGATCTGCTGTCGGCTGCCGATCTGGCACAGGGTCAGCCGACAGCCTTGTGTGCCCTCTACCTCCATGGCATACACCAGCGTATACGCCTGCTGCAAACCATCAATGGCAGAATACTGCCGGATCATAGGTGAAAATGTACGTTCCATTTCAGTTCCTCCTTACTACAAGGGCCAAATTTTTTCTGCCTTGTTTATCCTTTTATTATTGTATAATTGTATAAAGCAGGAGAAACTGTTACAATCCTAAAGAAGTGTTGTTCCGACAGCCTTTCAGGTAATATAACGCCGTTTTTTCCGGCGCAGCCTGTCTGTCAGCTTTAGAATATCACGTTCAGCTTGTAAATTCAACCGGTATCTTTTTCCGCTTTTCTTTTTTTGTCCCGTCCTTCCGGCAAAACCGCTGCCCGGGCGCAAAAGTGCCGCAGCTTCAGCATTCCCACGGAATAATTTCACGGTTTTTTCATTTTTATTTGTTAAACTAAATTAGATATTGTCTGCAAATGTTTCCTACTTTTAAACCCTACAGGCAACAGCGCCCGGCGGCGCAGTACCGGAAAGGCACATCTATGCTCAAACTTAAACAGATCAACAAAGAATACAAGACCGGCGAGCTGGTGCAAAGACGCACTGAACAACGTCAGTCTGAACCTGCGGGACAACGAATTTGTGGCCATTCTTGGCCCCAGCGGCTCCGGCAAAACCACCCTGCTGAATATCATCGGCGGCCTCGACCGCTACGACAGCGGCGATCTGATCATCAACGGCATTTCCACGAAAAAGTATAAGGACCGCGACTGGGATTCCTACCGCAACCACACCATCGGCTTTGTGTTCCAGAGCTATAACCTGATCCCCCACCAGACCGTGCTGGGCAACGTAGAGCTGGCACTGACCATCTCAGGCGTTTCCAAGGCCGAGCGCCGCCGCCGTGCCGCCGCTGCGCTGGAGCAGGTGGGGCTGGGCAACCAGCTGCACAAGCACCCCGGCGAGATGTCCGGCGGGCAGATGCAGCGCGTGGCCATTGCCCGCGCACTGGTGAACAACCCCGACATCCTGCTGGCCGATGAGCCCACCGGCGCACTGGACAGCGAGACCAGCATTCAGGTCATGGAACTGCTCAAGGAAGTGGCGCGGGACCGTCTGGTGGTCATGGTCACCCATAACCCGGAGCTGGCCGAGCGCTACGCCACCCGCATCGTAAAGCTGAAGGACGGCGTGATCCGCTCCGATACCATGCCCTACGAACCCGAGGACGAGGCTGCTGCCGCAGCCCCCGTGCACCGGAACATGGGGCACTCCTCCATGTCCCTGCTCACCTCCCTTTCCCTCAGCTTCAACAACCTGCGCACCAAAAAAGCACGCACCCTGCTCACTGCCTTTGCCGGTTCCATCGGCATCATCGGCATTGCGCTGATCATCTCCCTTTCCAACGGTGTGAGCCGCTATATCAGCAACATTGAAAAATCCACGCTGGCCGCCTACCCGCTGCAGATCAGCAGCACCGGCGTAGATCTGGCCAGCATGATGGACCCGGACACCTACACCAGCGTCTCGTCCGGCTCCTCCTCCGCGCCGGAGGGCATGGTCACGGTGAGACAGCTGCTGTCTCAGCTGAACATCGGCGCTGCCAGCAACGATCTGCGCTCGCTGAAGGCATATCTGGACAGTGACGCCTGTACCATCCGGGACAACGCCACGGTGGAATACACCTACACCCCTGATCCGCTGATCTACCGCCAGAACCCGGACGGCACCGTGCAGAAGCTGAACCCGGACACCACCTTTTCCGATATCGCCAGTGAGAACGCCTCGGTGACCAGCCTTATGACCTCCATGGCCAGCCCCTATGTGTTCTGCGAAATGGCCGAGACCCCCGCCCTGTACGAGGATCAGTACGATGTCAAGGCTGGCCGCTGGCCGGAAAAATACAACGAACTGGTGCTGACCCTGAACGCGGACGGCAGCGTTTCGGACTATGCGCTGTACGCCATGGGTCTGCGGGATCAGGCCGAGCTGGACAAGATCTTACAGCAGTATGCGCAGAACCAGAAGATCGATCTGCCCACGGACTACGGCACCTATACCTATGACGATTTTCTGGGCATGACCTTCAAGCTTGTCAACAAGGCCGACTGCTATGTCTACGACACTGAGCACAAGATCTGGCTGAGCAAGCTGAATGATGAAGCCTACATGCAGCAGCTTGTGGCCGACAGCGAGGAGCTGACCATTGTCGGCATCGTGCAGCCCAAGGCAGACGCCACCTCCACTATCCTGCACAGCGGTCTGGACTACCTGCACGACCTGACTTATTACGTCATTGATCAGGCGGCCAACAGCGAGATCGTGCGCCAGCAGCTGGCAGACCCGGACATCAACGTGCTGACCGGCGAACCCTTCGATGCTGCCAGCAACAGCATGCTGGACATCGCGTCCCTGTTCTCGGTGGACACGGACGCCCTCAAGAACGCTTTCCAGTTCGACACCAGCGCCCTGCACTTTGATCTGGACGGCGCATTCGACCTGACCGATGGCTCCTTCGATCTTGCCACCCTCATCGACCCTTCCAGCTTCAAGCTGGACCTCAGCGGGCTGCCGCTGCCGGACATGGAGATGGACATGAGCGAGCTGTTCGATGGCGTAGAACTAAATATCTCTCAGGACGGCTTACAGACGCTGATGAAAAAGATCATGAACGGCTACAAGCGCTATCTCATCAGCAACGGCCTGCTGAATCTGGATAAGATCGGTTTTTCCTCCTATATGCAGACCGAGGCCTTCCAGACGCTGCTTGCCGAATCCATGGGCGATCTGCTGGACACCTCCGGGCTGGAGGAGCAGTTTGCCGGTACCCTTCAGCAAAATCTGCAGACCGTGATGGAGACCTACTCCGTCCAGCTGGGCGAGGCGCTGCAGACCCAGCTCACCGCCGCTTTGCAGGAGCAGATGGGTCCCGCCATCCAGAAGCTGGCCGGGCAGCTGGAGCAGAAGATCGCGCAGGCCATCCAGAGCAATATTGCGCAGCTGAGCACGCAGGTGGAAAGCGCACTCAAGATCGACCCCGCTGTGTTCCAGCAGGCCATTCAGATCAACATGACCGGCTCCGACCTAACCGAGATGATCAAAAGTACCCTGCTTTCCTCCGCTTCCAGCTACGAAAAGATTTTGGACGACCTCGGCTATGTGGACTACGCAAAGCCCGATGCCATCTATATCTACCCCAACAGCTTTGACACCAAGGCGCAGGTGGTGAACGAGCTGGACGCCTACAACGCCTCCATGCGGCAGCAGGGCGAAGAGGATAAGGTGATCCAATATACCGATATGGTGGGCACCCTGATGAACTCGGTCACCGAAATCGTGGGCATGGTCAGCAATGTGCTGGTGGCCTTTGTGGCCATCTCGCTGGTGGTGTCCTCCATCATGATCGGCGTCATCACCTATATCAGCGTGCTGGAGCGCCGCAAGGAGATCGGCATTCTGCGCGCCATCGGTGCTTCCAAGCACAACGTCTCGCAGGTGTTCAACGCCGAGACCTTTATCATCGGCCTGTGTTCCGGCGTGATGGGCGTGGTGCTCTGCCTGCTGCTGCTCATCCCCGGCAATATGCTCATCCACCACATCGCGGGCGATGTGAACGTGGTAGCCTCGCTGCCGCCGCAGGCCGCGCTGATCCTGATCGTTCTGGCCACTCTGCTTACCATGCTGGGCGGCGTGATCCCCGCCCGCAGCGCCGCAAAGAGCAACCCTGTCAAAGCGCTGCGCTCTGAGTAAACTATTCCGCATTCAAATCCCTGCTGTGCTCTGTGTGCAGCAGGGATTTTGCATTCCGGCCCGGCTTGTGCTACAATAGAAAAAACTTCATTTCAAAGGAGTCTTTCCATGCCTGTCATTCATGAGATCACCGACCTTACCGCCCCGGAGCTGGACATCTACGCCCGGCTCACACAGGCGCAGCTGCGCAACCGGCTGGAGCCGGAAAAGGGCATCTTTATCGCTGAAAGCCCCAAGGTGATCGCCCGGGCGCTGGACGCCGGATACCAGCCCCTTTCCCTACTGATGGAGCGCAAGCAGATCACCGGCCCAGCACAGGAGATTTTGACCCGCTGCGGCGATGTGCCGGTATATACCGCTGACCGGGAGCTGCTGGCACAGCTTACCGGCTTTGCGCTGACCCGGGGCGTGCTGTGCGCCTTCCGCCGTCCTGCGCCCTGCACGGTGGAACAGGTTTGCGCCCATGCCCGCCGGGTGGCTGTGCTGGAAGGCATCGTAGATTCCACCAACGTGGGCGCCATCTTCCGCAGCGCTGCCGCGCTGAACATGGATGCCGTACTCATTACCCCCTCCTGCTGCGACCCGCTGTGCCGCCGCGCGGTGCGGGTAAGCATGGGCACCGTGTTTCAGGTGCCGTGGGCGCAGATCGGCACCTGCCCTGCCGACTGGCCGGAAAACGGCAGTGCCCAGCTCCACGCGCTGGGCTTCAAGACCGCTGCCATGGCACTGAGCGACCGCTCGGTCAGCATCGATGACCCCGCCCTTGCCGCTGAGCCGAAACTTGCCATCGTGCTGGGCACCGAGGGCGATGGGCTGGCCAATAGTACCATCGCCGCCTGCGATTACACCGTAAAGATTCCTATGTCCCATGGGGTGGATTCCCTCAACGTAGCCGCAGCCAGCGCCGTGGCCTTCTGGCAGCTCGGCCGCTTGTAAGTCCCCTGCTCGCGCTCTCCGAAATTGCTTGACAAACGCCCCAAAACGCGGTACACTATCAGCGTCATCATCATGGGCCTATAGCTCAGCTGGGAGAGCGTTCGGTTCGCATCCGAGAGGTCAAGGGTTCGAATCCCTCTAGGTCCATAAAACGCCGTATCGTTTAACACGATACGGCGTTTTTGTCTTGGGTAGCTGTTTTTCAATACAGCTGCCCATCGGGATGTGATACAAGCAAGTTGCTACCCGATAACCTCAAAAACAAATTATACTACGATTGTTTTCAAAAGTTCTGCATCACTACTCGCACCAGACAAGGAAGACCCAAACCTTTTCTCGAAAGAGAAGGGTTCGGATTTTTTGTTTTTGGCGGCGTGCCCCGCCGCACAACAAAAGCATCCGCAGCGCATGGCCGGGCTGCTTCAGCTCAGGCGCAGTGCGCTGCGGATGCTTATTTTTTATGCCGCGCCCCCTCTCCTGATGGGAAAGTCAGGGCATCGGCTGCGTTTTGATGTCATTTGCCGGAACACGCCTGCGTTCCTGGCTCCCCGGTCAGGGGAGCTGCCGGGCAAAGCGAGACTGAGAGGTTTTATCCTGCCAGCTTGCGGTAGGCGTTCAGCACCTGATAAGCCGGGATGCTGCTGCCCGGGGCAAATTTGCCGTTCAGGCGGCGCTTCATCAGGCCCTGCTCCACGCACCACTGGGCTGCCTTGGCGGTATCCGGGTCTGCCACGTCTGCAAAGGCCGGAGCGTCGGCAGGCTCGGGACGGCCTGCGGTGTTCCACAGCAGCAGCGCGGTCTGGGCGCGGTTATCGGGTGTAGCCACGCCTTCCGGCAACAGGGCTTGCAGCTTCTGGCCGGAAACATAGTTGTACACGCCGTAGCCTATAACGCCAGCCACCGCTGCGCCAGCCGCCGCCACGATGACGACCGCACCGCCGCCGTCACCGTCGCCGTCACCGCCGCCGGTAGAGCCGCCGCCCGGGGTATCGCCGCCGGGGAGCCGCCGGGGGTAGAGCCGCCACCAGTAGAACCGCCGCCAGAGGGAGGCGTCACCGGGGGGAACGGTGCCGCCGCCCGTAGAACCGCCGCCCGGGTTATCGCCGCCGGAGGGAGGCGTTACCGGGGGCACGATACCGGCATTGGGGTCATCGGTCTCGGTAACATTCAGGGTAAAAGGTTTGTAGATTTCTCCAACGCAGCGGTACTCGTAGGTCACCTTTCCGCCGCCTTCTTGCACCGTCAGGGTGCCGTCAGCGTTTTGGGTGGCACCCTTCAGGTTTCTGACCCGGCTTATATCAAAGTTTCCGGGCAGGATGCTGGGGTCTAAGATACGGGTCGTCCGGTAGACCTCAACCTTATATTTGTTGCTGCCGGTGAAGATTACCGTAAGATTTGTGCAGTTGTCTGCCTGCAGCGATGTGATCTTATTGGAGACGAAATACAGCTCGGTCAGTTTGGTGTTCTGGCTCACATCCAGCTCTGTCAGCCGGTTATAGCCGCAATCCAGATACGTCAATTCCGTATTCTTGCTCACATCCAGCTCCGTCAGCCGGTTATAGCTGCACTTCAGATACGTCAATTCCGTATTCTTGCTCACATCCAGACTGGTCAGCCGGTTGTCCCAACAATCCAGCTTCTGCAATGCTGGATTCTGACTTACATCCAGACTGGTCAGTTTGTTTTCAAAACACTCCAGCTCCTGCAATGCCGTATTTTGACTTACATCCAGACTGGTCAGCTGGTTTTCCCAACAAACCAGTTCCTGCAACACCGTATTCTTGCTCACATCCAGACTGGTCAGCCGGTTGTGGCCGCAATTCAGCTTCTTCAGGTTGGGAAAGAACTCAATGCCCTTCAGGCTGGTAATATTTTTGTCGTTGACATCGATCTCAGTGACTGCGTACCGCTCTGCCGGTGTCAGAACACCGTTACCATCTTTGTCAAACCGTTTGAGGAGATATTCCCGGAACGTTTTGTCTGGGACATTAGCATCAGTGATATAGACGGGGCCGTAACGATCCGTAGCCGCAAAGGCGCTGAAGGGCAAAAAGGTGAACACCATAGCCAGCGTCAAAAGGGCGCTGACAAGACGCGTTCGTTTTGAGAATCGCTGTTTCATGGGGTGCTCCTTTCTGTGGTAAATTTTTTCAGGGCCCCATTCGGGAGAAGCGTCAGCTTCCCCCGAAAAAAGGATTCCCTTTTTCAAAAAGTGGTCATTGCCCGGCAGGGGGCAGAATGATCCTTCGGTTGTCAGCCTCCTGCCAGCTTGCGGTAGGCGTTCAGTACCTGATAGGCCGGGATGCTGCTGCCCGGGGCAAATTTGCCGTTCAGGCGGCGCTTCATCAGCCCTTGCTCCACGCACCACTGGGCTGCCTTGGCGGTATCCGGGTCTGCCACGTCTGCAAAGGCCGGAGCGTCGGCAGGCTCGGGACGGCCTGCGGTGTTCCACAGCAGCAGCGCGGTCTGGGCGCGGTTCTCGGGTGCAGCCACGCCTTCCGGCAGCAGGGCTTGCAGCTTGCGGCCGGAAACATAGTTGTACACGCCGTAGCCTACAACGCCAGCCGCCACTGCGCCTGCCGCCGCCACGATGACGATTGCACCGCCGCCGTCACCGCCGCCGGTAGAGCCGCCGGGGGTGGTGCCGCCCGGGGTAGAGCCGCCCGGGGTAGAGCCACCGGGGGTGCCGCCCGGGGTCAGACTGCGGACATAGCCGCAGACGTTGCAGGTGGTATCCTTGTCGTCATCGTAGACATGGTTTTCGATGTCCTGCACCGTATGGCAGATGGGACACTCCATCCAGTGACTGTACTCGTCGTGGGTCATTTCCATCTTGTGGTCGTGCTCAAATCCGCCCGGATTCAGCGGCACCGAATAATGCTTTATCGCGCAATATTCCGTATCATCGTTCTGGGTCCAGATGAACTCTGTTTCCCGTCCGTTCACTGTGCAGACGGTATCCTTGCTAAACTTATATCCGGGTTTTGCGTACAGACCCACCTGAAGGGTGTACCGTTTGCCCGGCCTGAAGGAGCCGGTGATCGGCTTGCCGCCTACGCCGTCGCCCTCGACCCAGTAGATCTTGGCGTCACAGACGTCTGCTCCGTTGTCCAGAATAACAACAGTCTCGTCCGGCATTTCGTTCTTTCTGGGGGTGTTTACACGGAGATTCACCTGCTTGATTCTGGTAATGGTCAGCACCTGCAGACTGAATACGCTGGTCAGTCCATTGCCGCAATCGTAGGTGTAAGTTACCTGCGTTGCACCTGGCTTCACCTTCAGGGTGTTGCCCTCCACAGTGCCGCCAGCCCATTCACTGGTCTTATTTACGTCAAATCCAGCAGGGAGGGTACTCAAGTCAAACGTACGTTCGGTCTCATCAATGGTAATGGGGTACTTGTTTCCAGTGCACTTGAGGTTTTCTTGCGTTAGCTTGGTGTTGTAGCTTAGGTTCAAAGATGTCAGCTGGTTATTGGAGCAATACAGCTTCTTCAAGTTGCGAAAACACGTAATGCCCCACAGGCTGGTAATATTTTTGTTGCGAACATCGATCGTAGTGACAGCTCTCCATTCGCCTGGCTCCAGAATTCCATTCGGTTCTCCATCCTCCGATCCTCCTTTGTCAAACGTCGTTCTGATATATTCCAGGAACGTTTTGTCCGGAAAGTTTTCGCTGTGCAGGGGAACCCAGAAATCGACGTCATCGTCCGCAAAGGCGCTGAAGGGCAAAAAGGTGAATACCATGGCCAGCGTCAAAAGGGCACTGACAAGGCGCGTTCGTTTTGAGAATCGTTGTTTCATGGTGTGCTCCCTTCTGTTATGGGGTGTATTGCTGCAGGGCGTTTTTCTGAGCGGCGGCGGTAAGGTCGTCCAGAGCGCTCATCACGTCCCGGTAGTTTGGGGAAACTTGTTTTCCCCGTGGGCTTCTGATGCGGGTGCCGTCGGCAAGGACGGCTTCCAGCCGGAAGCTGCTGCCGTCCAACACGTTGGGGTCGTGGCCGGAGAAGCCTGCCCAGCCGCCCACGCCGTACTCCTCCAGAATGGCCCTGGCCTGCTCCAGAAGCTCCGGCCCGGCCTGCTCCTGATACACTTCTTCGTGATACAGTTCCAACTCCACCCGGGTGCCCTCGGGGGTGCGGGTGAGGCAGGTGCGGGAGATGGGCTGGATATAGCTGCCCTGCTCCCAGAACTCCAGCGTTTCAAGGTCGGCCAGCGCCGGGGCGGAAGCCGCAGGCTCCGGGGGTGTTGGGGCGGGGCGGCTGGGGCTGCGGCTGAGCAGTGCCGCCCCCACCGCCAGCCCCAGCAGCACCAGCGAGAAAGTGCGCATGGGTCGTCTCCTCCTTTCTGTGCGCATGGGTCAGTCTCCTTCCCTTGCCGTGGGGGGCAGAATGGTCATTCTGCCGTCCACCACTGCGTCCACCATCTCGTGCTCCCGGAAATACTCCATCAGGATATCCTGACAGGAGGTTGCCACGCTGCGGGGCTTCTGGATCTTGCAGAGGGTGTCGTAGGAGATGTTGAAAAAGCTTTCGATGTTTTTAAAGTGGTAGTTCTGCATGCCCACGGTGAACAGGGCGTCATCGCCGATCTCCTTGCCCACCTCCCTGCCGCAGTAGGTAAAGTAATCAAAATCGCCCTTGCGGCGGTCGTAGCGCAGGCGCAGGGTGGAGGGCAGCTGGTAGAACTCCGTATGGCCGGTGTAGGCTTCCTCCCGCAGCATGTAGCGCAACATCTGGCGCAGCTGCTGTCCGGTCACCTTGAACATGAATACGCCGTCATCGTAGGGGAAGCCCTCGATAAGGTCGCCGTAGGTAACGATGGGGCCCAGCTTTTCGGCCCGGATGCTGCCGGAGCCGATGAGCATCCCATCCACCCCAAGGCTGCGGGTAAAGATATCGGCAAACAGGTTGCCAAGCTCGGTCTCCTGCGTGCGCTGGGGGTGGGTAAGCTCCCGGCGGAAGCGCCCTACGATGTGGCTGTACTTTTCGTCCACCTGACTGGTGAAGCGGTGCAGCACCTGCTCCATGGCGGGGTTGCGGGGGCAGGTCTCGGCGCAGATGGGCACGGTGCGCCATGTGTAGGAATCGATGCAGTTGTTGTCGGTGTCCACAATGATATCAAAGCGCCCGATCTGGTCGGTGCCGGTGCCCGCCTGTGCAATGATCACGCCGTTTTCCTCCACCTCGTGTTCCAGGTAGGTGTGGCTGTGCCCGCCGATGATCAGGTCCACCCCCAGGCCGGGTCCAGCTGGCGGGCCAGATGGCGGTCCTCCTCAAAGCCGATATGGGTCAGCAGCACGGTAAAATCAATGTCGCAATGGTAGTACCCGTATGGGTTTTTGTTCTGCTTGTTTTCCCCATAGGCTAAAGACCATCCGCAGTCTGCACATTTTATCAATCCTGCGAAAATCTGTGTCGTACCGTTTCTGCGTTTCCTGCGTCTGCTTGCAATCAGCTCCTGAACTTTTTGGAACACTTCTTCGGAAATGATGGCTTCGTGGGTATTTTCCACACGATACCATTCTTCCTGCGGCTTCCGCACCTTTTTCTTGTTCTTGAATGAAATGTTGCTCTGCTTGTTGTGAATGCTGTGACCGATGTAGGTTTCCTCTTTCAAAATGCTCTTGACCTGTGCTATCGTCCACGCATAGGCTTTTTCTGCGGGCGCACCGGCGTAGATATTGGCGAAAGTCCCGTATCTTTCATAGTTCAGCCAGCCGGGGTAGGTACTTTTTCCTCCACCAGAATCCGTGTAATGCTGGCGGCTCCACGCCCGTGTACAGCAAGGTCAAAAATCTTCTCTACAATCCAGCGTGTTTCCGGGTCGATCAGAAGATGACCTTTTTTGTCCGGGTCTTTTACATAGCCCAGCGGTGCATAGGCTCCATAGTGTGCGCCATTGGCAAATCTTGTGTGCATGGCAGCCTTGACCTTTTTGCTGGTCTGTCGGGCGTGCATTTCATTCAGGATGTTTAAGAACGGTGCAAGCTCGCTTTCTCCGTTGATGGTGTCCACATTGTCATTGATGGCAATGTAGCGTACTCCCTTGCTGGGGAAATAGATTTCCGTGTACTGACCGGTCAGGATATAGTTTCTTCCCAGACTTTTGACAACGCAGTTGATTTTCCGTCTTCGATGTCATCAATCATTTGAAACTTGGACCTCGAAACTCCATCCGTCGTCAATGTACTCGTCTACAACGGTCAGCCCATGCTCTGCGGCATACTGCCTAAGCATCATGCGCTGGGTCTGGATACTGCCGCTTTCCCCCTGTAATTCATCGTCACGGCTCAATCTCAAATATAGTGCAGTGTTATAAATCGTTGTATTGTATGGTTGTTTCACGGTTAAAAATCCTCCTTCTAAAAGAAACAACCCACGCTTATACAATACTCGCTGGTACAAGTATATCATAAGCGTGGGCTGATTGACAGTCGTTATTCCGTATTTTTTCAGGAAGCGGCGGCAGCGTGCTGGATCACATCTTCCAGCAGGCTGTCAAGCGGCTTCCCATCCTGTGCGAAATGCTCCGATACCTTGATACGGACCTTCCCCATGACAAAATACTGGGTGCCGTCTTTTTCGGTAAGCAGGGTGCCGCTGTTTTTGTTATTGCTCTCGTTTTTCCAGCCCAGCGGCTTCACAATGTCAATCTGCTCCGTCAAAGGTTCAGGCGCAGCGCCCCGCGAAACAGAGGGTCACGCTGGAACACCGTCTTCGGATGCTGTTCTTCACGCCGCCTTTCTGCGTCCCCTCTAATGTTTCCCGGATTTCTGCCGGTGTCTGCGCCGGTTCCATTGTGTCCATCGTCCTTTTGACCGCTTCCTGCGTTTCCGGCGGCAAGCTCTGAAATTCGCTGTTCAAGCCGCAACACCTCCTTTCCCTGTGCGGCGATCAATGCCGCTTTTTCTTCTATTTCTCCGTATAACAAAATATCCAAAAGGTATTCTGTGTAGCTTATCCTCTGCAACGCTTCCACAAAAAAGAGGATGCCAGATGGCATCCTGCGGCTGTGGGGCGTATGCTGTTTTCCAATGCTCCAACAGGCGCAGATAATCGCATAGCACCCGGAAACAATACCGTTCCGTTTCCTGAAATCTCTGCTCCGCTGATTTTTGTCGGGGCTGTGACCTGTTGTGACGCTTCCTATCGCAGCTTCCCGTTTTCCCAAACCATGCAGGGAAGCGGCAAAGTCGATCACATCCCCGGAAGCGCCGCAGCCGAAGCAGTAAAAGCGGCTGTCCA
>VOFB01004891.1_pt1 | contig 65582 bp, 69 predicted proteins | sample 5384141 | NCBI WGS metagenome assembly VOFB01 (sample SAMN12384721, study PRJNA508395) | human gut metagenome | isolation source: healthy gut A | host: Homo sapiens
GAACGTCGGTGATCTCCACTCCCTGGGCCTTCAGCTCATCCCGGATGCGATCCGCCTCGGCGAAGTTTTTCGCCTTCTTGGCATCGGCCCGGGCCCGGATCAGGGCTTCCACCTGGGGATCCTCCCGGCCGTCCTCGCTGACAACGGTGAAGCCGCCTGCGGCGGGGGCCGCTTCCTGGGCCTTGCGCAGAGCCGCCGCCTTCTCCGTCAGCTTCAGCCCCAGCACCTGGTCAAAGCTGTCCAGGGCAGCCAGCTTGGTGGTGTCGGTGGTTTTGGCCTTCAGCACATCATACAGCACCGTCACTGCCATGGAGGTATTCAGGTCGTTGTCCATGGCCTTGGTAAACCGGGCCTTCAGCTCATCCAGGACCGCCGGGTCCACCTCTCCCTTGCCGGGGGTCAGGGCTGCGATTTTAGAGAGCAGCTTGTTGTAGGCCGCCACGGCGTTGTCCAGGTTCTCCCAGGTGAATACTAGGCTCTTACGATAATGGCTCTGCAGGCAGAAGAACCGATACGCCAGGGGGTCATAGCCCTTCTCCTCCAGCAGCGACACCGTCAGGAATTCGCCCTTAGACTTGGACATTTTGCCGCCCTCGGTGTTCAGGTGGGCCACATGGCACCACTGGGGGCACCAGGGATGGCCCAGATAGCTCTCTGACTGGGCGATTTCGTTGGTGTGGTGGGGGAAGGCGTTGTCCACGCCGCCGCAGTGCAGGTCCAGATATTCGCCGTTATACTTCATGGAAATGCCGGAGCATTCAATGTGCCAGCCGGGATAGCCTACGCCCCAGGGGGAGTCCCATTTCAGAGCCTGATCCTCGAATTTGGACTTGGTAAACCACAGCACGAAGTCGTTGCGATTGCGCTTGTTGGTATCCTCCTCCACGCCCTCCCGGACGCCCACGGCCAGATCCTCCTCGTTGTGGTCGTTGAAGATATAGTACCGCTCCAGCTTGCTGGTGTCGAAATACACGTTGCCCCCGGCCACATAGGCGTAGCCGGTGTCCAGGAGCTTGGTGATGATCTTGATATAGTCGTCGATGAGGCCGGTGGCCGGCTGCACCACGTCGGGCCGCTTGATGTTCAGCTTCCGGCAGTCCTCAAAGAACGCGTCGGTGTAATACTGGGCGATCTCCATAACGGTCTTGTGCTCCCGGCGGGCGCCCTTGAGCATCTTGTCCTCGCCCTGGTCGGCGTCGCTGGTCAGGTGGCCCACGTCGGTGATGTTCATGACCCGGTTGACGCTGTACCCGGCGTAGCGCAGGTACTTCTCCAGCACGTCCTCCATGATATAGCTGCGGAGGTTGCCGATGTGGGCAAAGTGGTACACCGTGGGGCCGCAGGTGTACATTTCCACATGGCCGGGGGTATGGGTCCGGAACTCCTCTTTTTTATGGGTGGCGGAATTATACAGATACATGGCGTTTTCTCCTTCTATGGTCAATTTTCGCTCTGCAAACAAAAAGCCTCTCATGCCCTGGGGGCATGAGAGGCGATATTTCGCGGTTCCACTCTCGTTTATCACTTGCAGCCTGTGACGCAGGCCAATGCGGCGGGCTTCCACATCCCGCGCGCTCCCGGACGCACCTTCTGCCGCACCCCGCAGGACGGCTTGCAGCCGGTGACCGTCCCTCTCTTGCCGGAGCTGCGCGGCATACTCTTTCCGATCGTCGCGCTGTTCGATTTCCCTTTATTATAGCGGTTCCCGCCCGGCGTGTCAATACCGGCGGATCACGGCGGCTACCTTGCCCAGGATCTGGGCCTCCCGGCCGTCGATGGGGCTGTACGCTTCGTTCTCCGGCATCAGCCACACCTGGCCGCCCTGGCGCTTCAGCCGTTTCACCGTGGCCTCGTCCCCCAGCAGGGCCACCACGATCTCTCCGTTGTTGGCGGCAGGCTGCTGGTGCACCACCACCAGGTCATCCGGCAGGATGCCCGCGCCCAGCATGGACTCGCCCCGGACCCGCAGGGCAAAATATTCCCCGTCCCGTCCGCCGGTATCAAAGGTCAGGTAATCCTCGATGCATTCCTGGGCCAGGATGGGCGATCCGGCGGCCACATTGCCCACAATGGGCACCTGATTTTCGGGCGGCTGGCTTTCAGGCGCCTGGCTCTCCCGGGACGCCTCCGTCAGCGTCAGGGCCCGGCCCTTGCCGGCCTGCTTGCCGATGACTCCCAGCTCCTCCAGATGCTTCAGGTGAAAATGCACCGTGGACGGGGATTTCAGACCCACGGCCTCGCCGATCTCCCGCACCGAGGGGGGATACCCCTGGTCCTGAATGGCCTGGGCGATGTAGTCGTAGATCTTCTGCTGCATTTTGGTCAGCTGGGCCATGACGTCCGCTCCTTTACCGGATATTTTCTACATTATATCATACTCAAATCCGGTTTGCAACAGATGTTCGATGATTTTTTCGTCTCATTTCCGCCACCCCTGTAAAAAATCACGGTTTTCCTCTTGAAATTCCGGCCCGGGTGTGGTAGTATAATGCGTACTATGAGAAAAGTGCCCCCAGAGGGCTGAATTATTTGGAGGGAGTTCCGTTATGAACGCTGTTCTTATCATCATCACCGTGGTGCAGCTGCTGGTGGCGCTGGCCCTGATCCTCATCGTCCTGTTCCAGTCCGGCAAGAGCCAGGGCCTGTCCGGGGCCATCGGCGGCATTGCCGATTCCTATATGAGCCGTTCCAAGGCCAAGAGCATGGACGCCAAGCTGGCCCGGGGCACCAAGTGGGTGGCCGCCGTGTTTGTGGTACTGACCCTGGTTTTGGACTGCATGGTCGCCGCCGGCATCAAGTAAATCAGACAGACTGCCAGTTGGGGGACGCGCCGCGTCCCCCGGCTTTTTTCTATGGAGGGGAGTTCCATGAACGAGCTGATCTTTTCCGCTCCCGGCCGGGTGGAGCTGGGCGGCAACCATACGGACCACCAGCGCGGCTGCGTCCTGGCCGCCGCCATTGACCGCACCACCCGGGCCCGGGTCCGTTTGACCCGCAGCCCTGTTGTCCGGGTCTTTTCCCGGGGCTATGACCCAGTGACTCTGCCGCTGGACCAGCTGTCCCCCCGGGAGGGGGAGCGGAACACCAGTGCCGCCCTGGTCCGGGGCATGGCTGCCGCCTTTGCCCGGCGGGGCATCCTCTGGCAGGGCTTCGACGCCTGGGTGGAGTCCGATGTGCTGCCCGGCTCCGGCCTCTCCAGCAGCGCCGCCTTTGAGGTGCTGCTGGGCCGTATTGGCAGCGCACTGTTTGCCGGCGGTTCCCTGACGCCCGTGGAAATTGCCCAAATGGCCCAATGGGCCGAGAACGTCTATTTCGGTAAGCCCTGCGGTCTTATGGACCAGCTGGCCTCCAGCACCGGCGGCCTGGTATTCATGGACTTCCGGGACCCCGCCGCGCCGGAGGTGCGCCGCCTGAACGCCGCCCTGCCCGGATATGTCCTGTGCATTGTGGACAGCGGCGCGGACCACGCGGACCTTACCGCCCAATACGCCGCCATCCCGCGGGACTTGAAGGCGGTGTGCCGCCTGTTTGATGCGGAGGTCCTGCGCCAGGTGGATGAGGACGCATTCTACCGTCGCCTGCCGGAGGTGCGCCGCCTGGCCGGGGACCGGGCCGTCCTGCGGGCCATTCATGTGTTTGACGAAAACCGCCGGGTCCTGGCCCAGGTCCGTGCCCTGGAATCCGGCGACGTCCCGGGCTTTCTGTCTCTGATCAATGCTTCCGGCGCATCCTCCTGGGAATACCTCCAGAATATCGCCCCCGCCGGCGCGGCGGAGCACCAGGCCCTGGCTGTGACCCTGGCTCTGTGCCGCCGTATGCTGCGGGGCCAGGGTGCTGTCCGGGTCCACGGCGGCGGCTTCGCCGGAACGGCGCTGTGTATCGTTCCGGAGGAGAAGCTGTCCGCTTTCTGCCGGGAACTGGAGACGCATCTGGCCCCCGGTTGCTGCCACCGTTTGCAGATTCGGTGATCCCTTTCCGGACAAGAAAAAGCCTGCCGCTCTCGCGGCAGGCTTTCAATTTATTCGTCCTCCTTGATCATCAGCCGCACGGCGCTGTGCAGGTTCCGGATCTCCACCCGAGGGGCGCTGGGGGCGTACTCGCCGTCCAGAGACCAGGGAATATCCTCTCTGGTGGTGACGGTGACACTGCGGACGTGGCGGAAGATCACCCCCGGATAGTCGTAGTCCATTCGGTTCAGCGCCGTAATGAGGTTTTGCAGGTCCAGGGCCGTCTTTGGCATCCGCAGCAGCATCAGCTCAAACATACCGTCATCCATGTGGACCCGCTTGGGATCCAGCTTCACCAACCCGCCCAGAGAAGTAGAGTTGCATACCGCGCCGAAAATAAAGTCCCCGTCAAACATCTCGCCGTCTGCCTCCACCGCGCAGCGATAAGGCCGCAGGGAATCGAGGTTCTTAATGCCCTCCAGGATATAGGCAAAGTGGCCCAGGGCATTTTTCGTTTCCTGGGGCGCGGAGTACGACGCCTTGGTGAAAGCTCCGAAGGACGCCACATACGAAAAATACCGGTCGTTGTGGGTGCCCAGATCCAGGGGCCGGGGCGTACCCTCCACCACGGCCCGGGCCGCCTCCGGAACGGTGGCGGGGATGCGGAGGCTGGCGGCAAAGTCGTTGGTGCTGCCGTTGGGCAGATACCCCACCGGCGGCCGGGTTTCCAGCTGCATCAGGCCCGACAGCGTCCCGTTGAGGGTACCGTCTCCTCCGGCACACACCACCAGGTCAAAATCTCCGCCCCACTGGGCGGCGAACCGGGCAGCGTCTCCCGCCGCCTGGGTCAGCGCCACCTTCACCAGATACCCGGCCTTTCCGAAGGTGGCCACGGCGTCGAACAGGGGGGCGCTGGACTTGGTCTTGCCCGCCCGGGGATTGACAATGAACAGCAGTGTCTTATCCATGAACAGTCTCCTTTTTCTCCATCGCCCCGTCAGCGGGGGGCGCATAACAGTTCTGCCATTATAACGCTTTCCCCGTTGAATTGCAAGCATTTGGGAATTTTAACAAAACGTTCACGTTCCCACCGTTGCAAAAACGGCTGGCTTCCGTTACTATATAGAATAGTCGATTAGGCTTTCACGGCCGTATAAAAGGAGAGACCTTTATGAAAGGAAAGAGCAGCTATCTGAAATGGGGCCTGACGATTTTTCTCACCGTCTGCGCCATTCTGGTGTTCTATGACACGTTTTATATGAACGGCACGCTGCAGCGGATGGTGTCGAAGCTGGCATCCATTCTGTCGCCAGTGCTGGTGGGCCTGGTGATGGCATATCTGCTGGCCCCCATCGTCAACTGGATCGAGCGGCTGATCCGCTCGGGCCTGGGCCGCATAAAGGGCCTGGAGGGAAAAACCATTCCTCACGCTGCCGGCTGGCTCCGGGCCGTCAGCATCCTGCTGACCTGGGCCATTGTTCTGCTGCTGCTGTATCTGATGTTCAGCGTGGTTATTCCCCAGCTGGTAGACAGCGTGGTGATGCTGATCAACAACGCCGAGACCTACTATGACAAGATCTACACCTGGATTGTGAACCTGCTGGACAAGAATCCTACGGTGGAGGACTGGGTCAACAAGAACCTGGATACTTATTATAAAAACCTGTTGGATATCCTCACCAACAAAATTCTCCCCGGGGCCCAGCAGATGCTCACCACCATCACCGGCGGCCTTATCTCCGGCATCTGGGGCCTGGTGAGCTTCGCCATGGACTTTCTGGTGGGCATCATTGTATCTGTGTACATGCTGGCCATGAAGGAGCAGAGCCTGGCCCGCTGCTGCAAGCTGCTGTACGGCGTGTGCAAGGAGGACCACGCCCGCTGGATCGCCCGGGCTGTCCGCCGGGCCGACGGCATTTTCAGCGGCTTCGTCCGGGGCAAGCTGCTGGACTCTCTCATCATCGGCATTTTGTGTCTCATTGGCTGCACCCTGCTGAAAATGCCCTATGCCCCCCTGGTCAGTCTCATCGTGGGCGTCACCAACGTGATCCCCTTCTTCGGCCCCTTTATGGGCGCGGTGCCCAGCGCCTTCCTGATCCTGCTGGTCAGCCCCAAAAAGTGCCTGTTTTTCGTGATTTTCGTTATCGCCCTCCAGCAGTTTGACGGCAACATCCTGGGTCCGAAGATCCTGGGCAACGCCACGGGCATCTCCAGCTTCTGGGTGGTGGTGGCCATTCTGGTGGGCGGCGGCTTCGGCGGCGTCCTGGGCATGTTCCTGGGCGTGCCGGTGTTTGCCTGCATCCAGGTGCTGGTGAAACACCTGGTGGATCAGCGTCTGCGCCGCCGCAATATGCCCACGGAGGCTTATCACTATGTGAACCGCGATCAGCCCCCCAAGCCCCCGGCCCCGTCGGCGTGAAGTGGAAGCGTATCTGAGCACAGGGTATGAATAACGCATCCCCGCAGGCTTTTTGCCTGCGGGGATATTTTTATGGAACGGACGGGGGTGTTTATTTCCGCCGCAGATCGTCGATGAGAAGCAGCAGATGCCCCACGACCTTTTCATCCAGGCCGCTCAGGTCCACTTGCAGCGCCGCCTCCCGGCCAAGCAGATAATCCGTGGATACGGAGAAAAGCTCCGCCAGACGGATAAGCATCTCGATGGACGGCTGAATATTGTCATTCTCCCAATTGGACACGGCCTGTTTCGATACCCCAAGGCGCTTGGCCAGGGCCACCTGGCTGTATCCCTGGGCCACACGAAGGTCGTGTATGCGCTTATTCAACATTGCTCCATCCTCCTGCACCGGACGTGACATCCATTATTAAAATACTATTATCAACGAACACTTGACAAATATGAAATACTTTGGTATTTTAATTATAGACATCAAACGGGGAGGAGTATGATACCCATGGCATACGTTTTACAGTCCTATCAATCCTATGCGGACAAGGGCATCCGCATAGGCAACCGGCAGGGAGATGAGCTGATGCAGAGCATCCGACGGAAGCTGGAGCGAAAAATCCAGCAGCAGAATTTCCCGGCCACCGTGTCGATGGAGGAGGTCAAGACCGGAACCGGGCTTTTTGCCCAGAAGGTCCCTATGTTGGTGATCCGGCACCCTAACCCGCCCTTTAAGTACCGGGAGGTTGGCGTGATCGTCAACGGGGATACGGTCACCTTTCCCCTGTGGGGCCGGGATGTGCAGCAGGCCCGGCAGGAAAGCAAGAAGCGCGCAGGACTCCTTACCAGCCTTCTTATGCCCGGCGGAAACCAGCTCCAGCATCAGCAGGAGGTCAACTGGATCCAGGATGTTGTGGACATGATCAACAGTGGATTTGAGTCGTGCTGACAGCAGGGAAAGGAGAAACACATGGAAAAATGCGCAAATTGCCGATATTTCCAGCCGGACAGCAGTGGAGAGGGCTATTGCACTCTTCAAGACTGCAATGTCGGCTGGAACGGCGGCTGTTCCGATTTTGAAGAGGACTAAAGCGGATTCGGAAAGGAGAAATACATATGAGACAATGTCCGGAATGTGACGGGAGCGGTGTGATTTTCTGCCCCGTTTGCCATGGAAGCGGTAAGGACCCCAGAAATCCCGAACGGCCCTGCACCTACGGATCATGCGACGATGGGTATATGAAGTGCAACATCTGCGATGGTACCGGGTGGCTGGACGACAACGACGATTACCGCGCCTGAATAACGTAAAAAAAGAGAAGGCCCCGGCCTTCTCTTTTTTTGCGCTATTTTTCTTTCTGCCGCCGCTGCAGCAGGCCGTCGCTGATGCGGTACACCACATCGGCCCGGTCCATTACCGTCAGATCGTGGGTCACCACGATGACGCAGCGGTTTTCCTCGTGGGCCAGCCGCAGCAGCAGATCAATGATGTTGTCGCTGTTCTCGCTGTCCAGGTTGCCGGTGGGCTCGTCCGCCAGCAGCAGCCGCCGGTCCATGGTCAGGCCCCGGGCGATGGCCACCCGCTGCTGCTCACCGCCGCTGATGTGGGTGGGATACCGGTCCAGCAGCTCGTCCGGCAGGGACACCCGCCGGGCCAGCTCCCGGGCCTGGCGCTCCGCCTCCTGGGCCTCCACGCGGCACAGCTCCATGGGGTACTCGATGTTCTCCAGGGCCGTCAGCAGCGGGAACAGGGCGAAATCCTGATAGATCACCGCAGCCTTCCGGCGGCGGTACTCGTCCAGGTCCATGTCGCCGGTGGGGGTGCCCTCAAACAGCACCTGGCCGCTGTCCGGCAGGTCCAGCCCCGCCATCAGGCTCAGCAGCGTGCTCTTGCCCGCGCCGGATTTGCCCACCAGGGCGTACAGCGTGCCGCATTCAAAGGTGCAGTTCATGCCCCGCAGCACCGGTTTTTCCGCACTGTAGCTATAGCAGACATCTTTCAGTTCCAGAATGGACATATCATTCAACCTCCCTGCGGTTTTTCAGAATATGGCGGCTGTTGGCCCTGCGCAGAGCCACATGGGCTCCCAGCAGCCACAGCCCGGCGAAGGCGGCAGTAAGGCCCAGGCCCAGGGCGGTGCCCCAGCCCAGAGCCAGGCACAGGCCCGCCCCCAGCACGGCCCCCAGGGCCGCCAGCATCAGCTGCTCCCAATACAGGCTCCAATAGGCGGTGCGGCTGTCCGCACCTACGCTGCGCATGGTGCGCAGCTCCTTCCGCCGGGACTGCACCTGTAGGAACGCGATCAGATATGCCAGGCCCAGGGCGATGGCGTACACCACCGGGAACAGGTGCTGCATGTACCACAGGCGCTGGGCGGCGGCCCGCTCCGTGTTCAGGTATGCCGCGTCGTTGATGATGACGAAGTTCCGGACGGCCCGGAGCTTGCCCACGGCGGACAGCTCCATGTCGTACAGAGCCTGCTTCACCGCCGTCAGATCTGTGCAGTCAGCGATTTTAAACGTGGCGCCGCTGATGGACTTGGCCAGGTAGACGCCGCCCAGGGTGCAGAGCTCCAGATCCTCGTCGTATGCGTAGGGGCAGTGCAGCATGCTCAGGTTCGTGTAGATATTGTTGGCCCGGCCCGTCTGGGCATAAGCGCCCACCACACGGAGGCCTATCTGGCTTCTGCTGTAGCTGTAAGCGCTCGAGCACCGAACCTCCAGCCAGATCCAGTCGCCCAGCCGGATGCCGTACTGGTCCATCATGTCCGTAGAGATGACGCACCGATTCTCTGCCGTTTCCGGGTCCAACGACGCATCCCAATCCATCTGGAAGCAGCTGGAATCGTAACCCTCCAGCCACTGGGTCTCGATGGACGTGCTGTACATAAACTCCGGCGCACCCTCCAGCCGGTCGATAAACACCAGGTCCGGCCCGGAGGACAGATTCGCCATATACCGTTCGCTCTCAAAGGTGGTGGTGGGCTGGGGCGGCAGGCCGGGTCCGGCCACCAGCTCGCTGCCCCGGTACACTCCCGCGAAGTAGTAGGGCGTGGCCGTCAGCCTTGTCAGCTCACTGACGCCGGGCAGCTGGCCGATCTGGTCCAGCACCCGCTCATCCAGCACCAGATCGGTGGTATACTTGCCGCTGATGTCCGTCATATTGCCCCGGACAGAGCTGTTTGCCCGCAGGTCCCGCAGCTGTCCGTCATAGCGGATAACGATACCCGACAGCTGGCAGAACAGGACGGCCGCGCACACGCCTGCCAGCACCGGCGCCAGGGAGCGGAAGCCGCCCCGCAGCACCGACAGCCGCGCATAGGTCCGGGGACCGCCCCGCAGGGGACGGGACAGCGTACCCTGGGCGGCGCGGCTCTCCCGGCGGCGCTTTTTGTGCCGCCGCTCCAGGCTGACCACACTGAACACCAGGCAGGACAGAAGCGCCAGCGCCAGGGTCCCCAGGGCGATGACGGCCAGGGCTCCCCAGCCGGGGGCCGCCAGATACTCTGTGGCGGAGCGATGCATGGCCAGGGCGGTGTTGCTGTAATACAGGTCCAGGGACGTGGCGCCGTCCAGCACCACCTCCAGCAGCTTCAGCACCCCCAGGCACACGAAGCGGCTGAGGATCAGGCCCAGTCCCGCCGCCGGCAGGGCCACCGTTCCGGCACAGAACAGGAAATAGGTATGTACGTTCCGCCGGGCAGCGCCCACCCGGATCATGGTGCGGCCGATGCCCCGCTGACGGAACACCAGCAGATAGCCGAACAGCACCAGAAAGCCCAGTCCCGCCGCCAGACACACGCCCGCGATGATCTGCACCAGCCGCAGCATGTCCTCCAGCGCCTGGGACACGGCGGCATAGCCCTGGTCATACACGGTGACGCGGATGGAGGACGGCAGATCCTTTTCCAGACGCTCGATGTACTCCTGGGCCAGGTCGTTTTTCAGCTGCAGCTGCCCCAGCGTGAAGGAGCAGTGGTTCTGCTGCATATCGATATCGTTCCGGACGGGGATATAGACCATGGTCTCGTATTCTTCATTGGCGGAGAAAATACCGCTGACGGTATAGGTATCCTCCGCGTCGAAGCCCTCCCCGGCCCAATAGCTGTAGGGGATCAGGGTATTCTTCCGCACCGCCAGGGACAGGGGCAGACTGTCTCCCACGGACAGGCCCAGATCCTTGGCCACCGCCTGAGAGATCAGGCAGCCCTTGCCGCCTGCGGTATAGTATGCGCCCTCTGCCAGGGTCAGATCCCCCTGCTGAAAGGGCAGCAGGTCCGCCGGCCGGTCCGTGGCCTGCACCGTCAGGGAGTGGGTCGTGACCTGATAGGTCTGGGCCACCTTTTCGATGCCCGTGGAGCCGTCCAGCTTGGGCGGCGTGCCGTCGGGTTGGGTGACGTCCAGCACATCGGTGACGCCGGTGTCTACCCCGTCCAGCTCATACTGCCCCATGGACAGCTGCATGTATGATGCACCCATCAGGCTGGACTCGGCATAGGAGCCGTGGAGCAGATAGTAGTGCCCGGGGATCCAGATGCTGTCTGCCGGAGGCACATAGTCCTGGCCGGGATCTATGCTGGTCTCCCCCGGGATCTCCAGCAGTACCGGCGAGCCGTCCACCATGCGCTGGCCGGTATACAGCATGCGGCTGATGATGGCGGCATAGAGCGGAAGCACCCGGTCATAAGCGGGACGAGGAGTTTCCTCCACTATGTTCCCGTTTTCATCGATGGTCCAGCCGGAGCCATCCTCCGCCGGGACGTGAAGTGTGGCCAGCTCCCGCACCTTCACCATGGCCACAAACCGGTCCTTCAGCAGGAGACGGTTGGTCAGCATGCCCAGGTCCGGAGTATAGCCCAGGGCCATGCGGGTGGGCTCCCAGGCCACCAGGGCCGGATCCTCCCGGTCCAGCTTTTCCTCAAATTCCGCCAGGACCTCCCCGGCGTCCGCCACCACCTTGGTGGTGCTGGGATAGCCCGGGCCCAGATACTCCACCAGCCCAATGGTGGAGTAATTCTCCCGGCACTGGCGCAGGGTGCGCTGCAGGGCGAAGCTCAGCCCCAGGGATGTGCCCAGCAGCGTCACCAGCAGCGTCATCAGCAGCAGAAATGCCACCGACCGTTTGGGGGTCCGCAGAGCGTTTCTGATACCGTGTCTGGCAAACATATGTCCTTCCCTCCTTCGCTCTCTATGAATTCAGTCTATACGGATGCTCCAGGATATGGCGTTTCTGCCGGAGTCGTCCGGCGCATCGTCCAGCAGCAGGGACTGGCCCACCCGCCGGAAGGTGGAGCTTTGACTCCCGTTGGCGCTGAGCACCGTCACGGAGGCCAGCGTATAGGGCTCATACGGGTTGTCCAGGGCTACCAGGTCATCGTAAGCCGGGTCTATGGGCGGGACAGACGTTGAACTTACCGCCCGGAACCGCAGGTGAGGAACGTCCATCTCCTGATAGATGTCCCCCTCCTGGGGGTAGAAAACCTCCATATTGGCGATGTTCATACTGTATCTGGACAGAATTCTTTCCTTTTCCCAGTCCGTCATGCCGTCCAGCAGCTGCACCTGATAGCTGATCTGGCTGGTGGCCGGCTCCATAGAGGTGCTGATGATGACCACCGGATTGTCCACGCTGCGGCCCTGCTGCGCTTCCTTCTTCTGGATCCGCTGAAAATAATCCACATAATCGTTGTTATGCGTCCGGGCTTTTTCCGCCGGAGCGTTCTCCGCGGTCTTGGGCTCCGTGAGGAACGTCACCGCCAGGGCGGCGCACAGCAGCACCGCCGCAGCCGACAGCCACACCGCCGGACGGCGATAGCGCAGCACCGACTTCACCCGGGTCCGCACGCCTACCTCGCCAAAGGCCAGGGGGCACAGCACCAGTCTGCGCCGCCGGTTCAGGCTGCATTGCAGCAGGGCCTGGGAATAGGCGGCCCGGTCCTCCCGGGTCATATCCCGCACCACCCGCTCGTCGCAGGCCAGCTCGATATCCCGGCACAGCAGCACATACGCCGCCCACAGCAGGGGGTTGAACCAGTACACGGCGATGAGCACATGGGCCAGGGGCTTCCACCAGTGGTCACGGCGCTTCAGATGGGCCCGCTCATGGCGCAGGACGCTCTCCAGCGTGGCGCCCGTCAGACCCGAAGGCAGGTAAATGCGGGGATGCAGGACCCCCAGGATAAAGGGCGAGGCGATATCGTCGCAGATATACACCCCCTTGGCAACGTTGACGGACGCCGCCACCTGCCGCCGCAGCCGCAGCCAGCTGAAAGCCGCCCATCCCAGCAGCACTGCCATTCCCGCCAGCCAGACATAAGCCAGGGGCATCAGGGACACTCCGGGCCGGTCCGCTTCACCCGTTCGGAAAGCGTAAACATCCTGCACTCCGGTTTCCATCAGGATGATGACCGGCTCCCGGTCCAGGCCGGTCAGCTGGTCGCCGTACTGGACCAGCTCCCCGCTCTGGGGCCGGAGACTCAGTCCGCTCTCCGGCAGCACCGGGCACAAAAGGCATGCCGCCACCAGGCCCCACAGCAGGCAATGGGCCCATTTGGGCATGCGCCGCCGCGTCAGGGCCCGAACGGCCAGTATCGCCAGCACCAGCACCCCGGCGGTGACGCTCATTCCCGCCAGCTTCAGGAAGATCCGGCAGAGCACGGGTCATTCCCCCTTCCGGAATTTGCTGATCATCTCCTGGATCTCCTCCGCCTCCTGGGCGGACAGGGGCTTCTGTGCGGTAAAGGCCGCCACAAAGGCAGGCAGGGAGCCGTGGAACGCATTGTCCACAAACTGCTCGCTGCGGCGGGAGGCAAACTCCTCCCGGCTCATCACCGAGGACACCACCCCGTTCACATTCTGAAACAGCCCCTTTTCACACAGCTTGCGCAGCACCGTATAGGTGGTGGGCTTTTTCCACTGGAAAACCTGCTCGCACAGCTTCACCAGCTGGCCCGAGGGAATGGGCTCGTTGTCCCACACCAGGTTGGCAAACCGCTCCTGCACCTCACCGATCTCCATCTCACGAACACGCATAAAATGACCCTCCTTGAAAAGTTTATGGCTTGTAAACTTATATCAGTCTATCATACGTCACCGGCTTTGTCAAGTTAAAGCAAGAGAAATTCGATCTGCGCCATTTGTTTTCACCGGAAGGACAAATGTTGCGCATCTGTCCTTCATATGGAAAATTTGTGCAATTTCCCTTGCCGCTTTTGCAGCTTGCAGGCATGGGTGTGTCCCGGATTTGTAAACCAGGCTGCAAGTTCTATTTTGACGAAACATTTTGCAAGCCCGCCCCCCCACAGGCTCCATTTTTACCAAATGATTCGGTGTTTTCATGGGCTTAATGGAGAAAATGCCGCCCCAGGCGGCTTTTTGCGGAAAACCGATTCACAACCCCGGGCCGGTGTGCTACATTTATTCTGGACCAAACAAAGAAGGACTCTGCGCCCGGCGCGGAGGCAATATGTAGGAGGTAAATCCATTATGATCCAGCTCACCGACCACGGCATGTACCTGGTAAACGGCGTTCCCCAGGAAACTGCGGCCACGGCCCAGGAGGAAGCCCGCCGCCGGACCATGGCCTGGCAGATCCTGCAGGCTCACAACGTGTCCCCGGACCCCATGCAGCTGCGCATCCGCTTCGACGCCATGGTGTCCCACGACATCACCTATGTGGGCATCATCCAGCAGGCCCGGGCCTCCGGCATGAAGGAGTTCCCCATTCCCTACGCCCTGACCAACTGTCACAACAGCCTGTGCGCCGTGGGCGGCACCATCAACGAGGATGACCATATGTTCGGCCTGTCCGCCGCCAAAAAGTACGGCGGCATCTATGTGCCCGCCAACCAGAGCGTCATCCACTCCTATGCCCGGGAGCAGATGGCCAAGTGCGGCTCCATGATCCTGGGCTCCGACTCCACACCCGCTACGGCGCCCTGGGCACCATGGCCGTGGGCGAGGGCGGCCCGGAGCTGGCCAAGCAGCTGCTGAAGAACACCTGGGATACCCCCATGCCCAAGGTGGTGCTGGTATACCTCACCGGTACGCCCCGGCAGGGCATCGGCCCTCACGACGTGGCCATTGCCCTGGTGAAGGCCACCTTCGAAAGCGGCTTTGTCAACAACTGCGTGTTGGAGTTCGCGGGCCCCGGTATCAAGAGCCTGCCCATCGACTTCCGCAACGGCATCGACGTGATGACCACCGAGACCACCTGTCTTTCCTCCATCTGGGAGACCGACGAGGTCACCCGGGGCTTCTATGAGGCCCACAAGCGGCCCGAGGATTATCAGCCCCTGCATCCCGGCCAGGACGCATATTACGACAAGATGATCACCATCGACCTGTCTAAGATGGAGTCCATGATCGCCCTGCCCTTCCATCCCTCCAACGCCTGGACCATCCACGAGTTCCTGGAGAACGCGGAGGAGCTGCTGCAGAAGGTGGAGGCCGATGCCAAGCGCCGCTTCCCCAAGGCCAACCCCCAGCTCACCGATAAGATCCACGACGGCGCCGTCTGGGCCGACCAGGGCGTCATCGCCGGCTGCTCCGGCGGTCTGTTCGACAACATCACCGAGGCGGCGGACATCGTCCGCGGCCACTATACCGGCTCCGGCGCCTTCAGCTTCGACGTGTACCCTACCTCCGTGCCCGTGTCTCTGGAGCTGATGAAGGTGGGCTCCACCGCTGACCTGCTGGCCTCCGGCGCCATCATCAAGCCCAGCTTCTGCGGCCCCTGCTTCGGCGCAGGCGACGTGCCCGCCAACAACGGCCTGTCCCTGCGGCACACCACCCGCAACTTCCCCAACCGCGAGGGCTCCAAGCCCGGCGAGGGGCAGTTTGCCGCCGTGTGCCTGATGGACGCCCGGTCCATCGCCGCCACCGCCGCCAACGGCGGACGCATCACCGCCGCCACCGACGTGGAATACACCCCCATTCATCACGAGTACCACTTCGACAAGGAAGTGTATGACAACCGCCTGTACTACGGCTTCGGCAAGGCCGATCCCAGCGTGGAGCTGGTCATGGGCCCCAACATCACCGACTGGCCCAAGATGTACAATCTCACCGAGAACCTGCTGGTGGAGCTGGCCGCCGTGATCCATGATCCCGTCACCACCACCGACGAGCTGATCCCCTCCGGCGAGACCTCCTCCTATCGCTCCAACCCCCCTGCGTCTGGCGGAGTTCACCCTGTCCCGCCGGGTGCCGGAGTATGTGCCCCGGGCCAAGGATGCAGCCGCCCGGGAGGCCCAGCGCCGCAGCGGTCAGGTCCCCGCCTCCCTGCTGGAGACCCTGGGCCGCGTGGGCGATGCCCAGGCCCTGGCCCAGACCACCCAGTTCGGCTCCTGCGTGTTCGCCAACAAGCCCGGTGACGGCTCCGCCCGTGAGCAGGCCGCCTCCTGCCAGAAGGTGCTGGGCGGCTTCGCCAACATCTGCTATGAGTACGCCACCAAGCGCTATCGCAGCAACTGCATCAACTGGGGCATCCTGCCCTTCACCATCGACCAGGGCACGCCCTTCGATTATCAGCCCGGCGACTGCGTGTTTGTCCCCGGCATCCGCGCCGCCATCGAGGCCGGACGGGAGGATATCCCCGCCCAGGTCATCTGCCGCGACGGCAGCGTTCACGATCTGCTGCTCCACGTCCGGGGCCTGACCCAGGACGAGAAGGAGATCATCCTGGACGGCTGCCTGATGAACTACTACGCCGCCAGAATGTAAGGCGCTTTCGGACAAAATAAGGAGGAAATACGGCAATGGAAAAAATCAAGATGATTACCCCCCTGGTGGAGATGGACGGCGACGAAATGACCCGCATTCTGTGGGGGATGATCAAGGACCAGCTGATCCTGCCCTTTGTGGACCTGAAGACGGAGTACTATGACCTGGGCCTGCTGCACCGGAACGAGACGAAGGACCAGGTGACGGTGGACGCCGCCAACGCCACCCGCCGCCTGGGCGTGGCGGTCAAATGCGCCACCATCACCCCCAACAAGCAGCGCATGGAGGAGTATCCGCAGCTCACCGAAATGTGGAAGAGCCCGAACGGCACCATCCGCTCCATTCTGGACGGCACCGTGTTCCGCACCCCCATCCTCATCGACACCATCCATCCCGTGGTGAAGAACTGGAAAAAGCCCATCACCATCGCCCGTCATGCCTACGGCGACGTGTACAAGAGCGTGGACATGTACACCACCGAGCCCGGCGAGTGCACCATGACCTTCCGGGGCGAGAGCGGTGAGGAAAAGACCCTGCTGGTTCAGAAGGTGGACGGCCCCGCCGTGTGGCAGGGCGCCCACAACAAGGAAAAGAGCATCCGCTCCTTCGCCCGGGCCTGCTTCCAGTACGCCATCGACACCCGGCAGGACCTGTGGTTCTCCACCAAGGACACCATCGCCAAGGTCTACGACGGTGAGTTCAAGAAGGTGTTCGAGGAGGAGTTCGAGAGCTATAAGGCCAAGTTCGACGAGCTGGGCATCACCTATTTCTATACCCTGATCGACGACGCCGTGGCCCGGGTCATCCGCAGCCAGGGCGGCTTCATCTGGGCCTGCAAGAACTACGACGGCGACGTGATGAGCGACATGGTGTCCACCGCCTTCGGAAGCCTTGCCATGATGACCTCCGTGCTGGTCTCCCCCGACGGCACCACCGAGTATGAGGCCGCCCACGGCACCGTCACCAAGCACTATTACAAGCACCTGAAGGGCGAGCAGACCTCCACCAACCCCATGGCCACCATCTTCGCCTGGTCCGGCGCTCTGCGCAAGCGGGGCCAGCTGGACGGCCTGACCGACCTGGCCGCCTTTGCCGACAAGCTGGAGGCCGCCTGCTTTGAGACCTTGGGCGCAGGCATCATGACCAAGGACCTGGTGGGCCTGGTGGACGAGGGCACCCCCGTCACCGCCGTTACCAGCGGCGAATTCATCTCCGCCATCCACGACCGTCTGGCCGCGAAGCTGTAAAAAAGGGAGGCAGAGAAATGAACCTGCTCATCACCGCCACCGCCGGCACCATGGAGTCCAACGACATCATGGTCACCCTGGAGCCCGCCCAGTCCGGCGGCATCCAGATCAGCCTCACCAGCAACGTCCTGCAGCAGTTCGGCCGTCAGATCGAGGCCGTCATCCGTGACACGCTGGCTCACTACGGCATTGAGAACGCCGAGGTCACCGCCGTGGACAAGGGTGCCCTGGACTGCACCGTCCGCGCCCGGGTTACCACCGCCATCTTCCGCGCCGCCCAGTCCGACGCCTATGAATGGGAGGTCAAGTAACATGTATGTAAAAGACAGACTGCGCCGCAGTATGATGTTCGTGCCCGGCAACAACCCCGGTATGATCCGCGATGCCCACATCTACGGGGCCGACTCCATCATGTTCGACCTGGAGGACTCCGTGGCCTATACCGAGAAGGACTCCGCCCGCTTTCTGGTGTATAACGCCCTGAAGACCCTGCACTTCGGCACCAAGGAGACCGTGGTGCGCATCAACGACCTGTCCAGCGGCCTGGGCGTCCAGGATCTGGAGGCCGTGGTCCGGGCCGGGGTCCAGGTGGTCCGCCTGCCCAAGACCGACAGCGCCCAGGACGTTATCGACTGCGAGCGGGAGATCCAGCGCATCGAGCGCCAGGCCGGTATTCCCGTGGGCGCCACCGGCATGATGGCCGCCATTGAAAGCGCCAACGGCGTGCTCCACGCCGCCGAGATTGCCCACGCCAGCGACCGCCTCATCGGCATCGCCCTGGGAGCCGAGGACTATGTCACCGATCTGAAAACCACCCGCTCCGACGGCATCGAGCTGCTGTTCGCCCGCTGCATGATCCTCAACGCCGCCCGGTCCGCCGGCATTGCCGCCCTGGACACGGTGTATTCCGACGTCAACAATGAGGAGGGCTTCATCGCTGAGGCCACCCTCATCAAAAAGCTGGGCTTCGACGGCAAGTCCGTGATCAATCCCCGCCAGATCGAGCCGCTGCACCATGTGTTCATGCCCAGCGAGAAGGATCTGAACAAGGCCCGGGCCATTATGGACGCCATTGCCGAGGCCAACGCCCGGGGCAGCGGCGTGGCCAGCCTCAAGGGCAAGATGATCGACAAGCCCGTGGTCACCCGGGCCCGCCGCCTGCTGGACCTGTACGAGGCCGGCTGCAAGATCGACGAAGTGGAGGAGATTTGACATGATCGAGCTTGAAAACATCCCGCATATCGGTGAGATCAGCAACCACGGGCTGTATCACGGTGCCCGCCAGAAGAACACCGCCACATTCCAGGCCCGGTCCACCCGGCAGAACAAGCTGGTGCCCTCCCTGGAGGAGGCCATCCGACGCACCGGCCTTCGGGACGGCATGACCATCAGCTTCCACCACCACTTCCGCAACGGCGACCATATCATCAACACCGTGGTGGATAAGCTGGCGGAAATGGGCTTTAAGAACCTGACCCTGGCCGCCAGCTCCCTGGCTGCCGTCCACGCCCCCCTGATCCGCCATATCCAGAACGGCGTCATCACCCACATCGAAACCTCCGGTATGCGCGGCGAGCTGGCCGAGCAGGTGTCCCGGGGCCTCATCGACTGTCCGGTGGTATTCCGGTCCCACGGCGGCCGGGCCAGCGCCATCCGGTCCGGCGATCTGCACATCGACGTGGCCTTCCTGGGTGCGCCCTCCTGTGACCCCTACGGCAACGCCAACGGCTACAGCCGCGACGGTGAGGATGGCATTGCCTGCGGTTCTCTGGGCTATGCCCGGCCCGACGCCACCTATGCCGACAACGTCATCGTCATTACCAACCACCTGGTGGCATATCCCAACGCCCCCCTGGGCCATCCCTGAGTTCGAGGTGGACTATGTGGTCATGACCGACGACATCGGCGACCCCAAGGGCATCATGTCCGGGGCCACCCGCTATACCAAGGACCCCAAGGAGCTGCTGATCGCCAAGACCGCCGCCAACGTCATCGAGGCCGCCGGATATCTGTACGACGGCTTCTCCATGCAGATGGGCTCCGGCGGCGCATCCCTGGCCACTGCCCGCTTCCTGCGCCAGAAGATGATCGACCAGAATATCCACTGCCGCTTCGCCCTGGGCGGCATCACCGGCCAGATCGCCGCCATGCACGAGGAGGGCCTCATCGACCGCATCCTGGACGTGCAGAGCTTCGACCTGGACGCCGCCAAGAGCCTGAAAAACAACCACTTCCACCATCAGATCGGCGCCAGCTACTACGCCAGCCATCTGGTGGCCGCCGCCGTGGACCAGCTGGACTTCGTGATCCTCTCCGCCCTGGAGATCGACACCGACTTCAACGTCAACGTCCTCACCGGCTCCGACGGCGTGATCCGCGGTGCCATCGGCGGCCATCCCGACACGGCGGAGGGTGCCAGCCTTTCTGTGGTGGTGGCTCCCCTGACCCGGGGCCGCATTCCCACCATTGTCAAGCGCGTCAACACCGTGGTCACCCCCGGCGACGTGGTGGACGTGGTGGTCACCGACCAGGGCATTGCCGTGAATCCCCGCCGCCCCGACGTGAAGGAGAAGCTTGAGAAGGCCGGACTGCACGTGTTCACCATCCAGCAGCTCCAGCAGCGGGCCGAAAAAATCGTGGGTGTGCCCGACCCCATCCGCTATAAGGACCGTATCGTGGGTGTGGTCATGTACCGCGACAACACCATCATCGATGTGGTCCGCCAGATCGACGAGGATGAATGATCTGCGCATCGTAACGGCGCTTCCGCTGTCCCTGCGCCCGGCGTATGAGGCCTTTCTGGCCTCCGCCGGGCTCCGGGACGAGGGGGACGCCGACTGTACGGCCCTGCTGCTCTCCGGCGGCGGGGCCATACTGGCCTGCGGGTCTCTCAGCGGCCGGGTCCTCAAGCAGATCGCCGTGGCCCCCCAGGCCGAGGGTGACGGAGCCTGCGCCCAGATCGTCACCGCCCTGCTGCGCCAGTCCGCCCAGCGGGGCGCAGCCCATCCGTTTCTGTACACCAAGCCGAAAAATGCCCGCCTGTTCCGCAGCCTGGGCTTCTTCCCCGTGGCGGAAACGGCGGACATGCTGATGATGGAGCACCGCCGGGGAGGCGTGGAGCGCTATCTTGCCTCCCTCCCGGCGTATGACGGCGAAAGCGGCGCTGTGGTGTGCCACGCCAACCCCTTCACCCGGGGCCACCGGCATCTGGTGGAGTACGCCGCCGCCCGCTGCCCCCATCTGTACGTATTTGTTCTCAGCGAGGAGACCGGTGACTTTCCGGCGGCAGACCGGCTGGAGCTGGTGCGCCGGGGCACGGAGGACCTGCCCAACGTGGACGTGGTCCCCGGCGGAGACTATATCATCTCCCGGGCCACCTTCCCTGCGTATTTTTTACAGGGCGACCCGGAGCAGGCCCGCTGCGACCTGGAGCTGACCCTGTTCGGCAAGCGCATCGCCCCGGCCCTGGGCATCACCCGGCGCTTTGTGGGCCAGGAGCCCTACTCCCCGGTAACGGCCCGGTATAACCGCCGGATGCAGGCCCTGCTGCCCCGGTGGGGCATCTCCGTCACTGAAATTCCCCGGCTGGAGGGCATCAGCGCCAGCCGGGTCCGGCAGCTGCTGCGCCAGGGCCGCCTGGCCGATATCCAACCTCTGGTACCGGAGACAACCTATGCATACTGTAGAGATCACCTTGGAGCAGGTGCTCCTTGCCCGTGACCGCCGGGTGCAGCGCCAGCAGGCGCTGCACCGGCAGTACGGCGGCACGCTGCTGTCCTTCACCATGAATATCGCCGGTCCCGTCAAGGACACGCCTCTGGTCCGCCTGGCCTTCCGGGCGGGCCTTGCGGCCCTGGACCGGGATCTGGGTGCGCCGGTGCACCGGGAGTCCGTCGCCGCCCCCACAGGCCCCGAGGCCCTGCTGGTATACCACCGCCCCGCCGGAGCCGTGAAGGACCTGTGCCTCCGGCTGGAGGAGCAGGCCCCCGTGGGCCGGCTGTACGACCTGGACGTGCTGTCCCCCGGCGGGGAGAAGCTGTCCCGGCCCCAGAGCCGCCGGTGCCTGATCTGCGGCGGCCCCGTGACGGTGTGCTCCCGCAGCCGGGCCCATGGCCTTGCCGCCATCCAGGCCAAAACAGAGGATATCCTCCGGAGCTTTGCCGCCGGTCACCTGGCCCAACTGGCCCGTCAGGCCCTGGAGGACGAGGTGTGCCTGACCCCCAAGCCCGGCCTGGTGGACCGGCGCAACACCGGGGCCCATGATGACATGGACCTGCCCCTGTTCCGCCGCAGCGCGGCGGCGTTGGAGCCGTATTTTTGCCGCTTTGTGTCCCTGGGCATGGCAGGGGCCTCTCCGGCGGAGCTCCAGGCACTGGGCCGGGAGGCGGAGCATGCCATGCTGACGGCCACCGGCGGCGTCAACACCCACAAGGGGGCGCTGTACAGCTTTGCCCTGCTGCTGTCGGCCCTGGGCCGCAGCCTGACGGAGGGCGGCGATCCCTTCCACACGGCGGCCGCCATCGCCGACGCATTGCCGCCGGCCTCCGGTACCCACGGCAGCGCCGTCCGGGACCAGTGCGGCGGCGTCCGGCAGGAGGCCATATCCGGCTTTCCCACCGCCCGGCATATGCGGGAGCTTCTGTCCCGATCCGGTGCCCTGGCGGCCTTGACCTGGTCTATGTCCCGGCTGGACGACAGCACCCTGGTCTATCGCGGCGGTCCGGAGGGCCTGCGCTATGTGCAGCAGGCGGCGTCGGCACTTCTCACTCTGCCGGAGAATGCTCTGGTTCCGGCGCTGGAGGCTCTGGACGACGATCTCATCGCCCGGCATCTGAGCCCCGGCGGCAGTGCGGACCTGTTGTCTCTGGCCTTGTTTCTGGACGCCGCAGCCCCCGAAACATGGCTGTGACCCATACGGATAAAAATCACCCCGGATCATGCAGGCAGCATGGTCCGGGGTGATTTCAATTTTCATTGGGCGAAGAAGGCCCGCAGCTCCTCCTCCGTGCAGGCGGCGCTGCCCTGGGCGAAGCCGTCCCGGCCGCCGCCGCGGCTATGAAGAGCCTGGTTCATGTCCCGGATAAAGGCGCGCAGATCCTGTCCCGGATGGATAACGGCCCAGCGATAGCTGCCGCCGGTGCCGGCAAATACGGCGCACCGTCCGCCGCAGGTACCGCTGACGGCGTCGCACAGACGGCGGACGCTGTCCGGCTCCATGTCCGGCTGCACCAGCAGCACATCCCCGGCGTTCCGGTACTGCTCCGCTGTCTGGCGGAACACCTGCTCCTCCAGGGCGGCGCAGCGCTCCCGGCTCTGCCGCAGCTGCTCCTCCAGCCGCTGCACTGCCGGAAAGGCGGCCTGGGGCTTCACGGACAGCGCCTGGCCGATCCGGCGGCTCTGGTCCCAGCACCGGGACAGGTATTCCATGGCCCGGCCGCCGCACAGCAGCTCCAGCCGCACGCCGTCCCGCAGCTTCTGGCAGGACAGGAACTTCACCAATCCCACCTGGCCGCTGGCGGCCACATGGGTGCCGCAGCAGGCGCAGCGGTCCGCCCCGGGGAACTCTGTGATGCGCACCGGCCCCTCTATTGCCTTTTTGCTGCGATAGGACAGGACGGCCAGCTCCTCCGGCGTGGGATAGTACGCCCGGAAGAGGTGATTTTCCCAGATATACCGGTTGGCCCGGTCCTCCACCTCCAGCACCTGCTCCCAGGTCATGGGAGCGTTATAGTCGATGATGACGGTATCCGCACCCATGTGAAAACCCACATTGTCGCAGGAAAAGGCAGCGCAGAGCATGCCGCTGACGATGTGCTCGCCGGAATGCTGCTGCATGTGGTCAAAGCGGCGGTCCCAGTCGATGACGCCGCGGACCGTCCGGCCCACCGGCAGGGGGCGGTCGCAGGTGTGAAGCACCCGTCCCTCCCGCTCCTGAACGTCCAGCACCGCTGCGCCGCCCAGTACGCCATGGTCCGCCGGCTGACCGCCGCCCTCCGGATAAAAGGCCGTGCGGTCCAGAGTCACCAGACAGGAGCCGTCCTTTCCCTCATAGCACTCCGTGACGACGGCGTCAAATTCCCGCAGGAATGCATCCTGATCATATAGCTTTTCCGTGTCCATATGGTGTCCTCCCCGGTGGTTTTTCTCTATCATGCCATATTCTTCCGGGATTTGCAAGACCCGCCGCCCACAGGGCGGAATTTTACAGGAAGGGTAGAAAAACAGGGAAAAATCTGCTATACTGTCCCTCGAAATCAGGAACCGAGGAAAACGATTATGCTGGAGATCCTTTTATACGCGGGCAGGGCCATTATGCCGCTGCTGCTGACCATGGCCCTGGGCTGCTGGCTGCGGCGCTCTGCCCATTGGAGCGATGACTTTTACCGGCAGCTCAACAGCTTCTGCTTTCATGTGCTGCTGCCGGTGCAGCTGTTTCTGAACGTATACGCCATCGAGGACCTGTCGGTGCTGAATTGGCGTCTGCTGGGCTTCATCGTGCTGTGCATTGTGGGTGCCGCAGGGCTGGGCGTGGCCGTGGCGCCGCTGTTTGCCCGGGAACGGGCGCAGCGGGTAGTCATTGCCCAGGCCACGTTCCGGGCCAACCAGGTCATTATGGGCATCCCGCTGGCCAGCGCCCTGGGCGGCCAGGACGCACTGATTTTCGCGTCGCTGGTCACCTCCGTGTGCGTGCCGGTATTCAACATGCTGGCAGTGCTGATGCTGACGGCATACAGCACAGACGGCAAATCCATCTCCTGGAGGGAGGAGGTGCGGCAGATCTTCCGCAACCCTCTGATCCTGGGCGCGCTGGCGGGTCTCGTCACCGTACTGGTGCGGCAGCTGCTGCCGCAGGTGGATGGCCAGCCGGTGTTCTCTCTGCGCAGCAGCCTGCCGTCCATCTACAAGGCATGCAGCGACCTGTCTAAGGTGGCCTCGCCGCTGGTGCTGCTGATCCTGGGCGCCCGGCTGCGGTTCGATGCGGTGCAGGGCCTGTGGAAAAAGATCCTGGCGGCGGTGTCCATGCGCCTGGTGGTGGTGCCGTTGATCGTTCTGACACTGGTATTGCTGCTGCGGGAGCCGCTGGGGCTGACCACGGTGGAAATGCCCACGATAGTGGCCATCTTCTGCTCACCGGTAGCCGTAACCAGCGCGGTGATGGTCCAGGAGATCGGCGGGGACGAGCAGCTGGCCCAGCAAGTGGTGGCCTGGAGCTCGGTGCTGTCCATGGGAACCATCTTCTGCTTCGCCGCCGCCCTGCGGGCCATGGGCGTCATGTAACGCGCCCCGCCCGGGAGGAATTCATTTGCGCACGGCGGCAATATGTGGTATAATGATCGGACATTGTAATTTGAACCACCATTAAGGAGGCGTATCTATGCAAAAGCTGAACAAACAGTTCCATATCCACTGCGTGGAGGGCGATGTGGGCCGCTACGTCATTCTGCCCGGCGATCCGGGCCGGTGCGAGAAGATCGCGGCCCTGTTTGACGACGCCCATTTCGTGGCCCGGAATCGCGAATTCACCATCTATACCGGCACCCTGCTGGGAGAAAAGGTCTCCGTGTGCTCCACCGGCATCGGCGGCCCCTCCGCCTCCATCGCCATGGAGGAGCTGCACAACATCGGCGCAGACACCTTTATCCGGGTGGGCACCTGCGGCGGCATCGACCTGGACGTGCGCTCCGGCGACGTGGTGGTGGCCACCGGCGCCATCCGCTTTGAGCACACCAGCCGGGAGTATGCCCCCATTGAGTATCCCGCCGTGGCCAACTTCGATGTGACCTGCGCCCTGGTGCAGGCGGCCAAGAATCTGGGCAAGTCCCTGAAAACCGGCGTGGTCCAGTGCAAGGACGCGTTTTATGGCCAGCACAGTCCGGCCAAAATGCCGGTTTCCTATGAGCTGCTGAACAAATGGGAGGCCTGGAAGCGCCTGCATGTGAAGGCCAGCGAAATGGAAAGCGCCGCCCTGTTCGTGGTGGCCGACGCCCTGGGCTGCCGCTGCGGCAGCTGCTTCCATGTGATCTGGAACCAGGAGCGGGAGGCCGCCGGACTGGACCAGGATATGAGCGAGGACACCACCTCCGCCGTGGAGGTGGGTGTGGAGGCTCTGCGGCTGCTGATTCGCGCAGACCGGGGTGAATAAACCCGAAAAAATCCCGCTGCCATCGCTTGGGCATCTGTCAGGCAGGATTGGCAGTCTCAACAACGGGTATCCGGCTTTCACCGGATACCCGTTGTTTTTTGCCGTCATGAAAAGCAATGGATTTATTTACAGCTGCCCCGTCCGGCTCTGCCGGGCGGCGTTTTTTCAGGTCACATCTGCTGCGCGGGAAATATTTCCTCTGTCAGAGCCTTCAGCTCCTCATACATGGGCAGCCCGGCCAGCGGAGCCAGGGCCGCCGCTGTCTCCCGTCACCAGCTCCACCACATGGGGCGTGAACGCTTGCTCCAAAGTATGTTCCTCAGTTCAGCATATCCGCGTTGGTGTCGAACAGCTGGCGGATGCGGTCCCGCAGAGCCTGATGGGTCGGCTCCGTCAGCTCCGGATCCTGGGCCATCAGCTGCCGGGCCGCCGTCTGGGCCTCGTCCAGAAGCCGCATGTCGCAGCTCAGGTCCGCGATCTTCATGGCCGGCAGGCCGTGCTGCCGCTGGCCGAAGAAGTCACCGGGCCCCCGCAGCCGCAGGTCCTCCTGGGAGATGACGAAGCCGTCGTTGGTCTGGGTCATCACCTTCAGCCGGGCCCGGGTTTCCTCGTTCCGGCTGTCCGACAGCAGGATGCAGTAGCTTTTTTCCTTGCCCCGGCCCACCCGGCCCCGCAGCTGGTGCAGCTGGGACAGGCCGAACCGGTCTGCATTCTCCACCACCATACATGTGGCGTTGGGCACGTCCACCCCCACCTCCACCACGGTGGTGGATACCAGGATATCGCTTTCCCCGGCGGCAAAGGCTGCCATGACTTTTTCCTTCTCCTTGGGCTTCATCTTTCCGTGGAGCACCGCCACCCGCAGGTCCGGAAACACCTGCTCCTGCAATTGCCTGGCGTAGGCCGTCACGGCCTTGCGCTCGTCGGGGATCTGGTCCGGCTCCCCCACCAGGGGGCACACCACGAAGATCTGTTGTCCCGCCGCCGCCAGCTTCCGGATAAAGGCCTGGACCCGGGGCCGGTAGCTCTCTCCCAGGGCGAAGGTGTCCACCTTCTGCCGCCCCGGCGGCAGCTCGTCGATCACCGACACGTCCAGGTCGCCATAGATCACCAGGGCCAGGGTCCGGGGGATAGGCGTGGCCGACAGCACCAGCAGGTGGGGGTCCTCCGCCTTCTGGGACAGGGCCGCCCGCTGGTTCACGCCGAACCGGTGCTGCTCGTCCGTTACCACCAGGCCCAGCTTCTGATACTGCACGTCCTCCGTCAGCAGGGCGTGAGTGCCGATGCACAGGTCGATGGACCCGTCCGCCAGCCCCGCTAAAATCTCCCGCCGTTCCCTGGCCCGGGTGGACCCGGTCAGCAGGGCGCACCGGATGGAAAACCGGGCCAGCAGCGGCGCCAGCCCCTGATAGTGCTGCCGGGCCAGAATTTCCGTGGGGGCCATCAGGGCCGTCTGCCACCCGTTTTCCACGGCGAACCAGATGCACGCCGCCGCCACCATGGTCTTTCCGCTGCCCACGTCCCCCTGGCACAGGCGGTTCATGGGCTTGCCGGACACCATGTCCTCCACGGCGTCGGCAATGGCCCGCCGCTGGGCCCCGGTCAGGGCGAAGGGCAGCCGCCGGTAAAAGGGCTCCATATCCATGGGATGGCACGCGGGTCCCGCCACATCCCGCCGCCGCTGCCGCAGCAGCTGCAAGCCGCAGGTCAGAAGAAACAGCTCCTCAAACACCAGCCTCCGCCGGGCCACCTCCAGAGCCTCCGGCGATGACGGAAAGTGGATGTTCTCATAGGCGTAGTTCACATAGCACAGGCTGTGGGCCTGGCGGATGCCGTCGGGCAGCACGTCCGGCAGCAGCTCCCGGCAGGCGTCCAGCCCCTGCCGGGCTGCCCGGGCCATAAGCCCCTGGGTCACTCCGGCGGTCAGGGGATAGATGGGCATGATGCGTCCGGTGACCTGCTGCCGCCCCTCCGGCTCGAACAGGGGGGTTGATCATCTGCTTGCGCCGCAGATCGTCCTCCACCCTGCCGAAAAACACATACGTCTCCCCCATGCGCAGGGAGCTGCCCAGATGCTGGGCGTTGAAAAAAAACCAGATCCATGGCCCCGCTGTCGTCCACCACCCGGGTCTTGGCGATGGTGCGGCCTCCGGAAATGCGATAGGCCGTCAGGTCCGCCGCCACCATACCCCGGACGCATACGCTCTCCCCGGCGGTCAGCTCCCGGATGGGCCGGACCTGGGTCCGGTCCTCATACCCCCGGGGAAAATAGGCGATCAGGTCCCCCAGGGTCACGATGCCCAGCTTTTCCAGGGCATTGGCCCGGACCTCACCGATGCCCTTGATATACCGCACGTTGGTGCCCAGGTCTGCCATGGAATCGCTCCCTTCGTTCTTATCTCCGCCGGTAGGTCACATATTGAAACCGCACCCCGCCGGAGGTATACATTTCGCTCCGTTCCGCTTCTGTCCACCCGCTGTCCCGGGACAGATCGGGAAAAAACGCGTCGGCCTGGGGCGACGCAAAGATTTTCGTCACATACACCGTGCCGCACCTTGGCAGCAGCTGCCGGTACACGCTCTCACCGCCTATGACCACCGCGTCCTCCGGCACCTCCGCCAGGTCATGGATCACCTCCGCCCCCGGGGCGGTGAAATCCGTATCCCGGGTCAGCACCAGGTTCCGCCGGTCCGGCAGCCCCAGGCCACCGGGCAGACTCTCCAGGGTTTTCCGGCCCATGACCACGGTTTTGCCCAGGGTCAGCTGACGGAACCGCCGCAGGTCCTCCCGGATGTGGAACAGCAGTGCGCCGTCCTTGCCGATGCCGCCGTTTTCGCACACGGCCACAACGGCGGTCATTGGTCCGCCTCCCCGTCCTCATGGGGCCGCCAGCACCACACCACCGGGTCCGGCGCGGGAGTCAGCCCCAACTTTTTCTGCAGGGCGTGGGAGGCGGGGTTGTCCTCATACACATGGCAATAGGGCGTCCAGCCCCGCTCCAGATGCCACCGGATCAGCCACCCCTCCAGGGTCATAGCCAGGCCCCGGCGGCGATACTCCGGCAGGACCTCTAAAATGCCCATGCTGCCCTCGTGGTGCACACCGATGAAAGCCGCCAGCTGCCCGTCCTCAAACAGGCCCCACAGCTGCCCCGCCTCCATCCGGCTGCGCAGATATGCCGCCTCGTCGTCCTCCGGGTGATAGTGGGCGGCGCACAGGGGAATGTACTCCTCCGTAATGGGCCGCACGTCCCCCTGGGGGACCCGGGGCGGCTGGCTGCCGCCATAGACCCACTGGGTGCAGGGGACGCCCTTTTTCAGGCCAAAGGCCCGGGCCACCCCGTCACTGGCCCCCTGGGGGACGCAGAAAAGCCCCCCGTTTTCCAGCCCCAGGCGGCGCAGAAGCGCCGCCAGAGCCGGTCCGTCGGCGATATCGCTCATGACCAGGTGGTCATTCCGGACCACGCTGCCCTCCGGACCGCTGTACAGCACGCAGCCGTCTCCCTTCCGCAGCGCCAGCTGGTCCACATTGGCGCTGTTCCATTGGTTATACATACGGATTCTCCCTCTTTTCTTAGCGGTGTATTTTCCCCTCTATTATACCTGTCCCCGGGAAAAATGCAAACTATCTTTCCGGGACAAAACGTGGTATACTGGGGAAAACCCTGAAAGGAGCGCCGCCATGACCAAGGACGAGCTGCGGCAGAAGGCCAACGATCTGCCCCTTGCCCCGGGGGTCTATCTGATGATGGACAAAACCGGCAAGGTGATTTATGTGGGCAAGGCCAAAAAGCTGAAAAACCGCGTCAGCCAATATTTCCAGGATACTGCCTCCCACAATGAAAAGACCCGGGCCATGGTGTCCCAGGTGGATCATTTCGATACCATTTTCGTGTCCACGGAGTTCGAGGCCCTGATCCTGGAGAACTCTCTCATCAAGCGCCACATGCCCCGGTACAACATCCTGCTGAAGGACGACAAGGGCTATCCCTTTGTGCGGCTGGACGCCGACGCGGCCTATCCCCGCTTCTCCCTGGTGGGAAAGACCGCTGACGACGGCGCGAAATATTTCGGCCCCTTCGGCGGCCGGCGTGAGACCCGCCTGGCCATCGAGGCGGTGTGCGGCGCCCTGCGCCTGCCCATCTGCACCCGCCAGTTTCCCCGGGATATCGGCAGGGAGCGGCCCTGCCTGAATCACCACATTGGCCGCTGCGACGGCTTCTGCCGCCCGGACGGCCCCGGTCAGGCGGAGTATCAGGCCCGCATCCGCCAGGCGGTGCGCATTTTCAGCGGCCACTACCGCCAGCTGACGGCGGAGCTGCGCCAGGAGATGGAGCAGGCGGCGGAGGAGCTGAACTTTGAAAAGGCCGCCGCCCTGCGGGACCGCATCCGGGCCATCTCCGTGCTGGGCAAGACCCAGCAGGTCATCGCCGGGGTCTGCGCCGACACGGACGTGTGGGGCGTGTACCCGGGCCAGGTCCGCTGCGGCAGCGCCGTGCTGCACATTGAGGACGGCAATCTTCTGGGCCGGGAGGTGGAGGTGTTCTCCGCCGCCGCCGACCAGGAGGAGGCGGACATTCTCTCCGCCGTGCTGAGCCAGTACTACCTGGACCGCCAGGCCCTGCCCCGGGAGATTCTGGTGCCCTGCGAGCTGGAGGATATGGACACCTTCGCCGCCCTGCTGACGGGCCGCTGCGGCCACCGGGTGACTCTGCGGGTGCCCCAGCGGGGAGAGCGGGCGGAGCTGCTGCGCATGGCCCGCCGCAACGCCCGGGAGGAGGTGGAGCGCATCACATCCGATGCCGAGCGCACCGGCAAGACCCTGGAGCAGCTGGGGACCCTGGCCGGGCTGGCGGAGGCCCCCCGGCGGCTGGAATCCTACGATATTTCCCACACCGCCGGGCAGGACATGGTGGCCTCCATGGTGGTGTTCGCCGACGGACGGCCCCTGAAGCGGGACTATCGCCGGTTCCAGGTAAAGACCCTGGACCACGCCGACGACCTGCGGGCCATGGAGGAGGTGCTGGAGCGCCGGTTCCGGCGATATCTGGAGGGGGACGAGCACTTTGCCCCCCTGCCGGACCTGCTGCTGATGGACGGCGGCCAGCTCCAGGCGGAGGCCGCCTGCCATGTGCTGGAGCGCCTGGGCCTTACGGTGCCGGTGCTGGGCATGGTGAAGGACGACCGCCACCGGACCCGGGCCCTGGTAACGCCCCAGGGGCAGGAGCTGGGCATCCAGCAGAGCCCGCCCCTGTTCGCCTTAGTGGGCCGGGTGCAGGAGGAGGTCCACCGCTTCGCCATCACCTATCACCACGAGAAGCACACGAAATCCGCCCTGACCTCCCGGCTGGACGGCATCCCCGGGGTGGGAGACGTCCGGAAAAAGGCCCTGCTGAAGCACTTCAGAAGCGTCCGGGCCATTGAGCAGGCGGAGCTTCTGCAGCTGGAGGCGGTGGTGCCCAAGGCCGCCGCCCGGGCGGTATACGACCACTTTCACAAGGAGGAGACGCCGTGAAAACCTACGCCACCCTTGGCCCCGCCTGCTGCCGGGCGGAGCTGCTGACGGAACTGCTGGACATGGGGCTGACGGGCTTCCGCCTGAACCTGTCCCACACCACCCTGACGGCCTGCCGTCCCTGGACGGAGGCGGTGCAGCAGGCCCGGGAGGCCTCCGGCCGTCCGGCGGAGCTGATGGTCGATATGCGGGGGCCGGAGCTGCGGATGGGGCCCCTGTCCCGTCCCGTGACCCTGACGGCGGGGGAGACCGTGACCCTGGGCCCCGGGGGCCTGCCGGTGGAGCTGGATATTCTGGCGGCCATCCGGCCGGGCCGGGAGATCCTGCTGGACGACGGCCTGATGGCCCTGCGGGCGGAGTCCTGCGGCCGGGCCGTCACCTGCACCGTCACCCGGGGCGGGGTGCTGGAAAGCCGCAAGAGCATCACCCTGCCCGGGGTGGAGCTGTGCCGTCCGGCCCTGACGGAGCAGGACCTGCTGGACCTGGACGCGGCGGCCGGGCAGGGGGTCACGGCGGTGATGCAGCCCTTTGTCCGCCACCGCCGGGAGCTGGAGGAGGTCCGGGAGGCCCTGCATGCCCGGGGCCTGGACCGGCTCACCCTGTTTGCCAAGGTGGAGGACCGGCAGGGCTGGGAGGCCCTGCCCCGGTGGATGGACGTCTGCGACGTAGTCACCGTGGCCCGGGGGGACCTGGGCAGCAATCTGGGGCTGCTGCGGCTGCCTGGGGCCCAGAAGGACATGGCCGCCCGGTGCCGCCGGGCGGGGAAGCCCTTCCTGGTGGTGACCCAGCTGCTGCACACCATGACGGAGCACCCCGCGCCCACCCGGGCGGAGGTGCTGGATGTATACAACGCCGTGCTGGACGGGGCGTTGGCCCTGATGCTCACCGGGGAAACGGCCCGGGGCCGGTATCCGGTGCAGGCGGTCCGCTGGCTGCTGGACATCGCCCGCCAGGCGGAGGAGGATCAGAAATAGCAAGAGGCCGCCCGGAAGGGCGGCCTTTTGCCTGTTTGTATGATTGTATGCAGGTTTTTTTACTTGGCCTGGGCAGCCTGATCGACGTCGTACATGTGCTGGAGCATACGGACCACCATATTGCTGTAGCCGTACTCGTTGTCATACCAGGCGATGAGCTTCACAAAATCGTGGTCCAGCATGATGCCGGCCTTTTCGTCAAAGACGCAGGGGCAGGGATCGGCGATCAGATCCGTGGACACCACCTGGTCGGTGGTATAGCCGATGATGTCCTTCATATACGTCTCGGAGGCGTGGCGGACGGCGTAGCAGATCTCGGCATAGGTGGTGGTGCGGGACAGACGGGCGGTCAGGTCCACCACGGACACGTCGGCGGTGGGAACACGGAAGGCCATGCCGGTCATCTTGCCCTTCAGGCTGGGGATCACCCGGCCCACGGCCTTGGCCGCGCCGGTGGAGGTGGGGATGATGTTGTTGAGGATGGAGCGGCCGGTGCGCCAGTCGCTGCCGCCCCGGGAGTCCACGGCCTTCTGCTTGGCAGTGGAGGCGTGGATGGTGGACATCAGACTCTGCTCAATGCCGAACTCCTGATGGATGACCTTGGCCAGGGGGGCCAGGCAGTTGGTGGTGCAGCTGGCGTTGGAGATGACCATCATGTCCGGCTGATACAGCTCGCTGTTGACGCCGTATACAAAGGTGGGAGTGACCTCGTCCTTGGCGGGGGCGGTCAGCAGCACCTTCCTGGCGCCGCCCTTGAAGTGGCGGGAGGCCTTCTCCGTGGTGTTGTTGGCGCCGGTGGACTCGATGATGTACTCCGCGCCGCACTCACTCCAGGGGATCATGGCCGCGTCGGACTGGCTGAACACCCGGATCTTGTGGCCGTTGACCACCAGGTCGCCGCCCTCGTGCTCCACGGTGCCGTTGAAGCGGCGGAACACGGAGTCATATTTCAGCAGATAGACCATATAGTCCACGTCTGCCTTCCGCAGGTTGATGCCGCAGACCTCATACTTATCGGGCTGCTCCGCCAGAATGCGCAGGACCACGCGGCCGATGCGGCCGAAACCATTGATACCGATCTTGATAGCCATAATTCGTTCCCTTTCTATATCCGCCCAGCCGTGGGACGGTCTTTTTGTTCCATCCATATTATACCAAAGCTCCCCGGGCCATGTCTCCTGTTTTTGTGCAAAATGGTGCACAAGAATTTTCGGGAGCACCCAGTCTCTTTTGAACATCCGGAACAAAAAAATCAAAAATATTCGCCAAATATTCCATACATTTGAAACCTTTTTGACAAGTTAGGGAAGCAAAAAGCGGGGGGCGCACAGCGCCCCCGCTTTGGATAATGGTTATGCCCAAAAAAACCCGGCGAACAGCGCCAGCACCGTGGTAAGGATCCCGCACAGGCCGATGGCCAGGCCGCTCATGGCTCCCTCGGTCTCGCCCAGCTCCAGGGCCTTGGCCGTGCCCATGGCGTGGCTGCACGCCCCGATGCCCAGGCCCACGGCTATGGGGTCCTTTACCCGGAACAGCTTCACCAGCAGCGGTGCGCACAGGTTCCCCAGCATGCCCGTCACCACCACCGCCGCCACGGTAATGGCCATCGTTCCGCCGTGGCCCTGGGATACGACGGTGGCAATGGGCATGGTGACGGATTTGGGCAGCAGGGACATGGCCATGGCACGGTCCAGGCCAAACAGGCGGCACAGCAGCAGAATGCTGCCCATGGCCGTCACCACGCCCACGGTGCAGCCCACCAGCACCGGCAGCCAGTGCTTGGCCAGCAGCCTCCGCTGGGAATAGATGGTCACTGCCATACAGGCCGTGGCCGGCCCCAGGAACAGATTGATCAGCGCCCCGCCCTGGTAATAGCTCTCATAAGGGATGTGGAACACCAGCAGCACCGCGATCACCAGCAGCACCGCCAGCAGCATGCCGTTGCAGATGGCAAGCCGGGTCTTGTGCTGGATCTTCATTCCGGCCCAGTAGGCTGCTATCGTCAGCAGCACGCCGAAATACGGCTGGGCAAACAGCTCCTGCATCATTTCCGCTTCCCTCCCCGGTCCATAAGCCGCTGGGTCAGGCGCACGGCCCACACCGTGGCCCCATAGGTCAGCACCATAGACACCACGCACACCGTCAGAAACGCCGCGGCGTGCTGCCAGAGCAGGTCCACATAGTTCATGATGCTCACCGACACGGGGATGAAGAAAAAGCCCAGGTTCCCCAGCAGAAAGTCGGACTTTTCCCGGATGTGGTCCACCCGCACCACGCCTGTCAGCAGCAGCACCAACAGCAGCAGCAGACTGATGACGCTGGCCGGAAAGGCAAAGGGCAGCACCGCCTCGATGCCCTGCCCCACCCAGTAAATGCCGAATACCAATGCCAATTGCAGCAGAATTTTCATAGTCTTCCCCACCTTTTATCAGAAAAACGCCCTTCATGACGAAGGGCGTTTTCATTGTAAGAGCTTTTATGCAAAAAGTCAAATATAATCGAAGGGAATTGGCATATTAGCCAAAAATTATTGAGGCAGAGGCAGACTGTGCAGCATGCAGCGCCCGAAGCAGGTGAGACTGCGGCCGCTGCTGGGGGGCAGCAGCACGTCGGCGTCGGCCCTGCGCCGGTTCAGGCTGAACAGATAGACCATGCCCAGCGGGTCCCGGTAATACTGCTTGCACACCATCTCGCCGTCCACGCAGAAAATGCCCACGTCGCCGTTTTGCAGGGGATCGTGGTTCACATACACCACGCCGCCGTCGTGAATATGAGGCTCCATGGAGTCGCCCTGGATACGCACCGCCAGCTCGGCCCCACGGGGCACCTGTCCGGTGACGGGGATGGTCTCATAGTCCTCGCTGAACACCGGGGCGGCGTATCCGGCGGCGGCGGGGCTGAAATACAGGGGGATGGTGCGGGGGGCCTGCTGGGGCTGGGCCTGCTCCAGCTCCTGCTGCATGCCCTCCAGAGCGCGGACCATGGTGTGGACCGTCTGCCGCCCGGCCAGGCTCAGCCGCCGATAGCTCTCCAGCAGGGCCTGCTCCTCGTCGGAGCGAATGCCGCCATTGGCCCGGTAGGCGTCCCGATACAGATAGTTGGGGTCCACGCCCAGGGCGTCAAACAGCCGCAGCAGTACCTCCTCCTTGGGGGCGCTGACGCCGGTCTCATAATTGCCTATGGCGGACCGGGATACTCCCAGCCGGTCCGCCAGCTCCGCCCGGGATATGCCCAGCTCCTCCCGGCGCTTGCGCAGCTGTTCGCCAAAGCTCATGGTTCTGCCCTCCTTCGACACGGTTCGACGCGATTCTGCTGTCAGCATACCACATTTGTTGGTTTTTGTCAATACTTTTAACAAGAAACTTGTTAAAATGGGGTTGACACACCAAGATTCTTGTGATATAGTAGCGTCAGTCTCAAGATTTCTGGCGCGCCAGGCAAAAAAACCTGCCGCTTTCGCGGCAGGCACATATGAAATTCGGTGTGCACTCTGTGGGGGCGCGGGCCCATGTCTGCCCACCGTCGTGCCCGCCCACCGGGGCACTTCCTCGAAATCGCCTCGCTTCTTCCGCCACCGGCGGCGCTTCGGCGATTTCCCCGCTGAGGGCAGCGGGCCCTACGGACTTGGCTCTCCCTCTGGGAGAGCTGTCGGCGCAGCCGACTGAGAGGGCCTGTATGGGCATGGCCTACCTGTCCGCCCGCCGTTGACCGGCAAATCCCCTTGCCGTGTCATTGCGAGGAGGCACGCAGGGCCGACGTGGTAATCCGTTCCCCCGCAAAGCGGCCCCTACGGCCGACTCCCGGAAATCATCCCCTCATTCCGGAAGGTCCGCCGCATGGGGCAGGCCCCAGCGGAAGTGGGCGGCGCACAGCCGCAGCACCAGGATCACCGCCGCTCCCAGCAGCATGGAGGGAATATCCCCCAGATGCTGCCAGCACAGGGCGCACAGCAATGCCCCGATCAGGGTGGGGCAGGCATAGAAGTGCTTGACAAAGATGTAGGGCTTCTGGTTGGACAGCACGTCCCGCAGCACACCGCCGCCCACGCCGGTGATGACGCCCACAAACACCAGCAGGAACAGGTTATAGTTCTCCGCCTGCTGAAAGGCGCACTGAACGCCCACCACCGTAAAAAGGCCCAGGCCGATGGAGTCCAGCCACAGCATGATCAGCTCATAGGCGCGGCTCTCTACCGCCAGCAGATGCCGCACGGCGGGCAGGAACACCAGGGCCGACACACCCATGGCCACCAGGGCATACACCGGCTGACAGAACATCACCGGCGGCGTGATGCCCAGGGTCAGGTCCCGGATAACGCCGCCGCCGCAGGCGGTACACACGCCCAGGATCACCACGCCGAAGGCATCCAGCTGGCGCTGGAGCCCGGCCAGAGCGCCGGAGGCGGCAAAAACCGCCGTACCGATGATCTCCAATATAAAAAGTACCGTTTCCGTCATGAAAATCGTCCTTTTCCCACATAATGCCACGGCATTATAGCACAGCCACCGCCCCTGTGCAATGGGCGCAGCGCCCAAATTTCCCCGTTTTTTCGGCGGGTTTTCTCCCAATTATACCCATGCGGAAGTTTTTTTCCGCCTGTTGCCCGAAAAAGGGCAACCCTCCTGCAATCTTTCGGAAAATTCCCGGGACAGGTAGGGGCAGCCCGCCGGATGGTAAAAAAAGACTTCCGGATGCGACTGCATCCGGAAGTCCTGGTGGGGGATGGTGGATTCGAACCACCGAAGGCGTTGCCAGCAGATTTACAGTCTGTCCCCTTTGGCCACTCGGGAAATCCCCCATGTATGAAATTGGAGCTGGTGGACGGATTCGAACCCCCGACCTGCTGATTACAAATCAGCTGCTCTACCAGCTGAGCTACACCAGCGTCTGACCAGCGAAGATTATGTTACCAGACTTGTCCCGCTTTGTCAACAAAAATTTTTGCCGAAGGCAGGTTTTTTTCGCATAGATCCGGCGATCATCCGCATTTACCCATGCACACAGGAGAGAGGAGGCAGTTTTATGACGCTACAGGAACTTTCGCCCCAATACGCCCGGCAGGCGGAGACGATGGCCCGGCGGCTCCGGGAGCTGCGGCAGCAGGAGCTGGCGGAGGGGGACCCCCAGGCGGCCCAGACCCTCCGCCAGAGGCAGCAGGAGCTGCGGCCCCTGCTGCGGGAGGCCCGGGAGCTGGCGGAGCACACCGCCCACTATTACGACAGGAGGTACATAAGACGTGAAAAATACCGCATCTGATATGGCCGGCATCCCCTATGATCCGCTGGACATGGCCAGCCTGCAGCTCTGGGCCCGGGAGAACCAGGACGACAACCGTCTCCAGATCGAGCGGCTGCTGCGGAATCTGCCCATGGCGGTGGAGCAGGATCTGACGGACCGTCAGCGCCAGATCCTCCGCATGCGCTATTCTCAGAGCATGACGGTCAGCAGCATCGCCCGGGAGCTGGGCATCAACAAGTCCACCGTTTCCCGGACCCTGTCCAACAGCACCATGAAACTGTACCGTTCCCTGCGGTACAGCCTGTAAAAATGTGATTATTTCCCCGGAAAAGCCTTGACTTTTCCGGGGAAAACCTTATAATGCCTATACTGTGTGGATAACTTGGGCGGCGTGCCCGGACGGCGGACAGGAGGCCGCGCCATAGAGAGTAAGAAAGGGTGTTATCTCCGGTATGTTGGATAAGGTTCTGCATAATCGATGGCCCCGGGTGGGGGCGGCGCTGTTCGGCTCGCTGCTGCTGGCCCTGGCCATCAATCTGTTTATCGTGCCCCAGCACCTGTATTCCAGCGGTCTGCTGGGCCTGTGCCAGGTGATCCGGACGCTGCTGGATACCAAGCTGGGCATCCGGTTTGACAACTTTGACCTGGCGGGCACGCTGTATCTGGCGGCGAATCTGCCGCTGCTGCTGCTGGCCTATAAGACCATGGGGCGCTCATTTGTGGCCATGCTGGCCCTGTGCACGGTGTCCAACTCCGTGTTTCTGTCCATTATTCCCATTCCGGCCACGCCCATTATCCCGGATGTTCTCACCAGCTGCCTGGTGGGCGGCATTCTGGCGGGCTTTTCCAACGGCCTGGTGCTGACCTGCGGCGCGTCCTGCGGCGGCCTGGATATTCTGGGGCTGTACCTGTCCAAAAAGACCAAGGGCTTCACGGTGGGGCGGTTTTCGCTGCTGTTCAACGCGGTGCTGTATGCCATGTGCCTGGTGCTGTTCAGCGCGCCCACGGCCATTTATTCCGCCATTTACACGGTGTTCAACGCCCTGTTTGTGGACCGGGTCCATCAGCAGAATATCACCACCCAGGTGCTGGTCGTCACGAAGCTCCGGGATCTGGAGCCCTTCTGGGAGCTGGGGCGGAAAATGGACCGGGGCATTACCTATTGGTCCGGCCACGGGGCCTATACCGGGGACGAGGTGCAGATCCTTTGCATCTGCCTGTCCAAGTATGAGATCGAGACCCTGCAGCAGGAGGTCCGGAAGGTGGACCCCCATGCGTTCTTCATGGTCCAGGAGGGGGTACATACCCTGGGCAACTTCAAGCGGCACCTGAACCCCTGACGGAAAAAAGCGTCCCGGTACAGAGCGGGACGTCCCGGAAAACCGGCGGTTTGTCCCGGGACAAAGGCGAGAAAAGGCGGGACGCCCAAGGCTGTGGAAATGCCTTGGGCGTCCCGCTGTTTTTTGAACCTATTCGTCTAAGATTTCGTCAAAAACTCCAATGCTGTCTGCTCCGGCGTCATAGACTTTTCCGCCGGACTGGGTCAGAGGCAGGGTCAGGGTCACGGCGCTGCCGCTGCTGTCCGTGAAGATCAGCTCCATGGATATGGCGCCGGGGGTGGTGACGGAGGCGTCCGTGGGAACAAATTCCAGGCTCCGGGCGGCGTCGGTCATGGCCCGGACCTGGGCCGGGTCGGTGCAGGTAACGGTTTTTCCGGCGTAGGTAACGGTGACGGCGGTCACCGAATCGCCGGGCAGCGGCACAGCCGCCGGGGCGGCGCAGGCCGAAAGCGTCAGGCACAGCGCCAACAGAAGGGGCAAGAGCTTTTTCATGGTCCGTCTCCTTTCCGATATGCCACAATGTTCCGATACTTATACAAAACCATTATACGCTTTTGAACGAATTTGTCAAATGGAAATGGACGTTTTTTTGCGAATCCGAACAGAGAGCACGCCGGTGCCCGTATCCGCAGGGGCGGACGGCACTGTCCGTGGCGGAAATGTGTATTTACCCGGAGGACTTATTCTGCCCGGCTGGCGTGGCGGCAGATGGCCTCAAAGGTCTGCTGGCTGATGTCGTGCTCCATCTTGCAGGCGTCGGCCTCGGCGGTTTCCGGGTCCACACCCAGATGGATAAGAAACTGCGTCAGGGTCTTGTGCCGGTCCAGCATGCTGGCGGCGATGGCCATGCCCGTGTCCGTCAGGGTGATGAGCCCCTCCTTATCCATGGTGATGTACCCGCTTTCCCGCAGGCGCTTGGTGGCGTAGCTGACGCTGGGCTTGGTCACGCCCAGATACTCCGCAATGTCAATGGAGCGAATGTAGCCATGCTTCTCCTTCATCATCAGCATGGTTTCCAGGTAATCCTCCGAGGCTCTTAAGATCTGCATGGCAAACAGTACCAACCTTCCAGTAAGATTATGTATAGGTTAGCATATTTTAACCAAAATTGCAAGGAAGAAAAATTTTTCCGGAAAAAGGGTTGACAACAAATGTTAGAGGTGTTAAACTATCCAGCGGTTAAGGGAACTTAACCTTTTTCTTGGCAAAGAGGTTAAGGCAGATTAACCATTCATTTTTCACGATCGGTTAGCGACCCCTAACCGTTATCACAGGGAGGGAAGCAGCAATGATGCCGCTGACATTAGCCAACATGGGCGAAGAAAATCTCATCCACCGGGTGGGCGGCAGCCCCGAGGTGAAAAAGCATCTGGAGGACCTGGGCTTTGTGGCCGGGGGCACCGTCACGGTGGTGGCGGCCCTGGGCGGAAACGTCATCGTGAAGGTCAAGGAGGCCCGCATCGCCATCAGCGAGGAAATGGCCCGAAAGATCATGATCTGATACCAAAACCTGTTAAAAAGCTTGAAAAGCTTTTTATAGCACCGAAGGTGCGTCAGGTTTTGTATGAGACGTCACAGCGTGTTTTCACACGCTGTGCGTGCGCGCAGCGCACGGGATTCTTGATTCAATTTTTGAATCAAGAATCAGTATTAAAAATCAAAAAATACATAAAAGGAGAGAACCCACATGAAAACACTGCGCGACGTCAAGATCGGCGAGACCGTCCAGGTGGTGAAGCTCCACGGGGAGGGCCCCGTGAAGCGCCGCATCATGGACATGGGCATCACCCGGGGCACCCAGGTGTTTGTCCGGAAGGTGGCCCCTCTGGGCGACCCCATGGAAGTCACCGTCCGGGGCTATGAGCTGAGCCTGCGGAAGGCCGACACCGAAATGATCGAAGTGGAATAAGTTCCCGGAAAGGAGATACGAGAATCATATGGATAAGCAGATCAAAATTGCCCTGGCGGGCAACCCGAACTGCGGTAAGACCACCCTGTTCAACGCCCTCACCGGCTCCAACCAGTTCGTGGGCAACTGGCCCGGCGTCACCGTGGAGAAGAAGGAAGGCAAGCTGAAGAAGCACGATGACGTGGTCATCATGGACCTGCCCGGCATCTACTCCCTGTCCCCCTACACCCTGGAGGAGGTGGTGGCCCGGAATTACCTGATCGGCGAGCGCCCCGACGCCATTCTGAACATCATCGACGGCACCAACCTGGAGCGAAACCTTTACCTGACCACCCAGCTGACCGAGCTGGGCATTCCCGTGGTCATCGCCATCAACATGATGGACGTGGTCCGCAAGAACGGCGACCAGATCAACGTCAAGGAGCTGTCCCGCCAGCTGGGCTGCGAGATCGTGGAGATCTCCGCTCTGAAGGGCGACGGCGTGATGGACGCCGCCGAGGCCGCCGTGAAGGCCGCCAAGGGCACCAAGACCGTCCCCATGCACACCTTCTCCGGCCCCGTGGAGCACGCCATTGCCCACATTGAGGAGGCCGCTGTCCACAACCTGCCCGAGGAGCAGCAGCGCTGGTACGCTATCAAGATCTTCGAGCGGGACGACAAGGTGCTGCAGAAGCTCAGCATCCCCGCCGACGTGATGCAGCACATCCAGCAGGACATCCAGGCCGCCGAAAAGGAGCTGGACGACGACGCCGAGAGCATCATCACCAACGAGCGCTACGTCTACATCGCCGAGATCATCAAGAGCTGCTACAAGCAGAAGAACAAGGGTCAGCTGTCCACCTCCGACAAGATCGACAAGATCGTCACCAACCGCTGGCTGGGCCTGCCCATCTTCGCCGTGGTGATGTTCCTGGTGTACTGGATCGCCATGGTGGCCGTGGGCGCACCCGCTACCGACTGGGCCAACGACGGCCTGTTCGGCGACGGCTGGCACCTGCTGGGCATCGGCAGCAAGGAGTATAACGCCGTCAACGACGATTACACCGCCGCCATCCAGGCCGTGGACGCCTTCCTGGGCACGGAGATCGACCCCGAGGCCGAGGACTTTGACGCCCAGGCCCTGCTGGCCCAAATGCAGAGCTTCCAGGCCAGCTCCTCCACCGCCACCGTGGACGTGGAGGATGAGGAGACCCTGGCCATCAACACCATGACCGCCTACTATGACGCCCTGCCCGAGGACGCCGACAAGCGGGACGACGTGGTGCAGATGACCTATGTGGACGCCGTGAAGTATCTCACTGAAAACGGCTTTGACGCCCCTGACCCCGCCGACTACGGCGTGTGGGTCCCCGGTATCCCCGTGCTGGTCAGCAATGGTCTGGAGTCCGCCGGCGCTGCCGACTGGCTCAGCGGCCTGATCCTTGACGGTATCGTGGCCGGTGTGGGCGCGGTGCTGGGCTTCGTGCCCCAGATGCTGGTTCTGTTCCTGCTGCTGGCGTTCCTGGAGGCCTGCGGCTACATGGCCCGTATCGCCTTCGTGCTGGACCGCGTGTTCCGCAAGTTCGGCCTGTCCGGCAAGTCCTTCATCCCCATGCTCATCGGCGTGGGCTGCGGCGTGCCCGGTATCATGGCTTCCCGTACCATCGAAAATGAACGCGACCGCCGGATGACCGTTATGACCACCACCTTCATCCCCTGCGGCGCCAAGGTCCCCTTCATCGCCATGATCGCAGGCGCCATCTTCGGCGGCAGCGCATGGGTCTCCACCTCCGCTTACTTCATCGGCATGGCCGCCATCATCGTCTCCGGCATCATGCTGAAGAAGACCAAGATGTTCGCCGGTGACCCCGCTCCCTTCGTGATGGAGCTGCCCGCCTATCACTGGCCCACTCTGGGCAACGTTCTGCGCAGCATGTGGGAGCGCGGCTGGAGCTTCATCAAGAAGGCCGGCACCATCATCCTGCTTTCCACCATCTTCGTGTGGTTCACCACCTACTTCGGCTGGGTGGACGGCACCTTCCGTATGCTGGACGAGAGCGAGATCCAGAGCTCCATCCTGGCTGCCATCGGCGGCGTCATCGCCTGGATCTTCAAGCCCCTGGGCTGGGGCAACTGGCAGGCCGCCGTGGCCTCCATCACCGGCCTTGTGGCCAAGGAGAACATCGTGGGCACCCTGGGCATCCTCTATGGCGGCGGCGACGGCACCGTGTATCAGAACATCGGCGCGGCCTTCACCGGCATCAGCGGCTTCAGCTTCCTGGTGTTCAACCTGCTGTGCGCTCCCTGCTTCGCCGCCATCGGCGCCATCAAGCGGGAGATGAACAACCGCAAGTGGACCTGGTTCGCCATCGGCTATCAGTGCGGCTTTGCCTATCTCATCAGCCTGATGATCAACCAGTTCGGCGGCCTGTTCACCGGCAGCGTCAATGTCATCGGCCTGATCTTCGCCCTGGCGGCCCTGGCCCTGATGGTCTATATGCTGGTGCGCCCCTATAAGGAGGCCACCAAGCTCAACGCCACCGTCTGATCTGTTCCATCCCATCTTACGACATTTTCCGAAAAGGAGTGAAATTCCATGCTGCATTGGATCAGCGCCAATCTCTCCACCATTCTCATCACCCTGGTCCTTATTGCCATTGTAGTCCTTATCATCCGCAGTCTGATCTGCCAGAAAAAGCAGGGAAAGTCCTCCTGCGGCGCAGGGTGCGCCCACTGCGCCATGCATGGCCAGTGCCACCGCAGCCAGCCGTGACCTGATCCCCGGGGGAGACGTGGGCAGCTCCGCGTCTCCCCCTCCCTTTCACCCAGGAGGTTAGATATGTCTAATTGCCCACAGGCCATGACCCCGGCCTCCATCCGATATCTGCTGGTGCTGGACGATCTGTGCCGGGAGGGCAAGGGCGTCCGCTCGGTGGAAATCGCCGCCCGGATGAATGTGTCCAAGCCCAGCGCCCACTCCATGCTCCAGAATCTCTGCCAGGCGGGCCTGGTGGAAAAGGAGCGCTATGGCACGGTGTTCCTGACGCCGGAGGGCCGCCGGGCCGCCGCGGAATACGCCGCGTGCTTCGGCCCCCTGTGCCGCCGGATGCAGCAGGCCCTGGGCCTGGAGGAGGACGCCTGTCAGACGGCGGCCTGCGCCATCCTGGCGCAGTCCCAGGACCGGCTGCCCCAGCTCCGGGACCGGCTGACGGCGGAGTAAACTGCTTTTGCATTTTCCAAGGAGGTAATGATCCATGATCGAAACCATTGTCAAGGTGGACGGCATGATGTGCGGCATGTGCGAAAGCCACATCAACGACGCCATCCGCAGCCATTTCCAGGTGAGGAAGGTGTCCTCGTCCCACAGCAAGGGCCAGACGGTGATCCGGTCCCAGGAGGCCCTGGATCAGGCGCAGCTGCGCCAGGTCATCGACGCCACCGGCTACAAGGCCCTGGACGTGGTGTCCCGTCCCGTGGAAAAGCGCGGCCTGTTGGGCCGCCTGAAAAAGTGACCATGGAGTCCTGTCTGCATGATGCCGCGCCGCTGCCGGAGCACACCGTCCGCCGGGAAACCCCGGACGGGGGCCAGGCGGCGGTGACCCTTTATCCGGTGTTTCCCGGCATCGACATCCGCTATCACGACGTCCACGCCGGGTCCTGTCCCATGGACCCCGCCGCCCCCGGGGCTCTGGAGATCAGCCATTGCCGGGAGGGACGCATGGAGTATCGCCTGGGGGACCGGTATTTTTACCTGGCTCCGGGGGACCTGTCCGTGGCAAGGCAGGACGTGCTGCCCACCGCGGCCACGTTTCCCACCGGGCACTATCACGGCGTTACCGTTACCGTGGATCCCCGGCGGGCGCCCCGGTGTCTGTCCTGCTTTCTGGAGGACGTGGAGGTGCAGCCCGCCGCCCTGGCGGAGAAATTCTGCGCTGCCGGGGGGTATTTCGCCGCACGGTCCTCCCGGCGGGTGGAGCACGTATTCTCGGAGCTGTATCAGGTGCCGGAGGACCTGCGGCAGGGGTATCTGAAGGTGAAGGTGCTGGAGCTGCTGCTGTTTCTCAGCGCTCTGGAGGTGTCTCCCGTTCCGCAGGCGGTCCCGGGGCTGACCCGGGGACAGGTGTCCCTGGCCAGAAAGACGGCGGACTATCTGCTGGCCAACACCGAGAGCAAGGTGACGGTGCAGGAACTGTCCCGGCATTTCGGGGCCTCCGCCGCCCAGATCCAGGCCAGCTTCCGGGGTGTCTATGGCCGCAGTCCCGCCGCCTGGCTGCGCTTGCAGAAAATGCACGGCGCGGCGGAGCTGCTGCGGTCCACGGACCGGACGGTGCTGGACATCGCCGGGCAGTTTGGCTATGACAACGCCAGCAAGTTCGCACGGGCCTTCCGGGACGTCATCGGCGTGTCTCCCAACGAGTACCGCAGCGGCGTGGACCAGGATTCCTGCGCGCCGGTATGATCCGGTAAAGATGAAAAATGGCTGCCCTCCTCGGGCAGCCATTTCAGCTTGTCAGCAAAGGGCAGCACCCTTTGCTGACAATTTTTCGTTTTTACTGCTGGAGTTCGGAGAGGACGCTGTGGCACACGCCGTTGGTGATGAACACCGACCCGGCGTGGAGCGGGTCCATGGGGCCGCCCTCCAGGCGGGTGGCGGTGGCTCCGGCCTCCTGGGCGATGAGCGTCCCGGCGGCATAGTCCCAAGGGGACAGGCGGCACTCGAAGAAGATCTCCGCCCGGCCTGCCGCGATCTGGCAGCAGTCCAGGGCCGCCGAGGCAAAGCGCCGGTAGTCCAGGCACCGGTCATACAGCCGACGCAGGATGGAGAAGTTCCGGTCCGTATACGTCCGGTCATAGATGGTGGAGCCGCACACCACAATGGCATGGGGCACGTCGTTGCCGCTGACGTGAATGGGGGCGCCGTTGAGGGTGGCCCCATGGCCCCGCCGGGCGGCGAACAGCTCGCCCACATAGGGGTTGTACACCACGCCGTACTCCGTCTGGCCATTGTGGACCAGGGCCACGGAGATGCTGCTGTAGTTCATGCGGCGGGTGAAGTTGGTGGTGCCGTCGATGGGGTCCACCACAAAGACCCAGGGCTGGGTCAGGGCGGGATGCTCCCCCTCCTCGCCGAAGAAATCCGCCTCCGGCAGCAGGCTCAGCAGCTCCCGGCGCAGAAACGCCTGCACGGCCTCGTCATATTGGGTCACCAGGTCCGCAGGGCCGTGCTTTTCCCGGGTGACATTCTGGATATCGTGGGCAGAGAGGACCATGTCCCCCGCCCGGCGAACGATTTCAATGAGCGCTTCCAGCATACGATTACCTCCTGACAATGCGTCCGGCCAGGGCGCCGGTGTATACGCCGCCGTCGATGACCGGGGCGCCGGCCACCAGCACGGTGTCCATCCCCTCCGCCATGCGGCAGGGGTCCTGATACGTCCCGGGCTCCCGCAGGTCCTCCGGGGCAAATATGTTGATATCCGCCTGGGCTCCCGGGGCCAGCACACCCCGGTCAGGCATGCCCAGCACCGCTGCCGGACGGCCTGTCATCTTGTGGATGGCCGCCTCCGGCGTCAGGTCGCCCCGCTGCAGGACGAACCGGGTCAGCAGGTGGACAAAGGTTCCGTATACCCGGGGATGAGGCTGTCCCTCGGTGGGATAGGTGGAGTCGGAGATCAGGTTGGAGAAGGGGTCCCGCAGAATGGCGGCTATGTCCTCCTCGTCGGCCATGAAGTCGATCATGGTGATCTCTCCCTGCTCCCGCACCAGCAGGTCGCAGCAGCAGGTCAGGGGGTCCTGGCCCGTCAGGGCGGCGATCCGGGCAAGGCTCATGCCCTGGTAGGGGTGATCCTCCGGGCAGTGGAGACTGGTGAGGAAAATGCCGTCCCAGCCCGCCAGTTTGGCGATGTCGTCAAAGCCATCGCCGCTTTCGATGCGCCGGGCCAGCAGCTTCCGCTGGTCCAGGTCCCCCAGACGGCGGACAATGGCCTCCATGCCCCCGGCCAGAAACTCCGGCGGCAGAATGTGCAGCAGCTGGGTGGACCCGGCGGTGTAGGGATACACGTCGCAGGACAGGTCCAGCCCCTCCTGGCGGGCCCGGTTCAGCAGGGCCAGCACCTGGGGCACCTTGCTGCGCCAGTTGTCCCGGCCCATGGCCTTCAGGTGGGAGATATGCACCGGGGCCTTCAGGGCCCGGGCCACCTCCACCATCTCCTGGGCGGCCGTTACCACGCCGCCGCCCTCCTGGCGCATGTGGACGGTGATGGGGATGCTCTGCCCCGCCAGAGGGGCCAGGGCCCGGATCAGCTCATCGGTGGTATAGAAGCACTCCGGTGCGTAGCCCAGACCCAGGGACACGCCCAGGGCACCGTCGGCCAGGGCCTGCTCCAGCCGCCGGTGGATGGCGGCATAATGCGCCGGCTCCAGGCGCTGCACCTGGTACCCGGCCACGCTGGCCCGGACGGTACCGGCTCCCACCAGCATCCCCGTGTGCAGGGGAGCGGCAGGCTGGGCGGCAAAATACCCTGCCAGAGTCTCCTGTGCCGCCTCCGGCGGCACCCGGCCGCAGATAGGCTCCAGATACGACAGGATGGCAGGGAGATTTTCCGGCCCCACCGGAGCGCAGGACAGGCCGCAGTTGCCGTTGACGATGGTGGTGAGCCCCTGGCGCAGCTCCAGCTCCCCGAAGCCCGGGCGGAAGGCCGCGGCGTCGGCGTGGCGATGGATGTCGATAAAGCCGGGAGTTACCCATTTGCCCCGGGCGTCGATGACCCGGGCGGCCTGGGCCTGGGGCAGCGGCTCCACCGCGGCGATTTTGCCGCCGGACACCGCCACGTCGGCCCAACGGGCGGGACGGCCTGTGCCGTCGTACACGGCGCCGCCCCGGATGATGAGATCAAACATGGTATTTCCTTCTTCTGACAGACAGTTATTTCCTCCCGCCCAGCGGGAGAGTCACAATGAAACGGGTGGAGCGGGCGTCGCTTTCGCAGCGGATGGTTCCCTGATGCTCCCGGACGATGGCCTGGGCGATGGACAGCCCCAGGCCGAAGCCCCCCTGGGTGCGGCTGCCGTCGGCCCGGTAGAACCGCTCGAACAGGTGGGGCAGCACCTCCGCCGGGATGGGCGGGCCGCCATTTTCCACCGTCAGCACGGCCTTTCGGTCCGCCTGGACCAGGGTCATGCGGACCTGTGCCCCCTGGGGGGCGTATTTGATGGCGTTGTCCAGCAGGACCCCCGCCACCTGCTGCAATTGGTCCCGGCTGCCGGTGACGGCGATGCCCGGGGTAATGTCATAGTCCAGCCGGCGTCCGGCCTCGAAGGCCACGGGCTCGAAGCGCAGGGCCGTATCCTCCATGGCGTCGGACAGGTCCACCGGGGTCATGGCGGCCTTCAGCCGCCCGTCGTCGGCCCGGGACAGCGTCAGCATATCCTCCACCAGGCGCTTCATCCGCCGTCCGGACCAGCGGATATTGTCCACATAGGGCTGCTGATCCGGCTGCACATCCGTCTGCTGCATCAGGTCCGCCGAGGACAGGATCACCGTCAGCGGGGTCTTCAGCTCGTGGGATGCGTCGGACAGGAACCGGCGCTGCTGGTCCAGGGAGCGGGCCACAGGCCGGGCGGCCAGACCCGCCAGCAGCCAGCTGCACCCCAGCAGCACCGCCAGGGCCGCCACGCCTACGATCAGGCACATTTTCACCACTGCCCGGAGGGTGGCGTCCTCCTGGGCGGCGTCGGTAAAGGCGATGCGGGTATACAGGGGGCCGTCGGCCCGGAGATAGCGCAGGTGATACGCCCGCAGGACGCCGGATTCGCTGCCCTGCTCCAGGCAGGCAGTGACGATCTCCGCCATGGCGTCCTGGTCATCCAGCTGGTAATAGCTGCTGCCGGACAGGCGCACGGTGCCGCTGGGGTATATGTCCGCCACAAAGCAGGGGGCGGACCCCTGGCCGGGCAGGGACGCGTCATACCGCCCCGTCTGGATCACCTGAAGCAGCCGCTGGTTCACGCTGCGCTCCACGGCGGCCCGGCTGGACAGCAGCACCCCGGCGAACACCGCCAGCAGCACCGCCGTCACCATGGCCATGTTGATGGCCACGATCTTCCAGCGAAGGCGGCGGATCATGCCTCCACCTCCAGATAGTACCCCACCATCCGGCGGGTGCGGATGGACACGGCGGAGTGCAGATGGGTCAGCTTCCGCCGCAGGAAGGAGATGTATACCTCCACGTTGTTGTCCTCGGCGTCGGAATCATAGCCCCACACCTTCAGCAGCAGCTGCTCCTTGGGCACCACGCGGCCCTGGCTGCGCAGCAGCAGCTCCAGCATATCGTATTCCCGGCGGCTCAGACGCAGGGACCGCTCCCCGCAGGACAGCTGGAACGTTCCCGGCTCCAGCCGCAGGTCCCCGAAGGCAATGGCATCGTCGGTTTTGGCCTCGCCGCCGCCCCGGCGCAGCAGGGAGCGCACGCAGGCCAGCAGCTCGTCGGGCTCGAAGGGCTTGGTCAGATAGTAGTCCGCGCCGCAGTCCAGGCCCTGGACCCGGTCGGCTACGTCGCTGCGGGCCGTCAGCATCAGCACCGGCACGGCATGTCCCCCGGCGCGCAGCTTCCGCAGCAGGGTGAAGCCGTCCATCCCCGGCAGCATGGCGTCCAGCAGGATCAGGTCATAGATATCCGTCACGGCGTTGTCGTAGCCGGAGACGCCGTCGCTGCTGACGTCCACGGTGTATCCCTGCCGCCGCAGCAGCTCCGCCAGGTTCTGGGCCAGGCGCTTTTCATCCTCGATCACAAGCAGCCGCATGGGGCGCCTCCTCTTATTCCAGGCCCGACTGGGCCAGGGTCAGCAGCGGGGCCAGAGCCTCCGCGCTCATAAGATAAACCGTATCGTCATCGGAAACGGTGACGCAGTAGCCTGCGCCCCGCTGACCGCCCACCGTCAGGGTAAGGCTGCGGTCGGCCCCGGCGTGGGTGTATGCCGCCGTCAGGGTCACGGCGGGCTTGTCCAGGCCGCACAGGGCCGCTGCCCCGGCGCTGGGCCGCCAGTCCACACAGGCCGCCAGGTGCATGTCCCCCAGCCAGGCGGTCAGGTCCGCCAGCTGATCCGTTACATCCCGGCCGTCGGCGGTCCAGGCCCCCTCCGCAGGATTCAGGGTCAGGGTGCGCTCTCCGGCGGTGACGGTCAGGGAGGTGACATTCTCCGCCGTCAGCTGGGGCAGCTCCGGCAGGGCCATCATGTCATAGATGCTGCGGCCGATCTGGCTCATCAGGTCCGGCACGGCGTATACCGTGGCCTCGGCCCCCTCCCGGTATACATACACGCTGCCGTCGGACTCCTTGCCCAGGCGGTAGGTGACGGATGCGCCCTGGCTGTCGGTGACGGTGACATATTTGGTGGGGCTGTCCAGCCCATAGTCCGCCAGCTGGGCGGCGGTGGTGACAGGCGGCAGACTCTCGATGCCCTGCACCGTCTCCAGCAGGGCCAGGGCATAGCTCTCGTCCAGGGGGAAGGTCTTGTCATCGGCCCACAGCCAGTGGCCCTCCTCCAGGGAAAAGCGCAGGGTAATGGAGCCGTTGCTGCATACCAGGTGCACCGGCACCGCTTCCTCCTCCTGGGTGACGTTGGGGTCCTCCGGCTGGGGATGATCCTCTTTTTTGCCGCAGCCCGCCAGGGCCAGCAGCATCAGCGCCAGCAGCAGGGCACATACGATTCGAGTTTTCATGGCAGTTCTCCTTTTTTCTTACCGTTCCAGGCCCAGCAGGGCCATGATGGCCTCCTCCCGGCCTCGCATCTGAGCCTTCATAGGCCCCTCGTCCAGGTGGTCGTAGCCCAGCAGGTGCAGCACCGAGTGGGTCACCAGATAGGCCAGCTCCCGCCGCTTAGAGTGGCCAAATTCCTTGGCCTGGGCCGACACCCGCTCCATGGACAGCACCATGTCCCCCAGGGGGATGAGCCCCGTGCCGGGATCCGCGTCCCCGGGGCCCGGGTGCTCGCCGGGGACAAGGCCGAACTCCGGAAAGCTCAGCACGTCGGTGGGGCGGTCCACCTGCCGCATGTCGCGGTTGATCTGATGGATGCCGTCGTCGTCCGTCAGGAGCACGTCCACCTCGCAGGGGAGCGTGACGCCCTCTGCGGAAAGAGCCGTGCGGATGGTGCGGCGGATCAGGGCGCAGTTGGCGTCGCTGGCGGCGCCGGGCACGTCGGCGGTGACGGGAATATAGTGGGTCTTTCTCATTTCTTTTTCTCCTCAAACCGGGCATATGCCTCGATAATGCGCTGGACCATCACATGCCGCACCACGTCGGCCTTGCTCAGCTGGCAGATGGACACGCCCTCCACCCCCTTCAGGACCTTCATGGCCTCCTTCAGGCCGCTGGGCTTGTCCCCGGGCAGGTCGATCTGGGTAATGTCGCCGGTGATGACCACCTTGGAGCCGAAGCCCATGCGGGTCAGGAACATCTTCATCTGCTCCCGGCTGGTGTTCTGGGCCTCGTCCAGGATGATGAAGCTGTCGTCCAGGGTGCGGCCCCGCATATAGGCCAGGCGGGGCCACCTCGATGTTGCCCCGCTCCAGGTACTTCTGGTACGTCTCCGCCCCCAGCATATCGAACAGGGCGTCGTACAGGGGCCGCAGATACGGGTCCACCTTGCTTTGCAGGTCGCCGGGCAGGAAGCCCAGCCGCTCTCCGGCCTCCACGGCGGGGCGGGTGAGGATGATGCGGTTGACCTGCTTGTCCCGGAAGGCGGCCACCGCCGCCGCCACTGCCAGATAGGTTTTGCCGGTGCCGGCAGGGCCCACGCCGATGGTGACGGTATCCTTCAGAATGGCGTCCACATACTGCTTCTGGCCGATGGTCTTGGGCTTCACGGGGCGGCCCTTGGACGTGATGCAGATCACGTCCTGGGTCAGCTCCCCGATGCGCTCGGACTGGCCGCTGCGGCACAGGCCCACCACATACCGCACATGCTGCTCGCTGATGCTCTCGCCCTTGGCGGACAGGGTCAGCAGGGCCTGCACCGCCTTCTCCGCCAGCATGACGTTCTCCGGCTCGCCGGAAATCACCAGCTCGCCGCCCCGGTTTACCACCGTTACCTGGAATTCCGATTCCAGCAGGCGAATATTTTCGTCAAAGGAGCCAAACAGATTGATGGCCTCCTCCATGCGCTCGATGCCGATGCGCTGTTCCATTGGGCATGCCTCCCTATTGTGTATCCAGATTGTATAGCCATATTTTTCAGTCGTCCGTCAGCGGGACCTCCCGGCCGATCTCCTCCAGGCACTCCGCCCGCAGGGTCACCGTCAGCCAGCCGTCCTGCTCCACCGCGTCCACCCGGACGCTTTCCGCCGTGCCGGTATCCGCCAGCAGCCGGGTCAGCCGGTCCCGCAGCAGGGCCTCACCCTCGTCCCGGGCCTCCTGGACCGGACGGCGGACCGGCGTACCGCCGCAGGACGTCACCGTCTCCGACACCACCGTAATGGGCAGCCGCAGGCCCCACAAAAGGGTCACGGGGTGATACCGAACTATTTTATCACAGTCTGCCCCCAGTGTGCTACCCTTTCCATAGAATTTTATCCGTTTTTTGCCGATATCCAGGGCATACCGGGTCCGGGAGGAGACCGGGGCGCCCTTCTCCGACACTGCCAGGGGAACCTGCGCCGTCAGCTCGTACCAGGTCCGGGCCCACACCCGGCCCATGCCGCGCTGCCACCGGAGACCCCCGTTGTCCAGGTCCACCGCCCCGGAGATCAACAGCTGCCCCTGGGTAACGGTGGCTCCGGGCAGCACCATGGCCTGGCCTCCCAGGGCCTCCACCCGGGTGACCAGGCCCGGACACCGGGCCACCACATTGGTGAGCCGGTCCTCCACCACAGCCTGGCCCCGGACCCGCTCCACCACCTGCACCTGGGCCACGCAGCCCTTCACGTTCACCGCCAGCCACACCACGTCCTTCAGCTCCAGCAGCACATGATTGCGCATGTCCTTCTGGTCGATGTCCAGACTCCGGGTGCCGATGGTGATGCCGTAGTCCTCCAGAGCACGCAGGATCACCTCGTCCGGCACCGTCTCGTTGCCGCTGACCCGGAATTCCCAGATGGTGAAGTTTCCCTCCAGCACCAGCAGCACCGTCAGCAGAAGGCCCGCCAGCAGCACATACCGCCGCCGCAGCCGCCGGGCCAGCAGGGGAGCCCCCTGCTCCCGCCGCACCGTGGCCGCTGCGCCCACCTGCCGGGCCGCCTGACGCACCTGGGCCAGTCCCCGGCGGGTGGTGCGCAGGGTCAGCTCCACCGGCGACAGCCACCGCACGTCCCAGAAGGGGACCTCCGCCCCGGCGCACAGATTCACCACCCGCTCCGGGCAGCCGCTTTCAATATGGACCAGCACCTGGCCCCGCAGGAAGTTCAGCACGGCTTTATACATGGTCCCCTCCCTGCCGCCGCAGCTCCACGGCGGCGATGCGTCCCCGCAGACGCAGCTCCCCCTCCGTCATGGCCATGAGCTGCAGGTCCGTTCCGATGACCCGCACCGTCATGTCTCCGCCGCCGATGTCCACCGTCTCCGTGGTGTAGGACAGCACGCCCCGGTGCTGGGTCATGAAAAATTCCCGGTCGCCTACCAGCTCCATCCGCGGCACACCCGGCTGGATATCCCCCGGCAGGTCCAGCCGCTCCATGGCCGCCTGTCCCGCCCGGGTCAGCCATCCCTTTTCCAAACCGCTGCCACCGCCTTTCTTCCGATTCCGTAAACTCTATGCGTCCCCGGGAAAAAACTTGCATGTCCCACCGGCGGGGGGCATACACTCAGGCGGGAGGTGACGGCCATGCGAGAAAAGCTGGGGCTGCTGGGATGTCTGGCTGCGCTGGGGGTGCTGCTGCTGTGCTCCGCCGACACGGCCCGGGCCGTCCGGGAGGGACTGGCCCTGTGCGCCGGGTCGGTGATTCCGGCGCTGTTTCCGTTTCTGGCGGTATCGGGGCTGCTGACGGCCCTGGACGCCGGGGCGGCTCCGGGCCGGGGGCGGATGCTGCTGGCCCGGGTGCTGGGCTGCGGCCCCGCCGGAGCCGGGGCGTTTCTGCTGGGCCTGGTGGGCGGCTATCCTGTGGGAGCCCGCACCGTGGCCCAGCTGTACCGGGAGAAGCGGATCTCCCGGCCGGAGGCCTGCCGCCTGCTGCTGTTCTGCAACAACTGCGGCCCGGCGTTTATTCTGGGCGTGGCGGGCCTGGGCTGCTTCGGCAGTCTCCGGGCCGGGGGACTGCTGTGGGCCGTCCACATGCTGGCAGCCCTGAGCATCGCCCTGGTGCTGCCCCGCCGTCCGCTGCCGCCGGGCCGGGATGCCGCCGGGGTGCGGCCCCCGGCCTTTGCCGCCGCCTTTGTCCGATCCGTCCGGGATGCCGCCGGGGCCATGGTGCAGATCTGCGGCTTTGTGGTGTTTTTCCTGGCGGCGCTGCGGCTGACGGCACGGCTGACGGGGCTGTCCCACCCGCTGCTGTCCGGGGCGGTGGAGCTGACCCAGGGGATTCTGGCCCTGCCCGCCACGCCAACGGGCTTCGTGTGGGCGGCGGCGCTGCTGGGATGGGGCGGCCTGTCGGTCCACGGGCAGTCTGCCGCCGTGCTGTCCGGCACGGATCTGCCTCTGGGGCCGTATCTGGCTGCCAAGGCGGCCCAGGCCGCTCTGTCTGCCCTGCTGGCCTGGCCTGTGAGCCGGTATCTGTGGGGATAGGGCGGGGGACGTTCTTGTTTTCCGGCCCCGCGCATACAGTGAAGAAAAAACAGGGGAGGGGCTTGTGATGAAAAAATGGCTCGGGGGCGCTATGCTCCTGCTGATGCTGCTGGCGCTGTGGCCGGGAAGGGCCTGGGGCGTGGAGCTGCCGGTGCAGGCGGAGGCGGCGCTGCTGATGGAGAAGGAAACGGGGCAGGTGCTGTACGCCAAAAATGAGCACCAGGCTATGGAGCCAGCCAGCGTCACCAAGGTCATGACCCTGCTGCTGGTGATGGAGGCCATCGACAGCGGGACCCTGTCCTATGACGATGCCGTCACCGTCAGCGCCTATGCCGCCTCCATGGGAGGCAGCCAGATCTTCCTGTCCGAGGGGGAGAGCATCACGGTGGAGGACCTGCTGAAGGGGGTGTGCGTGTCCAGCGGCAACGACGCCGCCGTGGCCCTGGCGGAAAAAACGGCGGGGGTCACGGAGCTGTTTGTGGAGCGGATGAACAACCGGGCCCGGGAGCTGGGGATGCAGGACACCCATTTCGTCAACTGCACCGGCCTTCCGGCGGAGGGGCACGTTACCAGCGCCTGGGACATCGCCGTGATGTCCCGGGAGCTGATCGTGAATCACCCGGACATCCGGCGGTTTACCACCATCTGGATGGACACCCTGCGGGACGGACAGTTTCAGCTGTCCAACACCAACAAGCTCATCCGGTTTTATGAGGGGGCCACGGGGCTGAAAACCGGGTCCACGGACTCCGCCAGATACTGCATTTCCGCCACGGCGGAGCGGGAGGGCATGGAGCTGATCGCCGTGGTGCTGAAATCCCCCACCGGCCAGCAGCGGTTCGAGGACGCCAAGACCCTGCTGAACTACGGGTTCTCCACCTACGGCCTGGTGCATGCGTCTCCGGAGGAGCCGCTGCCGCCGGTGCCGGTGCAGCTGGGGGCCCAGGGAACGGTGCAGCCCCGGGTGGACCCGGCGGAGGGCCTGCTGCTGGCGGAAAAATCCCGGCTTCAGGGGCTGGAGCAGACCGTGACCCTGCCGGAGTCTGCGGAGGCCCCGGTGCGGCAGGGAGACGTGCTGGGTACGCTGACGGTGACCCAGAACGGGGAGACGGTGCTAGAGGTTCCCATCCGGGCGGCGGAGACCGTGGAAAAGCTGACCTTCGGGCAGATGCTGCTGCGCCTGGCCCGGACCATGTGCTTCTGCGGGTGATCCTTGGCGGAAGCTGAACTTGCGGGCAGACAGGGCTATGCTATAATAAAGGCAAATCCACATACAGGAAACGGCGGTGCATGAAGCCTTGAAAAATATTCTTCAATATCTGACCCCGGAGATCCTGGCCTGGGAGAGCGGCAATATCCGGGAGGTCCGGCCCCTGGGCAGCGCTCTGTGCCTGCCGGACGGGCGGGAGTGGTACGCCTTCGGCTTTACCCGGAATGCGTATGACGGCAGTCTCAGCCTGCTGATGGCGTCCTCCCAAAGGGAGTACGGAGAATGGGCGCGGGCCAACAGTCCGGTGGCTATCCGCTTCGGCGCGCAGCGGTATCTTATCGATGGGACCGGCTATGAGATGTTCGATGGCAGCGACGATCAGCTGTTCCGGCTGTCACTGCTGCTGCGGGACCGCCCGCCCATGCCGGACTGGCTGAGAAGCACGCCGCTGTCCCGGCTCCCGATGGTGGACGCCCGGGTGGACCGGGCCCCGGAGCGCATCCCCGGCGGTCCGGCGGAGCTGCTGCTGCGGGATGGGCGCGGCTGGGACCTGACCGTGCCCCGGGCAGAACTGCGGACTATGTGATCGGATAAGATTTTCACCGTTTCGACGGGTATCCCCTTGTATTTTCCCGGGAAAAGCGGTAAGATACGGGATGATGGATAAATCCGATACACATAGGAGGTAATCTCTATGATCCAGGTGGACCTGACCCACATGCGGCATTTTATCGCGCTGCCCTATGAGGCGGCGCTGGCGCCCCGGCTGCGCATTGCCCACAATCATTTGCAGAAGAGCGACGGCTCCGGCGGCGAGTTCACCGGCTGGGTGCGCCTGCCCCAGGAATACGACCGGGAGGAGTTCGCCCGCATCCAGGCGGCGGCCCGGCGCATCCAGAGCGATTCCCAGGCCCTGGTGGTCATCGGCATCGGCGGGTCCTATCTGGGGGCCCGGGGCGTTATCGAGTGCCTGTGCTCCCCCAACTATAATCTGAAGCGGAAGAACACGCCCAACATCTATTTCGTGGGCAACGGCCTGTCCGACCGGCAGCTGCGGGAGACCATGGAGCTGCTGGAGGGGGTGGACTTCTCCGTGAACGTCATCTCCAAGTCCGGCACCACCACGGAGCCTGCCGTGGCCTTCCGGTTCTTCCGGGAGCTGCTGGAGAAGAAATACGGCCCGGAGGGGGCGGCAAAGCGCATTTACGCCACCACCGACCGGCACAAGGGCGCGCTGAAAGCCCTGGCCGTCCAGGCCGGGTATGAGAGCTTTGTGGTGCCCGATGACATCGGCGGACGGTACAGCGTGCTCACCGCCGTGGGCCTGCTGCCCATCGCCGTGGCCGGAGTGGATATTCAGGCGCTGATGCAGGGCGCGGCCCGGATGCAGGAGGCCTGCACCGCCGGGGATATGGAGCAGAATCCCGCCTGGCAGTATGCCGGAGCCCGGTATCAGCTCTATCGCGCCGGGAAGAAGATCGAGGTTCTGGCGGCCTATGAGCCTGCCTTCCGGTTTATGTCCGAGTGGTGGAAGCAGCTGTACGGCGAGTCCGAGGGCAAGGAGAGCAAGGGACTTTTCCCCGCCAGCGTGGAATTTACCGCCGACCTGCACTCCATGGGGCAGTATATCCAGCAGGGCGAGCGGCACCTGTTTGAAACGGTGGTGCGCTTTGACCCGGAGGCAGGGGAGAGCGCGGTGCCCTTTGACGCCGCCGACGGCGACGGGCTGAACTTCCTGGCCGGAAAAACCATGGACTTTATCCGCACCCAGGCCATGGACGGCACCCTGCTGGCCCACGAGGAGGGCGGCGTGCCCAACATCATCCTGCGCTGCGGGGCACTGGACGCAGACACCCTGGGGCAGCTGATCTACTTCTTTGAATACGCCTGCGGCCTGTCCGGCTATCTGCTGGACGTGAACCCCTTCGATCAGCCCGGCGTGGAGGCCTACAAGAAGAATATGTTCGCCCTGCTGGGAAAGCCCGGCTATGAGGACATGGGCAAGGCCCTGCGGGAAAAGCTGGGCCGGTAAAAAACCGTATATTTTCCCATTGCCATTTCCGTCGAGTTATGGTATGGTATACATATATGCAAAAGGAGTGATCTCTTATGGTTAGATTGATTATGGGCGACAACGGCGCAGGCAAGACCAAGCAGCTCATCGAGCTGGTTCATGCCTCCGTGGCCGAGGAGGGCGGCTGTGTCGTCTGCATCGAGCCCGGCGCTGATATGACGTATGATATCAAGTCCAGCGTGCGTCTGGTCAATGCTGGTGAATACCACTTGGATTCTTTTGAGTGCCTGCGGGGCTTCATCAGCGGTCTGTATGCGGGCAATTACGATATTTCCCACGTCTATGTGGACAACCTCTGCAAGATCGTACATAGCGAGGACTTCACCGCCGTGGAAAAGTTCCTGTGCTGGCTGGACAAGTTCAGCGACGCCAACACCGTGAAGTTCACCGTGACCCTTACCGCCGACGCTTCCGTGGCTACTGATGGCATGCGCAAGTATCTGTAAGCCAAAAGAGCCTGCAACACCTGTAACAGCTGAAAAATCCCTTGACCGGCACGGTCAAGGGATTTTTTGCGCGTGTGGGTATCTGCTTGTCAGTCCTCGATGACGCCGCCGCCCAGCACCTGATCCCCGTCGTACAGCACCACGGCCTGACCGGCGGTGACGGCCCGCTGGGGCCGGTCAAAGACTACCTCTATCCGCTGCCCCTTCAGGGGGGTGACCGTGGCCTCCGCCTCCGTCTGGCTGTACCGGGTTTTGGCGGTAACCCGGATGGGGCCCGCCGGGGCCTGCCCGGCAATCCAGTTCACCCGGCAGGCAGTGAGGCGGCCGGTGAACAGATCCTCGTTGTCGCCCAGAAGGATGGTGTTGTCGGCGGCGTTTTTCCGCACCACATACACATGCTTCCCGGCGGACACCCCCAGGCCCTTGCGCTGGCCGGTGGTGTAGCAGGGGAGGCCCTTGTGGCGGCCCAGCACATGACCGTCCTGGTCCACAAAGTCCCCGGGCTCCATAGCCACATGGCCATACTCCCGCAGAAACTCCGCATAATCCCCGTCGGGGACGAAGCAGATATCCTGGCTGTCCGCCTTGTCGGCGTTCAGCAGCCCCGCCTGACGGGCACTGTCGCGGATGGCGGGCTTGTCGTAGTTCCCCACCGGCAGCAGCAGATGGGCCAGCTGGTGCTGGGTCAGCTGATAGAGCACATAGCTCTGGTCCTTGCGCCGGTCCCGGCCCCGCAGCAGGCGGTACAGTCCGGTGTCCGGGTCCCGGTCCACCCGGGCATAGTGCCCGGTGGCGATATAGTCATACCCCAGCACCAGAGCCCGGTCCAGCAGGGCCCCGAACTTCAGGCAGCGGTTGCAGTCGATGCAGGGATTCGGCGTGTGCCCGGCGCAGTATTCCGCCACAAAGCGGTCCATGACTTCCCGGGCGAAGCGTTCCGCTTCGTTGAACACATAGAATTTCATGCCCAGCCGGTAGGCCACGGACCGCGCATCGTCCGCATCGTCGGCAGAGCAGCAGGTCCCCGCCTTCTCCCCGTTATACAGCCGCAGCATGGCTCCGTCGCAGTCGTACCCCTGCTGCCGCAGCAGCAGCGCCGCGGCGCTGCTGTCCACGCCGCCGGACATGGCCACCAATACGCGTTTTCCTTCCACGCCAGACCTCCTGTGCATAAATCCGGTAAAACCGGGAAAAATTACTCAATATAGTTTTTGGCGAACGCCTGATACGGCAGGGCGTCCGCCAGCTCCACCAGCGTGGGGTTGAAGCCGCCGGCATAGTGGAACGGCATGTCCCGCACCAGGGTCACGCCGCTGCGGCGGTCCGGCAGGCGCACCGTCACCGTGGTGCCCTGCCCCTCTCGGGATGACACCACAAGGCTGCCGCCGTGGCCCTGGGCAATGCGGCGGCACAGAGGCAGACCCAGCCCCAGGCCATGGGCCGGCAGGTCCATATGGCTGTGCTGCCACCGGTCAAACAGCTGGGCCTGCTTGTCCTGCGGAATGCCGGAGCCGCTGTCCTTCACCGACAGCAGTATGCAGCCCTGGCCGGAGCGCAGGCACACGTCCACGGTCCCGCCCCGGGGAGTGAATTTCATGGCGTTGGATACCAGGTTCCAGAACAGCCGGGCCAGATACTCCCGGTTGACGGCCACGGTGTGGGCCCGTTCCGGGCAGGTAAAGGTCAGCCGCAGCTCCATCAGCTGGGCCAGGGCCTCCCCCTGGCGGCACAGGCCGTCCAGAAAGCGCACCAGCTCCACATTTTCCGTGTCCAGAGGCTTTTCCTCTGCCAGCATAGGCGCGTCGGACAGATTGTTCACCACCCGCAGAATGCGGTAATAGCTCTGGCACAGAATGGCGGCACTGCGGTCGGTGTCGGTGCTGGCGTCCCGCGCCTGCTCCGGGGCAAGGCGGCCCAAAGCTGCGTGGATGTTGGCCAGAGAGCCCCGCAGCTGTGTGGCGATGCCCGGCAGGATCTCCCGGAGCATTTGCTTTTCCGTTTCACTGTACTCCATATGATACAGCCTCCTTCCCCTGTATACGATTCCGGGAAGGCATAGGACTTATCCCCGGAATGATCTGGCTGTCATGTGAGTTTATACCATACTATATCAAACGCAAAGGAAAAACACAAGATATTTGTCGCAACCTGCTAAAAGATAAAAAAATTTGCACGTGGGTATTGCATTTTTTCCAGAATTCTCGCATATAATACTAAACGTACCATATGTTTGATATATTCCATCACAGAGAGGAAGCTGTATTTATGAGCATCAAAGTCGGTATCAATGGTTTTGGTCGTATTGGCCGCATGGTCCTGCGGTGCAGCCTGCACCACCCCGAGATCGAGATCGTGGGCATCAACGACCTGTGTCCCGCTGATTACCTTGCCTATATGCTGAAGTATGACACCATGCACGGTAAGATCGACGCCCAGGTGTCTTCCAGCGAGAACGCCATCATTGTGGATGGCCGCTCCATCCCCGTGTTCGCCGAGCGCGACCCCGCCAACCTGCCCTGGAAGGAGATCGGCGCGGAGTACGTCATCGAGTCCACCGGCTTGTTCCTGACCAAGGACAAGGCCAAGGGCCACATCGAGGCCGGCGCCAAGCACGTGGTCATGTCCGCCCCCTCCAAGGACGACACCCCCATGTTTGTTATGGGCGTGAACCAGGACACCTACACCTCCGACATGACCTTCGTTTCCAACGCCAGCTGCACCACCAACTGCCTGGCCCCCATTGCCAAGGTGCTGCATGATCACTTCGGCATTGCCGACGGCCTGATGACCACCGTTCACTCCACCACCGCCACCCAGAAAACCGTGGACGGCGTGTCCGTGAAGGATTGGCGCGGCGGCCGCGCTGCCTCCGGCAACATCATCCCCAGCTCCACCGGCGCCGCCAAGGCCGTGGGCAAGGTGATCCCCAGCCTGAACGGCAAGCTCACCGGTATGTCCATGCGTGTGCCCACCCTGGATGTGTCCGTGGTGGACCTGACCGTGAATCTGGAAAAGCCCGCCTCCTACGACGAGATCTGCGCCGCCATGAAGGAGGCTGCCCAGGGCGAGCTGAAGGGTATTCTGGATTACACCGACGAGCCTGTGGTGTCCTCCGATTTCCTGGGCAACACCCATACCTCTATCTTTGATGCCAAGGCCGGTATCGCCCTGACCGACACCTTCGTAAAGGTGGTCTCCTGGTACGACAACGAGAAAGAGCAGGCCCGGGGGCAGAAGATTGAGGATAAAGAGGTTTAGGTGTATGGCAATTAAAATCGGCATCAATGGTTTTGGGCGCATCGGACGGGTGCTCCTGCGGATCCTGATGAAGAGCCCGGAGAGTTCACGTGTGCGGGATCAATCTGCGCAAGGCGGACATCGACTACATGGTGTACCTGCTGAAGTATGACTCCGTGTTCCGGAATTTTGAGGGCACTGTGGAGAATTTAGGACGGCAACCTTGTGGTCAACGGCCACAAGATTCGCGTGTTCAGCGAGAACGACGCTGCCATGATCCCTTGGAGCCAGTGCGGAGCGGAGTATATTCTGGAATGTACCGGCGCCAATAACACCACCGAGAAGGCATCTCGCCACTTCAAGGGCGGCGCCAAGCGGGTGCTGCTCACCGCCCCGGCTAAGGATGAGGCCACGCCTACCTTCGTCTATGGCATCAACAGTAAGCTCTACCGGCCGGATATGAAGGTGGTGTCCGCCGCCAGCTGCACCACCAACTGCCTGGCGCCCTTGGCCTATGTGATCCACGAGGTGTTCGGCATTGAGCAGAGCCTTATGTCCACCATACACGCCTCCACTGCCAAGCAGAAGGCCGTGGACCCGGGGCGGCAGCGATTGGGCACAGGCCGTTCCATCCTCAATAACATCATACCCTCCACCAGCGGCGCCGCCAAGGCCGTGGGCCGGGTCATTCCCTCCTCTGAAGGGTAAGATGACGGGCATGTCTTTCCGGGTGCCTACCGCCGACGTGTCCGTGGTGGACCTGACCGCCAAGCTCTCCCGCCCCACTACTTATGCCGAGATCTGCTATGAGATTCGCCATGCCAGCGAGACAATATGAAGGGCATTATTGGCTACACCAAGGATCAGCTGGTGTCCACGGATCTCATTGGTAATCCATGCCCCAGTATTTTTGACGAGACAGCGGGCCTGATGCTGGATCACGATTTTGTCAAGCTCATTGCGACACCGTCAGCGTGGATATCCAGCAGAAGATCAACCAGCTGAAGGGCTCCTGGTCCGACACCGTGGGCGATCCCTATGTGCTGAAAATGAACCCCTCCATGCTGCCGGTGCAGGTGGCGGCCCTGTCCTACGACGGCAAGGACATCACGGAGCTGTCCGACTTTGTCACGGATACCCTGTCCCCCAAGCTGGAGGGCATCACCGGCGTGGCCAGTGTCACCGTCAGCGGTACGGTCCAGCATCAGCTCCATGTGATCCTCAGCCAAAAGAAGCTGGATGATCTGTCCCGGCGGCTGTCCGACGCCATTGCGAAGCAGCTGGACGACGCGGCAGGGCAGCTGTCCTCCGCCCGGGGCCAGGTCAACAGCGCCAAGGCCGCCATCCGCAGCGCCGAGGAATCCGCCGTCCGGGACGCTGTGACCCAGGCCCTTACCACCATTCAGGACAGTCTGAAAACCATGCGGGACAGCCGGGACCAGCTCCAGGACAACCTCCGGGAGCTGGCGGACATTCAGCGGGAGAAGGCCCGGCTGGAGGCGGAAAACGCCCCCTACCAGGCCCGTATCGAGGCCATCCGCCACGACCCCTCCATGACGGAGGAGGAAAAGCAGGCGGCCATCGCCGAAATCGAAAGTGACCCCGAATACGTCCGCATCCAGGCGGAGCTGGCGGCGCTGGATCTGCGCATGGCGGCCCTGGGTGTCAAGTGGGACGAGGCCGTCCAACGGGCCAAGGAGTGGAAGAAGCAGCTGGAGGAGCTGGAAAAGCGGCTGCGGGACCTGGAAACCGACGAGGGCGTGGCCAAGCTGGCGGACCAGGTGACCGCCGGGGTCCTGACCATGACCGACGCCGTGACCCAGATCATCTCCGCCAACATTCAGCTGGACAGCGCCCTGAGCCAGATCGACCAGGGCCTCCAGACCCTGGAGGAATCCCGCTCCACCGCCCTGAGCCAGGCAGACCTGTCCTCCAGCCTGAGCCTACCCACCATCACCGCCCTGCTGACGGCCCAGAACTTCTCCATGCCCGCCGGATATCTGAAGGAGGATGGCGTCAACTATATGGTTTCCGTGGGCGACGCCATCGACACCCGCCAGGACCTGGAGGACCTGGTGCTCTTTGACCTGGGGATGGACGGCATGGACCCCATCCGCATGAAGGACGTGGCTGACGTGGCCATCACCGACAACTCCTCGGAGATCTACGACAAGCTCAACGGCAAGGACGGCGTCATCGTCTCCTTCAACAAGCAGTCCACCTACGCCACGGCGGAGGTGTCCGACAACATCAACAGCCGCTTCCGGGAGCTGGAGGCGGAGTATGAGGGCCTTTCCTTCGTGCCCCTGATGGACCAGGGGGACTACATATACCTTATTATCAACTCCATTCTGTCGTCTCTGGGCTGGGGCGCGCTGTTCTCGGTGCTGATCCTGTACCTGTTCCTGCGGGACCTGCGTCCCACCGTCATCACCCTGTGCTCCATCCCCATCAGCGTGATCTTCGCCGTGGTGCTGATGTACTTCTCCGGCGTCACCATCAATATGATCTCCCTGTCCGGCCTGGCCGTGGCGGTGGGCATGCTGGTGGATAACTCGGTGGTGGTCATTGAGAACATCTATCGTCTGCGCGCCAAGGGAGCCACCGTCATCCAGGCGGCGGTATCCGGGGCCCGGCAGGTGCTGGGCGCCATCACCGCCTCCACCCTGACCACCGTGTGCGTATTTCTGCCCATCGTGTTTGTGGAGGGCATCACCAAACAGCTGTTCACGGACCTGGCCCTGACCATGACCTATTCCCTGCTGGCCAGCCTCATTGTGGCCCTGACCCTGGTGCCCGCCATGGCCTCCGGCATGCTCCGCAAGGAAAAGCCCCAGAAGCCGGGTCTGCTGGACCGGGTCTATCCCGCCTACCGCAAGGCTGTGTCCTGGTCCCTGAGACACAGGGCCGTGGTGCTGCTGCTGTCGCTGGTGCTACTGCTGGGCTCCGCCGGAGCCACCCTGGCCCGCGGCTTTGCCTTCATGCCCAATATCGACATGAACACCGTGAATCTCACCGTCTCCATGCCTGAGGGCTGCACCCGGGAGCAGGCCGTATCCCTGGCGGATGAGGTGCTGCGCCGGGCTGCCCAGGTGGAAAACGTGGAGACCGTAGGCGCGATGATGTCCTCCTCCGGCAGCTCCGGCGGCATGGACATGACCAGCATGATGTCCTCCGGCGGCGGGGCGTATGACGTCACCGCCTATATCACCCTTACCGAAGGGGCCTCCGGCGCAAAGGCCGGACAACAGATCGAGGCCGCCTGCACCGGTATGGACTGCACCGTCACCGCCTCCGGTGCCATGGACAGCTACATGACCTATCTTACCGGCAGCGGCGTCGCGCTGAACGTCTACGGCAGCGACATGGAGCAGATGCAGTCCGCCGCCAAGACACTGGCCGCGAAGCTGGCCACCGTCCCCGGCACGGAAAACGTGTCCGACGGCCTGGAGCAGGCGGCCACCGCCCTGCACCTGTCCGTGGACCGCAACGCCGCCATGGAAAAGGGTCTCACCGTGGCCCAGGTGTATATGGCCGTTGCCTCCGCCCTGACGGACACCGACAGCTCCCTGTCCCTGACCCTGGACGGGCTGGACGTCAGCGTGTCCATCCAGTCCCCGGAGGAAAGCCGCATGACCCGGGAAAAGCTCATGGACCTGGAGATCGACCCCTCCGCCATGAGCGCCATGAGCAGCATGATGAGCGCCGCCTCCGGCAGCGGCTCCATGAGCGGTATGTCCGGCATGTCCTCCGGCAGCGGCTCCATGAGTGGCATGTCCGGCATGTCCTCCGGCAGCACCTCCGCCGTCCAGGCGGCGGAGCCCGTCCGTCTGGGCGATATTGCCAAACTGGAGGAGACCGTCAGCCTCAACACCATTCACCGCGACCAGCAGCGGCGGTACATCACTGTGTCCGCCGACGTGGCCGACGGCTACAATGTCACCAAGGTCACCACCGCCGCCCAGGCGGCTATTGCGGAGGTAGACCTGCCCCAGGGCATCACCGCCTCCTTCCAGGGGGAAAACGAGGCCATTATGGACGCCATTGAGCAGCTGCTGCTGATGCTGCTGCTGGGCATCGTCCTGGTGTACCTGGTAATGGTGGCCCAGTTCCAGTCCCTGCGCTCGCCGTTGATCGTCATGTTCACCATTCCCCTGGCCTTCACCGGCGGCTTCCTGGCCCTGCTGCTGGCGGGCATCGAGGTCAGCGTGGTGTCTCTGGTGGGCTTTGTGATGCTGGTGGGCGTCATCGTCAACAACGGCATTGTCCTGGTGGATTACATCAACCAGCTGCGGCTGGAGGGTATGGGCCGCCGGGAGGCCATCATCGAGGCCGGCGTCACCCGCCTGCGGCCCATTCTTATGACGTCCCTGACCACGATCCTGGGCCTGGTGGTCATGGCCTTCGGCAAGGATGTGGGCACGGCCCTGATGCAGCCGGTGGCCCTGGTGTGCATCGGCGGTCTGCTGTACGCCAC
>VOFB01003143.1_pt1 | contig 65446 bp, 104 predicted proteins | sample 5384141 | NCBI WGS metagenome assembly VOFB01 (sample SAMN12384721, study PRJNA508395) | human gut metagenome | isolation source: healthy gut A | host: Homo sapiens
CAGATTATCTTTGAAATCTTAAAATCGGTAAAATAGATGTAACTGAAATTCACTCGCTGATCAGTCATTGTCCTCGGACAAGCCGCTTCCGTGAGATCCAGCATCTGCCTGGTAGAATAGCTGACCAGTGTGCTGCATGTGGCGAATATGATTCCGATCTTGTAAAGTTTTGTCAGGTCATAGTGGCTGAAGTTTTGACGGCAGGGATGTCTGTGTTCTAGTTTTCCATTCTGTCAAGAATGCTTCGCGTAGAGAAGAAACAACCGGCCATTGCGCGGCCATAGTAGTTATTAATGAATATCGGCGCTGATATGACACTTAAAACAGTAACTGTTTTCAGATTGTCGTTTGATGTCAACGGTTCCACAGCCAGCCAGTATTTGATCTGTTTATGTCCTCAAATATTAATATCAGAACATATTATAAGCAAATGTTTTTCATATTGACGAGTCTTCCTGTTATCTCGTCTTATGTCTTGTGTTATGTGTCTTTAATATAAATCACATGAAAGATTGAGAACGGAACGAATGTGTGTCCTCCATGAGAACGGATTGACCAGGATTTTAGTCACAAATACTGGCTGGCTGGAGATTTTCGACAAGGAGAGAGGTTCGTTAACGCCAGTGCGGAAAGTGATTAGTTACATGGAACTGCATCTGAGCAGATGAGCCGTGTTGCAGAACTGCCGGACGGGAGATGGATTGGCTCCCGCAGGAGCCGCTGACCACACGCTGATTATCCAACGCAAGGATTGTTTTCATCTCTGTTACAGATGGAGGCCACAGGAATTTTCAGGTCTCGCTTCGAATGATGGTAGTTGACCGGTATTGCATTGCGCTTATCGAACAGCCGCCAGCGCAGAATTTCGATATCAGACCGGGAAATTCATGTCGGCCAAAGCCAGGTGAATGATTTGCCAGCATTAGCATCGACTATTTTGAGATCGTTCATGCACTGTCTATTTAATGGACTGAATATACCACACAGAATGTATTGGTGACGGAATGCAATTGTTTCCTCCCGAAGTCCGCGCAGCGCATTCTGCACTGCATGATCCTCAAATCTTCCCTCAAAATCAACAAAGAAACGATATTCCCAGTTTTTATTCTGTAACGGACGTGACTGAATATTTGTCATATTCAGTCCATTATAAATAAAATGCGACAGTGCATGATATAAAGCACCGCTTTCGTGATTGATCTCAAAACAGATGCTGATCCGGTCTGCCTGATCGGTATATACTTTTTTCCCTGTCACAACAATAAACCGGGTCGAATTATTTTTATTATTCTGAATGGAATTGCGTAATACTTTCAACCCATAAATCTGGGCATTTTTTGCACTGGCAATCGCCGCCTGGGAAATCTCCCCATCCTCTTTGACCTTCTTGGCTGCAACGGCATTATTGCTGACACTGAATTTTTCCCAGTCCGCATGACTGTCCAGAAATTCACTGCACTGCATCAGTGACTGTTTGTGCGAATACACGGTACGGATATCTCTCTCATCCGCATCTTCCAGTCCTAAAAGTGCATGATCAATACGGATGATCTGCTCCCCGACAATATAATTATCATATTCCACCAGAAGATCATAATTTTCCGAGACAATTCCTGCCGAAGAATTCTCGATCGGGAGTACCGCATAATCCGCTTCCCCGTTCTTAATGGCCTCCATGGCATCTTTCCAGCTCTCCACATGGAAATTATTGCAGTTTTCTCCAAAAACTGTTCCATGGCAAGCTGGCTGTAGGCACCTTCGAGTCCCTGAAAAACAATCCTTGCATTGGAATAATCCAGCGTGTGAATCAGCTCAAACTCCTGCGGAGGCATAATTCCATGCTCCGTCAGCAGTTTATACTGTTTCTTACGGCTCATCGCCATGATCTGCTCAAAAAGTTCACGGATTCCGTGTCTGGTAAAATCACTTTCCGCTTTTTTCTGCAGCGTTGCCAGCTTGATTCCTCTCTCTCCTTGTCAAAATCTGCTTCCCGGTATTTATTTTGTATTCAGCCACATCCGAGGTCAGTTTCATCCGTTCCTCATAGAGTTTTACGATCTGTTCGTCAATTTTATCAATATCTTTTCGGATATCTAGTAAATCTTTCATATAGCGCTCCTTCATGATTTATGATAAAATTTTATAACACAAAGGTATAAAAGGCAAGATACAACTTACCAAGGAGGACTCGATATTATGAAAAAAACGTTTGCCCATAATTATAATTGCTGTTCTGGTCGTAGTATTTGCAGGACTGGGCTTTTACAGCCATCAGAAAAGTAAGATCAAATACAACACAAGCTATGTCAACGGAAATACTGCCGGAAACCTTTACAATGCCGGCTTGTTTTTGAGAAAAACGGAACCGTTTATTTTGCCAATCCGGATGACGATTACCGGCTGTATTCCATGGATACAAACGGCAATCATCTGAAAAAAACTCAGTTATGACCGTGTCATGTATATCAACGCCGATGACCATTATGTATACTATGTACGCAATAATGAAAATAATGGAACCGGATTTGATTTCTTCTCCTACGCAAGAAACAGTCTGTGCAGAATTGACCAGAATGGAGAAAACACTAAAATTTCAGACAAAGATCCCTGCCTGTATGCCTCGCTTGTCGGAAACTACATTTATTATCTGCACTATGATGACAAGGATGCTACAACGCTTTACAAGATCGGAATCGATGGCGAAGGACGCAAAAAAGTATATTCGCCTTACATTTTTACATGCAGCACGCTGGGTCAGTATATTTATACCAGCGGAACCGAAAGTGACGGTGCCATCTATCAGCTGGATACCGCCAGTGACAGTTTAAGCAAAGTCTATGAATGTAATTCTTTCAAACCGATTGTAACCAGTGATGACAATGTCTATTATATGGATGTGGATCAGAACAACGCCCTGGTACATACCAATATGAAATCCGGTCATCCGGTTACACTTACCAAGGACAGTCTGGATCTCTACAATGTATACGGAAGCAGTATTTTTTATCAGCGCTATTCCGAAGACAATCCGGCCCTTTGTATGATCAAAAATGACGGCAGTGGATATCAGGAACTGGCACAGGGCAATTACTCCAATATCAACGTCACTTCCAGTTACATCTATTTTACCGATTTTAAGACAAAAGAAATGTTCTGTACACCGACCGATCATCCGGGAACACTCACCGCTTTCCATCCCGGCGTTATCAAAAAATAAATTTATAAGACTGTAAAAGAGGAGGAACCCAAAATGCGGTTCCTCCTCTTTTGTTTTTCAAAACTTCCATAACATTACGCGCCAAAATCAAACAGGGAAAGTTGATTGGATTCCGGCATATCGCCAAACAATCCCAGATCACTCATCAGTTCTATTGTTGTCTTTGATACTTTTGTCCGTTCCCTAAAATCATCCTTGGAAAGAAAAATTCCGTCTTTTGCCGCTTCTGCAATCGCAACTGCCGCATTATCGCCAAGTCCGTCAATCGTATTGAGCGCCGGCAGCAGTTTTCCATCCACAATCTGAAAATGATTCCAGCGGAAGAAATTCAAATTTCTGTACCATGACGCATATCTTTGATATCCAGCGGAAGTCAAATCCTGCATACATTTTTTGGAGACGCATATCTTTGTAGGTATCCTGCTCTTTTTTGGAGAGCTCGTCCTTGCGCTTTTCGTACTCATGCATATATCCTTCCAGTTTTTCTTTTCCCTGACACATCAGCTCATAACTGAAAGCGGTCGCACGGATAGAAAAATATGCTGCATAGTAAGCCAGCGGATAAAACACTTTACAGTAGGCAATACGCCATGCCATCATAACGTACGCCGCCGCATGTGCTTTCGGGAACATGTACTTGATTAGCTTACATGACCATATGTACCAGTCCGGTACACCATGGTCAATCATATCCTGCTTCCACTCCGGCCATTTGTCACATTTTCCTTTTGCCACAATTCCCTTCCGGACATTCTCCATAATCTTAAACGATTCCTCGGAATCCAGTCCCATGCCAATCAGATAGATCATGATATCATCCCTTGTACAGATGGCGGTAGAAATCGTTGCCTTCTTTTCCTGAATCAGTGTCTGTGCATTGCCAAGCCATACGTCCGTACCATGGGACAGCCCTGCAATACGCACCAGATCCGAAAATTCTTTTGGCTGTGTATCAATTAACATGCCCATGGCAAAGTCTGTACCAAACTCGGGATACCCAATGCCCCCAGCTGACAGTTCACCAGATCATCCGGCGTGATGCCAAGTGCGGAAGTATCCTGAAACAGCGACATGACAGCCTTATCATCCAGCGGGATCTGCGTCGGATCTACGCCCGTCAGATCCTGCAGCATACGGATCATGGTAGGATCATCGTGTCCGAGAATATCAAGTTTCAGCAGATTATGGTCAATCGAGTGATAATCAAAATGTGTGGTCGTAATATCGACCGTCATATCATTTGCCGGATGCTGAACCGGGGTAAATGTATAAATCTGTTCCCCCATCGGAAGAACAACGATACCACCCGGATGCTGTCCCGTAGTACGACGCACCCCGACACATCCAAGTACGATCCGGTCGATCTCGCAGTTTCTCTTGTGCACACCACGCTCTTCGTAATAATTTTTCACATAACCGAACGCTGTCTTATCCGCCAGCGTACCGATCGTTCCTGCCTTAAAGGTCTGTCCCTCCCCGAAAGATAACTTCCGTGTATTTATGCGCCTTACTCTGATATTCGCCGGAAAAGTTCAAGTCGATATCCGGCTCCTTATCCCCCTTAAATCCCAGGAACGTTTCAAACGGAATATCAAACCCTTCTTTGGAAAGCGGTTTTCCGCAGCGCGGACAGAGCTTATCCGGCATATCACATCCGCTTCGGCCGGAAAAAGATTTTACCAGATCCGAATCAAAATCGCTGTACTGGCAATGTTTGCACAGATAATGCGCATGCAGCGGGTTCACCTCCGTAATACCGGACATTGTCGCAACGAAAGAACTTCCGACCGATCCCCGCGATCCTACCAGGTAGCCGTCTTCGTTGGATTTCCACACCAGCTTCTGCGCAATGATGTACATCACAGCATACCCATTGCTGATAATGGAATTTAATTCCCGGTCTAAACGTTCCTGCACAATTTCCGGCAGTGGATCTCCATACATTTTATGTGCTTTGTTGTAACAGATGTCACGCAGCATCTTGTCGAATTTTCAATGACCGGCGGACACTTATCCGGACGAACGGGAGAAATTTTTCGCACATATCCGCAATCCGGTTTGTGTTTGTAATAACAACCTCTTCTGCTTTTTCACTTCCAAGATAGGCAAATTCTTTCAGCATCTCTTCCGTCGTCCGCAGAAAAAGGGGAGCCTGCTCATCCGCATCTTTAAATCCCTGCCCTGCCATGATAATTCTCCGGTAAATTTCATCCTCCGGATCTAAAAAATGCACATCACAGGTTGCCACCACCGGCTTATGGAACTGTTCACCGAGCCGGACAATCTTTTTATTGATCTCAATCAGATCGTCATTGGACGCAACCGGAGAATCTTCATCTCTTACAAGAAATGCATTGTTTCCGAGCGGCTGGATTTCCAGATAATCATAAAAGTTTACCAGTCTAGAAATTTCTTCCTCCGGACGGCCATTTAAAATTGCCCGGTACAACTCTCCCGCTTCGCAGGCAGACCCGATCAGAAGTCCATCCCGGTACCTGATAAATTCACTCTTCGGAATCCTCGGACGCCGGTGATAATATTTGATATGCGCCAGCGAAATCAGCTTATACAGGTTTGTCCGCCCCTGATCGCAGGTGGCAAGAATGATCGCATGATAAGTCGGCATCTTTTGTACATTCTGCACCGATGAGGTTCCCATTGCATTCACTTCGTCTAAGGTAGACATACCGCGCTCCCGGAGCATCTCAATAAACTTCACAAAAATCTCTGCCGTACATCCGGCATCATCCACTGCACGATGGTGATTTTCCAAGGATACTCCCAGCGCTTTTGCAACCGTATCCAGCTTAAAACGGTTCAGATTCGGAAGCAGGACACGCGCCAGGGCAACCGTATCCACAATCGTCGGCTTGCATGGAATATCCAGCCTCGTTGGCAGTTTTTCTTGATAAAACTCATATCGAAATCGGCATTATGGGCAACCATAACACATCCCTCGCAGAATTTCATAAATTCCGGAAGAATGTCTGCAATGACAGGTGCATCAATCACCATGGAATCATTGATCGACGTCAGCTGCTCAATCCGAAACGGAATCGGCACTTGTGGATTGACAAACGTTGAGAATTTGTCCACGATCTTTCCGTTCTGCACCTTCACCGCCCCGATCTCTATAATGCGGTTGGTCTCCGGACTAAATCCGGTTGTCTCCAAATCGAATACCACATAATCTGCATCCAGATCCTGGTTCTGGCTGTCCGTCACCATCCCCTTTAAATCATCGACCAGATATGCCTCCACGCCGTAAATGACTTTAAAATCCGAATCCGGACGGTACGGTATGATTGGCATCCGGGAAGGACTGCACAACCCCATGATCGGTAATGGCAATCGCCTTATGTCCCCCCATTTGGCACGCTTGACAATATCCTTGACATCTGAAACGCCATCCATATCACTCATTTTGGTATGGCAGTGCAGCTCTATGCGTTTTTCTACGCTGGTATCCATACGGACCGTTGTAAAATCGGCGCATTTCTTGATTCCGACGATAGAACCGATGGTAAGTTCACTGTCGAACTTATCAATGGTTGCAACACCTTTGACACGCACAAACTTTCCCCCGCTGATTTCTTTTAACAGCTCCGGTACATCATCATTTCTCGCAAAAATTTTAAGAACAATCGTATCGGTAAAATCCGTCACGGAAAAAATAATGATGGTCTTTTCATTGCGGATCTCACGGGTATCTACCGACAGAATCTTTCCGCGGATCACAACCTCTCCGATCGGTCCGTCAATCTTCTCAATCTCCATGCTCTCTTCTTCGAAGTCTCTTCCGTATATTACATCCGGATTCATGGATTTTTTGCCGTTATCCGACTCGAATTTCCGGCGGAACTCTCCCCGCTTTTCAAACTTCTGCTTTGGTTTTGCATAATTTGTACCATTTTTTGAAGTGTCTGCACGATTTCCTGCCGTTTTTGCAATTGTCTTTGTTTTTTCTTCTGTTTCGACAGTTTTTCTTTTTCTTCCGTTTCCTGGGATTTTCCTTCCATAACCAGCTTCGTCCGCGCAACAATTCCTGCCACTTCCTGCCGGATCTGTTCTTCGGAATTTTTCCGGTATTTGCTCTCCTGCGGTTTCCGGTATTGTGGAAATATTTTCAGATTCATTCCACAGCGCTCACAGATCACTTTCTCTAAAAATTCGATAATCTCATCCGTACGGGTTTTGGCAATAATAGTCTCATCCATCGTCAGAATCAGACGGTCCTCTTCCGGAAATTCCATGTCCGCCGTCCGCAACAGATTGTATTCGAGCACACTGTAGGCATTCAGTTCATCTAAAATACTGTCCTTATACACCTCTATCAGAGACTTCGGGGTATACTGTTCGGAAAGCTCATAAGACTCTATGATCTTTACCTGTATGGCTCGGTTCTGAAAAATCTGTTCGGTAATCGCTTTTTCAAGTTTCCATATGTTTTTTTTGAGAATAAGTCTTTTGCACGCAAATAAATGCGAATATGAGTATGTTCATGATTCGCACTTATTTTTGTCACTTCAGTTGTATCTAACAGCCCTTCGAGTTCTTCCTCCAGTTTCAGTGTCGGAAAGGCTTCACGACATGCTTTTGACATCAGTCTTCACTCCAATGTTCCAATTCATAACGCAGTGCCGGCAGAAGTTCTGCTTCCGGTACTTTTTGTAAATTTCTCCATGTTTGATAATCAGACCCTCGCCGACACCTCCGGCAATCCCGATATCGGCTTCCTTTGCCTCTCCCGGTCCGTTTACCACACAGCCCATAACCGCCACTTTGATATCAAGCGGAAATTCCGAAACCATGGTTTCTACCTGATTTGCAAGGCCGATCAGATCGATTTTGGTTCTTCCGCAGGTCGGACAGGAAACAACTTCCACGCCCCCTTTGCGAAGTCCGAGGGTACGAAGAATCAGTTTTGCGGATTTAATCTCTTCCAACGGGTCCCCGGTCAGAGAAACACGGATGGTATCGCCGATTCCCTGATTTAAAATCAGTCCCAGACCGATTGCGGATTTGATATTCCCGCTGATCAGTGTTCCCGCCTCTGTGATTCCCACATGCAGCGGATGATCCGTCTGTTTTGCGATCAGCTCATGTGCTTTGACACACATCATGACATCCGAGGATTTGATACTGATCACCAGTTGATCATAGCCCATATCTTCGATCAGTTTCACTTTATCCATTGCGCTCTCCACAATTCCCTCTGCGGTCACACCATGGTATTTTTCCACGAGACCCTTCTCTAAAGATCCGCTGTTGACGCCCACACGGATAGGAATCCGGCGCTCTTTTGCCACATCCACAACCGCTTTTACACGCTCACGACTTCCAATGTTTCCGGGATTGATACGAATTTTATCCGCACCGTGCTCCATGGCTGCAATCGCAAGCCGGTAATCAAAATGGATATCCGCAACCAGCGGGATGGTAATCTGTTTTTTGATTTCCGTCAGCGCCGCAGCTGCCTCCTGGGTGGGAACCGCGCAGCGGATAATTTCACAACCGACTTTTGTCAGCTGCTTAATCTGTGCCACCGTTGCCGCAACATCCTCTGTCTTTGTATTTGTCATAGACTGAATCGCAATCGGATGATTTCCGCCAATCCATCTGTTTCCAATCTGTACTTCCTTTGTGAAATGTCTCTCCATCATAACGCCTCTAGCCTATTAGATAAATAGTTTTCGAATGTCATTGAACATAACAATAAACATCAGTCCAAACAACAATACAATACCAACCAGATTTACCATGCCTTCTTTGTTTGGATCAATCCGCTTTCTGCGGATCGCCTCAATAATCAGAAATAACAGCCGGCCTCCGTCCAGTGCCGGAAGCGGCAGCAGATTCATAACGCCCAGATTCGCAGATAAAAGAATCGTCCAGTTGAGCATATTCAAAAGTGCATAGTAATACCCGTCATTTTTACAGACTGCTGATAGGTGTCTCCGATTGATTTTACGATACCGACCGGTCCGCTCAGTTCGTTTGGAGATACCTGACGTGTCACAAGCATTTTCAGACTCTGGATAGTGGTATAAATCCAGTATCGCACCTCATAAAAACTGTTTTTTAGGTTTGTGAGCACGTTTCCCTTTACCCGGACATTTCCATGGTCTGAAATCCGTACAGATATCTTCCGGTCTCTTTATCCAGTTTCGGAACCAGTGTTGTCGTATGTTTCTGCCCATCCCTTGCATAAGTGACTTTAATGGTTTCCCCGGAATGAAATGTTCCGTATGCAGTGATTTCTCTGCTGAAATGAACCGAAAAATGATTCATCCGGATAATCTCATCCCCTTCCTGAAGACCTGCCTCTTCTGCGGCATATCCTTCCATTACCCCGGAAAGAACGGGCTTATCATATCCCACACAGCTCATCAGGATAAACGCGAAAATAAATGCAAGAATAAAGTTAAAAAAGGCCCTGCAAATACGACGCTCATACGTCCCCATACCGGCTTTTTACCAAATGCACGATTGTCCGTCGAATCTTCGTCTTCCCCTTCCATCATGCAGGCTCCTCCAAACGGAAATGCCTTAATGCAGTATTTGGTTTCGCCTTTTTGTATCCCACAGATAGTCGGTCAAGGCCGAAACAAAATTCATTTACCCGGATTCCGTTTGCCTTAGCAAGCAAAAAATGCCCCAGTTCATGAAATAAAATTACAATACTAAATATTACAAATGCGATAAGAAATGATACAATTTTCATTTTTTTTTACCAGCTGCCCCTATATATTCATATGTTGCCTGCTCTGTCTCCAAGATCTGCTCTAAATCCGGATGTGCGATATAGCTGACTTCTTCCATTGCAGCTTCAATCATTTCCGTAATTTCCGGATAAGCGATTTTTCTGTCCAGAAACATTGCCACTGCCTTTTCATTTGCGGCATTAAAAACCGTTGGGATATTTCCTCCCCGTCTGGCAGCATCATATGCCAGGGAAAGCCCACGGAAGGTATCCGTATCCGGGCGCTCAAACGTAAGGTCACGAAGAGCAAAAAAGATCCAGACGCTTCCCGGATAAATGTTTCCGCTTTGGGTAATACAGTGCATACTGAATCGGCAGACGCATATCCGGCGTTCCAAGCTGCGCAATCACTGCACCATCCTCATATTCTACAGCAGAATGAATGACACTCTGCGGATGCACGACAACTTCAATCTGTTCGAGTTCCACACCAAACAGCCATTTTGCTTCCATAACCTCAAGCCCTTTGTTCACAAGTGTCGAAGAATCAATGGTCACCTTGTGTCCCATGGACCAGTTCGGATGCTTTAATGCATCTTCCACCTGTATATGGAGCAGATCCTGCTTCTTTCTGCCCCGGAACGGTCCTCCGGATGCGGTAAGAAGGATTTTACTGATCGGATTTTCTTCGTTTCCCTGCAAAGACTGGAAAATGGCACTATGTTCACTGTCTACCGGAAGAATGGACACTCCACACTCCGCTGCAAGCGGAATAATCAGATGTCCTGCCGTAACTAACGTTTCTTTGTTTGCCAGGGCAATCGTTTTCTTTGCCTTTATGGCTGCAATGGTCGGCCGGATTCCGAGCATCCCGACAATCGCCGTCACCAGAATTTCCGACTCTTCATAAGTTGCAACCGCAAGTAATCCATCCATTCCGGTTTCCACAGGAATGCCCAGATCCGCCGTGCGACCCGAAGGGAAGCTGCTGCCTCTTTGCTCCACACAGCAACAAGCTTTGGGCGAAATTTCCGCATTTGTTCTTCCAGCAGACGGATATTGTTTCCACAGGCAAGTGCGGTCACTTCAAAATCATCTGCATGTTCTTCAATCACAGAAAGTGTCTGTGTTCCAATGGACCCTGTCGATCCCAAAATTGCTATCTTTTTCATCGTTCACCTCTTACAGCATATGAAGCGCCAGGAAATAAATGATTGGTGCAGTAATAATCATGCTGTCAAACCGGTCGAGAATTCCTCCATGACCGGGAATCAGCTTTCCGTAATCCTTGATATCATAATTTCTTTTGATGGCAGAAGCTGTCAGATCCCCTACCATGGAAATCAGTCCGGCAATTGCCGCAATCACAGCAAGAATTACAATTTCTCCACGTTCCAGATGCATCGGGCTACGGAAAATAAAACAATATAAAGCGGTCAGAAGCGCAGCACCTGCCACACCTCCCACTGCACCCTCTACCGATTTTTTCGGACTGAGTTTCGGCGACATCTTGTGCTTTCCGATCAGCATTCCGACGCAATATGCACAGGTATCGCATCCCCACGAACATAAAAATACAAGAAAGGCAAGATATAACCCCTCTCTCAAGCGTACGGATCTGATATACATAAGAAAGCATGACCGCTACATAGAAGAATCCAAAAAATGCTGCCATCACCTGATCTGCATGAAATTTCGGATATGCAAATACAAATACAAACATTAACAGAATCAAAAATGCCATAAATAAAATCATAAGATCCGGCAGAAACTTCCACTGTAAATTACAGTAATAAACGATTGCCGCCAGATATCCAACGCCTGCCAGAACGGTCTTTTCCATCTTGAACACGCGGTATAATTCAAACATTCCGATACAGGAAATGGCAAGTGTTGCAAATAATAAAATTTCATGGCCTGAAATAATCAAAAACAGAGCCAGAATTACCAGCACGATTCCGCTTAACAGTCTCGTTTTAAACATCCTATTCTTCCTCCTTAAGTCCGCCAAAGCGTCTGTCTCGTTTATTATACGCTTCCACAGCTAATTCCAATTCTTTTTATGAAAATCCGGCCACGGAACATCCGTAAAATAAAATTCGCTATACGCAAGCTGCCACAGCAGATAATTGGAAAGCCGCTGCTCTCCACTTGTACGAATCAGTAAATCCGGGTCTGGAAGTTCCCTTTGTATCCAGATATCCGGAAAAGGTTTTCTCATTGATTTCCTCCTCCGTGATTCTGCCATTCTTTATATCAGTAAACATATGCTTCATGCCCGAAGCATCTCATCCCGGCTCCCATAATTGATGGCAATGGTCAGATTCAATCCCGTATTTGCCGCGGAAACTTCTTCCAGTTCCTGAATCTTTTTCTGAAAACTTTCGGATAATCTGGAAAGTTCCCCAATCACACGTACCCGCATATTATTTTTATTTGCCGTGCGGATACAGTTTTTCAAATAACTCTCCAGCAGTTTCATCAGTGCAGCCACTTCGCTGTCCGGACGATTCCAGTTTTCCGTGGAAAATGCATACAGTGTCAGGTACTCAATTCCAAGCTCATCTGCAGCCTGACAAACCGTTTCTACATTCTTTGCGCCAACGGTATGTCCGTAATTGCGTGGCATACCCTTGCTTTTTGCCCATCTTCCATTCCCATCGAGTATAATCGCCACATGTTTTGGAATTTTCATCAATCTTGTTCCCCTCTTTCCTGCAAGTGAAAAGGGACATAGCCACAGGCTTATGTCCCTTAAACATCTTATACTGTAAGAATTTCATCCGACTTGGCATCCACAGCCTTGTCAATCTGTGCAACATACTGATCGGTCAGTTTCTGGATTCCGTCTTCGAGATCCTTGATCTCGTCCTCGGAAATATCCTCCGCCTTGCCTACTTTTTTGAAATGATCCATCGCATCTCTGCGGATATTTCTCACAGCGACCTTAGCACCCTCACCTTTTTTCTTGATATCTTTTGCCAGCTCTTTTCTTCGCTCTTCGGTCAGTTCCGGAAATACCAGACGAATCAGTTTTCCGTCATTCGTCGGGTTAATTCCCAGATCCGAACTGAGAATGGCTTTTTCAATTTCTTTTACCATAGATGCTTCCCATGGCTGAATCTGAATCATTCTCGGCTCCGGAACACTGACATTTGCAACGCTCTGAATCGGAGACGGTGTTCCGTAATAATCAACACGAAGTTTGTCCAACACATGCGGATTCGCACGTCCTGCACGGATTCCCGCGAACTCCTCATTTAAATTGGCAAGGGATTTCTCCATTTTATCCTGAAAAATCTGTAATCTCTCGTCCATATACTATATCCTCCTAGTCCACAGTAACGACAGTTCCGTTGAACTGGCCATTTACCGCGTTTACAATGCTGTTCGTTTCACCAAGTCCGAATACATACATTGGAATGTGGTTTTCCATGCACATTACGGATGCTGTCAAATCAACGACCGCAAGTTTTTTATCAATGACTTCCTGAATGGAAACCTGATCATATTTCTTAGCGGATGGATTTACTTTCGGATCGCTGTCATATACACCATCGATTGCCTTGGCAAGATAAATTCCATCTGCTTCAATCTCTACCGCACGAAGTACGGTTGCCGTATCGGTTGAGAAATATGGATGTCCGGTACCGCCTGCAAAAAACACAACCATGTTATGGGCAAAATATTTATTTGCACTGGTCCTTGGAATATAACTTTGTGATAGATCCGCACTCAAACGGAGTAAGCACGGAAGTCATCATTCCAACGGAACGGAAAATTTCTGACACATAAATACAGTTCATAACCGTAGCCAGCATACCGATCTGATCCGCTTTTGTACGGTCGATCGTCTCACTGGTACGTCCTCTCCAGAAGTTGCCTCCTCCGATGACAATACCAACCTGTACACCTGCATCTACCAATTGCTTTACCTGTTTTGCAACAACCGTAACTGTCGGCTCATCAAATCCATGATGCTTGTCCCCGGCCAGTGCCTCTCCACTGAGTTTTAATAAAATACGTTTCATCGTATCAGTCTCCTATGATTGATTTTACTTTCCGTCAAAAAGTCCCTGTACATCAATATCAGCATAACACTGAGAGCAGAAACCTTCGATTACTGCACCGTTATTAATCTGTACGGAACGGGATTTGATATTTCCCATGACTACTGCAGATGTATCAACAACAACAGGTCCCTGTACATCAATATCACCCTTGATCGCACCAGCAATAACTGCAGAAGCTGCTGAAATATTACCAATGATCACAGAACCGGCTCCGATCTTAACCGTACCGGAACTTACAACTTCTCCCTCTACTTTTGCCACATCAGCAAAAAACTCTGAAGCTGCACTGTTTCCGTTAATCGTTCCGGTTACAACCAGCTTACCATTGCAGGTTACATTTCCATTGATGGTTCCCTGAATATCAAATGATCCGTCAGACGCGATATCACCGGTCAGAACGGTTCCTGCTGTTATAACGGATGTCTCATCTGAGATTGCATCCGGATTCACTTTGCTTTCCATTACTGGTGCTACTGGTGCTGTTGGCTTTGGGGTTTCCATTGTTGTGTCGCTCATAATTTTTTTCTCCTCATTAAATGTATTGATTACCGGATCCACAGTTGGTGTGATCACCGGTTTTTATCCTCTTTGTGAATTGGTGGAAGGCCGACTCTAACTTTTGTGTATCAGACCCGTCATCCTTTTGTACCTGCTCCAGTAAACCATCCAGTTTGGATAATTCGGATTTTACATCCACATCTTCTCCCAGAGTGTTAACTACAAGATCTTCTGTCTTGTTTTCTTTTCCGGAACGTCTGCTCCCGGCATCATTTCATTGACTGCCTGGGAAAAATCATCCTTAAAATCTTTAAATAATCCCATCGTGCTTCCTCCACTCATATTTATTCAACACTATCTGCCTTGATATATTGAATGACTTTTGTATTTTCATCAATCGGCAGAATTTCTGTTTTCATCTGCTGCAGTTTCTGAATCAAAGGTTCCAGAGCCTCTACCGTTGTTGACTTGTCATCTCCGTCGTGTAATAACACAACCGAGGTTTTGTATCTTTTTACTCCTTCTGTCACATTTGTCACAACATCTTCCACCGTATAATCCGATGAAGTATCTCCTGCGGAAACGTTCCAGTCAAAGTATGTAATTCCCTTTTCATTTAAGACACGAACGAATTCAGCCATATTTACATTGCTGATCTCATTGCTGCTTCCTCCTGGAAAACGATAATAGAGACTATTGACTCCCGTAACGTCTTTCAGATATGAGGAAATCTTATCAAATCCTGTTCAAATGCCTCTGTGGAGGCATATATGGTACTGTATTTGTTGGAAAAGGAATGCATTCCAAGTGTATGTCCGTCTTTTACAATCCTCTTATAGACCTCCTGCATATCCTTGGAATCATCCCTACTACGAAAAAGTTGCTTTTTACTCCGTATTTATCCAATACGTCGAGAATCTTGTCCGTATTTTCATCCGGTCTCGCCGTCAAAAGTAAGATATACTTTATGTGCATCTCCCTCTTTTGCCATATTGTCCTCGGAATCAATCCCCGTCACAACTTTATCGTAAGCAGATTTCTGTGTCTCCTGCCCACTGCTTTCTGTATCCGCAGCCTGCACATTTTCAGAATCCGGAATATTTTGCGAAACGGTTGTCTGTCCCGCTTTCTCCAGTCTCTTTACATGGCTGCTCAAACGTGCTACCTGCACCGTCAGAAGGATAATTGCCAACAGTGAGACAAGCATCCATACCGTAATCGTCACAATGATTCCCGTTTTCATACGGTTGATGCGATTTCTCCTCTGACGCTGCTGCTCCAGAGCTTCTGAATCTTTTGTACTCATCCTGTTCCTCCACCGGGAAATATCCTTTTCTATTTTAACATATTTTGAAAACTTGTAAAGATTTAATTCCCTGTTGTTGTAAAATTGTTATAAAAAAGGAGCCACGGTTTCTTTATTTTTCCAAAACCACGACTCCTTATGTGTTTTCACACAGCTTGACTCTGTGAACGGATTATGCGTTCATCTGGGCAGCAACTTCTGCTGCGAAATCTTCCTGTTTCTTTTCCATACCCTCGCCAACTTCGAAACGAATCATCTTGGTGATTTTAAGATCCTTGGAAACAGACCCTGTAATCTTCTGGAATCTTCTGATAGAAAGCTTCTCACCGATTGTAAGAGTCTTCTCTTCAAGTTCTGACTGCATATCAAGGATAGCGCATACATCTTCGCCATCTCCAGCCTTATCAACTGAAGCCTTAAGTGCCTTGTCAGCAACAGCCTGTACAAATTCCTGGAATGTAGCATTCTTAGCCACGAAATCTGTCTCTGAATTAACTTCTACTACAACTGCTGTATTGCCTTCAGATGCAACTCTTGTAATACCTTCTGCTGCAATTCTTCCTGCCTTCTTCTCAACCTTAGCTGCTCCGCTCTTTCTAAGAACATCAACAGCTGCTTCCATATCGCCATCTGTTTCTGTAAGAGCCTTCTTACATTCCATCATACCTGCGCCAGTAGACTCTCTAAGTTCCTTAACCATTGCTGCTGTAACTGCTGCCATTATATTATCCTCCAATAAAAATAATTTTAAAAATGCTTCAACCTGATAATATGTCAGGCTGAAGCATACATAAACTTAAGTCAATACTTAAATATTAAGCTTCCTCAGCTACTTCTTCCTCTACAGCTGGAGCTGCTTCTTCACCCTGATTAGCTTCGATAACTGCATCTGCCATCTTAGCAACGATTAACTTAACAGCTCTGATAGCATCATCATTACCAGGGATTACATAATCTAATTCATCTGGATCACAGTTTGTATCTGCAATACCGATTAACTTGATACCAAGTGCATGTGCTTCCTGAACACAGATTCTTTCCTTCTTAGGATCAACGATGAAGATTGCATCTGGAAGTCTCTTCATTTCCTTGATACCGCCAAGGTTCTTCTGAAGCTTCTCAAGTTCCTTCTTAAGGTTGATAACTTCCTTCTTAGGAAGAACATCAAATGTTCCATCTTCCTGCATTGTCTCGATTTCCTTAAGTCTTGCAATTCTGCTCTGGATTGTCTTGAAGTTAGTAAGCATACCGCCTAACCATCTCTCATTAACATAGAACATTCCGCAACGCTCTGCCTCTGTAGCAATAGCATCCTGAGCCTGCTTCTTTGTTCCTACAAAAAGAATTGTACCACCTTCAGCAGCGATATCAGAGATTGCCTTATAAGCCTCGTCAACCTTACCTACAGACTTCTGTAAATCGATGATATGGATTCCGTTTCTCTCTGTGTAGATGTACTCAGCCATCTTAGGATTCCATCTTCTTGTCTGATGTCCGAAATGAACACCTGCCTTGTTTTACCTGCTCCGAAAACTGTTGTAGCTGCGATGCAAGCCCGGTCAGTTCCGTATGCTTGTCATTGAGCATATTATATAAAAAGAGAATTTCATTATGCGTTTTATTCATTGATTCAATCACCGTATTGGAATATTCGTTGATTGCCATAATTTTCTCATTCGTTTCTTTTTTCCATCAGACGCTTGGCATTCTCCTGGGACTGTTCTACCACTGCATCGATTGCATCTTCTACCTTGTCATTTGCATTTTTCAGTTCCCGCTCGACAATAATCTTTAATTCCTTCTCACTTAATCTGGTTATCTCCTGTACATCTTTCGGGGTAAGTTTTTCCTGAACAAAAAAGCTTACGAGAACAAAAATGATTCCAACCAGAATCAGTGTAATTTCCACACCCGTCATATATTTTCCCTCAGATTTTCATATCAAAACTGCCGCCAACCGGATTGCCACCCGTCCGCTTCGTTTCTTTTTGTTTTTTTTTTTCTCACAGATCCCTGTTTTTATATTTGTTTTTTTCCTTCTTCCCTGGCATCTGTGTGATTATCCAGCTGCTCATTTTCTTCCGGATGGATGACCTGATGATGCAGAACATCCTCCCTGTGATCCACCTGCACCTGAATATTCTGCTGATCCACCATCGGTTTTGTATCCTGCTGGTTTTAAATGTCTCGATGTCTGCGGTACGCTGTATCGTAGCATAATTGATTGGTGCAATTGCCATAGATCCGCTCCTACTCCGTCAGAATATTCATATAAACACCCATTTTTTTTACGCATCTTGTTTAATGCTTTGGTATGTAACTGGGAAATACGTGATTCTGACACTTCCAATATTTTACTGATTTCTTTTAGGGTCATATCTTCATAATAATAAAGTTCAATAACGCGCCGCTCTTTCTCCGTCAGAAGTTCCAGGGATTCCGCCAGTTTTTCTTTTAATTCTGCTTCCTCCACCACTTCTTCCGGCTGTGAAAACCGGACCGGATGCGCCTGAATCAATCATTGGCTCAAACCGTTTTCTTCAAATTCATTCAAAGACACAACATTGGTCACCTTAAGCTGTGTCTGCCAGCTGCACAGTTCCTCATCCGTCAGCCCCAGCTGCTTTGCAAGTTCTTCATCCGAAGCTGTTTTACCGGTCTCATCTCGATCTGTTTCATCGCTTCATCAATTTTGCGCTGTCGCTGTCTTACGCTTCTTGGAATCCAGTCCATTTTACGAATCTGGTCTAAAATAGCACCACGAATCCGCAAACTCGCATATGTTTCAAATTTTACATTTTTTCCAGATCAAATTTATCAATTGCGTCAATCAGTCCGAAAATCCCATAACTGACCAAATCATCATATTCCACATTGTGTCCAAGATACATGCTGAGTCTTCCCGCTACGAGTTTTACAAGCTGCGCATATTCAATTATCAGCTGTTCTCTGGTCTCCTGCGTTTTCTTCTGACGATACGCATCCCAGAGTTTTTCTTTATCCGCAGTTTTCATCTACATCATTCCGCCCCGGTTAATTACTTTGTTTGTTGTTCCTCCTGAACCTCCGGCTGCTCCTGCGACTGCTCCTGTGCATCTTTGGCCTGTTCAGTATTTTCCTGTTCCTCAGAGCTTTCCGCTTCCTGCTCCTCTTTAGACTCTTCCGTTTCTTCCCGTTCTGGTCATCTTCCATATCCTTGAAGTTTCGGTCAATAATCATTTTTACCACACAACCGATCACATAAAACAGGACAAGTACCAGTAACAGCTGTCTTGTAAAATTCAAAGTGACATGTGCGTAAGAATTGCAATCACACAGTCAATAAACCCTGCCGCCAACATAATAATAGCCGGTACACCATTGGTTTTCATCTTCTGCCCTCTATATTACTTTTAATTTCTTTTTCCCACCGATTTAATTCTGAAATCTCCGGTCTCACAATCCAGTTCTACCGTACGTCCGTAATTTAAACCGGTATCCTCCGCGATCAGCGGGATCCTTAATTCTTTTCAAAATAATTTTTGCTTCTTCCGCATTGCGTGCGCCTACATTTCCCACAGACGAAAGTCCGCTCATTTCAAACATGCATGCGCCCCCGCGATCTTTGCCACAAGTCTTCTCTGATTTGCTCCCAAAGCCAGAACCTGTCTTAAAAGTTCACGGATTCCGGTATCCCCTGAATTTTGCAATATTGGTATTATTTTTTAATTTTGTGCTGTCTGGCAGCATATAATGTACCAATCCACCGATTTTCGTCACCGGATCATAAAGTGTTAATCCGATACAAGAGCCCAACCCCAGTGTCGTGAGTGTATTCGGAGCTTTTGCGGTTTTCAGGTCTGCCATTCCAACCTTGATCACTTCTCCCATATTCTACGATCTCCTCTATAGCTGAATTCCAAGAGAGGATAAAATCTTTGCATAGGACTCTTCCTCAGGCATCAGGATAAAATATCCATTAATCATACGTTCATCGCCAAATTCTGTTTCAATCAGCAGCGCATTATTTCCGTACTGTCCAAACTGAATTGCCGGAACACTAAGAATCGCTCCCGCCATATCCACCGCAATATATGGAACGGATGGTAAAATCGTAAGATTTGTCATACTTGAAAGTGCAGACAGATACGAAGCCGTAATAATATTTCCGATTTCCTTCATGGCAGATAAATCCATCTCATCAAAAGGTGCATCGTTTTCCGGGTCTCTTCCCATCAGTTTGTTCACAAGATAATGGGCGGAATCCATGCGCATTAAAAACATCATGCTGCCTGTAATATCATGTGTTACTTCCAGAAAAATTCCGACAATAATCTCGTCTTCCGGACAAATTGCGGAACTCAGCTTAGAAGCTTCCATCAATTCTACTTTCGGAACATTCATATCAATCTGTTCATTGATCATGCTTGCCAGAGAAGTTGTTGCATTTCCCGCTCCGATATTTCCAATTTCGCGCAGTACGTCAATATACATTTCATTTACATTATCCAATGTAAAATCGTTCATCTTTTTTCCTCCAATAACCATGTATAGTGAGGCATAGCCTCACTATACTCAGTTGTCTTATGTGTTATCTTTTTCGTCTACAATCGCATTGATTTCAAACAGGGAAATCAGCTGATCTCCACTTGTTCCAATACCATTGATAAAAGTATCTTTTACATGATTTGAATTGATATTGTTATTTTCGATCTGATCCTCAGAAAGATTTACAACCTCACAAACCTCATCTACAATCACACCTAAAGACCCTTTATCTTCGATCTTTAAAATAATGATCCGGGATGCCGAAGTAAAGGTATCATCCTCAAGTCCCATTTTCAGACGGATACTCATAACCGGCACAATTTCGCCTCGAAGATTGATGATTCCTTGAAATACTCCTGTGCCTTTGGCACACGGGTAATTTTCTGCATACGCACAATATTATCGACATAGCTGATATCAATTCCGTACTTTTCAGAACCGATCTGAACTACGATATACTGCTTTACTTCTTTTTTTCTTTATTTTTATTCTCATTTGTTTCAATCTGATTGTTTGCAATAGCCATCGTCATTCACCCCCATTACATCAGTGTGTTTGCATCCAGAATCAACGCAACTTCACCATCACCGAGGATTGTTGCACCGCTGATCAGCTTATTTCCATTGATATACTTGCCTAAAGACTTAATAACGATCTCCTGCTGTCCCATCAGATCGTCAACAACAAGTCCTACCTGACTGTCGCCTTTCTTTACAATAACAACGGTAAGGCTTTCCGGTTCTTCTTCTCTTGGTTCAATATCCAGAAGTTTGTCCAGACGAACAAGCGGAATAACGCTTCCACGCAGATGAATAACCTCTTTTGCTTCCACATACTTGATGCTGCTGACCGGTACACTCTCAATATTTGCAATGGACCCAAGGGCAATGGCATATTTTTCATCGCGGACTTCAACCATCAATGCCTGAATAATGGCAAGTGTCAGAGGAAGACGAACGGTAAATGTTGTTCCTTCCCCAAGTTTTGTCTTAACTTCCACATCACCGCCAAGCTGCTCAATGTTAGATTTTACAACGTCAAGACCAACGCCTCTTCCGGAAATATCCGTAATCTTCTTTGCCATGGAAAAACTTGGCATAAACAGGAGATTTATGATCTCTTTCTGTGTCATGACTTCGGCCTGTTCCGGTGTAATAATATTTCGCTCGATTGCCTTTGCTTTTACCGCTTCGGTATCAATTCCGTTACCGTCATCACCCACCTGGATAATAACGTTATTTCCTTCCTGATATGCATTCAGGAAAATATTTCCAACTTCCGGCTTTCCTCTCTGGATACGAAGCTCGGTGTCTTCCAGACCATGATCTGCTGAGTTACGGAGTAAGTGCTGTAACGGATCACCGATCTGATCGACTACGGTACGATCCAGCTCGGTATCTTCACCGGTCATAACCAGTTCCATCTTCTTATTCAATGTACGGGACAGGTCACGAATCATACGTGGGAATTTATTTACAACGCTCTCAATTGGCACCATCCGGACTTTCATCACGGACTCATGAAGATTGGTCGTGATACGCTCCAGATATTCAATCTGTTCATGAAATCCCTGATTGGTAAAGCCTCCCTCTTCCGTTGAACTGATGGATACCAGACTGTTCTTTGCAATGATAAGCTCGGATACCTGGTTCATAAGAGCATCCAGCTTTTCAATATCCACACGGATACCGTACGGCTTGTCGCCGGTTTTCCTACACCGTTTTTCTTTGCCGGAGCCTTTTTCTTTTCCGGTGCTTTCTTTGGTTCAGCCTGTACTTCCGTTTTTGTCTCTGCCGGTTTTTCTTCTTTCTTTTCTTCCGTCTCAGTTTCTGTTACGCGTGGTGAAAAATCAGTCAGTTCTTCTCCAACGGCATCTTCAATCTCGGAAACATTCTTTGCAGCGTTCTGGATCTTGTCAAAGCTTTCCGGTGATGCGACATAAAAGCTGAATTCCTGTTCAAACTTTTCATCTTCAATATCCTGAGAGCTCGGACGATATACAAGAATCTCTCCAAAAGCCTCCACTTCGCGGAATACCAAAAAAGCTCTGGCCGCTTTTAAAAGGCACTCTTTCTGGATCATAACCGCCATGCCGTAAATATGCATTCCACTGTCTTTTGCAGTCATAACGGCATCCCGCTCCTGATCCGTCAGATCAATCTGAAGATACAGTTTGTGGTCTCCATTGTCTGTCGGCGCCGCTGCTTCTTTTTCTGTTTCTGCAGGTGCTGCCTCTGCGGCAGCAGCCTCTCCGTTTGCTTTTGCGAGGAAATTGTTCAGTTCCTTGATAATGACTTCATTGTCTTCCTCACCCTCATCAGAGGTTGCCTTAATATTTTCAAGATATCCGTCAATTGCATCCAGACACTTGAACAGCAGATCAATCATCTGACTGTCTACCTGGATTTTCTCGCTGCGGACTTCCTGGAACACATTTTTCCATATCATGTGTCAGGTGCTGCATTCTCTTATATCCCATTGTACCGGCCATACCTTTTAAAGAATGGGCTGCACGGAATATTTCATTGATAACGTCCTTGTTATCCGGTTCTTTTTCCAGTTCCATGATGCAGTCACTTAACGTCTGTAAATGTTCTGCACTTTCATCGATAAAGATTTCAAGGTATTGGCTTACATCCATGTTATTTTACCCCCACGTTTTTTGTGATTGTCTGTGCAACTTCATCCAGTGGTACAACTTCATCTACCACACCTGCTTCATAGATTGCCTTTGGCATTCCGTATACCACACAGGTTTCTTCGTTTTGTGCAATTACGCGAATCGGTTTTGATCTTCCCTAAGCGAAAGAATTCCATTGGTTCCATCCGCTCCCATTCCTGTCAGGACAACACATACGATTTCATCATAGCTGCTTCCCGTCAGTGAATCATACATAAGATTTGCACACGGCTTCAGTCCTCCGATTGCCGGCGTTGCATCATCAAGTACAATGCTGTTGTTTCCGTCTGCGGTTTTTGCAACTTTCAAATGTTTTCCGCCCGGAGCAATATAAACACATCCCTTTTGCAGCCGCTCTCCATGTTCTGCTTCCTTCACCCTGATTTTGCTCAGATCATCAAGTCTGTCAGCCATGGATTTGGTAAATCCCGGCGGCATATGCTGTACAAGTACAACCGGGGCATCCAGTTCTTTCGGAAGAAACGGAATCACACTCTGTAACGCTTTCGGTCCGCCTGTGGAACAAGCCAGTGCAACCAGTTTGTTCTTTCCGCCTGTCGCTTTGCGCATCATCGGTGCTTTTGCAGCCGGTTTTACTGCCGGACGGACACTTTCTGCTGCCTTTTTGTGTTGCAAGAACAGCATTCAATACGCCAAGAAGCTGTCTTTTGAATGCCTCTCCTTTTGCCTCTATGATGTTTGTCGGTTTCGCCACAAAATCAATTGCTCCGCGCTCCATGGCTAAAATGGTAACATCTGCTTCCCTGCTGTCGGTAAGTGTACTTACCATAACCACATTTGCACGTATGCCTTCTTTTTGTAACTTTTCGAGTAGCTGCAGTCCATCCATGCGTGGCATATTCACATCCAGAACCACACCGTCATAGCTGGTATGCTTCAGTTTCTCATATGCCTCAAGACCATCTCTGCAATAGTCTGTTGCTTGAAATTTACTGTCTGAATTGATTATATCACACATGACCCTTCTCATGAGTGCAGAATCATCAACTACTAAAATGTTTTTTTTTCATATGAGTCACCCAACTTCTTTCCTGCGAATTCTTCTCTCTTCCTCAAAAACGAAGCGTACAATTTTTTTTTCCCGGTCCCGGAGATCCCGGAACAGAAATTTTACCCGGTGAATGTACATTTCCTCTATCGCTGGATGTTTTTCTGTTGCAATCACCTGTCCCGGAAGATAAAAGTTTCATCCGAATATTCATTTGTCAGTCTGATCACCAGAAGAATATTTTGGTTCTGTTTTATCCATTGTCCAGAGACAAAGCGGATTCCACCGCCACTGATATTCTGAATCGTTCCCTCACGTACCTGATCAATATATTCCGGCTTTTGAATTTCCGTAAACAATTCTTCCGTTGTCTGCATCTGTGCCGTCTGTTCCGATATTTCGTAATATTTTAACGGTGTCGTATAAGGAATCCGGAAAAATTCCCGGCGCTGAAATTTCTGTAATCCGGAAGTAATCACAATTCTGAGCAGATACAGATTTTCTTTGCGATAACGTTTCTTCACAACTGCTGTGCAGTTATACATACCGCCTTTTGTATAAAAAACAATGCTGCACTCCCTCTCCAGTTGAAATAACACCATTCTTCCACCACTTGTCGGCATAGAAATTTCCAATTCTGATCCGAAAAATGTCGCTGACCGCACTTTGATAGATTTTCGCGATCTCTCCTCCATTATCTTCCTGGTTCGCTTCATGCAGCATTTTAATATCAATTTTGTCTCCCGGAGTAATCACATCTGAAAGTTTCATAATTATTCATCTCCCTATTTTCGGTTTGATAAAAACTGGAAAACATCTGTGCTATTCCCCACCGTACCGGTGCCTTCTGCTGGGTGCCGTTTAACAGATGATCTGTAAGGCAGGAAATTGCCTTTGCGGATTTTGCATTCGGATCACTCATGGTAACTGTCTGTTTTTGCTGTCTTACTGCCCGTTCCAAAGCAGCATCCTGTGGAATCATCCCCAGATAATTCAGACTTCCATGTAAAAACTTAGACACTACGGAATTCACTTTCTCATAAATTGCCTGTCCCTCGTCCCGGGAATTTACCCGGTTGGTTACTATGTGGATGGTTGTCTCTTCCTCCACAAAATCGGGATTGCAGTACAATGCTTTTAAAAGCGAATACGCATCCGTCAGGGAACTTGGTTCCGGTGTGGATACCAGTAATACCTCAGGACTTGCCATAACAAATTCCAGAACCTGATCCGAGATTCCTGCACCCGTATCAATCAGGATAAAATCTGCCAGTTCATTCAATGTGTCAATCGAATTTACGATATATAAAATCTGTTCTTTTGTAAGATTGTTCAATCCTATAATCCCGGATCCGCCGGATATAAAGCCGATATCCATCGGTCCCGGTGTGATTATTTCACGAATTGACTTTCCACGGTATATAAAATCAGACAAATTGTACTGTGGAATTGCGCCAAACATTACCTCAACGTTTGCAAGACCAAAATCAGCATCAAAAATAATTACCCGCTTGCCTGCTTTTCTGAGACATACAGCAAGATTTACCGCAAGATTCGACTTTCCGACTCCGCCTTTTCCGCTGGTAATTGTCACTACGCGTGCATTATTCTGATTATTCTGATTGTGCAGTTTTATTACATTTCGCAATTGTTCTGCCTGATCCATCACGAATTGCCCCCTAATAATTGTTTCACGATCTTTTGTGTATCGAATAATTCAATATCATCTGGTACATTCTGTCCATTTGTCGTATAAGACAGTTCCGCATCTGAATACAGCTTAATATTGAGCAAATTTCCATACGTTGATGTCTCATCCAGTTTTGTAAAAATCAGTTTAAACTCTGATATTGTGCGATAGGTATCTACAATATCAAGCAAATCTCTGTATTTCGTTGTAGCGCTGAGAACCAAATATACTTCACTTGTATATTCAGGGCTGACTCCCTGAATCAGGTTTCTGATATCTTCTTTCTGTTCCTCATTTTTATGGGAAAATCCAGCAGTATCAACAAAAACAAGATCGTATTCCGCATATTTTTCAATTGCTTCATTCAGTTCCTCTTTAGAATACACGATAGACATAGGTGCGTCAAGAATATTTGCATACACCTGAAGCTGTTCTGTTGCTGCAATCCGATAGGTATCTGCAGTAATAAACGCTACTTTTTTTTTCATAATCCACTTTATATTTGGAAGCAATTTTGGCGATTGTTGTTGTTTTTCCGACGCCGGTAGGCCCGATAAAAAATACAACATGCGGTTTTGCTCCGCTTAAATCCAGTGATTTCGGCTGACCGAAACGCAGAATCAGTTTCTGGTAAACATTGGAAAGAATCGTATCCACACTGTGTCCCGGGCGGATAAATTTTTCAATTTCGCCAAGGATCTGATTGACATACTGTTCACTCACCTCGTTTTTCAACAGCGTGCTGTAGAGAATCCGGACAAAATTGAGTTCCTCCGAAGACGGACCCTTTGGTGTCTCCGGCTCCTTCGGATTTTTCCCGCCAAGAGATTTTTCCAGACGGTCAGATAAAACCTCAAGTCTTTCTTCTAATTTTTTCTCTTCATTTTCCTGTACCAGATTCTGTGATTGTGGCATACGTGCTGGCTCCTGTCTGGTCGCTTGTGCGTTACCTTCCTGTTCCTGCAGTTTCGGAATGGTAATCGGTTCATCCGCCGCAAGATTGATCATGTCGTGCAGTTTTCCTTCTTTTGCCATACTCTGTGTCATCTGTGCTGCCTGCATGGCATTGGAAAAATGTTCTTTTTTTCCTCCATTGCCGCAGTCACTTCAAATGTTGAATTCTTAAACGCACGAAACAGCCCCCTTCGGTTTTACCTCACGGATGTTCATAATGACCGCGCGTTCTCCAAATTCTTCTTTTGCCTTTGCAATGGCTTCTTCCTGTGTTTTTCCCTGAAATTTATTAATTGTCATTTATGCTGTCACCATCCCTACCGATTGCAGCTCCACATCAGATTCTACTTCATTGTAAGAGACAACAATCAGATCTTTGAAATAATCTTCTGTGAGTTTTTAAAATACATACGCACAATTGGCGATGTAATAATGATCGGATTCTTTCCAAGGCTTTCGAGTTTCTCGGTTTCTGTCCGCACGGAATCCATAATTGCTTTTGTTTTCTCCGGGTCCATCGTCAGATATGCACCCTGCTCTGTCTGCTTGACCGAAGACATGATCTCCTGTTCCACTTTCGGATCGAGCGTAATGACACTGGTCGTTTCGTTCGACGGGAAATATTTGCTCGAAATTGCACGCTTCAGACTCTGCCTTACATATTCCGTCAGCACATCCGTATCTCTGGATGTCTGTGCATGATCTGCCAGCGATTCAAAAATAGACAAAAGATCCCTGATCGAAATGCCTTCCCGCAAAAGATTCTGCAGTACTTTCTGAATCTCTCCAAGGCCAAGAAGTTTCGGCGTGAGCTCGTCCACAAGAACCGGATTGGATTCTTTTAAGTTGTTGACCAGGTTCTGTACATCCTGTCTGGTCAGAAGCTCTGCGATGTGGCTTCGGATTACTTCTGTCAAATGCGTCGCAATGATAGACGGTGCATCAACTACGGTGTATCCAAGACTCTCTGCACGTTCTCTCTGCGCTTCCGTAATCCAGATGGCCGGAAGATGGAAAGACGGTTCAAATGTAGGAATACCTGTAATTTCTTCCTCCACATACCCCGGATTCATCGCCATATAATGATCAAAAAGAATTTCTCCTTCCGTTACCTGCACGCCTTTGATCTTGATAATGTACTGATTCGGATTTAACTGGATATTATCCCTCAGGCGGATAATCGGAACAACCGTACCAAGTTCCAGTGCAATCTGCCGCCGGATCATTACCACACGATCCAGAAGATCTCCACCCTGGTTTACATCTGCCAGCGGAATAATACCATATCCGAATTCGAGTTCGATCGGATCGACCTGAAGCAGGGAAACCACATTCTCCGGTTTCCGGATCTCTTCCGCCTCCGTCTCCGCCTGCTGTACTTCTTCCTCAATATTTTCTTCGCCGATATTCTTGCTGATATTTTTGCCGGCGATGATAAACACCAGACCAAGTGCAATAAATAAAACCGGATTTAACGGGTAAAAATTCCGAGGAAAACCAGCACGGAACCTACAATATAAAGTACCCTCGGAATTCCAAAAGCTGCTTGACCAGAATTCCGGAAAAGTCTGCCTCGTTTGATCCCTTTGGTAACAAGTATACCGGTTGCAAGAGAAATGAGCAGTGACGGAATCTGGGACACCAGACCATCACCGATTGTCAGCAGACCATACTGCTGGATGGCATCTGCAAATCCAAGTCCCTGATTCATAACTCCCATAATGGTTCCGCCGATCAGGTTAATAAAGGTGATGACCAGACCTGCCGTAGCATCTCCCTTTACATACTTTGTGGCACCATCCATCGCGCCGAAGAAACTAGATTCTCTCTGAATCTTTTCCCGTCGTTCCTTTGCCTCCGCATCGGTGATCGCACCGGTATTTAAGTCCGCATCAATCGCCATCTGTTTACCAGGCATGGCATCGAGTGTAAATCTGGCGGTTACTTCGGATACACGTTCCGAACCTTTATTGATAACAATAAACTGAATCAATACGAGGACAATAAATACAATGGAACCGACCACCATATTTCCTCCACCGACGAACGAACCGAATGTCTTAACAACGTTACCAGGATCTCCCGTCAGAAGAATCAGACGGGTGGAAGATACGTTCAGAGAAATTCGAAAAATAGTCGTAAACAAAAGTAATGTCGGGAAGAAAGACATATCCAGTACTTCCCGAACAAACAATACATTAAATACAATAATTAAGGCGATGGAAATGTTAAATGCAAGCATCACATCCAGCAATACGGATGGAATTGGAACAATGAAGAAAACTACTGCCGCCAAAAGATATAAACCTACACCAATATCCGCTTTCTTCAGCATCCTGCACAACCTCCTTTCGCACCTGTTTGTTGTATAACTGCACTACTGTATATTTTTGGCCTTGTATACGGCAGCAAGAACTTCTGCCACAGCCTGGTAAAGCTCCGGCGGAATTTCTGCTCCCACATCAACATTGTGATAGAGCATACGTGCCAGAGGCTTATTTTCAACAATTTCAATTTTATTCTCCCTCGCCACTTCCTTAATCTTTTGCGCAAGGTAATCTTCTCCTTTGCAAGGACAACCGGGGCAGAACTGACTTTTGCCTCATATTTCAATGCTACGGCAAAATGCGTCGGGTTCGTGATGACTACATCCGCCTTGGGAACATCCTGCATCATTCGCTTCTGGGATACCTCCTGCATTTTACGGCGCTGCCGTCCTTTGATCTGCGGATCTCCCTCTGTATTTTTGTATTCATCTTTTACTTCCTGCTTTGTCATCTTCATATCTTCATTAAACTTATGTTTCTGATAGATAAAGTCAGCCAGACCAATCACAAGATAAACAATACTGATTTTTATTCCCGTATTGATAATCAGAGTCCCCACAAGCGCAACCGCCTGATTCAGTCCCAGATCATACAACGCAAACAGATCATTTGCATTATCTTTTATGGAAGTATACGCGATATATATGATAATCACAATCTTTAAAATGGATTTTACCAGTTCAAAGAGCGAATCTTTCGAAAAGATACGTTTGAATCCGTTCAATGGATTCAGCTTGGAAAGTTCCGGTTTCATTGGTTTTGTGGAAACTTTCCATCCTACCTGCACAATGCTGACCAGAAGCGTAACAACAAATCCAAACGCCATAAACGGAAGGATAATGAGCAGGCTTTTTAAAGTAACGGAGGCAATCAGGCCTGCCACAGCCTGTACCGACAATCCGCCCTCATTTATTTTAACAAAATCCGGCATATTTTCATAGATGTAAGAAAAATATCTATGAATTTCTCTCCCACAAAGGAAACAAAAATTTTCAGACAGAGAAACAAAACGATCAGATCAAATGCCGAATTCAGTTCGCGGCTTTTTGCAACCTTACCTTCATCTCTGGCATCTTTTAATTTCTTGGCGGTTGCAGGTTCTGTCTTCTCGCCGCCTTCGCCGTCTTTTGCAAACCATTGCAGATTATAATGCAATATTCGATTCTGATTTTTTCGTCAATACAAACCTTCTGCAACAAGCTTCACCATCGTCTTTATTTCATCAAAAATATAATTTGCCACATTCGGCAACAGGAACACGATCAGATACAAAACAACAAATCCAACCAGAATCTTCAGCTGCATACCGATCGAAAACATATTCATCTGCGGTGCCACACGTGCCATAATTCCAAGTACACAGTTCAAAACCATAATACAGGCAAAAAACGGAAGAAAAATCCGAAACCCTATGATGAATGAATCTCCCATATAGCGTGTGATTGCAGATAACAGATGATCCCATGCAAATTTCTGGTGGGCAATCGGAATTACGGAAAAAGAATCCGTAACCGCACGTACCAGATAGGTATAAAAATCAGATGTAATCAAAAGAAGCAGAACCAGATAATAATACAGATTTCCTGTCAGTGTGGTTTCTGTTCCCATGTCCTGATTAAATTCGGTAGACATGGACAGACCAATATCCATATCTATAATATTTCCTGCAAACAAAACAATGGAATTACAGATGCTTGCCGCATACCCAATCAGCAGTCCCGTAATTCCCTCTTTGATCACAACTACCGCATACCCGACAACACTTGCGTATGTCAGCTCCGGCCGATCTACTACATTGTATAAAAGCAATGAGACAAAAAATGAAAATCCGATTTTAATCTGATTGGGAATTCCCTGCTGCCCCAATAACGGGGCCACATACACAAAACAGGTAACTCTTACCAGAATCAGCAGAAAATATTCAAAATTTTCAAGTGTAAATACATAATTAACCATATCTTTTTATCAAATCACATACTCAGATAGGTACTGAAATTCGACCACAGACGCTCCACCAGTTCGGTCATGTTATTTAACATCCAGGAGCCGCAAAGGATCATTGCAGCAAATACCGCAATAATCTTTGGAACAAACGTAAGTGTCTGCTCCTGAATGGATGTAACCGTCTGAAAAATACTGATAATCAGACCAACCACCAGAGAAACCAGAAGCAGCGGTGCCGACGTGATCAGAATGGTATAAATTGCATCTCTTGCAATATCAAGAACTGCACCCTGTGAAATCATACGGTATCCTCCTAATAAAATGTCTGGACGAGGGATTTTATGACAAGATCCCATCCATCCGCCAGAACAAACAACAAAATCTTAAACGGCAGTGAAATTGTGGTCGGTGGCAGCATCATCATACCCATTGACATAAGTACGGATGCAACTACCATATCAATTACAATAAATGGGATATAAATCAAAAATCCCATAATGAATGCTTTCCGAAGCTCGCTCAGAATGAATGCCGGAACCAGTGTGGTAAACGGAACATCCGACAATTCCTTTGTATCTTTATACGTTTCTCCGGAAATCTCCGCAAAAAGATTCACATCCCTTATCTGGATCTTTGCATCTTTGATCATAAATTCACGAATCGGCCCTTCTGCTTTTTCAAAAAATTCCGACTGTGTGATTTCTCCCTTATCGAGTGGCTGAATTGCCTCTTTGTTGATCTGCTGGAACGTCGGCCACATAATAAAAAAATGTCAGAAACAATGCCAGACCGATCAAAACCTGATTGGGTGGTGTCGTCTGCGTTCCGATCGCAGTCCTAAGGAAATGAAGTACAATGATAATTCGTGTAAACGAAGTCATCATAATCAGAATCGATGGTGCAAGTGATAGAATTGTCAACACCAGAAGCATCTTGATCGGTGTGGAAACCGATCCGGAATCATTGTTATATGTAATTGACAATCCATTGGCATTGTCTGTATTATGATCTGCTCCTGTGTATCTTTCTGTGTAATCTTTGTAATACTGTCCGGGTCCATGGAACTTGCATAGACACGTCCCGGATGCATCATGCATAATGTAATTGTAAGTATTAAAACCGCACACGCAAACGCAAAACTTGCAATGCAGTATATCTTTTTCCCTTTGCTCATCTTTATCCTTGCTTCTTTGGTAACTTGTCTTTTAACTGGTTGAGAATTTCCGCAAAAAAAGAATCCTGCTTTTTCCCACTCTGTTCCAGCTCAAAAGAGAAATCTTTTAATTGATCCCTCGTAAGCTGTGCCAGAAGATGTACTTCCTCTTTTCCAACAGAAACAACCAGATAGACACTGCCGACTTCCACAATACTGATCATCTTGTTATTGCCGACACTGATTGTCTCTATCACATGCAGATTCTTATTATTCTGGCGTCCACGCTGCATACCTCCCATCCATCTGGTGGTAAGATATGTAGCAGCCAGAACAACAGCAAAAATAAACAGTGCACCCAAAAGTTGTATAAAGCTTTCCAGAGAACCTGTCAGTAACACATTTGTCATGTCTGTTTCTACTTTCCGCCTGTTCTTGAAGCATTGACAATTTCCGTGATTCGAACACCGAAACTTTCTTCAATGACGACAACTTCGCCCTTTGCGACATATTTTCCATTGACAAGCACATCAATCGGCTCGCCTGCCAGTTTATTCAACTCAATAATTTTTCCCGGTCCCAGATCCAGAATATCTGAAATGGATTTTGTTGTCCTTCCAAGCTCAACTGTCACCTGAAGCGGAACATCCATAATCAGATCAATATTTTCCGGCTGGTAATTTCCAAGGTTTCCACCCGCAAATGCGCTAAATTGTGCCGGCTGAACATTAACCGGCTGTCCCATGTTCTGATTCATCATAGTATTTCCCATCATCGTCTGTCCCATCGGCTGCCCCATCGGCTGCCCCATTTGTGCTGTATTCTGTGAAGCCATCTGCTGTGACTGCTGTGCTGCGGCAGATGCAGCTGCTGGCTGTGCCCCTGCCGGATTGCCGGAATTTGCTGCTGAGGAATCGGCCGTCACACTCTGACTGTCCATTTCCATCGTTTTTGCCACTCCATCACACATATCCTTTGCAAATGAAATCGGATACAGCTGCATAATTGTACTGTCAACCAGATCCCCGATTTCCATATGGAAAGAGATCTTAACAAACTTTCCGGTAAGGAAGGAATCAATCTCCGCTTCATCGATGTCTTCCTGCAGATTAATCACCGTTGCATTTGGCGGGCTGATATCAATCTTGCGGTTTAACATGGAAGAAAGGGAAGTTGCCGCAGAACCCATCATCTGGTTCATGGCTTCACTGATTGCGGACAAATGCAATTCGCCAAGTTCGCCATCTGTATTGGTTCCATCTCCTCCCATCATCAGATCCGTGATGACTTTTACATCATGTTCCCTCAGGACAAGAATATTACTTCCATCCAGTCCTACGGTATATGCAATGCGGATAAACACGCAAGGTTTTTCGTATTCCTGTACAATATCATCCCATGTGCCGTAAGAAACAACTGGAGTTGAAATTTCCACCTTATGATTAACGAGCGAAAACAACGTTGTCGCCGCAGTTCCCATACTTATATTGGCAATCTCTCCGATCGCGTCTTTTTTGTGCATCAGACAGTTCATTTTCCGCAGAATCACTCGCTTCTGCTCCAGGTTCATTCAGCAGTGCGTTAATTTCTTCCTGCGATAATACTCCATCCATAGTTTATTGCTCCTCTCTGATCACCGAAGTGACCCTGACTGCATATTTATCCCCCGATGATCCGGGAAGTGCAGTAAATTTCCGAATATTTCCAACATAAATATCCAATTCATCCTCCACCTTGCGATCCAGCCGGATAATATCTCCCGGCTGCAGCATGGCAAAATCATTTACCGATATCATACTGTTTCCAAGAACAGCTTTGATCGGTATCTGTGCGCGCCGAATCAGGGTCTCAATGGATTCCGTGTAATCGGTATTGTCCTGATTCTGCAGATTTGAATACCAGTACTTCGTATTCAGCTTATCAATGACATCCTCAAGAGTCAGGTACGGAAGACAAACATTCATCAGGCCTTCCACTTCCCCGATCTTAAGGTTAATTGTCACAATCGCAATCATTTCACTCGGAGAAATAATCTGTGCATACTGGGAATTGGTTTCAATTCTCTCTAACCGGGGATGAATATCCGCCACGTTTTCCCATGGTTCCCGTAAAAGGTTGACGCACACAATCATAATCCGTTCGATAATCAAAAGTTCGATTTCCGAGAACTCACGAACCTTGTCCATAGGATCTCCTCTGCCACCGAGCATACGGTCAACAATCGCATACCCCAGATTCGATGCCATTTCCAAAATAATATTTCCCTTGAGGGGTGCAAAATTCACAATTCCCAAAAGAACCGGATTCGACAGCGCATTAGAAAATTCAGAATACGTAACCGCTTCTGAATTCACCACCTCTACCTGAACATTTTTCCGTAAATACACGGGCAGATTCGTAGATAAAAGTCTGCCATAATGTTCAAATATCATTTCCATGGTACGCAGATGTTCCTTGGAAAATTTGGAAGGACGGGCAAAATCGTACTCTTTTACCTTTTTTCATTATTGTCTTTTATTTCATCCACATCCAGCTCACCGGTACTAAGTGCCGCCAGCAAGTTGTCTATCTCATTTTGGGATAATACGTCACCCATCAGTTTTTCACCACCTGTAAAAATCCTATTGTGCTGTCAGTTTGGAGAAGTTTACTCCGATCACATAATCTTTGCCGAATAAATTCTGCATATCTTCAAGGATCGTGTCCTTAATTGCATCTGAATTCTGGTTAAACTGCTCAAATGTATATCCACTTACCACTTTGATAATATCATTTTTGATTGTATCATCCTGATTTGTCAGGAAATCCTGTGTGTATTTCTTGTAATTGTCGCTCTTCTTGTTCAGAACAAGTGATACATTCAGTACTGCATAATGAGTCTTTCCGTCTTTTCCTTCTGCAAGGTTTGTTGTCAGGTCTTCCCCTTCGCTGACTTTATAAATTTCCTGATCATCAATGGAAATATTGCTGGTTCCGGTAGCCGCACCACTGTTTAAATCCAGATCAATTGCGGAACACACTTTTTCGATCAGTGTATTTGCTTTTTTTGTCTCCGGTAATACCGAAAACATCAAAAGTGCTGTCAAAACAAAATTTGCAAACACAAGTGCCAGAATTACGACTGAAATTAAATTCTTCTTCATTGCTTACTCCTCTTAGTTATTTTCTTTCACATTTGAATTGAATGAGTTATAAATTTTTATTTCTACGCGCCGGTTCTGCGCACGTCCCTCTGCGGTACTGTTGTCAGCAACCGGTATGTAATCTCCTCTTCCCGCAAACTTAATGTACTTGGGATTTAAGTTTTTGTTTTTTCTGAGCTGATCCGTGACAGCAAGTGCACGGTACACCGAAAGAACCTCGTTATTTTCATATTTTGCAGAATAGCGGATCGGAACATTATCGGTATGTCCTTCTACTTCTATCACATTCCTGTTATATTTTTCAAGAATCTTTCCAAGCTTGTTTACAATCGGGACTGCCTGTTTAACGAGATCAGCCTTACCGGATGCAAACAAAATGGAACCATTCAGATTCAGTTTTACATACTCTGCATTGAAATCCACATCCACCTTTCCGGACAGCTGTGAATTATCAAGTTCCTGTTGGATTTCATCTGCCATCTTTTCAGATTCCGCAAGTTGCTGCTGCTCGTACTGTTCCTGTGCAGACAGTTTGCCATCTGTCTGCTCATCGGTATTCTCTGCTTTGGAATTTGCCATCTCATTGTAGTAAGAATCCAGAAATTCCAGCTGGCGGACACCGGCAGAGATCATCTCTCCCTCTCCAATGCTTGTGCCGCCGGTCGGAAGGATGCTGATGGCGTTCTGCAGTGATGCAACAACTGCCTCTAACTTGTCAGTATCTACTGTCGACATGGAAAACAATAGTACGAAGAAGCAGAGCAAAAGATTCATCAGATCCGAGAAAGTATTCATCCATGCCGGCGCTCCTTTTGGCGGATCCTCCTGTTTCTTTTTGCCACTACTCTTCACCTCCTCCGCCGTTTTCAAGAACACCCTCTCTTACAGTCGGTGAAAGGAATGACTTTAATTTTTCCTCAATAACGCGTGGATTTTCTCCTGCCTGAATGGACAGCAAACCTTCAATGGTGATCTGACGGTTTACCACTTCCATATCATTGTTTACGGAAAGTTTTCCGGCAATCGGGGCACATAACCAGTTTGCAATCAGGGAACCGTACAGTGTCGTAACCAGTGCTACAGACATCTTGGTCCGATCGCAGACGGATCGGAAAGTTTATTTAACATGGCGATCAGTCCGAGCAGGGTACCAATCATACCCCAGGCAGGGACCCATCTCGCCCCATTTTTCCCAAAACTTAATCACATCCTTGTGACGGGTTTCCAGACACACCATATCCGTTTCCAGAATCCCACGAACCAGCTCCGGATCGGTGCCATCTACTACAAGCATGATTCCTTTTTTCAGGAATTCGTCTTCAATTCCGTTTGCAGCTTCTTCAAGTGCAAGCAAACCTTCTTTTCTTCCGACATTTGACATGTCAATAATTGTCCGGATGGTCTGTGACGGATCATATGTTTTATCCTTGAACGGGAGTGAAATTGACTTGAATCCGTTGATTCCATCTGCAAGCTTGAAACACCCAATCGTACTACAGATAGATCCACCAAACGTAATGACAACAGATGCCGGATCAATGTACATCTGCATCGCAGTGATGTCAAAACTGTTACTACTGAGGACGCCAAAGATAACCATGGCAATTCCGCCGATAATTGAAAGCAGTGATGCTATATCCATGAACTACACCTTCCATTTTCTAAAATTAGAATTCCGATGGATCTTCCGACAAAATCCATCAAAATACCCTTTTATATGATTTTACTAAACTTTCTCTCTCTTGTCTACTTCCTTTTTGTTAAAAGGGTGTAAAATCACAAAAAAATGTTGAGAAACAGTCAAAAAACCATTTCCCAACTATTTTTTCAAACTATCTCTTTAAGTTGATTAATTCTTCCAGTAATGTATCGGAAACTGTGATAACACGCGAATTTGCCTGAAATCCACGCTGCGTAATGATCATATCGGTAAACTGTCCGGAAAGGTCAACGTTTGACATTTCCAGCTGTCCGGAATTGATCTTGCTTCCATCCGCATCCACGGCTACACCTACACCGTCAAACTCGCCGGAGTTTAAGGTTGTCTGATAGCAGTTATCACCAATTTTTTCAAGACCGGAAGCATTGGCAAACTGTGCCACTGCGATCTGTCCGAGAAGTTCGTTGTTACCATTGTCATAGCTTGCATAAATCTTACCGCTCTGGTCTACAGCAAGTCCGATCATTGCACCATTCTTCTTACCGGTTTCTTTTCCAACAGAAGTTCCTTTTTCTACTTTCAGTGTTGACTTTCCGCCATGGCCTACATTGGTGGAAGTGGAAAAATCTACATTGATGTCCTTAAAATTGGATTTTTGTGTCGTTCCGTCTGCATTATTTGTTGTATACTGTGTTCCCAGGGCAGAAAGTTTTAAGGATTTCGCCGTTACAGCCTTCTGTACCAGCTGTTGTATTCGAACCATCGCCAATACTTACAAATGTACCCTTATTGGAATCATATTTCATATAATAGCCCTTCGGTCCATTCGTATCATCCTGTTTCCCGTCATCTCCCAGATCGAATCAAGCATCTTACGCTTACCAGCTTCGTCTTTTATTGCATTTCCATTTTCGTCTTTTGTGACAATAGAATTTCCCTTCGAATCAATAATATCCGTTAAACTGATAAAATAATTATTTCCAGTGCCTAATCCCTGAGTTGTCTTCGGTGTCGATACCGCAAACTTAGCCGTATAGGAATATCCCAGATCATCATAAAATCCAAGAGTCATAACATAGCCGTCTTTTCCGGTGACATCGGTATCTTCCTTATCCAGAATTCCATGCACATGAGCCTCTGTCGTTGCCTCCGGAGCGGATGTCGTGTTGGACGGTGACATCACCTGCAGGGGAGAAACCGTATCTTTGTGGATCTCACCTGTCGTTTTGTCTACCTGCCATCCCTGTACCGTATATCCGGTAGAACTCATACACAGGTAGCCGTTTCCATCTACATAGAACGAACCTGCACGGGTAAACATGGTATTTGTTCCATCGCTGACAATAAAGAAGTTTGTGGTCTGGCTGTCGCTGAGTTTTAAATCAAACGGGTATCCGGTTGTCTCGGAAGAACCTGCCCCGGTAATATTGATCATGGTAGATGCCGTGCTTACACCAAGACCAACCTGCTTGGCATTGACACCACCCGTACCGGTTGACGCATCCCCACCGGATGCGGTGGACATTGTCTGGTACATCAGTTCACTGAATCTTACGCTGGAAGCTTTGAACGCTTCGGTATTTACATTGGCAATATTGTTACCAATTACATCCATTCTCGTCTGGTGTGTCTTAAGACCTGACACAGCAGAGAATAATGATCTCATCATAGTACATTGACCTCCTTAGATGGCAATATGGTTTTGAAATCCTTCTGTCAGTCGGGATTCCTGTAACTTCCATAAGATTCGGTTACATAATAACTGCGCCATCTATATTTGTAAAAGTATTTGATTGTGTTTCCGTCTGATCCATTGCGGTAACAACGGTTTTACTGGGCACATTCACAATAAAAGCAAGTGAATCCACCAAAACCAGAGAATCCTTAATTCCCTTGGCATATGCCTGTTCCACTCCGTCTTCAAGTCTGGCATTCTGTTCCTCGGATAAGCTGATATTTCTGCTTTCTAACCGCTGCGAGGCATGCTTTGAAAACTTTAACTGTTGCTGTTGCCGTAAGACATCTTCGAATGAAACATCCGACGTCTTTGACGGACTGGTTACGTTTTTCTGTTTTAAATACTGACCGGTTACCTGTTCGATCGACGAAAACTGTTTGCTGATCGGGTTCATCTCTTTTCTCCCCTTTCCTATGCACCTGTTGTCTCGTCACTCTTCTGATCGGAACCATTCTCTGTCTTCGAGTCATCCGTTTTTTGTGTCATCGGTCTTGGTATCCGTATCAGTCTTGGTATCATCGGTTTTCGTATCCGTATCTGTTTTGGTATCATCCGTCTTTGTATCGTCTGAGGTATCTCCACCCAGATCTTTGATCTTCTGCTCATACTTCTTCAGTTTTGCAAGATCAGACTCACTTACAAAGCTCTTCTGATAATCCGTCATGCCATCGTATACCTTACGGATCTGTTCTATCGCACCGGAATACTTGGTCGTAATATTTTCAATATCCGGAAGCTGTGCCAGCATGTTTGAAATGGTCTTGGCATAACCAATCGCTTCATAGTAATCACTGTCGGCCACCGTATCAAGCGTATCGATGGAATACAGCTTATTGTTGACACTGAGCATCTGTGATCCGTCTTCCTGATACATGACATAATCTACTTTACCGTCCACATAAGAAGTTTTTCCGGTTGTTTCGTCCGAAACCTTTAAGATTACATATTTTCCAACCAGATTGTTTGCCATCTCGTTTTTTCTGTGTATCCTGCATGCCAAGCATTGCCTCTAACTGTGAGAACGTTGCAAGCTGTGCCACATATTCGGTATTGCTGGTAGGTTCAAGTGGATCCTGGTACTGCATTTCCGCACAAAGTAATGTAAGGAACTGGTCGTATCCCATGGTTCCGTTGTTGGACTCATCGCTTTTTTCGATTTTGTTGTTTTTACTTTTCCGTTTTCCACACTCGCCCAATTCAGTGCGGAAGTTGTCGTATCTGCCATTTTTTCTCCTTTCTATGCGGTTACATCCATGGGTTTCCATTCTCCCGCATCATTTGTGCCGCAAGAGTTTCTTCTTCTGTCATCAATCCTGACAATCCATCCAGTGAGGAAAGATTTAAATTTCTTCTTCTGCCTCCGGACTGCTCCTGCTGCCGTTCTCCCTGCTGCTTTTCATTCTCCTGGTTCTGTTCCAGATTCTTTTCGAATTCATGGGAAGCAACGGTTACTTCTATGGCGTCAACTTTGACACCTGCCTGATTTAAATTCTGCCGCAGATCTGCCACCTGCGTTTCAAGGGCTGCGCGGACTGCTTCATTAGAAGCTGCCAGCTGTGCATGGATCATGCCTTCTTTCGAAGAAATATTTACATACACTTTCCCGAGATTTTCCGGATTCAGCTGCATCTCCATCGATGAAGTTCCTTGCGAAACATTCACACGGATCTGCTCTGCCACCTGTTCCAGCAAATCCATGGTATCCACAGAAATATACGATGTCTCGGATGTTACATCCGCCGCATGCGCCATCGTCTGTACCCCGGCGGTATCCTGCATCTGCATGGCAGTCTGTGTCTTTGCCACATCAGAGCTGGTCTGGTCTGCCGTCATTTTTTCCGGCTGCGCCGACTTCACCTGATCCCCTGTCTGCGAATCTGCATCTCCGGCATCCGTCTGCTGTTCCATCGTCTGTTGTTCTGCTGTCTGCTTTGTCTCCTTTGTCTGTGGCTGCTGTGTGCGTACTTCATCCGATTTTGGTTCTTCCTGAAATACATCCGCCTGTTTATCCATCGGCTGTACCTCATCGGTCTGCGCAAGCTCCGGCATAATATCTGTCGAAACAGTATCTGCTGTTGTCTGCTGTCCTGCCGCATCGTTCAATATCTGCATTTCTTCATCGGTCAGAGTTTCCGGTGTCTGCAGAATATCCATCTGCGCAATTAGTTCATCCATCTGTGCCGGCTGAAGTTCCAGCTCATTTGCAAGCTGTCCTCCCAGCTGGTCAATCTGCTGCATCAGCCCCTGAAACTGGTCATTCATCAGTAAATCCATCGGAGAAGTCTCTCCTGTCAGCTGCATTGCAAGCTGTGCAAGATTTTCCGGATTCAGGAGATCAAAAGCTGTAAGTCCCAGCGACTCCATCATATCTTTTACAGAATCTTCCGAAACACCCAATTGTTCGGCCACCGTCCTGACAACATCACTCTGGAACTGATCCAAAGTATCTGTCGAATTGTTAATCACGTCTGTGACAACATCTCCGGCTGCCTGACGGATGGTATTATCCTGATACTGATACCGGTCGTAATTATCTGCCGCATTTGTCTGCTGTAATACATTGTTGTTTATTTTTGTATCCACGGACGGCATATTAAAATTTGTAGAGTAGTTACTGCCCATCAGTGAAGCAAACACGCCTGCCGCATCCGGATTTTCAGCTTTTGATCTGCCTTTTGCAGCATTTGCATTTAATACCTGACCCTGCTTTACAGAATTCAAATTAAATACATTTGCACTTGTCAAACACGTTCCTCCTTTCTGTCATTTACAGATTTCCTACTTTTTCTTGCTAGGTTCCATGATCTCTGTCAGCTTCGCCGCAGTCGTTGCATCCATCTTGCCAAGAATATCCGCCCTCTGCTGTGTTCCCATATTCATGAGAATGTCAGCCACAAGCCCCAGATTGTCCGTCATCGTATCAAAGATGCTGGCCGCCTCCTGAGGCTTCATGTTGGAATATGTCTTTGCGTAATCTTCAACCTGACTATCGTAGGTAATCTGTTCAACCACTTGTTTGTATAAGACTTCGGCATTTTCTGGATCAATGCTCTCATAATATGTCTTATACTGCTGTATATCGGGTGCCTGATCGGAAAAAACAACCTCCTCGTAGTATTTTTCCTTCTCCTTTTCAAAGGCAGCCTCATCCTCTTTGTATTTTGAAAGATCCTTGATCTGTGCCTTCAGATCCTTGATCTTTTTTTTTTGTCATTTTTATTTGTACTGCTGGCTTCATCGAGTTCTTTTTCCAGTTCTTTAATCTGGCTGATGGCCTCGCTTAAAGACCCATACTGATGCTCTGTGCCCTCGGTCTGCTCCACCGTTTCTTCCGGCTGTGGGAGGATTTTATTAACATAAGGGACATCTTTCAAAAGCGGATATAACACCGTTGATCCAAATCCTCCGACATCGGTTTTAATCAGAATTCCTATAATTCCCATCCATATCGCAATGATTAAAATGGTTGTCAGGACAAGAATCAGCCTGCCGCCTCCCTTTTCATCCTCATCTTCTCCCGGTTCCGGTGCGTTTCCTTTGGCATTCTTTTTTTTTTTTTTTCTTTCTTTTCCCGTTTTTTCTTTTCTCTTCGATTTTTTTGTGCTGTTTTCCTTTACCGCGTCTTCCTCGTCGACAAGGTTTCTTTCGTCTGCCATATCATTCTCCCTGTTCACCCTTGTTATAGGTATAACTTACAAGTTCATCGATTTCTTTCGTTTCTGCTTCTGCAAGTTCCTGCTTAAATTCTTCAAATGCCTTTTCCCTCAATTTTTTCCTGAACCTTTCGTTCCTGCATCACGGTTTTTAAGCGGTTTCTGGCATCTTCCAGTTCTTTTTCCGCCTTGTGGACTTCTACCATCTGTCGTCTGACAATCGTTTTCATGGCATTTACATCTGCCCGCGCATGTTCGACTTCCTGCAGATTTAAATTTCCCTGCATCAGTTTCTTCCAGTGCTGCTCATATCCGACTCTGCGCACCATATATTCCTGCAGAATCTTCTGCTGCTCCAGATATTTCTGGTTTGCCAGGCTGTATGTCATTTTCGCCTGTGTCTCCAGTTTCTGTTTAATGTTCAGTATGTTCTGCATACGATAAACAAATTTGCCATTTAAAACCTCTGTCCATTGATCAGTCGTCAAACACCTTTTTTTAAGAGTTCCACTTCTTCATCAAAAGCAAACTTTTCTTCCGTATCCTGACACAGAAATTCATTTACTTCTTTATTCTTTCGGATTGCATAATCAATATCCGGATTCGATCCGTTTTTGTAGGCTCCGATATTAATCAGATCCTCTGCTTCACTGTATGTGGCAAGCACCTGTTTTAATTTTCCGGCAAGTGCCTTATGTTCCTTTGTTACGATGGAATTCATAACACGGGAAATACTCTGTAAAATATCAATTGCCGGATAATGATTTTTATGTCCCAGCTTACGGTCGAGAACAATATGTCCATCCAGAATGCCCCGCGCCGTATCCGTGATTGGCTCATTAAAATCATCTCCATCTACCAGAACCGTATATAGTCCGGTGATCGATCCTTTTTCATTTGTACCGGCACGTTCCAGAAGTTTTGGCATCTGTGCGTACACACTCGGCGGATACCCTCTGGTAACCGGTGGTTCCCCGGATGCAAGTCCGATTTCTCTTTGTGCCTGGGAAAATCGTGTCATGGAATCCATCATAAGCAGTACATCTTTTCCCTGATCACGGAAATATTCCGCCACAGCCGTTGCAGTCTTTGCACACTTATTACGGATCAGTGCCGGTTTATCTGACGTTGCGACCACGACAACGGACCGTGCCATTCCCTCCGGACCAAGGTCACGTTCAATAAATTCCCGGACCTCTCTGCCGCGCTCACCGATCAGTGCGATTACATTGATGTCTGCCTTCGTATTTCTTGCAAACATGCCAAGCAGGGTACTTTTCCCGACACCGGAACCGGCAAACACACCGATACGCTGTCCTTTTCCAACCGTAATCAGTCCGTCCACCGCTTTTACGCCAAGCGGCAGTACCTCGCTGATAATCCGGCGATCCATCGGATCCGGCGGCGTATTTTCCAACGGATAATACGAACCGTGAATTTCTTCCGTTCCATCCGTCATGCGTCCGATTCCATCCAGCGTATGCCCAAGCAGTTCTTCTCCAACCAGAACTGACAGGGGATGTCCGGTATTTTCCACAATGCATCCGGTTCCAACCCCTTCCACGCTGTCAACCGGCATCAGGATCAGTCTGGAATCCTGAAAACCGACCACTTCCGCGATAACATATTCCTCTTCCTTTTCGTTCGGGTAAATTTTACACAAATCTCCCATACGTGCCTTTGGTCCGACAGATTCAATGGTAAGACCTACTACCTTGACTACTTTTCCATAACTCTTATAATACTTGCGAGTCCATCAGCTGTAAATACTTTTCCGCTTCTTTAACCAAATTCGTCTCCCGTTTATACCAGTGAACGTATATCCTTCAGCAGTGCAGACAACTGTGTGTCCACCCCACAGTCAACCACGCCATACGGTGTTTCTATTTTGCACTGTCCATCCGATAATTTATTATCCTTTATAAATTCAATGGCAACATCTTTTCCTACAATATCCTGCATCTGTGCAAGATGTTCTTTGAGGATTTCCTCATCGCTCCGGTTCGTGTGAATCCGTATTTTATCTCCCGGGTCAATGTCAAGTAATGCTCCATTTACCAGCTGAAGCAAAAAGTTCACGTTTCTCTTCAAACTGAATCTTAAACACTTTATCAAATACCTGAATCACAGCGTCCACAATGTCTTTTTCCATCACCGACATTTTTTCATGATACTGTTCTTCCAGTTGTTTTTTCTGTGCATGAAGAGACTCCATCGCCTTCTCATGTTCCCTGTTTAATTCTTCTTCCCGGCATCTGGCACCCTCTTCGTATCCGAGTTTCTTTTGTTCTTCATACAGGGTACGGGCTTTTTCTTCCGCTTCCCCACGGATACGTTCTGCATCTTCTTTTGCCGTGGAAGTAATCTCATCTGCCTCCACAGCTGCCTTTTCAAGTACTTCCCTGCGCAGGGCTTCCACATCAATCTGCACGGTTTTTGCCTGAATCCCCTGTGAGAAACCAGCCGGTGCATTCTCCTGTCCGTCCTCTGCTGATACATCTGCCTGTTCCGGAGCCTGTTCCTGTTGCAGTTCTTTTAATTTCTGGCGTACCCCGTCATTGGAATTGATAATTCTTGTACCAGTTCCCGAACTGACGACATAACATTGTTTCAGTAAATTAGACAACGATATCGTCACCTCCGCCACGTGAAATTACAATCTCTCCGGCATCTTCGAGCTTACGGATCACAGCAACAATCTTCTGCTGTGCCTCCTCAACATCCTTCATACGAACAGGACCCATAAAGTCCATATCCTCCTTGATCATTGCCGCCAGACGTTTTGACAGGTTCTTGTAGATCACATTCTGTACTTCTTCCGTTGTATTCTTAAGCGCAAGCTCCAGATCTGCATTTTCCACATCACGCAACACACGCTGAATTGCACGGTCGTCGAGCAGAAGAATATCCTCGAACACGAACATCTTTTTGCGGATCTCGTCTGCAAGTTCCGGCTCTTCGATTTCCAGGGATTCCATAATATGTTTCTCTGTTCCACGGTCGACACTGTTCAAAATGCCAACAATTGCATCAATACCACCGACGATGGTGTAATCCTGATTTACAAGAGATGCAAGTTTCCGCTCCAGTACGCGTTCTACCTCCTTGATCACATCCGGAGAAGTACGATCCATAGTTGCAATACGTTTTGCAACATCAGCCTGTTTTTCCGGTGGCAGAGCTCCCAGTACCTGGGACGCCTGTGCCGGAGCCAGATACGAAAGGATCATCGCAATCGTCTGCGGATGTTCATCCTGTATAAAGTTCAGCAGCTGTGCCGGATCTGTCTTTCGGATAAATTCGAACGGACGAACCTGAAGAGATGCTGTAAGTTTTGCAATAACTCCCTGTGCCTTGTCGTTTCCGAGTGCTTTTTCCAGAAGTTCTTTTGCGTATCCGATACCGCCTTCCGCAATATACTGCTGTGCGAGGCATACCTGATAAAACTCTTCCAGCACTTCCTCCTTGGTCTGTGGCGATACGCTTCTTGTATTCGCTATTTCCAGCGTTAATTCTTCAATCTCATCTTCCTTTAAATGTTTGAAAATGGTTGCCGCCTTTTCCGGTCCCAGCGTAATCAAAAGAATCGCTGCTTTCTGTACTCCAGTATATGAGTCGTTGTTCATAAATTACTCCCAATCATCATTTAACCAGTTGCGAAGCAGAAGTGCTGCCGCATCCGGATTTTCATCCACAAATTTTTCAATAAGTTTCCGGGTTTCTGATTTTCCGAATACCCGATATCTTCCAGATTTTCATCGTCGTTATCTGAAGTAGCCGCCAGCAGGGCATCGACAGAACAGTTCCGGCTCCGGCTCTTCCACTTTCTGTTTTCTGGTACTGCGGAATACAACATACCCCAGCAACGCAAAAATCAGCACCGCAAGCAGAATCTGTAAAATGTCGGTGAGTCCGAATCCCTTCTTCTGGGATTCCACAAACTGCGGTCTTTCATAACAGACCAGTTTGATTGCACTAGACTGAATTCCGGTAGCTTTTGCGATAAGGTCAATTTCATCCTGCGTTGCATCCACCTGTACCGGATCACTGTGTGCGCTCTTAAACTTTTCAAACGTTGTCCCTTTCAGCTGCCCGGAATCTTTCAATTCGTCCTCATCATAAACAACCCAGCGTGTGGCAGTCACGGCAATGGAACTGTTATCATAGTTGATCGCTCCACCGTTTGAAATAGTTTTTATAATTTCCTCATTCGGCGAATATTTTTTATCCACATCCGACACGGAAGATTCTGTAATCTCGCCATCCGGTGTCACATAGGTTGGCGTATCATCATTGGAATCCGTTCCCGGGTTGCAGCCTGTCCACCTTTTGCCTCTGAATTATACTCAGAGCTTTCTGTCAGTTCTCCCTGATCCTGTCCATCATTGTGTGAATAATTGTGAACCGCCTTTTCCACCTTGGACATATCAATATCAAGGTTCGGCGCAACCTGCACGTCCGAATACATACCGGACTTGACCATTACATCCTTGATACCATTGACCACGGAATTCTTAATGCGGTCTTTGATGTCCAGACTGTCGGAAACAACCGTGGCATCATCATCCTGGTCTGCTCCCGAAAACAAGATTTTGGATGTCTTCTGATCCAGAATGGTAATCTTGTCTGTCGAATCATTTCAAGGGCGGTTGCCACAAGGCGCGCCACCGAATACGCCTGATCCGAATCCATAGAACCATTCAGGGCAAGCGAAACGCTGGCAGAACTTTCCTGCATCCGTGAGATCAGTGTACCGTCATCATCCGGAATATCCAGTGTAACTTTTGCGGAATCAATCAGGTCATTCGCAGCAAGCACATTCTCCAGTTTATCTTCCATATAGCTTTTGGCAAGTTTCTGTTTATCTGCCTCCGTGGTAGAAAAACTTCCGTCGATATAATCCTTGATGTTCGGATCTGACAGGTCAAATCCCGTTGTATCAATATTATTGGATCCCAAAAGCCAGTTTGCCTTGTTCTCATCTTTTTTGTTTACTTCAAAATGTGTGGTATCCGTTACCTTATAATCAATATCACCTTCGCCGTCTAACAGATCTTTTACCTGACCGGCTTCTTTTGCGTTCTGGCAGTCAATCAGTGTTGTATAACTCGGTCTTGATACAACAACTCCCAGTATCAACAGCGCAAGGATCACCACTGCGGTAAGGCTGATCAGCAGCATTCTTTGTTTATTGGAAAATTTTTTCCACCACTCAACCACACGGTCAAGGATTTTCTGTAACTGTTCTGGCATGTTTTCGTTCCTCACTTACTAGATTGACATCTGCATAATCTCTTTGTATCCGTCAATCAGTTTATCCCGCACTGCAACGGTATACTGCAGTGCTACATTTCTTTCGTCTCTGCAATCAGCAGATCATGTGGATTTTCGGCTTCCCCAAGTGCGAACCGTACTTCTTCCGACTCCGCAGTATTTTGCAGGTCATTGGTTTCATCTACTGATTTCATCGCTGTTGAAAGCACCGCGCTGAAACTGTCATCGTCTCCCGGAACAAGTGCCTCTTTTTTTGCGAATGTATTCAGATAGTCAGAAGAAACTCCAGACAATTGTGTGATATCCATGCTTTTGTCCTCTCTCTCGTATAACTTACTTTTTATTATTGTTTTCCTATGGAAAGTCCCGTGGTTGCCATACTCTTTGTGGCATCAAATGCAGTCGCATTTGCCTCATATGCACGGGTAGAATCGATCAGATTGGTCATTTCCGTGACCGTGTTTACATTTGGATAGGATACATATCCGTCCGCATCCGCATCCGGATTGGAAGGATCATATTCTTTCACGAAATCTGTTTCCGTATCTTCCTTTACGGAAGTTACTTTTACACCGTTTCCGATTGCCGGATTCTGCGATGCAGTTGCGTAATATTGGGAAAACGGGGTAACTTTCCGTTCTGCAAAATTTACAATTTTGCGTCGGTACGGACCGCCGCTCTCTGTTGATGTTGTATTTACATTTGCAATGTTCTCCGCAATGATATCGGTACGGAACCGTTCTGCGGTCATGCCTGACGCGCTGATATTAAACGCCTGAAATAAAGCCATTTATCTTTCCCCTTACTTAATCACGGAACGCATACGGTCAAACTGTCCGTTAATTCCGGCTGTGATTCCCTGATAGCGGATCTGTTCGGATGCCAGCTCCACTTCTTCTGTATCAATATCTACATTACTTCCATCCAGCCGATAGGAGTAATTGGAACTGTCCACATAAACCGATGGATTCAGTCTGGAAAGATCCACGTCTTTCATTTTTGAATCCAGGGACTCATGCTTGCAGCGGCCAGTTCTGTTTTTAATGTATTTTCAAAATTTAAGTCTTTTCTCTTATATCCCGGAGTGTTTACATTTGCAATATTGTTAGTCAGAATGTTCTCCCTGCTCCAGCTCGCATCGGCAGCTTTATCCAGAACATTCACATAATTGAAAGCATCTGTACTTAGCAATTTTGTGCCTCCTTATCTAGTATTCCCTATTATCGTATCATACTAATTATAGTATAAATCAAGCAAAATACAAGTAGTTTTTACATAAAATGACAAAAAAGGACTTATATTTACATACAAGTCCTTTTGCTGTCCGCTCGGTTCCATCCTTTATTTTGCATTTTTTCTTTTCAGTTCTGCAAGTTCATCGAAAACCACGTCATTGACAACCTTTATGTAAGTTCCTTTCATGCCGGAAGAACGCGATTCGATCACGCCCGCACTCTCAAACTTACGAAGTGCATTTACAATCACGGAACGGGTAATTCCCACGCGATCCGCAATTCTGCTTGCAACAAGAATTCCCTCATTGCCATCCAGTTCATCAAAGATGTGGGTGATTGCCTCAAGTTCCGAGAAAGAAAGTGTGCTGATTGCAGATTTTACGATTGCAACCTTTCTCGCTTCCTCTGCGCTCTCCTCGTTTACAGAACGCATCATTTCCAGCCCTACCACCGTTGTTCCGTACTCTGTCAGAATAATGTCATCAATGTCATATTCCGTTTCGCACCGGTATTCAAATAAGGTTCCCAGCCGCTCCCCGGCAATATCAATCGGGGTAATGATGGCCGGTACTTTTTGGATTCATCTCCGAATCCGAGCGTTTCCAGATTTACATTCTCTTTTGTGGAAAGGATTCCCAGAAGACGCTCATTGAGTTCTGCATCAATATATCCGCCGACTTCATCCACGATCAGTTCCTGCAGTTCCTCAACCCCTTTGCATACACTGGAACCTAAAACCTTTCCCTTCTTGCTTATTACAAGGATGTTGGAATCAAGAATTCCCGTCAGGACTTCACAGATATCGTTAAATACCACCTTGGACGAATTATTGTTATGAAGCAGTTTATTTATTTTTCTTGTCTTGTCTAGAAGTTGAACACTCATGTTTTTCCTCCTGTCTTTATCACAGATACCATGAGTGTAGCACTATTTATCAGACAATTCAATATTTTTCGAAAAAATTTACGACTATTCTGTTTCTTTTTCTTTTGCTTCCGTGTAACCGCAATGTTCATCCGCACATGCAAGCTTGTTTTCCTTTTTCTACCATATAGCCTCCACAGCGCGGACATTTCTTTTCCACCGGACGCCCCCAGCTCATGAAATCACATTCCGGATAATCAATGCATCCATAGTATCTTCTGCCCTTGCGTGTCATTTTGATGACCACGTCTTTTCCGCATTTCGGACATGCGACACCAATCTTTTCATAATATGGCTTGGTATTCCGGCACTCCGGGAATCCCGGACATGCCAGAAACTTTCCATGCGGTCCATACTTGATTACCATATTGCGCCCGCATACTTCACAGATTTCATCCGTTACTTCATCTTCAATGGTAATCTTTTTCGAGATCTTTTTCCGCGGCCTCCACAGCCTCTTCCAGATCCGGATAAAAATTCGCAACAACCGTTTTCCAGTTTAAATGTCCTTCCGCAACACTGTCTAAAAGAGATTCCATATTTGCAGTAAAATGTTCGTCTACAATAGTCGGGAAAGATTCCTTCATAATGGAATTGACAACGGAACCGATCTCTGTCACATAAAGGTTCTTATTTTCCTTTGTGATATAACGTCTGGCAATGATCGTTGTGATGGTCGGGGAATAGGTGCTTGGGCGGCCGATTCCCAGTTCTTCAGTGTCTTTACCAGCGAAGCTTCCGTATAATGTGCCGGCGGCTGTGTAAAATGCTGTTTCGGATCGAATTCTTCCAGTGTCAGTTTTGTATCTTTATCAATTGATTTTAAAAGTACCTGTTTTTCCTGCTTTTCATCATCTGCTTCCGTATAGGCCAGCATAAATCCGTCAAAAGCTACTTTGGAAGTAGAAACGCGGAATGTATAATCTCCCGCTGCAATGTTAACGGTTGTTGTCTCATACTTTGCGTTTGCCATACGGCTTGCGGCAAAGCGTTTCCAGATCAGCTGGTATAAACGGAACTGATCCCGGCTTAACGACTCTTTAATCTCGGACGGAATACGGTTAATATCGGTCGGACGGATCGCTTCGTGCGCATCCTGAATCTTTGCATTGCTCTTCTTGCTTCCTTCTCCGTCAGACAGATATTCCTCTCCGTAGCTTTCGGAAATAAAGGCACGCGCTGCTTCATCCGCCTCTTCCGAAATACGAACGGAATCCGTACGCAGATAGGTGATCAGACCGACCGTTCCCCTGTCCTTTGATATCAACTCCTTCATAGAGCTGCTGGGCAATACGCATTGTCTTCGAGATCGGGAAATTCAGCGCTTTGGAAGCTTCCTGCTGCAAAGTACTCGTTGTAAACGGAAGCGGCGCTTTTTTGTGCGCTCTCCCTTTTTTCATATCGCAGACTTTAAATTCTTTGCCTTTTAATTCCGCAAGCACCTGATTCATCTGTTCCTCGGAAGAAATCTCAAACTTTTCGCCGCCTTTGTCCAGCAGCTTTGCTGTAATCGGTTTTTCTCACCTTCCGGCAGGAGGCTTGCCTCTAAAGACCAGTACTCCTCCGGAATAAATGCATCAATTTCTTCCTCACGATCACACACAATCCGTAAAGCAACGGATTGTACACGACCGGCACTCAGCCCTCTTTTTACTTTTGCCCATAACAACGGGCTGATCCGGTAACCAACCATACGGTCCAGCATACGTCTCGCCTGCTGTGCATCAACCAGATCCATATCAATCTCACGCGGTGTCTTTAAGGATGCTTTTACCGCTGTTTTTGTAATTTCGTTAAAACTGATTCTGCTGACATCTTTGTCCTCCAGCTTCAATGCTTTGGTTAAATGCCAGGAAATAGCCTCTCCTTCACGGTCAGGGTCGGTTGCAAGATAAACTTTATCTGCTTTCTTCACTTCTTTTCTGAGCTTTGCAAGAATCTCTCCTTTTCCACGAATCGTAATATATTTCGGTTCAAAATCATTTTCCGGAGAAAATCCGAGCTGACTCTTCGGAAGATCTCTCACATGCCCGTTACTTTCCATGACCTCATAGTTTTTTCCCAGAAACTTTTTGATCGTCTTTACCTTTGCCGGTGACTCCACGATTACAAGATACTTTGCCATTTGGTGCTCCTTATATCATCTAAATTGTTTTTATATAATAATTCGGAATGGTCTCCTGAATGAACCCTTTCTGTTCCAGCCTCTCTAAAACCGGCAGAATTTCTACCAGACCATAGGGACTTTTTTTCGATCAGGGTTCCAAGACCCACCGGATAAAAATCTAATAAAGCATACACCAACGATTCGTCTTTTTCAAGAAGATTTTTTCTAAAGTCTATTTGTGTCATTATATTTTGGGGCTGTAATTGCAGTTCCTGCAGGAAATCTTCCACACTTACAAAAATGCCGGCGCCCTGCTGGATCAGATGGTTGGTTCCTTCACTCAGGGCATCCGTAACTCTCCGGGAAGGGCATACACTTCCTTTCCCTGTTCCATGGCATAGTCCGCAGTAATCAGCGATCCGCTCTTTTTTCTTGCCTCCATCACAATCACGTAATCCGCAAGTCCGGCTATGATACGGTTTCTTTGCGGAAAATATCCCGGCAGCGGCGGTGTGCCCGGCGGATATTCCGACAAAATACCTCCCCGATCCTGCATTTTTTCATATAAATACCGGTTTCTTTTCGGATAACACACATCCACGCCACAGCCCAGTACCGCATAGGTATCCCCGTTTTCTTCCAGTGCTCCGCTATGCGCATCAGCATCAATCCCCATCGCCATGCCGCTGATGATATCCATCCGGTTCTGTGCAAGTGCCCTCGCCAGTTTCCCCGTAATCTGGCTTCCATAGGCACTTCTTGTCCGCGCCCCGACAATTGCCACACTCTTTCGCGTTTCATCCGGCAGCCTGCCAATATAATACAGTGCATAAGGTGTTGCAGAAATCCGGCGGAGCTTTTGCGGGTACCGTGCTTCTTCCACGCAGACAAAACCGATTCCTTCCCCTGCAGTTTTCCCCAGTGCTCCTGTACATCCCAGTGCCGTCTGGATTGTGTGATTTTTTCCACATCCTTTTCATCCAGAACCCGGATTTTTTTTTTCATTTGGGACTCCTGCAATGCATACAGTTCTTCCGCACCGATCCCTTCTGTCATAAGCCCCGTCAGTTTATGTACGGTCAGTCCGGTATTTGCAAGCCAGTACGCATACATACTCATTCTTCCATACCTCCCCAGAATTTATCCCCGATACTCCGGTAACACACAGCTTCTGTCAGATCACAGACACGGATGTTTGCCGCCTTTTGTGTATCGGCAATTGTTCGTGCCACCCGGAGGATTTTATGGTAGGTGCGCGCAGTAAGTGACAGTTTATGAAACATGTTTTCCATATACCGCTGTTCCTTTCCCCCAGCTTACAGAACTGGTTTAATTTTGCTGCCGGAATTCCACTGTTATGGGAAAAGATTTCATCTTTAAACCGGAAAATCTGGCGTTCCTGACACTCACACACCCGAGTCCCGGATGGTCTTTGAACTCTCATTATTACCGTTTCCCGTCAGTTCTTCATAAGTAACCATCGGCGCTTCCACACAAAGATCCATGCGGTCAATCAGCGGCTGGGAAATCCGGTCAAAATACCGCTGCAGGGATGCCTGTGTGCATCTGCACCGATTCCGGTCCGGATAATATCCGCAATTGCATGGATTCATAGATGCCAGAAGTAAAAAATCCGATGGATAAGTCACACTGCCGACCGCGCGCGTCAAATGAATCTGATGTTCCTCCAACGGCTGACGCAGCACTTCCATCGTTGATTTGGAAAATTCCGGGAGTTCATCCAGAAAAAGCACACCATGATGTGCCAGTGAAATCTCTCCCGGCCGGATACTTCGTCCACCGCCGGCAAGCCCTGCCATGCTGACCGTATGATGCGGACTGCGAAACGGCCGTTCCTGCAACAGTGTCCGGGAGTCTGCCAGCAGACCGCAGACACTGTATATTTTTGAAACCTCCAGCTGCTCTTTTTTTTTGTAAGGGGCGGCAGGATTGTAGCCATCCGCTCGGAGATCATGGTTTTTCCGGCTCCCGGCGGCACCGACCATAAGCATATTGTGCATTCCGGACGCTGCGATTTCCGCTGCCCGTTTCAAAAACTGCTGCCCGTTTACTTCGGAAAAATCCGGCACCCCATGGGATCTGTTCTGCCGCCGGCCTGCATATGCCGGCTCTTTATAACCGCCATCCTGCAGATAGCCGATCACCGATTCCAATGCAGGAAATCCGCAGACATCCGCCCCCTGCACCAGACGGCTTTCCATAAGATTATCCGCCGGAACAACAAATTTATGAATCCCTTCCTTTACTCCATCCGAAACCATCGGCAGAATTCCCCGGACCGGCAGTAACTGTCCACTTAAATTCAACTCCCCGGAAAAAATCGTGTCCGCGCACTTCTCCGGTTTTACCAGCCCCATGGCAACCAGTAGTGCAACCGCAATCGGCAGGTCAAATCCGGTTCCGGTTTTCCTTATATTTGCCGGAGAAAGATTTACGGTAATCCGCTTTGCAGGCAGAAGAATTCCGCAATTGTGAAGCGCCGTACGCACTCGTTCCTTCGCCTCCCGCACCTCCGGAGAAAGATATCCTACCATATCAAACACCGGCATTCCCATGCTGATATCCACCTCTACCTGTACCGGCATTGCGCAGATTCCATCCAGCATGGATGTCCTGATTTGGCTATACATATTCACCTCATTCCAACAAATGGGAATTTTGCACAGACACATGCATGAAAAAAGATGCATTTACCTTATCATAAAATGCATCTTTTTGCAACGACTTTATTCGCTTATCACTTTTTAAGTTTTTCCAGTGCTCTCTTTTCAATCCTGGAAACATAGGAACGGAAATTCCAAGTGCCCGCGCGATTTCTCTCTGGGTCAGTTCCTGATTTCCTCCGATTCCATATCTTCGCCGAATGATAAATGCTTCTCTCTCGCTTAACACATCATTCATAAAGGTACAGATTTTTTCATCTGCTCCCTTTTTGTCACTTCATCTGCTACATTTTTATCATGAAACTCCAGCACATCGACAAGCTGAATCTGGTTTCCTTCTTTGTCTGTACCAATCGGTTCAAACATAGAAACTTCTTTGCGCTGTTTTTTCTTTGATCGCAGATGCATCAGCAATTCATTGTCCCACACCGGATGGCATACGTTGCAAATTTATTTCCGTATTCCGGCCGGAAACTGTCTACTGCTTTCATCAGTCCGATCGTACCGATGGAAATCAGATCCTCCTGTTCTTCTTCCGAACTGACATTTTTTTGCGACATGGGCTACCAGGCGCATGTTGTGCAACACCAATTCTTCCTTTGCCCCTTGCTCGCCATTTTTAATCTGCACAGACAGTCTGTTTCCTCTTCCGGTGTCAGGGGAACCAAAATGTTTTCACACAGCACCTTTTCCAACAGCTTTCTAATATTCTATGTCAGCAGAAGGCATTCTGTGCTTTTCCCCTTTATATTTTTTCTTCCGGTGCCAGTTCCTGTATGCGCCGGATCAGGCTTTCCCTCTCATAAGGAACGTTTCCTTTCAGTACCTCATTCTTTACAAATGCAAATGTTTCCTTCTCCCCCCGCACTGCCAGCATCAGTAAAAGATAGTGGATCAGTGCCTCGGTATCCGGATGGATCAGATAATGCGATCTGCCGTGCATATAGTAATCGAGTGCACTCCGGTCCGTGTATTTGTCTTTCTGGTAGTTTTTGGATGCACTGATCCTGTCAACAAACATTTCCGCCACGTAGCACACCGGCATTTTCATTCCTGCCATCCCCGAATGTTCTTTCCCCGGTTCTTTTGAAATATCATAATCAATCCAGTACTCGAGATGGTGTTTATTGCGTCCTTTGTGATGCAGCCACGCCAGGGAATACCCCTTTTCCTTCCGCTCTGCATTGTTCGGACTCATGGTTCCCTGATAATATTTGCAACCGACCAGAAATTCCGTCGGAGAATATTTTGAAAGATCATGCAGCAGCCCCTGCCTGTATAGTCCGATCTTAAAGCAACCGACAAGCACCAGATTTTTGTGATGTGTAATTGTGCAAAAATGTTTCCATGCATTACCCATGTTTTTTCATCTCCCTGCTCTCCAGCACACAGATGGTCTGTGGCCGGAGAATGATTTTTCCTCCGCTTACGGGCTTTGGTGCGTCCAAAAACGCAGCATCCTCTTCTCCGCTGTCAATACAGACAACCCATTCTTTCCCTTTTCGCGGTTTAGGCAAAGCCAGTTCCGTTGCCGCGGCAAGAAAATTATAGGCGACATAGACATCCGGCTCTTTTTCGTTTTGGGCATAAGCCCCACAATAAAGCATTCCCAGGCATAGATGATCCGGTGTCGGTTCTAACATCCACGCACTTGTCCCGTGATAGGAAAGATCCGGATACCCCAGCGATTTATAATCCGAAAACTGGAATGGCATCGGATTTGAAAGCACGGTATGTTCTTTTCGAAACGCAATTACCTGCTGCAGAAATTCGATCTGTCTGCGATGAGACTTCTCATTCTTCCAGTTCACCCAGCCGGTGGGATTATCCTGACAGTATGCATTATTATTTCCGTTCTGGGAATTTCCCATCTCATCACCGCTCCACAACAGAGGAACCCCCTGTGCCAGCATAAGCATAAGAACCGCATTTCTCCAGTTTAATTTCCGCAGCGCATTGATATAACGCTTTCTGGTCGTCCCTCCACGCCGTAATTATTGCTGAAATTCCAGGAACTCCCATCGAGATTCTGCTCTCCATTTTCCTCATTGTGTTTATCGTTGTACATAAACAGATCTGCAAGCGTAAACCCGTTGTTGCTTGCTATATAATTGATGTAGCCTAAAAAAAGCCCGCCCCCTTTTTCTCTGCTGATCGGCAAAATCACGCATATTTCCATTGATATGGTTTAAGATCTGCCGTACCGGATACTGATACTCCTCTTTGTAAATATACAGATTCGGATATTTCCGGCTTGCCGCACATGCTTTTTCCTCAAAATTCACATAAAAAATCTTGGTACGGCTGAGCATGCCATCCTGCACAATCGCCGTAATGGGCAGATGTTCCCCAAGCAGATGGATTCCGTCCACATGGTATTCCCGCACCCAGTAACGAAGTGCTTCTAAGATCAGATTCTGATTGACATTCTCCGGAAAATACATCTCCATCACACATTCCATGCCGTTTTCGTGCAGACGGTGGATCAGCATTCTGAATTCCCGGGAAGCATGCAGCGGATCGGCAGCATACGATGCCTTCACCGCAAAATAATTTCCGGGCTCATATCCCCAGTAATTCACTTTGCGCGGAACCTTTTTATTTTTTCTGCCGGGCGGATCTGATCCGTCTGTTTTTCTTTCCAACGGATATATTCCGGAAGTTTCTGCTGCTTTGGCAGTTCAATTTCCTCAAACTCATACACCGGCATAAGTTCAACTGTTGTCACACCGAGTTTCTTCAGATAGGGAATCCGGTTCATAAGCGCACGAAATGTCCCCGGAACACTTCTGGTACCGGAATCCATCGTAAAACCACGCACATGCAGCTTGTACATAATCATCTGTTCTCTCGGTATTTCCGGACATACATCCTCCCCCAGTCAAACTCCTGCACATCAAATGCCCCATGCACCTCATACTGCTGCCGGCTGCGTGAACTGTCATTCCAGACCTGCCGCCCCATGATGGCGTGTGCGCACGGATCCATTACCTTTTTCCATTGATCTTAAAATCGTAAATCAGATGTTCGAGATGCAGATCTGCCACTGCGATAGAGCGCACCGATCCCATGCAGTATTCTGCCGGAACAGCTATCTTTTCTTCTTTTTCGGTCTGTATATCCTTAAGTACCACAAAACAGCTGTCCTCTTTTTCCGCATCAAACGTAAAGTGGTCCATTCTCCCTGAATCGTCACTCCCGGTTTTGCGTAATCTCCTTCTCTGATCCTTCTATTGTCTGTTCGTTTTTTCGTATCTCGTATTTTCATGTTTTTCATTATACCCTTTTATAAAAAACTTTGTATATCACTTTTTCGAATTGACAAGCTCCTTACTCCTCGCTTATAATGATAAAAGACACAAAAACGATTAAGAAAAGAGGTATCTTATGGAAGATAAAGAAAAAGCAACACCCGTTACCCCGGATGAGATTGAAGATATTCGTGTAACACTTGATTTGGATGAAGGCGAAGTAGAATGTAAAATTCTCACTATTTTTGAGGTAAACAAACAGGACTACATCGCACTGATGCCACTCAATCCGGACGGCTCCGATCCGGATGAAGGCACCGTTTATCTCTACCGCTATGCGGAGGATGAGGATGGCATTCCACAGATCGACAGCATCACGGATGACGACGAGTACGAAGCCGCTGCTGACCGCTTCGATGAAATGCTCGATGATGACTACTTCAATGCACTCGAAGACGAGGAATAACTTTTATAAAAACCTGCATCGAATACCCGATGCAGGTTTTTTACGGCTCTTTACCGACTTCTTTGATAAAACGCGACAGTTCCACCTCTTTGCCACGCATTTTTTACCGAACAGATTGTCAGGGATTCCTTTGCTCTGGTCATTCCCACATAAAACAAACGCCGTTCTTCCTCGACATCCTGCTTTAATACTGCTTTCTTATAAGGCATTACGCCCTCGTTGACGTCAATCAGATACACTTTTGTAAATTCCAGCCCCTTGGCGCTGTGCAGTGTTGCAAATGTCACAGCATTCTGATTCCTGCGCTTTTCCTGCGCTAGTCTCTTTACCTCCTGCCGGTATTCTTCTATATGTGCAAACCATTCCTCAAATGTACGGTACCCTTTGGCACTCGCAAGGATTTCATCTGCCACTTCATAAAAATCTTCTTTATTCGCATTCCGGTATTCGGCATACTCTGCCAGATAATCATCGTACCCGATTCCCCGCCGGATATAGTTGATTGCCGCATAAGGGCTCAGACGGGATAAATGTTTCAGATCATACCACAGCTTTTCGATCCGCTCCGCGATCCACGGCTGCTCCTCATATAATTTCACCCACTCATCAAAACATACCGTTTCATCGGGCAGGCTGTCCCTGCCGATATACCGCTTCGGCCGGTTCATAATAGAAAGGAAATCGGCTCTGCTGTCACTTCCCTGTGCGATGCGGATATAAGTGAAAAAATCACGGGCAATCCAGTGCTCATAGATATCCGGAATCCGGTCTTTCGTCTGAAATGCCAGATTGGCAGAAACCATATATTCCATCAGGGCACGCGGCTGCATGTTTGTCCGAAACAGTACTGCGATTTCCGAAAGCGGAACCCCATTTTGCACAGTCTGCCGGATATCTTCTGCCAAAAATGCATTCTCTTTATAGCAGTCCTCAAAGTACTGAAAACGCACCTTCTGTTTCCCGGCTTTTCCGGCACGGATCTTTTTCGGAAAACGTTCTTCATTGTGTGCGATCAGGCGCATAGCTGCCTCCACAATCGGCGGCTCACACCGGTAATTTACTTCAAGATTCACAATCTTTGCCTGCGGGTATATCTTTTGAAATCCCAGCATAATTTCCGGCTTCGAACCGCGGAACCGATAGATGGACTGGTCATCATCTCCCACTACAAAGAGATTATTTTCCGGTGCGGCAAGCATACACATGATCTTCCACTGGATCAGATTGATATCCTGAAATTCGTCGATCAGAATATAACGGTACTTTTTCTGCCATGCCGAAAGAATATCCTTCCGCTGGGAAAACAGGTCATATGTGTATGTCAGCATATCATCAAAATCTATCAGGCGGTTTCTTTTGAGCCGCTCATCATATTCCCGGTAAATCTTCCGGAAAATCTCCTCCCCACAGCTGGAAGAATAAAAATGTTCCAGCGGAATCTGCTCATTTTTCACACGGCTGATCTCCGTTAAAACATCCCCGATAAATTCCCCTTCATCCCGGTATTCCAGATGATGATAAGACAGAATCTCCCGCATAAACTGATATCGCTGCTCCTCCGATATAATATTTCCGGAATCAAAATGATACGCCAGCTTCAGCACCATGAAAAATATGGCGTGGAACGTACCGAAGGTCACTTTCGTTCTCTCTTCTCCTGTCAATGCAAGAAAACGCTGCTTCATCTCCTGTGCCGCCGCTCGCGTAAATGTAATCACAAGAATATTGGACGGATCTATGTTCTCATATTCAATTAACTGTTTCGTTCTTTGGGTAATTACCGCAGTTTTCCCGGAACCGGGACCTGCCAGAACAAGCATCGGCCATCCTTATGGCGGATGGCCTGCTGCTGGGATTTATTATAGTTCATTCGTTCTCCCGTGAGAATGTTCTACTGTGCCTGAGAAAGGAGCTCGATTCCTTTACGGATACGGGCAAGAGACTCTTCTTTTCCAAGAACCTCCATAAGCTCGGTGGCACCGCCCGGTGTCATCTGCTTGCCGGATACTGCCGTACGGATCGGCCACATAACATATCCGTTCTTGCAGCCTTTCTGCTCTACATACTTAAGAAGTGTCTGATACAATGCATCGTTGCTGTAATCTTCCTGAGCCTCTAAGACCGGAAGGATCTCCTGCAACACTTCAAGAGAAGTCTGTGCATTTGTCTTCATCTTCTTGTGGGTATACATTGCCACATCATATTCCGGTACTTCCTCAAAGAAATCAATCAGCTCCTTGATATCCGGGAAGATCTCGATACGGGTCTTCACCATCTGGGCAATCTTCTTAAAGTCATAATCCTTGGTAATGACTTCTTTGATATACGGATGTGCCATTTCATAGAACTTGTCAAAGTCCATTTTTTTGATGTATTCCCCGTTCATCCATTTTAACTTGGTATAGTCAAAGACTGCCGGTGATTTATTCATATGATGGTAATCAAACTTTTCTACCAGTTCTTCGAGTGTCATGATCTCCTGGTTATCTGCCGGGCTCCATCCAAGCAATGCAACAAAGTTCACGATCGCCTCTGTCAGAAATCCCTGCTCTACCAGATCTTCAAACGAAGAATGTCCGCATCGTTTTGACAGCTTCTGATGATTTTCATCCGTAATCAGCGGACAATGGATATATACCGGTACTTCCCAGCCAAATGCCTCATACAGACGATTGTACTTCGGGGAAGAGGAAAGATACTCGTTTCCACGCACGACATGTGTAATCTCCATCAGATGATCATCTACGACATTTGCAAAATTATATGTCGGGTATCCGTCGGACTTGATCAGAATCATGTCGTCCAGCTCCGCATTGTCAACGGTAATATCCCCGTAAATCTCATCCTCGAACGTTGTCGTTCCCTCCGTCGGGTTATTCTGGCGGATGACATACGGTACGCCTGCGGCAAGTTTTTCTTCTACTTCTTCCTTGGAAAGATGCAGACAGTGCTTGTCATATACATGAATTTCTTTTCCTGCAACTACTTTTTTTGAGTCCCTCTAAGCGTTCCTTGTCACAGAAACAATAATAGGCCTCGCCTTTATCGATCAGCTCTTTGGCGTATTTTAAATAAATGCCCTGTGCCTGACGCTCACTCTGTACATATGGTCCACAGCCGCCATCCTTGTCCGGTCCCTCGTCATGGATCAGGCCTGTTTTCTGCAGGGTGCGGTAAATAATATCTACAGCGCCTTCCACATAACGCTCCTGATCGGTATCTTCTATTCTTAAGATGAAATCTCCGCCCTCATGCTTTGCTACGAGGTAAGCATACAATGCCGTACGAAGATTTCCAACATGCATTCTTCCTGTAGGGCTTGGTGCAAATCTTGTTCTTACTTTACTCATTGCGTTTCTCTCCTTATTCTGTCATGTGTTTTATTATATAACAAATACACACATAACGCAAACGAAACATATCATACAGTATATGCTGATCAGAAAGGAAAAAGAAATCCATGAATGCAACTATTAATACGATGCCGGAAACAGACAATGGCAGCCATCAGGTACCTGGCATGTGCTACGTTCCCTGGCAGACATTCGGCAAAACCTACGATCCTATGCGCGGGCTTGCCGCAGGCACAATTTTTCCGGAACTGGATAAACCATTTACCGGAAAATGCAATATGAATATGATGCAGGGAGGGCGGCGGCGATGACAAGACCATCTTCTCAGCCAATGAACCGTTCGGAATTGTACCGCTGGGTTATGGCACTGGGCTTTTGTGCATATGATATGCTTCTTTATCTGGACACCCATCCGGATGACGCACAGGCACTCTCTTATTACAATCAGTGCAACGAATTATACAATTCAGCTAAAAAGACATACGAGGAACGTTTCGAACCGTTGTCCGCATTTGGCAGCCAGCCGCTGGAGGACTGGGACTGGAATGACGGTCCAATGCCATGGGAAGGGGTGAAATAAGCTGTGTGGAATTATGAAAAAAGACTGCAATATCCGATTTCCATTTCAACACCAAATGCTAAGATGGCATCTTTTATTATAAGTCAGTACGGTGGTCCCGATGGCGAAATGGGAGCTTCCATGCGCTATCTGGCCCAGCGGTTTTCTTTTGCAAATCCGCGGATTGCCGGTGTACTTACTGACATCGGAACCGAGGAACTTGCTCACCTCGAAATGATTGGTGCGATTGTCCGCCAGCTGACGCGCGGACTTTCCGCCAAAGAACTGGAAGCTTCCGGATTTGCACCATATTATATTGATCACACCGCAGGTGTCTGGCCGCAGGCTGCGGGTGGAGTTCCATTTTCCGCTACCGAATTTCAGTCAAGTGGTGATGCCATTGCTGATCTGGTGGAAGATATGGCAGCAGAACAAAAAGCAAGAAAAACGTATGACAATATACTGCGTCTGGCAAAAGATCAGGAAGTTGCTGATCCAATCCGCTTTTTGCGCGAGCGTGAAATTGTGCATTTCCAGCGTTTTGGCGAGGCTCTTCGTCTGCTGCAGGAAGAACTGGACAACAAAAACTACTATGCTTTCAATCCCAATTTTGACTGTATGCAAAACACTACACGATAAGACAGGAGATAGCCGCCCCTTTCACACCGGGCGGCTATCTCAAAAAAAACACAATAAATCACTATTATTTTTACTTAAATACCGGATTCATCGCCTCAATCTTGCGGATGATCTGCTCCAGCGGATAAGCATTGTTTCCGAGCTTGCTCATATTTTTTGAGAGCCTCACCCTTCATCTCATGGATACTTCCCACACTGTACTCCATACGTGCCCGCAGTTTCTGCCGCCTTGTCAGCAGTTCATGCTTCAGCTCTACCATCTCCCGGCTGTCGACCAGCGCATTTGCATGTGTCAGCCATACACGGGTATCATACATCCGCAGCCGTGTCAGATACTGCAGAAGATTCTGCGTATAATAATCCAGATCATCACTGGTTTTACGGAATGTATCCTTTTCCCGCGCTTCCTCCTGATACTGTCCATATAAAAATTCCAGTTCTTTCGCATTGCGGACATGATATTTTTCACAGATGAAATCCACCGCGTTTTTCGTATTGACATAGCGGATCTTTACCCGGTTCTCCAAAGTAATCGCCTGATTGCGGTTGACATCCGCCTGACGGATCTCTCTTGTGGAATCCTGATAACGGATCAAAATAAACGCGCCCGCTCCAACAGCTGCAAATCCCATAATGGTGAAAACTAGCTGCAGATTCCTGTTCAGATACCAGGAAAGTATTCCCACAAAAGCAAACAACGTAATAAATACAGCTAACAGATAGCATGCTGCGGTACGGGTTACTTTCTGTACCTTTGCGGAATCTGACCGCTGCATGGACCATTCCAGTTTTTTTCCTTCCAGATATGCCATATTTCTCTTGATGGCATCCAGATCTGCCTCATTGGCTTTCAGCCGGCGGATCACTCCCGGAAGATTCTCTTCTTCCTCCTGCATCTGCGCAAACTGCGTATCTGTCAGCCGGCGTTTGGTTTTCAGGAAATCGGTTCTTTGCTTTTCCAGCTTTGCGACCTGTGTGGCGCACTCAAGAATCGGTTTACGCTCTGCGTCCGTCAGGTCTTCGAGAATCTGAATATCTGTCAGATAATTTGTCACCAGCTGATATTCCGATTTACTGTCTTCAATATCCTTAGACGCCTGAATCATCTGCTTGCACAAATCCACTACATATTTCTTTGCCTGCGCCGCGTCCGACAGATTCAGTTCTTTTACAATGTTCTTTGTCTCAAGCTTTGCATACTCGCTCTGATCATATTGTGAGAAACTTCCTGTCTCACTTTCTTTGTTCTTTTTCTATGAAATAAATTTGAAAAAATCATATGTTATACCTTGCAGCTCCTTCGATACTCTTTCTTCCACTGAACAATCACATCCATTACTTCTTTCTTTGCCTTCGCCTTTTGGACACCCCCGGTCCGCTGCGCTAATTCTTCCAGATGGGATTCAAACTGTTCGAGTTTTTCGCTCTTACATGCGAGGGAAATTTCATTTCTGATTTCCTGCTGCTTTCTCTCCTCCACCTGATATCTTTTTTGCAATTTCCGCAAACGCTTCCTCATCATGCCGGCAGCGGCAGCACATCAGGCACTCCCGGAGAGATTCCTTTTGTTTATTCAATGCATATGCCTTCTCAAAGCAGCGCCCCGCCTCTTCAAACAAAAAGAGACGTGCATACGCCGTTCCGAGGTTATGCCAGATATTTCCCCGCAGAACCTCACCGGTTTCTTTCGTATCTGCTTCGTCTAACAAATGTTTATACCGGTAAATAGCTGCCAGATATTTTTCCTTCTCCATCAGCTGGTCTGCCCGGATCTTGTCACGCTCAAAATCCGACTTCTGTTCCATTTGCCGGACCGCAAAAACGATCTCCTGCATTTCTTTCATGGTACAGTATGCCGTATCCTGCAATATGGCAAAAACAAAATCGGACAATTTTCCTTCCGTGCGGATATTCTCCCTGAGTTTTTGTGCGAGTTCGACACGATGCATCTGTTTTTCCACCCATGTACATAAACTCTCACACATGAAGGAATGATCTAAAAGATACACATTTCCGGAAATATAATAGCTGAGTTCTTCCATGGAATATATGTTTATCCCGGTTTCCTCTATATAATAGGGCAGAGCCGCAATTGTTTCATGACAAAGTAATAATTCACCCATACGTTTATCCCATCATTATGATACTTTTCCATGCCCGGCCGGTAGCCGGGAAAAATTCACCAAATCCCAGATCCCGGATTTCCACTTCAATCTTATCATTTGCCACCGGACTGGCCGTAATCCGGAGTCTTGTCGTGCGGTCCGGACGAACCGGAAGATCCTCAAGTTCCACCGTCTGTATCTGGGGAGTACTGCTGCTTGGAAGCTGCTTTAAAAATTCCACCTGCGGCGTGCCGCTTAGGATCACCCTCACATGTATTTTTTATCTCAAACCAGTTTTTCCCGGCACTGACAAGATTTAAAACCTTCTTTTTTTCTTTTTCCACGACACTTAAACTCAGATTAAATTTCATCTCGTTTTCGCCCATGTAAATGAATGGCCAGTTTTCTCCCATTTCACGGATGCGAGCCATATAGCATGCCCCTTTGGAAAAAAGATTCTGTCCCAAAAACGCGCGCCGTCCCCGGCAGAGAACTGCCAGTGACTGTTTCATCCATTCTCCGTCAAACCCGTCCCCGACCAGATAAACCGAAGATACCGAACGGTTTGCAAAAC
>VOFB01004273.1_pt1 | contig 65406 bp, 67 predicted proteins | sample 5384141 | NCBI WGS metagenome assembly VOFB01 (sample SAMN12384721, study PRJNA508395) | human gut metagenome | isolation source: healthy gut A | host: Homo sapiens
TCTCCTGCACCGGCAATCTGCGCACCACCAATGAGGCGCATCTTCACCATGGGGTTTACCCGAGGGCACCAGCGTCAAGGACACCGATCAGGTGTTGCGACACGCCGACGATGTATTATTAACACTGTTCCTTTTCTACGCAGGGCGCTGACTAAAGCCGTATCCAGACCTCGTCAGTTGGCCATGCCAAGGACAAGGCAAAGTTCTCCCAGTACGCAATTTCGGCATTCAGGCACCGCTGTCGAAGGCAAGACTCTTCAGCTGGCTGGGGTTGGGCCTCCAAATGACGGCAACGTTGCACAAACCTGGACGTAGAAGTGACCGGCACTGGGCCATTCCACCTTACGTGCTGCGACACCTAATTCTGGGGGCATAAGACTTCTGAAACACGGCCCCTTTAAGAACACCAAGAAATGAGCTTGATCCAGACCGTCAAAGCACATGCTAAGGGACAAGGCTGAAAGTTCTCCACCACGCGTAGGATCCATAAGACTGGCCGTGATGTACAAGAACGCTGAAAAAGAAGGATGACACCACCAGAACGTGGTCTCCTTCTACGCCGGCACCGACAAGCTCATCAGACGTCGGCTACTACGCCAAGGACCACGTCAAGTTCTCCGGTACGCTGGGCATCCAAGGCGCACCGGCCGTCGAAGGCAAGATCTTCACCGGCTGGGGCTTCGCCTCCAACGACGGCGACGCCGCGCCGACGGACGCAGAAGTGACCGTAACTGGGCGTGTACGCCATGTACAAGGACGCTCCGACCGAGGATGACACCACCCAGAACGTGGTCTCCTTCTACGCCGGCACCGACAAGCTCATCCAGACCGTCGGCTACTACGCGCCAAGGACCGTCAAGTTCTCCAGGTACGCGCGCTGGGCATCCAGGCACCGGCCGTCGAAGGCAAGATCTTCACCGGCTGGGGCTTCGCCTCAACGACGGCGACGTCGCAGTCGACGGACGCAAGTGACCGGCAACTGGGCCGTGTACGCCATGTACAAGGACGCTCCGACCGACGACTCCAAGAAGGATGACAGCAAGCCGGCCGACACCACCAAGAAGAATGACACCAAGGGCAACACCAAGAAGACCGTTGCCCAGAAGATCAAGAAGGCCGTTCTCGGCAACACCGGCGCTACCGTTGGTGGCGTTGCGGTGTTCGCCGTGATCGCCCTGCTCGGCTTCGCCGGCATCACCGTGCTCCGCAAGCGCGCCTGAGTCTAACTCAGTCAAGGTGGCATTCGCCTGAAAGCGATTAATTTGGCTCCGTGCAACGACTTCCCCTGGAGTACTTGCGCGGAGCCAAATTGCCGTATTTAATGGCACGTTATGGCTTCATTGAACACACCCTGCAATAAGGTCGCCGACATAGCTAAGGGTGTATAAGATAAGACTTGGCTGGCTGCCGGCGAGGGCTATACCTCAAACGCAGTTGATAGGTGAGGAAGAGCCTTCGAAAACACTTCTTCACCCTGATGCGCTGCCCTAGCCAGCGACCAACCATCCACCCTGGGAATCGTACATTCAGCGGAAAACCGCCGAACCTCAGCATACCGTAGAGCCAATTCCCGCGAATATGCTCACAGCCCCCTCAGAATTTCCTGTCAGCCCAACAGTCCTTAAGACAGTAGGCAAATCGGAATCATCAAGGTTGTTCAACACGCCCACGCAAATTCGCGCTACGCATACTTATCATTTTAGGGGGGAGTGACAACTGAGGTCATTTGCGGTATATTACCGGTGTTTTACATATGAATAAACAGTTTTCGCCGTGCCATCAGGCAGGCATTGACGTCACCAAGCCACCCCCTATATACAACCCTCTCCATAAAACACGCACGACATGCGCGCGGACGTGAATTCCGTGGTTTGGGGTACACTAGACATATTCGAACAAACGTTCGTATTTTGGGGAATTCTAGGGAATTCCCCACTATATACAGTGAGGAAACTCACGACACACCACTACCTGTAGTGTGTATGCTAGATAGTGGCTTGCGTAAGCGAGCATAACCGAAGAACGTGGCCGACACGGCTTTCGCAAACGACGGAAGCCATTTGCATAGGGAGGAAATCGAATGACCGTGACCGTCTTCACCAATCCGAGCAACCCGCAATGCGAAGCCACCGAACAAGAGCTTGCAAAGCTGGGCGTGCGTTACGACACCGTTGACCTGACGAAGAACCCGTCCACCTTCGAACAGATCAAAAACGCTGGCTTCAAGCAGATTCCGGTCGTCATCTCACCGAACTCCTCATGGAGTGGACATAGGCCGGATCTGATCCGCCAGCTCGCACAAAGCTTCGCCGCATAGCCCAGCCCAGCCAGCCCGCTACATGCGGCTGGCCGTGGACGGGTCGAGCGTCATGGTCTGGAACCGATTGGCCATGAAGTCGTCGTCGAAATACGTGGCGAAGAATTGCGAAACAGGCGAATTCTGCGCAATACCCGCCATACGCGAATACCAGGAATCCAGCGCCATCAACGTCATCACACCGTCAACGAAAATCAGAGCGAAACACACCGCCGTCAACGTATAGCGAATCTTCCACGGAATACGCTGAATCATCGCAAGCAAATGCGGCAGAATCAGCTTCACCCACACCAAGCCGAGTACTCCCCAGAAAAACATGTATTTGCCGGATGTGCGCCCATCAATTGACAGCCATTGACCCGTGTAATCCCACGCGCGAATACCGAACGCAACCTCCATGAACCAGCTGGTGAAATATTCGAACGCGCCGCCAATCACCGCGCTCGCGCAGAAAATCAGCATCCAATTCGACCGCCACAAGTGGTTGAGCAACACCGTCAGAATCACCGCGCCAAAACCGTAGATAGGCGAGAACGGCCCCCACAAAAAACCGGCGCGATCCTGCCATTCGCCGAACAGCACATAGTGGTACAGCGTCTCCACTACCAGACCAAACACGCAACCGACCACAAACAGCCAGAACAAGTTGAAGAAATCCAACGAAATGTAGCCCTTGCCAGTCAGATCACGGCCGGCCATACCCTTCGAAACAGCCGTCTCATACTCGCTGCGCGCATCCAAACGACGAAGCGCGAACCGCAAACGTCGTTCCTCGCGCAGCGACGGATCAGCCGTGATATGCAACGCAACCAATACGAGCAGCTGCACGGTCGGACTGATCAGATTCACACCCAAACCCTGCAACGCCAACGACAATAGGCCTTCCACAAGCGTGAGCGGAATCATCAAATACGTCCATTGCGCGATATGCCGACGCTTGTTGAGAATCAGCAGCACGCCGAAAATCGCAAGGCATGCGGTGGAGACCAGCAGCACTGCAGCATGAATAATCGACAGAATAGTGGTGAGATTCAGCGCGCCAAACGCCAGTTTGCCGGAAAGCGCGGCGTGGACTGCGTACAGGCAGGAAATCACGATGATCGGCAACGTCACCACGCCTTCGACCAGCATGACGATGCCGTAGATGCGTGCAATCAGCGGCAGTCTGCGATCAGCCGGATTGTCATCATCTTCCGCTGATTGCGATTGCGTAATAATGCCCGCTTCTTCGATGGCTGCGATTTTGGTTTCGTCGGCGATGGCCTCGCTCACATCTTCAATCTTGCTCATGCTTGTTCGTCCTCCCTAGAACAACGCTACCAAAACCCAATCGCAGTGCGCTACACGAGATGATTGTTTGCGCGCAACGCGCACAACCTGCGATTTCTGTCTGCGCAAGTCACATGTCATCCCGCAATCACAAGATGTGCAGACAGCAGACTCGACTTGCGCAGACACAGAATGCAAGTTACGCGGTCGCCAACAGCAAGATTCACAGTCCTGCCGCGGTTTGTCGTGTTTATTTCAGTCATGGACGGAGCGCATTTACGCCTGTGCCCAAATTTGTCCGAGAGCGGGTATTACGATACGGGAGGCGTAGCGCTACGAATAACGTATCGCTACGTGCCAACACGGTCGAACATCCATTGGACTGGGGAGACAATGCGCAACGTACTGCAGATTCTGCGTCGTGACCTCAAACGACTCGTCACCGTACCTGCCGCTTGGGTCATCATGATCGGCATAACCATCATTCCGCCGCTGTACGCATGGTTCAACATCTACGGATTCTGGAATCCGTATGGCAATACCCAAGGCATCAAAGTTGCCGTAGCCAACGTCGACAAAGGCACCGACAACGCCCTGCTCGGCAAAATGAACCTCGGCGACCAGATCGAAGACACGCTGAAAGACAACGACCAGCTTGGCTGGGAATTCATGGGCAAGGCCGAAGCGATGGAAGCGGTACAGTCCGGCGACTGCTATGCGGCGATCATCATCCCCTCCGATTTCAGCGAGGATCTCGCCAACGTCGTGACCGACAGCAAGAACCGGCCGACGCTGGAATACTATGTCAACGAAAAATCGAGCCCGATCTCCCCGAAAATCACCGATCAAGGCGCGACCACCGTTGACCGTACCGTCAACAACACCTTCGTCTCCACCGTCAGCGAAGTACTCACTAAAGCCGTGAACTCCGCGAATGGCACCATCAACGGCAAAACCAACTCCTTCGTCAACGAAACCACAGCAGAACTCGACAAAACCCAGAAGAACGTAAGCCTCATCCGCTCCACCATCGAAGATCTTGACGCGCAGCTCGCCAACGTGCCGCAACAAACGCAATCCGCCCGTCAGGCAATGAACGACGTGCAGCTGGCCGCAGCAAGCGCAGGCAAGGGCCTGGCGAACACCGCCACCGCCATCAGCACCGCACAAAACGGCCTCAATACCTTCACTTCCAACGCCAACACCGCTTTGGAGAACGGTTCCGGTCTGATTTCGCAGGCCGCCAGCGACACCACCACCAGCATCAACAAGGTGACCACGGCCGTCTCTTCCGCAAGCGGCACCGCACAGCAGGCCGTTAGCAACATGCAAAGCGTGACCGACAGCAACGCCCAGCTCATCGAGAAGCTCAAGAACGTCAGCGACAACGCGCAGTACCAAGACATCATCAAGAAGCTCGAAGACACTAACAACACGGCCGCTGGCACGCTCAACGACCTCAAAACGTTGAGCGAGAACACACAATCCACGTCCGACAGCGTGTCCAAACTCGCCACCGACTTCAACAACAGCACGCAAAATTCGCTGAAAAGCATGGGAGATGCCCGCAACACGTTGAATTCCGGTGCGCTCCCCCAGCTCAACTCCGGTCTGAGCTCGCTCGCCATGACCGCCGGCACACTGTCCGGCACCGTAACCAGCCAGACCACCGTGGTCAACCAGACCTCCGCCGTGCTCGACCAACTCGACCAAGTGGCGAACGACACCCGCATCACGCTGCAGAACACCGACAAGCAGCTCGAGCAGGTGGAGAACAGACTCATCACCGTCAGCACCGACCTGAAAGCGCTCGGCAGCGTCGACATGCTGAGAAGCCTGACCGGCGACAGCTCCCTCGATACAGAGAAAATCGCCTCGTTCATGCAGTCTCCCACCGTGATCGACACGAAGAACGTGTACCCGATAAACTCCTACGGTTCCGGCATGGCCCCGCTCATGACCAATCTGGCCCTGTGGGTGGGCGCATTCGCCTTCGTGGTAATCTTCAAGGTGGAGGTCGACGATGAAGGCCTCGAAGACCTCGACCTGACCGCTTCCGAAAAGTATTTCGCCCGCTACATGCTGCTCGGCATCATGGGCGCGGCTCAAGGCACGATCACCACCATCGGCGACCTGCTGCTTGGCGTGCAGACCGTGAATGCGCCGTTGTTCGTGCTTACCGGCATCATCACATCACTGGTATATCTGAGCATCACATTCGCCCTATCGACCACGTTCATGCATATCGGCAAGGGATTGTGCGTCGCGTTGATTATCGTGCAGATTCCGGGCGCTTCCGGCCTGTATCCGATTGAGATGATGCCGAAATTCTTCCGTATGGTCTACCCGTTCGTGCCATTCAGTTATTCGATTGACGCGTTCCGCGAGACGATTGCCGGCTTCTACGATGGGCATTGGCTCAAGTCGATTGGCACGCTGCTGCTGTTCGCCGTGGCCGCGTTCTTCATTGGACTTGCGATTCGCCCGCTGCTGGTCAATCTCAACCGTCTGTTCGCCCGTCAGATCAAGGAAAGCGACATGATCATCGGCGAGGAAGTGCAGCTTCCGGAACGCGGATACAACGTATCCCAAGCCATTCAGGTGCTTGCCGACAAGGGCGGCTACCGTGAGGCGATCGAGGAACGCGCAAGCCGTTTCGCTGAACAGTATCCGAAGTTCAAGCGTGGCGCGCTCATCGCTGGTTTCATTGTGCCGGTGATTCTGGTGCTGATCTTCTCCTTCACCAACGGCGAGAAAAGCGTAGTGCTTGCCCCTATGGATCATCTGGGTGCTGCTCATCATCGGATTCCTGATGGTCATCGAATACATGCGTTTCAGCCTGCAACGCCAGGTGGAACTCGGCAGCCTCAGCGACGAAGCGATTCGCGAACAGCTGGTGGAACGCCAAGCTGCAAGGCTGCGCCGCAAGAAGCGCGCGCAACAAATCAGGCGAGACAAGCTGATGCGCAAGGCACAACGAAGAAAACACGAAACCAAACAGGCGATCGCCAACGTCGCAGACACCAGCCAAGCCGATGCCGACGGCATCGCAACACTGGTGCAGGCCATGAACGCGACCGGCAACACCGGCACGGCAAGCAACACCAATCCCACCGGTAACAATGAAAGGAGCAACGCATGAAAAACATCTGAAACTGTTCGTCGGCGACGTTCGACGCCTGACCAGCAACATCGTCTCCATCATCATCGTTATCGGACTGGTGGTGATTCCGGGTCTGTTCTCTTGGTTCAACATCAGCGCAAGCTGGGATCCGTTCGCCAACACCGGCAATCTGAAATTCGCCGTCGCCAACGACGATGAAGGCTACAAGTCCGACCTCATTCCAGTGAAGATCAGCATCGGCGACCAGGTGGTCAACACTTTGCGCGCCAACGACCAGATGGACTGGACCTTCACCACCAAAAAAGAGGCCATCGACGGCACCAAATCCGGCAAATACTATGCGGCAGTGGTGATTCGAGGGATTTCAGCACCCGCATGATGACGTTCTTCACCGCGGACGGCGACCATGCCGCGCTCACATACTACAACAACGAGAAGAAGAACGCACTCGCTCCGAAGATCACCGGAGGGAGCCGACACCGTGGCAGCACAGATCAACGAAATGTTCTCCGAAACGTTGACGAGCACCGCGCTCAACATCGCCTCGCAGCTGGCCGATGAGCTTGACAAACCGGAATCGCAGGCCACGCTCACCAACTTCAGCAACAACATGGGCAATTTCGCGAACACGCTCACAGACACGTCGTCGTCCGCATTGACCACGTTCAGCTCGCTGACGTTGAGCGCGCAGAACCTGCTCAACAGTTCCAACAGCCTGCTTTCCAACGTGAGCGGCAGCGCGAAGAGCGCCGTCAACGGGCTCAAACAGTCGAAGAACGGTATCAACGATCTGACCGGAGCCGTCAAAACCAGCACGAATGCGTTGAGTACCGCGTTGAGCAGCTCGTCGAACAGCTTCGGCGCGGTCTCCACCGATATTGACAGCGTATTCAACAATGCGGGCACCCAAGCCGGCAATACGGCCACTGCCCTGCGCAATCAGGCTGCGAACGTATCCAAGCAGGCGCAAGGCTATCAGAACATCTACGATGCCCTCGACGAGCTCAGCAACAACAATCTGGTGCCGGAAGTCGCGAAAATCGCCATCAATCATCTCAAAACCAACGTGGGCGCGACCATCACGCAACTCAACGATCTAGCGAACTCACTCAACACCAGCGCCGACAATATCGACGCGAAAGTGAGCGGCACCACAGCCGACCGCGAGCGCGTGAGCCAGCTTGCCCAGCAGGCGAAGGCCTCCATCGACGGCATCAAAACCGATTTCGACAGCCAGCTCAAGCCGCAGCTCAACGATATTTCCGATTCGATCAGCAGCACGGCCACCGCATTGAGCAGTACGTCCGCCGATCTGAAGGGCGCGTTGGGAGATCTCAACAGCACCACGAAGTCGGCAGGCAAGCAGCTGACCAATATTCGCACGGTGCTTGATTCCACCGCCGAAAGCCTCACTAAGGCGAGCACCGCGCTGTCTTCGTTCAATGGCACGCTTTCCGACGCGCTGAACAGCGGCAATATGGGCACCGTCAAGGAAGTGCTCGGCAACAACACGGATTCGTTGGCGGCGGCTCTTGCGGCACCCGTCCAGGTGAAGCGCACGGCTGTGTTCCCCGTTAAGAATTTCGGTTCGCAGTTGGCACCGTTCTACACGATTCTTCCGCTGTTCGTAGGTTCGCTGCTTATGGCTGTGACGCTGAAACCCGGTGTTTCACGCAGGAACCGTGAGGGTCTTGACAATCCGAAGCCGCATCAGCTGTTCCTCGGCCATTATGGCGTGTTCGGTGTGATCGCGCTGCTGCAGAGCACGTTCTCGCTGGGCGGCGGCCTGCTGTTCCTGCACATTCAGGCGGTGCACCCGTGGCTGTTCATGTTGACCGGCTGGGTGGCCTCCCTCGTGTTCTCGTTCTTCACCTACACGATGGTGGCGAGCTTCGGCAACGTGGGCAAGGCCATTGGCGTGCTGACGCTGGTGTTGCAGATTTCCGGCGCGAACGGCGCGTATCCGCTTGCCGTGCTGCCGAAGATCATCGGCGATATCAGCCCGTTCCTGCCGGCCACGCATGCGATTACGGCATTACGTGCGGCCATTGCCGGTATTTACAACAATGATTATTGGCATGCGATCGGTTCGCTGTTGCTGTTCCTGATTCCGCTGCTGCTGATTGGCTTGCTGCTGCGTATTCCGCTGGTCAAATTCAATAGGTGGTATGTGGCGAAGGTGGAAAGCACCAAGGTGATCTCATGATTACCGGAGTGCATGAGGCGGTTTCCGGAGCCGTTTCCGATGTGGTTTCCGACGCGGTCAGTGACGTGCATGCGGCTGTTCGCAAGGCACAGAGCCGCCGCGAACAGCTTCGAGAGCAAACCGATCATAAGATCATGAAGGCCACGCTTGCGATTGTGATTTCCGATGGTGTCGGTGCGGTGACCATCGAAGAGGTCGCCCGTCGTTCCGGTGTTGCGAAAACCACGATTTATCGCCGCTATAAGAATGCGGACGATCTGTTGCGCCGCGTTCAGTTGGAAGTTGCGGGATTGCCGGATTTCAGCGATGTCGAGTTGTCGAAAACGGTCTGCTGACGATGCTGCAACGCATTCAGGGCTGTTTTTTCGACAGTGAGCTTGGTTTGAAGGCCGTTGGCGTGGTGCTTTCGTCCGATAACACTTCGTTGAATGCGATTGCCGATCATGCTTGTTCCTGCGGAAAAGCGTTTTTCTGAGTTTGTTGAACGCGGCATGAAAGCCGGAATGTTCCGTAATGGATTGGACCCGCAATTCCTGTTCAGCACGATACTCGGCTCCATGCTCGCCTGTAAGGCGTTGCATGGCGACGCGAGTATTCCTTGGCCTGAGAACATGGCGGCTGTTCTGTGGCCCGTTATGGCCGTCTGAAAGGCATTGCAGAGCAGAGTCGCACGTAGTAGTATCTGAAACTAATGAGCGCCCCCGCTACGGCCTTTAATCACTCTTTGAGTGAGGCTGTAGCCGGGGCGCTCATTGTACGTTTGCAGACTTTTCGCCGCTACTGGGCCTACTGGATCGACGCTTCCTGACGGGCCACGTCCAACGCCTTGTTGAACGCTTCCGACGTCCAGCTGGCACCGGCCACCTTGTCTACCTTGAGATCTTTGAGCGGCTTGCCGTCCACCACGCCGTTGATGGCTTCGGCGAACGCATTCTGGTGCTTTTTGGAGATGGACGTGAACGGATGCCCGATAACCTCCACATTGGTGACGGTCTGATCTTTGACCGTCACATGCACGTCGATGGTGTCTTCGCCCACAGGCCCGTACTGGCCGTTGATCGAATAGGTACCGTCGGCATAGTTGCCGGTGTCTTGCTTGTCGGATGTAGTGCTGTTCGGATCGTCGGCATGGTTTTTGACGTCCGTATCCGCAGAATCGCCGGAGTCGGTGGCGCTACCGCTGTTCTTCGAATTTTTTTCCTGCGATTGCACGCTTTCGCCGGAATTTCCGGCATATTCGTCGTCCATTGGCGTCGCCTTGGGTTCGCCGCATGCCGACAGCAATGCAAGGCTTGCCGCAGACAGTGCGATTACTTTGATCGCATTCGATGATTCGTTGCTCATGTTCGCTCCGTACGATTCGTCAGTGCTATGGCTTGGATTGTCCGGCTGATTTCAACGCAATTTCAACGCGATTTCGGCTGATTTCAGCTTATTCCTCACCACCGGTTTTCGCGGCTTTGGTCGGGTCGGCGAAACTGATGGCCGTCTCGCCATTCTGCGCGCCTTCCGCAGCGGAACCGGTGTATGCCGGCTTGCCCCCCGCCTGCTCATAGGCTTTCTTTGCGGCTTCATCATTCCACTTCTCACCGACGAGCACGCCATGGTTGAGCATGATCTCGCGCTGGGCACAAGATGCGACAAGCGCATCATGGGTCACAACGATGATGGTAGTGCCCTGCTCGTGCAGCTTGCGGAACAGGTCGAGCACGATTTTCTCGTTCTTTTCGTCCAAATTGCCGGTCGGCTCGTCCGCAAGAATCAGTTTCGGACAGTTGATGAGCGCACGTGCGATGCACACACGCTGCTGTTCGCCGCCGGAAAGCTGACCGGGCAAATGGTGGGCACGCTCCTTCAGACCGACGCTCTCCAGCGCTTCCATCGCCTGCTTCTCATCGACCACGGAATGGTAGTACTGGGCCACCATCACGTTTTCCACGGCGGTCAGGTGCGGCACCAGATAGAACTTCTGGAACACCAGTCCGATGAGGTTCTTGCGCACGTCGGCCAGCTGCGCGGCGTTCAGGTCCTCCAGCTTGCGGCCTTCCAGCTTCACGGAGCCCTTGGAGGGCGTGTCCATGCAGCCAATCATGTTCATCAGCGTGGTTTTGCCGGAACCCGACGAACCGACAATCGCAAGCCATTCACCTTGCGGAACCGTCAAAGTCAAATCGTCGACGGCACGCAAATCGCCGTAAATCTTGGAAATATGATCCAATTCAAGCAACGTATTCAACGTATTTTCGGAACTCATGATTATTCCCCTCAAAACGATGGCGGGGTCGATACGGGTTGCGCGGCGAACCGGCGGAATGGATGCGATGACGGCGATGAGCACGCTCAACAGCAGCGAAGCGACGCCCAACAGCCAGTTGAAGCCGATGGACGCTCGAATACGGACACGCACAGCACGCGGGCCAGCAGGTAGCCGATGGCAGTGCCGATCAGGCCGCCAATCAGTCCGTAGATGGCGGATTCCACATAGAATTCAATGCCGATGGCCTGCGACGATGCGCCTAACGCTTTGCGCAAGCCGATTTCGTTGCGTCGCTGAGACACGATGGAACTAATGGTGGTGCCCACGCCCACAAACGTCAGCACGAGCACGACCAGCGACACGATCCAGAACAGGGTTTGCAGCATGGCGATGATGCGAGTGTCGGATGAGGTGATTTTGGTGACGGTCTGCGCTTTCACGCCGGTTGACGGATTCGCGTTGATCGATTTGACGACGTCGTTGAGTTCGCTACCTACCGCATTGACGGAATATTCGATCACGTCCGCACCGCGTTTGGATCCGGCCAGTTTGGCCACGTCAGCGTTGACTGCGTAGACGATTTCGTCTTCGCTACCGCCCGTATCGACGATGCCTCCGACACGAAATTCAGTGCCGGTGTTCTCCATAATGTCGGACGAAACGCGGCCATTTTCTTTGACTTGCGCTTCGGTTTGGCCAAGAGCGCCGGAATCCTGCGCATCGTCGGATGCGCGGTAGCCGATGGTTACGGTCGAACCGATGGAGACACCGAGCGCGTCGGCCACGTCACGGCCGAGCATCACATTGCCTTCGCTGGGCCAATCGCCAGTTACATTCCAATGATGGTTGAGCGCTTTCACGTCTTTGGTTATGATGCCGGCCATCGTGTATGGCGCCGAGTTGATGCGCACGCTTTCATACCGGTAGGCGGCGGAACGGGCGTTGTACGAGCCTTTCACCATCTGGTTCAACGCTTTGGCGGTATCGGTGTCGATGCCATGGGACTTTTCGGCTGATTCGGACGGCGTGACGATAAGATTCGCGCCATACGCACGCATTTCCTCGTTCATTTGCTGTGGAACGGCAATACACGTTGCCGCAAGGCAGAACAGCGTGGCAGCGCCCACCATGGAGGCGATCACGGCCATAACGGCTCGAGAACGGCGGCGGAACACCGCACCCCACAGCATGGTGAAGAACATCTTGCGATTAGTCATCTCATGCCCCTTACGGACTGTCTTGAACTCACCTACCGCAACACCTCCGCGGACGAACAGCACAGTGTGCCGTTCGTGACCAACGGCCATGCAAGACCTCCGGGTTGGTCAGCCGCAGCCGTGAACCGCCGTTTACGGAACCTAAGTTGAAATCAACGGCCATGCAAGACCTCCGCGGGTTTGAGTCCCAGAATCGAACGGATCGACGAAAACGAGGCGATCAGCACGGTGAGCGTCAACAATACGAACACCAGCACAAAAACCATTGGACGCATCGTAATGCCGGAACCGAATACCACATGTCCCACAATCTGCGCGACACCGGAACCCAACAGCGCACCGACAATCGCGCCAACCAACGAAATCACAGCCGTCTCAGCGAGCATCAGGCGAGAAACCGCACCATCGGTGGCACCAATCGCCTTCAGCAACGCCAATTCGGAACCGCGCTCACCAATCGAGGCGGCCATCAGATTCGCCACTGCAATAGCGGCCGCAACCAACGAAAGCACGGTCATCAGAATCATCACGGCCTGCGTCTTTTGCAGCACATTGCCCTGCAACGCGGCCACCTGACGCACCTGCTTGGCCACCGCGCCCGGGAATCACCTCTTCGATCTGATAGGCGATGGACGAAGGGTATGCGGTGCAATACCATGTTTCCCACTCGTCTTGCGTAAGCGCATTCGGATTCTTCGACGCCTTACGCGCCAAATCATTGTCTGGCGTGGTCAGAGCCTTGACTTCGATCTTGTCGATGGAATCAGGCAGATTCGCAAGCACCTGCGCGGTGGATGACGGAATGTACATCGCATTGTTGTCGCTATCGCCGGAATCGTAAATGCCGGTGATGGTGATCCGCTGCTTGTTGCGGCTGCCATCGGCCGTGGTTTTGTAGAGGGTTACGGTATCTCCCTTGCCTACGCCGAGTTTGGATGCGAGCGTGGTGCCAATCAGGCCTTGCGCGCTATCGTCTTTCGGCCAGAAACCGTCAAGCTTCCACCACGAACGCATGCCGTTCATGCCCGCCACGGTGGATTCGCCGGAATCCATATGCAGGGTTTTGGCGAACCATGTGCCCACGATCGGCACGCTGGAAGCCTTGCAAGAGCTGGATTCCGCCGATTTGGACGCGCAGTTCACGTCAACATGGATATTAAGTTCAGGGGCAAAATTCGTGATGTTGAACGCCCAGAAGATGGTTTTGATCTTCGGTGTATCCGATTCCTTCAAAAATGTGGTCGGATCGGATTGGGAAGTGCCGGAAGCGCTGCTGTCAGCGTCACCATCCGTGTTGTACAGGTCGTTGACGACGGCATCCGCCTTGGGCTGCACGGTGATGTTGGAACCGTACGTCGACAGTTCGGCGTTCAGCTTGTCTCCAACGTCGAACACCACGCCCAGCATGGCCACGCTGACCGTGGCCGACAGGCACACGGTGACTGCGATCAGCAGTCTGCGTTTGAACTGCCTGCTGAACGAGCGGAAAATCATTCGAAGAAAGAACATGGCTACCTCTTTCCGCTCACTGGAAATGCGTCGACAATGCGTCGAGCGTTGAAGTTTGGATTACGATTTTGCCGGATTCAACCTGATAATCGAACGGTACCGGATTGCATCCGCCCTTGAATCCGATAGTGGCGAGGTTGATGGCGACATCGCACTTCTTGCAGATGATCTTGCCATCCTTCTCGTAATAGCCCGCGTCACCGCAGTTGTCACATGCGTCAAGACCGACACCGTACGCTCCACCATTTTTCTTGATGATGATGAAACGCATCACCGTGCCGTCTTTCGCCTTGTATTGGAAGCGATGCAGATGACCATCGTTGATCTGACTGAATTTGATGGTGGCCACGCCGTCGCTCAGCGAATAATCCTCAGGCGGAGACAGTGTAATAACCTTCTTCGTTTGCGCCACACCATACGTGAGCGCGAACGTGATGCCAATCATCGCAACAAGGCTCCATGCGCCGGCCGCCTTCGCACGGCGACGGAACGCGATATGCGATCGCACAATGGCCTCGTTGGCGCCTTCCGGCTTGATTTTGAAGCCCATCACAATGCTGGCGATCACCGGAATGATGAACACCAGCACCATGGCAATGGCCATATGGCGCTGATGATTAATGCACCACACCAGCGCCAGGAACGCTTCCGTAGGGAAATGAACGATGCGCTTGGACTGCAGAATCTGCGCAAGATCAGTGAAATGCGAAACAAACAGCAGCGCAATCAACAGCAGCACAGCCGTAGTGAACGACCAACGAATCGCAGCGGAACGCATCGTACGGAAAATCAACGCCGCAACAATCGCAGTGACCACACCCAACGCGAAACCAAGCGCACGAAGGAGCATATCCGAAGTGAAGATCGGATCTCCCGGCTCCACGAAAATCGTCAAACGCAAAATAACATCAGGCAATGCACGGAAGGTGGTGGCGGCGATTGCAAGAGCTCCAATCGTATTCGCAATATCAAGCAACGCGCGATGATCATGCCAATTCGTAGTGATGCGACGTGCGAACAGCGCAATAACGAACACCGCGATATCGAAAATCACACAACACCACAACGTAGGGTAATTGACGAACGTACGCTGATTGATCACCGCGGACGCACGCAACGCGGCGAACACAATGGCACCCGCGAATCCGATAATGAAGCCCGCAAGACGCCAGTACGCGCTCAACGGCTTGTCACGCCCCTCACCGACCGTGAGCATCACGTTCAGCGCCATAATCAGCAAAGCCGGTGCCAGCGTTCCCTGCAACACCGTGACGTACTGCGTCAGCATCTCACACCTTTCGTTATATATCCCTGTCAAAGCCTAGTGAATTCGGCACACAAAAGGAACCCCCTTACCAAGATTCCCCAAAAGCGCGTTATCTCCCAAAAGCGTATCCCCTCAAACGCAAAGAGAGCGGTTGCTTGGATGGTTGTTCGACCGTAGGCTCGGCCAAACGGCCTTGAGCGCGTCGAACGACTATCCAGGCAACCGCGAACGCCGTACCCATATTCGCGCTACTTGCATACGTTTCGCGATACGTGAACGGCGTTAACCACGAGTTGAATCTCAACATGAATTCAGGCTTACATCCAAACCATTTCGCTTGGCATGTGCCGGAACTCACGTTTCAGATCACCACTCCTGCGGGGTGTAGTTCCACTCCGGGAAAGTGACCTCGAGCGGCTCGGTCCAGAAGCGGCCCTTAACGCCGGTTTCCGGATCAACATGCAGCATCCAACCCTTCTTCTCCGGAGATTCGATCTTCAGCACGAGCTTGTAGGAGCCAGCCTCGTCGAGCTTGACGTTGGCGCCGTAGTGCGGGCCGTCGGAAGCGTTCATCTGCATGAAGGTACCGGAACCAACGGTCTCGTTGTTCGCGTTGTTGATGATCTCGTAGTTCACGGTCAGATCCGGCACGAAGTCGCCCTTGCCGTAGCCGAGCTCGGTGCCCTTCTCGTTGGCATGGATGTCGGCTTCCAGGTGGAAGGAAGCGTCGGCAGCCTTCAGGCCCATGCCGGACGGTTCCATATCGATCGGCTGGAAGTACACGGCGTTGACGGTCAGAGCGTCAACATCCTGATCGGAGTGCTTTCGTCGACCTGAATCTCTTCGAAGCCGGCGCCGTTGCTGTCATCAGCGCTGGAATCGCTGGATTTGTCGGTGGTGTCCGAAGTGGAGGTGTCGGACTTGGCATCGGATGCGGAATCGTTGGAGTTGCCGCATGCGGACAGGGGAGAAGGCCATGGAGCCGGCCAGCAGGATGCCGAGCAGGGCGGCGATCTTCTTATTCTTCATTGTTTTTTCTCTTCCTTTTCTTTGGTCCCTTGAGGAACGTTGGAAACTTATGGAAATCTCTAAATCTTTACTTGTGATTATTGATTGGCGCTTACTTAGCCTGTTCCGCCTGCGCGGCCAACTTCATCCTGTGTTTCTTGATGAAACCGACCACGAACAGCACAACCACCGCGATCGCGGCAATCACCTGTGCCGTAATCGTTTCGACGTACGGATACAAGCCGATCCAATCGTTAGTTGGCACGCTGCTCAAGTAGGTGCCTTCAATAAGATCACCCTCGATGAGCGCATGGATGCCGCCACCCGCGAAAATCACAACCAGCACGGCCATCAAAATCGAAGTGACGAGGAAGAACGGGCCGATCGGAATCTTCACCGAAGTGAATCGCAGAATCAGGAAGATGACGAGCAGCACCGCGGCGGCGGCCAGACCACCAACCCACATGCCGTGCGCATCCTGGCTCATGGAGTAGATGGACTCGTAGAAGATCACGGTTTCAGCGCCTTCACGGAACACGGCGAGGAAGCTCAGCATGGCAAGCGAGGTGATCATGCCCAAGCCCAGTCTCTGACCGGATTCGACCTTGCTTTGCGCGCCGGCCACAGCCACTTCGGTCTTATTCCTGATGTAGTTGTTCCACGCTTCCACGGAGCTCTTGTTGAGCATCCAGTTGCTGGTCCACAGCAGCATGAGAGTGGCGATAAGCGCGCACACGCCTTCGGAAATCTCCTGGATCGGGCCGGAACCGCCGAACAGGAACGTAAAGAGTACGGCGACCAAACCGGAACCGGCCAAACCTGCGACCACGCCAAGGTAGATCCACTTGGTGAAACGCTCGTTGCCGGACTTCACCAGATAGGCGATCACTGCGGCCACCACCAGCAGCGCTTCGAGGCCCTCACGGATCAGCATGAGGAACGCCTGGCCGGAGGAGCTGGTGATCAGCTTGGTGAAGCCGTTGACATTGCCGGACGCGCCACCGTCCAGGTGGCCGCGTCTTCCACGAGCCAGTCTCTTCAAATCGTCGACATGCTGCTTGATTTCCTTGTCGGAACCGCCGTCGCGCATGATCTTACGAGTCATCTTGAACTGGTATTCGACCTGCGAAACACGATCGCCGGAAATCACGTTCATCACGTTCTTTTCGAAGCCGAGCTTCCTCGTAATACTGGTAGTACGCGTTGTTCACGAGCGTGGAGCCTTCGTTGCCCTTGCCGGAAGCGGCGGCTTCGTACGCCTGATCGAGAATGACGGTCATTTCGCCGGCAACGTCACTCCACGTGCGGTCGCCTTTGCCTTTGGAAGAATTCTTCTTGGCCGCGTCGAGCTTCTTGCGCTCTTCCGCGGTTTGCGCGGCACGCTGCTTCGCGTATTCCTTAGGATTGGCGAGGTCTGCGTTCGTGTCGAGCGTTTGCGCGGTTGCGTTGATTTCGGCGGTCAGCGCGTCGATTTTGGCTGCAATGGCGTCGCCTTGGTCCTGCTGGTAGGCAAGACCTTCAAGATCGGTGAATTGCTGCAGCAGTTCCTTCTGCTTGTCAGCACTGATTGTGTCATTGACGACCTTCGAAAAATTGGACGCGTCGTAGCCAATCCAATGCGCGGTCTGAAAATCAGTGCCAGCCTGACCGTAATTGCCGTCATTGTAGTCTTTTTCGGCGGTCGCAAGCTGGTCTTCGATGTTCTTCGCAGCGGCAGCCCAGGAATCAAAATTCGTTTGACTGTCATCGGCGGCGATTGCCGACTGCGGGACCACGGTAGTCGCGAAAAGCGTGGTCAATGCGATCAGCAATGCCGCGATGAACGCGACAAGGCGACCGAACGCACCTGTAGCCCGCTGCGTATCGCAGGATGACATAAGACCGCTTCCTCTCTCTCAGCCGTTCATAATCCGATTCGCATGTGCGCCATCTTTGCCGTACGCACAGTGCGCACCGACTTCACAAGATAGAACGAAAAAAATTGAAATAACAGTCTTGATTTTTGGCAGTTTTGTTGTAAACACCCATAAAACGGTGGAATTCCGCCATTCTTATTTTCTGTGATCCGCGCAAGTCGTCTCACATAGTGATTTTTTGAGGCGCTTTCGCCGTTCCTCTCCATGCATATTCGTGCGATTGGAAGATTCGGGAATTGGGAGATTTGGGATGGAGCTGGACTTTCTGACCTCACGATTCCGCCCTTTGGTGACCTCACGATTCCGAAAAAGCAACGAAAAACAAAATCGTGAGGTCAGCGGGCGCATGGACGGAATCAGGATTCGAGCACGTCAAGCACCTTGCGTTCGTTGTAGAACGCGAACACCACACCGCCGATGCCGCACAAAACCGCGGCGCAGATGGCCGCAATGCGATAGCCGGCGCCCGACGCCATGCCAATCGTGCTCACGCCGGTAAACAGCAGCATCGCCACCGACTGACCCATCTTCATCGCAAAGGTGCGGGCCGCGTAGAACATGCCCTGACGGTCCTGGCCGGTGGTCTTGGAACTGGCGTCGGCGATATTCGCCACGATGGCCTGCGGCAGGATGCCGAACGCGGCCATCGGAATCGCGCCGACCACCGAGAGCACCAAACCCTGGGCCATCGCCGGAATCGCAGCGAGCAGACCGGAGCCAAGCGCGCCCGCAAACGCGAACGCACATGTGAAAATCACGAAAGCGACCAGCAGAATCCGCTTCTTGCCAACACGATTCGCCAATACATTCACCGGCATGTAGAACAGCACCGACACTGCGGTCATGAGCACGAAATAGATGGTGGTCGTGGTCTCGGGAAGTTTGAGCAGGCTTGTCACGAAGAACGGCAAACCAGTCTGGAAGGTGGTGATGGCCACCCAGTAGACCACGTCGGAACACACGAACTTGCGGAATTCGCCGTCGCCGAACGTCTGCTTCAGGGATTCGATGGCCGATTCGGAGGTGGGATGGGAGTTGACGTAATCGCGTTCCTTGATGGTGAGCGGCGGAACCAGCATGCACACGAATGCGATGGCGGCCATGATGGTGAACGTCAAACGAATGGCGTTCACACGCCCCAAGCCCGGCACGAAACCAGCCCAAATCACCGGCGCCACGTACGCGATGGCCGTGCCGGCCACCCAAGTGAAGGAGATGGCGGTGGAGATGGTGAGTTGCTGCTTGGAGTCGTGGCCGAGTTCGGCGATGAGCGCGTTGTACGGCGTGCAGTAGAACGTGAGGGCGATGTAGTAGCCGATCACCGTGACGAACAGGAACGCGCCGTTGATCCAGCTCGTATCGTTGATTGGACTCCAAAACACCAGCACGGTGACGAGGGCGAGCGGAAGGGCCGCAAATTTGAGGAACGGCATGCGACGACCGGATTTTGATGTGCAACGGTCGGAAAGACTTGCCACGGCCGGATCCACGAATGCGTCGAAGAAGCGGGCGAACGCGGTGATGCCGCCGACTACGGTCACCACGCCGAGTACGGCAAGACCTTGCGGTACGAACACGGTTTGCCCTTGCGAGATGGTTTCGCTGTCAGGCTGGTAGAAGTAGACGAGCCAATTCGAAATAATGCCGGAAAGTAGCGCCCAGCCGAATTGGCCGACGGCGAAAGCCCAGACTTTGGGCATCGGCAGGCTCTTCACCGTTTTTGTTGTGCGCGTGGCTGCACTTGCATTCTCGACGTTCCCCATATCAACCTCCATGTTGACGCCCTGCCGGCAACTGTACCATGCGCCCCATCGCGAAAGTCCCATTTCCCCAGCAGCTGGAGGAAATGGGCGGGTAGCATCGGAGGCATGGATTCTTTGACGCAACGCATGCCGTTTGTCACGGCGTTTTATAGGGCGCTCGGCACCGGTATGGTGATTTCCGTGGATTCGCCGATCGACGACAAGGTGCGTTCCGCAATGGAATCGCTCATTGAGGATTACGAACACGTGCTGTCTCGATTCCGCAATGATTCGCTGATTGCGGCGATCGGCAAGGCCGAGCATGGCGGAAGTTTCGATTTTCCGGATTGGTGCGCGCCGCTGTTCGATCTGTATGATGCGCTATTTTCCGCCACTTCCGGCACAATCGATCCGTGCGTCGGCGAGGATTTGATCCGACTTGGATACGATGCGTCGCTGAGTTTCACAGTTACACAAGATGCGCCCGAACATTTGGGCGCATTGCACGGACGCGCCGTTTGGGGACGCGATGTGACCCGCCACGGAACCACATTGGTAACGCATGAGCCGGTGCAGTTGGATTTCGGCGCCTGCGGCAAAGGCTATCTCGTCGATCTGCTCGGGCGCATGCTGCAGTCGTCACAATTCGTGATTGATGCGGGAGGTGATTTGCTGATTCATGCGGAACAGCCTATTTCCGTCGCACTTGAGGATCCGGAAGATCAGTCCCATGCAATCGGAATCGCACATATTGCGAACGGAGCGTTGTGCGCAAGCGCACCCAGCCGACGCCATTGGAACGTGGCAGTCAACGAGCGCACCCAAATCGCCATTCATCATCTGCTCAATGCCATCGACGGACTGCCCGCGCAACAAACCGAAGCCAGCTGGGCATACGTTCCAGCAAACGCAACGCTCAATCTTGCACGCGACTACCCCACCGCCGTTGCGGACGGCCTGGCCACGGCCCTGTTCGTTTCCGACGTAGCACAACTGCAACGCACGTTCGATTTCACATACGCAACATTGGACGAATCCCGCCAAATCGCAGTCAGCCGCGACTTCCCGGCCGAACTCTTCCTGCGATCCGCATAACAGCCGAATAACAGCCGAAATAAACAAAGACCGCACGCCTTTGGGGACGTGCGGCTCCTGTGAATCAGCCAGCCAAAACGGCGAATCAGTCGGTGAGGGCGAACTGGCTGTTGTAAATGTCGGCGTAGAAACCGCCTTTGGCGAGCAGCTCCTCATGCGTACCGCTTTCCACGATGTCGCCATGGTTCATGACCAAAATCATGTCCGCGTCGCGGATCGTGGAGAGGCGATGCGCGATCACAAAGCTCGTACGCCCCACGGTCAGCGCATCCATGGCCTTCTGAATCAGCTCTTCAGTACGGGTATCGACCGAGGAGGTGGCCTCGTCGAGAATCAGAATCGGCGCATCCTCCACCATCGCGCGCGCAATCGTCAGCAACTGCTTCTGACCCTGCGACAGCGACGCCTTGTCATCGAGAATCGTGTCATAGCCATCCGGCAGCGACATGATGTAGTGATGCAGACCCACGGCCTTGCATGCGTCCTCGATCTGCTTGTCGGTGACGCCCGGCTTCGAATACGCAATGTTTTCACGCACCGTTCCACGGAACACCCACGTATCCTGCAACACCATGGAGAACTGGTCGTGCACGTTCCAGCGCGGCACGGACTTGGTGTCCACGCCGTCAATCGAAATCGAACCGCCGGAAATCTCATAGAAACGCATCAGCAGATTCACCATCGTGGTCTTGCCGGCACCGGTCGGACCAACAATCGCAACCTTCTGACCGGACTTCACCGAAGCGGAGAAATCGTTGATGATCGTCTTGCTCGGATCGTAACCGAACTTCACATGACTGAACTCAACGTCGCCGCGCACCGGTTTGCCGTTCACGCCGAGCAGCGCCTGTTTGTCAGATTCGTCTTCCATCTCCGGCTCTTCAAGGAAGCCGAACACGCGCTCGGAAGCGGCCGCGCAGCGCTGCAGGTTCTGGAAGGCCTGCGCGAACTGCGAAAGCGGCTGGGTGAACAGTCGAATGTACATCATGAACGCAACGATCACACCAAACTCGATCTTGCCATCCATCGCAAGCACAGCGCCAACCACGCACACAACCACGTAGCCGAAATTGCCGACGAAATTCATCAACGGCATCATCAGGCCGGAAAGGAACTGGCTCTTCCATCCCGAATCGTACAAATCGCCGTTGTACTTTTCGAACGCACGAATCGAATCAGCCTCGCCGCAATACGCCTTGACCACGGTGTGTCCGGCATACATCTCTTCGACGTGACCGTTGACATCACCCAACGCGATCTGCTGGCGCGAGAAGTACTTCTGCGAAACCTTCATGATCACACCCATGATGAGCAGGCCAACCAGGCTGGAAACGATGGCGCACACCGTCATAATCACATTGTTGTAGAACATCATGATGAGCGCGCCCACGAACAGCGTGACCGACGTGATCAGCGAGCCGACCGACTGGCCGAGTGTCTGGCCGATGGCGTCCACATCGTTGGTGATGCGCGACAGCACGTCGCCGTAGCTAACCTTGTCGAAGTATTTGAGCGGCAGTTTGTTGATTTTGACCGAGATGGACTCGCGCAGTCGCTGGGCGGTGCGCTGGGTGACGTTGGCCATCATCCAGCTTTGCACGTAGCCCAGCACCGCGTACCCCACATACAGCGCCACCAGCAGCCATGCGATGTGCGTGACCGCGTCCATATCGATCGCACCGAGCACCGGCTTGCCGTTGACTAGCGCAGGCAGGCCTTTGGCGATCTCGTTGGTCATGTCCTTGAGCTTGTCCGGACCGACGATCTGGCATACCGTGCCGATCGCGCCCAATACGAGCGCCACAATGATGGCGGGAACGTAGTGGCGGCAGAAATGCACCAGTTTCTTCATCACACCACCGAAATCCTGCGGTTTTTCAACGGCTCCGCGGCCGCGTCCCATAGGTCCTCCTGGCATATCAGCGACCCTCGCTTTCGTTCAATTCGCTTTCGACGGACGGCTTGCCGGTTTCAATCGGTTTGCCGGTTTCGCCCGGCAGCTTGCTTTCGCCCGACTTGCCGCCGTTCAATTCGTCTTCGCTCAGCTGAGACTGCGCGATCTGACGGTACACATCGCAGTTTTCCAGCAGTTCGCTGTGCGTGCCCTGGCCGACCACCTTGCCGTCGTCGAGCACCACGATGCGGTCGGCATCCATGATGGTGCCGATGCGCTGGGCCACGATGAGCTTGGTGGAATCCTTGGCCTCGCGGGCGAGCGCGTCGCGCACTTCGCGGTCGGTCTTGAAGTCGAGCGCGGAGAACGAGTCGTCGAAAATCAGGATTTCCGGATGACGATAGACGGCTCGTGCAATCGACAGACGCTGTTTCTGCCCGCCCGACACGTTCGATCCACCCTGCGAAATCGCGGAATCGTACTGCTTTCCCTTGGTTGCGATGAATTCGGTCGCCTGCGCGACTTCACATGCGTTGCGCACGTCGGCGCGCTGTTCCGAAGTGAGTGTGCGATGCTCGTTTTGCGTTGCGATCAGCTCTTTTTCGCGCTTTCTGCCGGCCGCGGTCGAGGTATCGGTCATGTCGACGATGCCGGCATCGGTGGTGTCGAGCGGATTGTCGCCATAGCTGACATTGGATGCGATCGTGCCTTTGAACAGGAAGGATTGTTGCGGCACATATCCGATTTTGTCTCGTAATGCCTTGAGCGTGTAGTCGCGCACGTCCACGCCGTCGACGAGCACCTCGCCTTGCGTCGCGTCATAGAAGCGCGGCACGAGGTTGATGAGCGAGGATTTGCCGGAGCCGGTGGAGCCGATGAACGCGACCGTTTCGCCCTTCTTGGCAGTGAAGTTGATGCCTTCGAGCATGGCTTCACGCGAATCCGTGGTAGGTGAAGGAAACATTGCGGAATTCGATTTCGCCCTGCTTGCCTGCTTCGCCGGCGTCGCTGCGGGTGCCGTCGGTGATCAGCGGTTCGGTGTCGAGCACTTCGAGCACGCGCTGCGCGGACACGTCGGCGCGCGGCCAGAGCACGAACACCATGCTCATGAGCAGGAAGCTCATGATGACCTGCACGGAGTAGTTGGAGAACACGACCATGTTGGAGAAGGTGGTGAGCTTGTCGGCCGCGTCGGCCGCGTCGATCAGGTAGGCGCCGATCCAGTACACGGCAAGCATCAGACCGTTCATGATGGTGTTCATCAGCGGCATCATGAACGCCATGACGCGGTTGGTGAACAGCTGGGTGTCGGTGAGGTCCTTGTTGGCCTTGGTGAATTTGGCTTCCTGGTAGTCCTCGGCGTTGTAGGCGCGCACCACACGCAGGCCGGTGAGGTTCTCGCGCGCCACAAGGTTGATGTTATCGGTCAGTCGCTGCATGGACTTGAACTTCGGCATGACGAGAACCATGAGGATCGTGATGGAGACCAGCAGCACCACTACCGCGATGCCGGTGGCGAGCGTCCATTCGAAGCCTTCGCCGGCGATCTTGCAGACGGCCCAAACCGCCATAATCGGCGATTTGACAATCATCATCAATCCCATGGTGATGAACATCTGAATCTGCGTAATATCGTTCGTGGAACGCGTAATCAGCGAGGCTGTGGAGAATCGGCTCATTTCAGCCGGTCCGAACGATTCTACCTTGCGGAATTCCATGGAACGCAGACGCTGGCTGAACGATGCGCCGATGCGTGCCGCGAAATAGCCGGTGATGATGGCGCATGCTGCCGATCCAAGCGAAATAAGCAGCATTTTGCCGCCGGCGATCCAAATATCGTGCATTTCGCTGCCGGGGGTTTCCACGAGGGTGGTGATGTCGGACATGTAGTCCGGCAGGGTCAGGTCAAGCCAGATCTGCCCGACGATGCTGACCAGTGCAATGAGCATCTGGCCTATCTCCGCTTTGGAGAGGTATCGCATAATGCGGAACATGCTTGGATTCCTTCTCTTGTGTTGCGTTTGAAGTTTTTGCGATTGATGGATTGGTTGGATCAACTACATGAGTTGATCGAATTGCGATGAATGATTTACATAAGTCCTATTGAATTGTCTTACGATATTTAATTACTTACAGTGTAAGACAATCTCATATTTCTGTGTATTTGCTGAGAGCGATTCTTCTCAGCTCGGTCGCGCGCGGCCAACATATACCATTCACGCGACACACCTCAAGGCCGTTTGGCCAAGCTTACAGTCGCGAACGGCACATGAGGCGCACGCTTACGTGGTGGGCAGTCCCTACGCAGGATCTTCAGATTCGGCTTTTGCGAAGGCTTGCTTTACTTCTTCGGCGGTGGGGCGGGGCTGGCCAGGGATGCAGATGGTCACGTATGTGGCAAATTCCTCGGTAAGATCCACGAATTCGCGCGTGCGACGCTCCCCCATCTGCGAAAAGACCCAGCAGACGGCGTCGCGCATATCCTCGCGCTGCTGCTTGGCCTTCGCCCGCCCCTGCTCGGTAAGATTCACATGCACAATGCGTCGGTCGTTGGGATCGACCTCACGCTCAATCAGACCCTTTTTTCCAGCGCAGCCAGCAGTGTGGAGATCCTGCCCGACGTAACCTTCAACGCGGTAGCCAACTGCGAGGGCGTTTGCGCGCCCTTGAACTCAAGCTCGCGAATAATGAATGGCTCGCCCTTGGAATCACGCGACATCGCCTGCTGCATCTGAGACTTCTTACCCCAGACCACTTTCATCAGCTTGTCAAACGACTCCCGCTCGAAGCCCACGCTTCACCTCGCCTTATTCAATGCTCGCTAGTTGCATCTCGATAATATCTTTTACTATAAACATTTTTCCCCGATCGCAACATGCGAGTACAGAAAAACGCGCAAAAAGGAAACGATAAACGATAATCATCGAGGAAGAATCGCAAGTTCTTCTTGAGTGAGCTGAAGTTGCGTTGCAGCGAAGGAATCATTGATTTCCTGCGGATTGCGAGCGCTGGGAATGGTGAACAGACGTTCGTAACGAGTCAATTCCCACGCCAGCACCACACGCTGGTAGGAGCAACCACGTTGCGCAGCAACCGTGCGGAACGGATCGTACGCGCTCTGATCGAACGTATCGAGGAATCCGCCGAGCGGCGACCAACAGACGAATGCGAGCCCCAATTCGGCGCAATGCTCCATCGTATGTTCCGGATCGGGATGCGACGGCGAGAACTGGTTTTGCACGGCAACCAATCCGCTGCCAATAATGCTGCGTGCAAGGTCGATCTGCTCGTTATTCACACGGGAGATGCCCGCATATTTGATCACGCCTTCGTCGAGCAGCTGTTTCAACGCGCCGCATTGGCCTTCGTAAGGAACCGCGGGATCGGGGCCATGCGAATACAGCAGGTCGAGCGTATCGACGCCCAAGTGCAGCGCGGATTCCTTGGCGTCACGAATCATGGTTTCGGGGCGGGAGTCGGCAATCCAACCGTAGCGGCTGCCTGCGGCCTGCAAACGCTGACTTTGCGGGCGGCTCATCAGCGCCCACCGCATGCGTACCGTCAGTGGCCTCGACCGCTTCGCAAGTACGGCGATACCCGGTTTTGGTGGCGACGAGCACTTCATCTCGGGGGCCATCCCACAAAGCGAGCGCATCACACACCAACTTTTCGCCGTAGCCAAGGTCTTCCGCAGTACCGGTGCCGGGCTCGCTCGGCAGATAATATGACCAAGCCGTGTCCAAATAGCGGACACCCGCGTCCAAACCGGCATGAATCGTACGAATCGCGGTATCGCGATCCGACGCCCTCAATCGCCAAAGCCATCGTTCCCATACCAAGCCGAGGAATCGTAAATCCTGCCAACTCACCGTTCATCATCATCTTCCCCTTCCTTCCAAGAACATAGCCGATTCGCACACGTTCATCTCAAGACTAACCCAACGTGAACCGGCGCAAGCTTGTCGGGCGCGTGCGCGAAGATGAAGGCACAACCGAACGGGAGCCGAAAGGCTGAGAGGGAGCTCACGGAGCTTCGACCGAGGACTTGATGCGGGTAATGCCGCCGTAAGGAGACGGGTTGTTCACGCCGCAAGGCGTATCTCATCTTCCGTTCGCGATAACCGAATATCGCGTGATTAGGGTCACGGAGGGGCGCACCACCTCATAGGGTACGGTTCCTTCGGCGACCCTTTTTCGTACCAACCTTGAGTGTCCGATTCCGCAGAAACGGACGCACAAGCGGCTCAAATAAGCAACTAAGTGTCCGATTCACCAGAAACGGACATCCGTGGACTGAAATAGATGCCGTGCGTGTCCGATTCTGCAGAATCGGACATTTAAAGACCAAAAATGAACCTCCGGATGTCCGATTCACCAGAAACGGACATTTGGATGCAGGAAGCATGTGTCACGACAGACACAGAAGGGAACCGCAATGATCATCAACGGTAAGGAAGAGAACATCGCCACGCCGATCACCGTGGCCGAACTGATCGAAAGCAAAGGCCTGCGCGCCGACCGCGTGGCTGTCGAGCTCAACGGCGAAATCGTGCCTCGCACCCAGCGTGCGCAGACGCAGCTCAAAGGGCACCGATACGTTGGAAATCGTCACGTTCGTGCAGGGCGGCTGAACCACTTTCAAAGTTTCTTTGCGATTACGACCGGCGCAATACACGCGCAACAATCGCAAGAACATACAAAACACGACCAACCCGGCAAAAACAACGCATGAACGGAAAACGAGAATACGAGAACAACCATGACTTTTGAACCATCCGCATCGCAGGCGCAGATCGACGCCCGCCAGCACGCTTTCGACAACCAGCCCGACCCCACCACGCTCGTCAGCCGCGAAGAAATCCGCGCAGCCCTGCTCGACCGCCATACCGCAGCCACGCAAGACAAGCTCGACGCGGCGCACGTGGCCATTTGCGGCTGCGGCGGCCTCGGATCGACCATTGCGGTGGCGTTGACCCGCATTGGCGTCGGTCACCTGCATTTGATTGATTTTGATCGCGTGGATATGACGAATCTGAATCGTCAGCAGTATTTTTGAAGGATCTTGGGCAGTACAAGACGGAAGCATTGCGCAGTAACTTGCGTCAGATCAATCCTTTTATCGATATCACCATTGATACCGTGAAAGTGACCGACGAGAACGTGCCGACGTTGTTCGGCAATGAAGACATTATTTGCGAAGCGTTCGACGTGCCGGAAAACAAGACGATGCTGGTGAATGCCGTGCTTGAGAATCTGCCGAGCAAGAAGCTGGTGAGCGCCTCTGGAATGGCGGGATTCCGCAGTTCCAATTTGGTGAATACTCGTCGCGTTTCGAAGAATTTCTACTTCTGCGGCGACGGCGAAACCGCTCCGGTGCCGGGCGCTGGTCTGATGGCACCGCGTGTGGGCGTGGTCGCCTGTCATGAAGCCAATATGATCACTCGCTTGATTCTTGGCGAAGAAGACGCCTGACAGCGAAACACAAACACAAACGCAACCACAATCGCAAATTACAACGAATAACACGACACTGATCGCATAGTAAGGATTAATCATGAGCACCGAAAACACGATCACCACCGCGGAAAAAGACTTCGCGGCAGCACCGAACGCCACGCTCGACGAGCTGGTCGGCACCACCACGAACACCGCACTGCTGCCGGAACCGGATGCGCACGCATATGACGAAATCGCCACCGGCGACGCCGATCCGTTGATCCTCGGCGGACACAAGTTCACGAGCCGCTTCATCCTCGGTTCCGGCCGCTACGATCTGAACCTCATCAAGGCGACCATTGAGAACGCAGGCACGCAGATCGTCACCATGGCGTTGCGTCGCTGCCGCACCACCGAAAACAATCTGCTCGACTACATTCCGAAGGGCATTACCATGCTGCCGAACACGTCCGGCGCACGCAATGCCGAGGAAGCGGTGCGTATTGCACGTCTCGCCCGCGAAGTGTGCCAGACGGACTTCGTGAAGGTGGAAATCGAACATGAGGCGAAGTATCTGCTGCCCGACAATGAGGAAACCATCAAAGCCACGAAACAGCTGGCAAAAGAAGGCTTCGTGGTCATGCCCTACATGTTCCCGGACCCGATTGCGGCGAAGCGCCTTGAAGACGCGGGCGCTGCTTGCGTAATGCCTCTCGGCGCGATGATCGGCTCGAATAAGGGCCTGCGTGCACGCGATTTCATTGAAGTGATCATTAAGAACTCCAATGTTCCGGTGATCATCGACGCTGGTATTGGACGTCCAAGCCAGGCTGCGGAAGCCATGGAAATGGGCGCGGACGCGGTGATGGCATACACGGCCATCGCTTCCGCCGGCAATATTCCGCTGATGGCACGCGCTTTCAAGAAGGCGATCGAAGCGGGTCGTGAAGCGTATTTGTCTGGCTTGGGCAAGGTTACGGAAGATCATGCCGTGCCGTCCAGTCCGACGAACGAGGCCGACTACATCAGCTGATTTGCGCTGGATCCCGTAATGGGGATTCGCGCAAAGACCATGCTGAAAAGGGCGTTTGCCGAACGTACGTGATGCACTCACGTTCGGCAAACGCCCCTTACTTGTATCCTGCGTTACCTGCAAACGCTACTGCTGCAAGGCTTCCTTAAGATCGCGATTCTGGAATCGTTCGTGTAGCAGGCAATATCCGCCAAACGCAACCAGCCAAATCAGACCGGCAATCGCAGAACCAATCGTGTCCGTCGACAGGAACAACGTGACATACACGAGCACAAAGAACGCGATCGCAATCCAATCAAACACCTGCCAAGCGGGCATGACGAAACCGTCCGGCAGAAAATCGCTGCTCTGACGATACCTGTGGTGGGCGAGCATCGTCAGCACGTAAATGAAAATCACCACAGCGCTGGCGGCCGAAGCGAATAGCACGAACGCGCCGGAAATACCCGGAATCGCGTTGATGATCGGGGAGAACAGAATCATGCAACCCGAAACGACAATCGCCTTCGCAGGCACCTTGTGGTCGGAAACCTCAGCCAAACGCGCCATCGCAGGCGACTCGGAATCCGAAGCGAGCTGATACAAGTGGCGTCCGGCCGAATAAATCAGCGAATTCAATGCCGACGCGGCAGCCGTAATCACCACGAAGAACACCAGTGCGGCGGCCCAATCAAGACCCGCATATTTGAACACCATGATGAACGGCGAGCCGAACGAACCGTCGGAATTCTCGTGGAAGTTACGCCAGGGCACAATAGCCATGATCGCGATCAGCGCGCCCACGTAGAAAATCAGAATACGCATGATCAGCTCGTTCACGGCCTTCGGCAGCACCTCGCGCGGATTCTGCGTTTCCGACACCGTGACGCCCACGAATTCGATGAGCTGGTAGGCGAAGAACACCATTTGGAAGCTCATGAAGAAGTTCATCCAGCCGTTCGGCGCGAGCTGGAAGCCGTCGGTGATGTTCGTGAGGCTCACCGTGGCGCCCGACACCGTGCCGTCCACGCCTTCGATGTGCGTGGCGGGGTAGCTGAAGCCGATGATCAGCATCACGATGGCGGTGACGATCAGACCGACGATCAGCGTGATCTTGATCATGGAGAACCAGAATTCCGCCTCGCCGAACACTTTCACCGCAATCAGATTGATGCCAGTGAGCGCCACGAGGAAGCACAGTTCGATCAGCCACTTCCACGAGTTCAGGTCTATGCCGAATGTGCCGAAGAAAGTTACGAAATACGTGCTTACGGCGGTGATTTCGGTCATGCCGGTCAGAATGAGCACGATCCAATACGTCCAGCCGGCGAAATGCCCCCACCCGTTGCCAAGGTAACGCGTGATGAAATTGATGAACGTGTGCTGGCTGGGGTCGCTGTACATCATTTCGCCGATGGCACGCATCAGCAGGAACATGATCAGGCCGACGCCGATGTACACGAAAATGATGCTCGGGCCAGTCAGTGCAATCGACTTGCCCGAGCCCAGGAACAGGCCGGTGCCGATGGTGCCGCCAATGGCGATGAACTGGACGTGGCGGTTTTTCAGGCCTCGCTCCATTTCATTGCTTTGGTCGAGGCTTTCGACGGATTTGATGTGCGCGGTTTCCGTCGCGTCGGACGTGCTTGTACCGGTTTTTTCGGTTTTCGTATTCCCAAAAGTCATAATGTTCACACCCCTACCGCGGGAGCCGCACAATCTCCGCCATTGTTCGCACCGCGAAACACACCCATATGCCTTATATGTGGCAGATTCGCATCTTTTCCAAAACTGATTTTCACTATATGTGGCAGACCATCTTGAATGCAAGGTAGTTAGAGGGGATAAATCATACCCTCTAACCTCTTTTTTCCGCGGGACTCTGCCACATATAGCGCAAACCATATTCGCCGCATGCCAGATGGGGGGCATTCTATGCAAATCGCGGGGTAGCCTGCCTGAAAAAAACCCACATGTCAATCAAGCAGACGAATGGTTTCACTCATCAACGGTCGAGGACGGGATCGCCTTGTTGAGCTTGTCGAGCAAGGAAGCATTGGCACGTTCCAGCTCATCGATGCGGCGGGCCTGCTGCTTGATGATGACAAGCGCCGTCTCGCTGTCAAGACCGTTGTCCGCACTGAGAGGTGCAGGCGGCACGGCGATGGCAGCCGCACCGGATGGGACGGGCACGTCATCGGATACCCCCCCCCGACACGTTCGCCCCGTCCAGCGGATGCGGAGCATTTCCAATGTTCGCCTTATCGGGATTGACGATTCCTGCGATGTCGTCGAGTTTCTCCTTGCGCGTCACCGCATGAACATATAGGTTGACGAGCTCCGTAATGATTTCGCCGTTGCTCATGTTACTGCTACCGTTCACGGATTTGAGGACGGCAGCCTTCCAACGCGCCACACTTCGCTCTATACGTTTATACCCAATCAGTTCCGGCGGCAATCCCGCCTCGCGGAAGATTTTGGTCGGCGATTCCCCCGCAAGATACCGTATGACACACACCTGTTTGAACGCGTTGGAGTACGTGATGCGGTCTTTCGATACGTTGGCCACCGCCGGCAGATTCCGCAACATTTGGAGCTCGTCCATGCTGAATGATCCTCCACCACGCATCGTTTTACCCCTTTGCTATACCCGTAATGAAGCAAGTGTATATCCGACTTCTCACAAGCAGCTTTTCAAATATTGCTGACCGTATATTACTTCAACCGGTCGGGCACACGTCAATGCGGGCGATTATGGAAGACCCACAACCGCCCGCATTGTTTTTTATTGCGAGTGAGCTGGCTTACAGCTCACTCGCGCCGAGCACACGTTCAGTACGTGCGGCGACGACTCTTGACCGCCACAGCCACGCCAGCGCCACCCACCAGCAGCGCCACGACGGTGAACAACACGGTTCCCGCGGCACCGGTCAGCGGCAGCTGAGTGACATTCTTCACGTTCAGCACGGTAGCGGTGGCATTCGCAGTGGTGTTATCGACCGGTTGGACCTGACGAAGGGCATCCGGCTCGAAAGGTGACGAGACCTTCATCTGTGATCTCCACATTGAAAGTGACCCTGAAGTTCTGGGCGTAGCCGGTCGGAGCCTGAGTCTCCACAACCGTGTAGGTTCCTGCCGCAAGACCCGCGACCTTCACCAAACCATCATTCTCAGTAATGAACGTCTTGGCATCATTCTGATTGGAAACAAACGACCACGCACCGTCCTCAGCCTGCTTAAGGAACTTGCCCTCCGCATTCTTGACAACGAACTTGGCGCCGGCTAGAGGCTTGGCCTCATTCCCTTCCTTGCCAATCTTCGTGAACTGGAAACCGTAGGTCTTAAGGACAGTCTTGCCTTCACCGCTGGTACCATCCTTGGTGGTGATTGTGGCCTTGTTGTCCACACTGCCGCTCAAGCCATCCAACGCATCCTTGGTGACGGTGCCCTGGTACGACACGACGATCGTCCTACCGGCCAGCGTTGTGGCATCGGCAAAATAGATGGTCGTGGTGGTGCCGGATTGAGCATTGCCTTCCTGCGTTATCATGTACAGATCGGGATTCACAGTAGTATGATCTCCGAACTGGACCGTGAAGGCACTCTTTGCCGCAATCTGCAAACCTTTGGACGCAGTATCGGTAATGGTAAAGGGGTACGCATCCCAGCCAGCCGCAGCATGAGGAACGTCCGCGGCCACAGTGAAGTCCACGGTGTCGCCCACCTTTACGCTCTTACCGTTCACATCCACGTCATTCATCCGGGCGAACTTGAGCGGCTCGTCGGTCGGATTCGCGTTCTTCGCGTTGAACTGGCCTTCAGTCGTGATGTTGCCCTGACCGGTCGTCGTATCGGCCGCAATCCTCAGATTGGACAGTCCATTGACGGTGGTGGCCACCACAGCCGGAGTTCCCGACGTCACAGTCGTTTCGCCAGCCTTGGTGAACGTATCCTTCACCAGATACCAGCCTTCTCCGTTCACATTGACCGCCTTGGCTCGTATTTGCCTGCTCCGTAGTTACGGTCAGGCCAGTACCATCAGGTCCTGCCGGCGGAGTAATTCCAGCCAAGGTCTTGGCGAAGACACGGAGCTGATCCGCAGTGAACGTCGCCACATAGGCGGCTGGATTATCCTTGTACTCTGTCGGGATGCCGTTGTGGCTTCCATCAGCCACATCAGCAGCGGTGGTCACAGCTCCCTTCCATGCGTCAACCGTTTTCACTTCGACCGAGCCATCGCCAGGATTCTCAAACATGGCAAACTTGTATGGCGTGTACGTATGGCCTTCCTGTGCGTGGTTAACTTGCAGCAATGGAGCATCATCAGCCTGTGCGGCGGCGACGCCGATGGCCATGCCGCTCAGCAACGTTGCCGCGGCGGCCAGCCCTGCGAAAAGCTTCCTCATCTTCATGAGAATCTCCTCTTCCTTGATTGTTGGTTACTGTTTTCTGCAATCGCGGGAGGCGGGAACCCAACGCGCCCCCGCGATCCGCAAATCCTGTGTTATTCAGCTGAGCCGCTTCTTACGTCTCCACTGGTCGGCCGCAGCGACGGCGAGCAATGCCAGCACGCCAACTCCGCCGGCCGCAATCTGCCACCATCGTTCCGCACCCATGCGGCCCGTCAATGGCAGTGACGATGCCGAAATGTATTGGTTGGTGAACAGCATTGGCTGGGTCTCGTCCCAATTCGAACCAGCGGCACCATAATCGGTTTTCAGCTGGGTCACGGATTCGACAACGGCCTTCCATTCACCGGACGTTCCGTCTTTCATCACGGACACGACCACCCGGTATTCCGCCTGCGAGTAATACATTGCGGAAGCATTACCAGCGTTCTCCGTCACAAGATATGTGTACTCGGCTTCACCTGCGTCATACGTGATGTCGCCGAAGTAAGCAACGTGATCGTCAGACGAATCGCGTTTCACCGTCACCGTGCACGCCGACTGGTTCTTGCAGGAAGCTGGCATCGGCGCGTCTGGATTGGAATCGTCTGCCTTCAGCTTGAAGGTGAACTTGTCGGAATCCTTCCAATCACGGCCGACCAGCTCCTTCTTCACGCCAATCGCGTTCTTCAACGTGGCCGTCTTCAACGTGTTAGTGATGACTACTGTGGCGTTCTGCGATGCCGCGGACGCCGGCACCGTCACTGTGCCGCCATCGGCGAAGTTGCCGTCACCGACTTTGTGCCGGTAGGAGGCCTTCCACTGATGGTTCTCAGGTTCGGTTTCCGTTACCGTATATGTTTTCTCGGCACCGGCCGGAATAATCACATCCAAGTGGACCAGGTTCCATTCGCATCCGGCTTCAACGTGACTGTTTTTGTAGGTACCGTCACCTTGTTTGATATCCACCGTGATGCTTTCCGGTTTGACTCTTTCTCCGCTCCACTGCTTTTCGATATGCAGCGTCGAGGAAACCACCTGAATCACCGGATGCGGATACGGATTGCCACTACACTGATGATTCACATTCTCGGCCGTATATGACAGGCATGCGGAATCGTTCGAGTGGAAACCAGGCTGGCCCGAGGACGTGACGTTTCCCGGCAAATCAGTGCCCGCGTCACCCTTCACGCCGTCATATCCATCCTTACTGGCGTTCAGGTTGGCGGCATACTCGTCATAGGCCTTCTGTGTCGGCTTCACGTTATATTCCAGCGTACGTCACGCTATTGGCCAAAGGCTTCAGGAACGTGACCACGAACTTCTTCGCAGCGCTGTCGTATGTCAGATTGTAATCCGTTCCCGGGGCCAAAGCGACATCCCGTCCTGACGAGTCTTTGGCCACGACCCAGTCGTTGTCGGCAAGGTCGACATATTCCGAAAGGGTATCCTCCATCACCACATTGGTGTATGCGGATGTGGTGGTCTCGCTCTTCTGAATCTCGTCGAAGATAGCGTTCAGTTCCGACGCGTTCTTGGCGGCCTTGTAATACCCGGCGTCTTTATCTCCGTCGCCACGCTTGTCGTACGCTGTCGCCTTTGGGAAGTTGCTGGACACCGCGTGCATGAACTGGTTTTCGTCGCTTTTGGTCGAGGACGGATTAGCATCGGAGAAGACTCCAATGGAATACACCGTGGCACCGCCATCCTTCAACTTCTTGGCAGCGGTAACGGCATTGTTCTGCCACTTCTTCTTCAAACTCACTAAGCGATGTAGGCGTGCCGTCCGTGAAGAAGATGACGACCTTCTTCGCATCGGTCCGAGCTTTTTCCATTACCTTGACCGCGCGTTTGAATCCATTGTCGGCCCGGGTGGAACCAGCAGCTTTAAGCTCGTTGACCTTGGTTTTCAGGCCACTCATATACGCAGTCAGATTGCTTACGATCTGGGAATAGTTGTACTGGTATCCACCACTCCGGTACATGTCATTCCCGACGTTATTTGATTCCTTACCAGAGAACTTCACCAACCCGACACGGACCGGCTCGGAACCGGATTCATTGCCGCCGCGGCACCATCAAGGAAGTTGTCACAGCGGTCTTCAACGCGTCCAACCGCTTGGTCCTATCCGTTTTGCCCATCGGGTCATCCATCGAACCGGACACGTCCAACACCAGCGTGAAGTCGATCGGCTGGGTGGTGGTGACCGTGGTGCTGCTGGCAGCACCCTTCACATCCACGTTCACGGTGTAACTGCCATCATCGTTCTTTTTGATGCGCTTATGCTTCTCGGGAGCGCCCAGCGGCTTGTTCACATGAATCGTCGCCTGCGCCTGTGGCGAAGTCACGGACTTGCCATCCGCATCCGTCGCCAACTGAGAACCAGTCTCGTTCTGAGCAACCGACTGCGCCCGATTCGCTCGCACAATCGGTTGAGCGGACAACGCAACCGACTGCTCATCAGGTTGTTCAGCTTGTTGTTCAGTCCCCTGCTCAACCCACTGCCCAGTCTCTTCTTCCGTTTCTTGTTCAACTTGCTGGTAAGCCTCTTGTTCTGACGGCTGCTCTTCTCCCACCATCGAATTTTGTTCCACCGGCTGTGAATCTTCTTGCTCAGATTCCTGCAATACCGGCTGCTCGATTTGTTGTTCCAAGGCTCCCGTGACATCTTCCGCCGCCGCTGACGAAGCAGTGACGCACCCCACGCCGGCGAGCATTGCGACCGTCGCGACAATCGCAATGACACGACGCGTGAACAGACCTGTGTCCCTCGCCCTGTTTCGCTCAAAGACGTGTCTCATACGTCTACCCCTTGTACCGTTAAGCGATCGGGGAAATACCTTCCTCCTTCGACCGGTATATTTGATGCATCTTCGCTTCACATACCGTCCAGCAATCGCTTCGTTACCTAAACCATAAGGAGAAAAAGGAGAGATATACACCCTCCCAAAAGAGGTAATCAAGGGGATATATTTTCCTTGAAATCGTACATATTATCGCGATTTCAGAGTATTCTTACCCCGTAAATCGCAATGAAAACTATAAGCAAACGTTGTCATGTCTCTTTCAAAGTTTTCCTGACAAAGAAGCATCTGTCAAGTGCAACATTAATGCCATTAGTCCCTAGTTGCGCTTTGGCCACCAAGCGGCATGCCTACGGACATGCCACGGGCAGCGGCGCAGCCAAACCAACAACAAACCGCCCAGCAACGTAGCAACTGACACCACGCCCGCAATCACACGCGCATCTTTTGCCGCATCATCCTCTGCGGGAATCTCTTCGAGGAATGACGGAACGTAATGCCGAGACCAACAGACGATGCGTGTTCACCGTACGGAGTGCATGTCATCAACGTGACCCGATCCTCGCCAGAGGTAATCTTCAATTGTGATGTGTCGTTAGGGTCGATTTCGGCAATACGATCCACCATATAGCCAAGCGTATGGCCCATCACATCGATATAAAGTAATCACCAACCCGCATTTCATCAAACGCGTAAACATTGAGGCTTCAACCAAACCCCGATGTCCGGTAATCACCGCATGTGTATTCTTGCCACCCACCGGCAGACTACTGCCATATAAATGTCCCGCGCCGGACGCAAGCGTTCGTTCCGACGTGCCATGATAGATCGGCAAATCCACAGAAATCTTTGGAATGAATGGAGCCCATACACCATCGCCAGTATCCAGCAAGCGCTGGTATTCCGCGTCTTTGGAGCTAGCGGAATTCTTATCACCATCGCCGGTGGCGACTGTGCCCGTCGAGCTGAAACCGGAACCGTCGTTGAAGTCGGACTGATCGTTGTAGTACAACTCGGCGAGCGGATCCTCGGCCTCGCCAATCACCGGCTGACCTGATTCGGCGAGACGCTTGTTGTACGCCCCAGCTGCGGCGAATGCCTCGTCGGCCTGCGGATACGGCCAGCCCGCGACGCTCCGTTCGGAACGGGCGGACGTACTCGCCAGCTTTTGCGCGGACTGGTATTGCAACATCTTCGGGAAAAGACCAATGCCAATCGCGGAGAAAATCAGAACCGCCGCAAGCACACGCAGGGCAATGGACCTACCCACGTCGGCGCGACGCTCGCGAATCTCTTCGGACATATCGGTAGCCTCGGCGAACGTCAGCGGAACGTAGGTGCGTGTATCTTGCGACTCGTTGCTTCTCGACCCGCCGCACGAGCCCCCTCGCAAAATGTCTGCCATCAGTTTAAGACCCCTTAAACCGCCTAATACAGGAACATTATATGGCGTTCCGGACGGACTTCGCACCCTACCTAGTGCGTTTATAAGGCAACGAAATCGCCAGTAAGCCTCGAACCTTCGGCAACTTTGGCGGCGTCAAGACCGGTGAAGGTCAGTTTGCCGTTGGCGTCAGTCTTAACATCGGGCGTTGCGTCCGAGGTAGCGGCGGAAGCAGCCTTCTTGTAAGAACCATCGTTCTGCTTCACGAAATACAGTACGGTGTCACCATCCTTCATCTGGAAGGTGACGTTCCCGATGCCCTTGTCGTCCGGATCGACCTTGGTATAGAATTACCCACCCCCATAAAATTTACAAAAACTTAGCCTTGCCCTAGCGTACCCTTTTGGTACATCATGGGGTATCGTCTCTGAACACCGTCATGCAGCCTCACTAGGCTAGAAACATGACGCAAGAGCTCGTTTCATTGACTATCATCATGGCGGTGGCGGCCGTCAGCCCGATTGTGGCGCAGCTGATTCCGGGAAGGTTCATTCCGCAAACCGTGCTGCTGCTCGTCGCCGGAGCCGCACTCGGTCCGTACGGACTGGGCGTAATCGAGGTGAACGACGCCGTGAAACTCTTGAGCGAGCTCGGCATGGCGTTCCTATTCCTGCTCGCCGGCTATGAAATCGACCCGAAACGACTCGCCGGACATCAAGGCAAAGTCGGCCTTGTCACATGGATCATCACCTTGGGGCTCGCCGGACTCGTCGTGACCCTGCTTCCATTCTTCGCAAAGCAAGGCATCGACGGCATCGCCACGGTAATCGCACTTACCACCACCGCTCTCGGCACGCTCATGCCGATTCTCAAGGAACGCAACCTCGAAGGCACCCCCATCGGCGACGCCATCATCTCGTACGGAACGTGGGGCGAACTCGGCCCAATCCTTGCCATGGCCATCCTGCTATCCACCCGAACCGGCTGGCAGACCATGCTCGTGCTCGGCGCGTTCCTTACCATCTGTCTACTGTGCGCAATGCTACCCACGAAAGCACTGAAAACCGGCCATCGCCTGTACCGTTTCCTTACGGAAAACGCGAACACGTCATCGCAAACGCTCATGCGACTGACCACATTCCTGCTCATCTTCCTTGTCACCATTTCTGCACTGTTCGAACTTGACGCGGTGCTCGGCGCGTTCGCCGCAGGCTTCATCCTGCGTTACATCATCCCCGACGGCAGCAAGTCGCTGGAAATGAAACTGGAAGGCGTCGGCTACGGATTCCTTATTCCTGTGTTTTTCGTGGTGTCAGGAGCCGCGATCAACGTGCGCGCCGTGGCAGGCCGACCCGCGCTGCTCGTCGCGTTCATCGTAATGCTCATGCTGATTCGCGCGGTGCCCGTATATGTTGCGCTATCGCTCGACAAACGCGAGAATCCGCTGTCATCGCATCATCGCGTCACCGTAGCGCTGTATTGCACGACCGCGCTGCCGATCATCGTCGCCGTCACGTCACTGGCGGTGAAGGTCGGCACCATGCAAGGCGACACCGCGTCAACACTGGTCGCAGCCGGCGCGATTACGGTGTTCCTGATGCCGCTGCTTGGCTCGATCACATATCAGGTGGCCGACGTGCATCCGGTCACCGCGGTTCGGGAGATTGCGCACACGCCATCCGATTGGCGGACGATCGTACGCGAACATGCGCAGGTGCGTGCGCTGCTGCACCATCAGGACCGGCTCAAGCGTTTGGCGGAAACGTTGGACGCACTGGAAGCGATGGGAACGATGGGACATGGCGATGCGGCACATAGCAATGCCGGACATGGCGATGAATATCGAGCCGAACTTGTGAAACGTGCGCGCCGCGAAATCGACCGGCAGTTGAAGGAACTCGGCCTGGACCCGCAGCTCACCACGCAACTGCCACACAACTACCGTTATCCGAAGAACTGAAACGCGAATCCGAGCCTTTCCGGCACTCTAAGTGTCCGATTCTGAGAAACGGACACCTACAGCACACTTTCAGTACTCCAGTTGTCCGATTCTGGAGAAACGGACAACTGAGACCCGTTTTTGCCTGTGTACCTGTCCGATTCTGCAGAATCGGACACTTATGAGGGATAACGATGGTCTGGGTCAGGCGGTGGCGGCGATTTGCCCGCGCAGTTCGGCGTTCGCGCGTTCCAGTTCGTCGATACGGCGTGCCTGCTGTTTGATGATGATGCTCGCGGTTCCCACGTCGATGCCGTCGTCACTTTGCGCTTTGACGGGAATATATTCCATCGGCCTGTTGGTGATGCTATCGAGGTTGCGCCTCATCACGAACGCATGCTCATACCGGTTGACGAGTTGCGCGATGATCTCGCTGTCGCTCATGTTGCCGCTGCCGGTCACGGATTTGATGGCCGACGTTTTCCAACGATCCACACACCGTTCGATGCGCTTGTATCCGATGAGATCCGGCGGAAGTCCCGCTTCCCGGAAGATTTTGGTTGGCGATTCGCCCGTCAAGTAGCGGATGGTGCACACTTGCTTGAACGAATCGGCGTAGGTGATGCGATTGCGCGTTACGTTGGCGACCGCTGGCAGTCCGCGCAATAGTTGGATTTCCTCGTCGCTGAATGCTCCCCCACCTCGTGCCATGGCACCCGCCTTTCCACTGTTTTCATGGATGTGCTTGCGATTGTAGGGTGCCATTGTCGTGAGATGCCCCCACCTGCAGCCCCTGTATGGTTGCTTTGTTTGACGCCTGTTTTGATGCCTGTTTTGCCACTTGCGGATGTTTTTCATGCCGGATTTCGCCGTTTGGTACCGGATTTCACCCGCTTCGATCCCGTATTGCCCCGTGCAAAACCTTCACCCCTAAAAAGTATGGAAAGGCACGAAAAGACACGAAAAGCGGGCATCCACGGATGGTTTCCGCGAATGCCCGCTTATTTCGTTTTTGCGCTTATTGTTTCAGCGATTGAGCGCGTATCAGTGCACGCGCTGGCGCGACTTGAGCGCGACGGCAACGCCGGCACCTGCCACAGTAGCGCCACCACGGTGAAGAGGGTCGTGCCCGCAGCACCGGTGAGCGGCAGCTGAGAGACATTCTTCACGTTCTTGACCTGGTATTTATCGGAAGACTCCTTCGGAGCCAAGCCCCACACATCCGTACCATTGAACTTGACCTCACCATTCTCAATGATGACATTGAACTTGGCCTTGAGGCTCTGCTGGAAGCCATTCGGAACCGTGGTTTCGTTGACTTCGTAGGTGCCATCTGCAAGACCCTTGAAGGTCACTGTGCCGGTCTTGTCAGAGGTGGCAGTGAACGAACCATCCACACCCGGAACGCGGATCGTGAACGTAGCACCGGCCAGCGGATTGCCTTGAGCGTCGGTCTTGGTAAAGGAGAACCCACTATTGGTGATGGTAGTGCTGTCAGTAGCTTCAGCACCATTGTCGGAGAGCACGACCGCGTTAGTCACGGCCTTGCTGCCGGAGGCTCCCGCTTCAGTAACCTTGGCAGCATAGGTCACAGTAATGAGTGCACCTGCGGTCTGCTTCTGGATGGAACTGATGGTGACAGTGAAAGTGCCATCCTCGTTTTTAGCCACGGTGTAATCCGTATCCTTGGTCAGCGCTTTATCGGCAACTGTCACCTTAAGGGAATCGAAATCCACAGTCTGGCCAACAGACGGGGTATCCGTGTAGGTGTAGCCGTAATCGCTGTAGTACTGCGTGTTCTGCGGCACCTTGCTCGTAATGGTGTATGTCACTTTCTGGCCAACGGAAGCGGTGATGGCGTCCTTTCCATTCACCTTCTTGGTCACGGCAGTGGTCTGGTTCTTAATGTCCACAGTTGCCTCAGCGAGCGGATTCAGCACGCCATTCTCAACGTTGCCGGAGCCAACGAGGATTGCGATAGACGGGTGGCATCCTTATTGGTGCCAGCCGAGTAATCCGCGTCCACAAACAGGTACAGACCTGCAGGGAGCGTCACAGTAGCAGACAAGCCATCTTTAGCAAGATTCTTGCCCAGATCAACTACAGTCGGATCGCCAAGCATATTGATCCCTGGTCTTCAGCGTTTCCACGAACTTACGGGAAGCACCGTTCTTCCATGCGCCAGTCGCCGTATCCTTGCTCGATTCCGTCGTATCCAGCACGCCTTCGGCGAGCGCCCAAGCCATCAGATCGCCGCCATCGGTCGGAACCGTCTTATTAGTGCCTGCAACAGCGGCTTCGAGCGCAGCCTTAATGCCGGATTGATCCGTCACCGTGCCGGCAGTCTGCACACCGTACGTTGCATCGTTACCAGTGCCGTACTGCACGTAGTCAGCGATCTTGTAGGCGTTCAGCTCACGATTGGTCAGCTGCTTGGCGTCCTGAGCAGTGAACTTGAACTTCGCGCTACCGGTAACAGTAGTGCCACTACCAGCGGTCGTCGCGGCGCCATCAGCCTGTGCGCTGGCCGCGCCCAGAGCCATGCCGCCCAGCAACGTCGCAGCGGCGGCGATACCGGCGAAAAGTTTCCTCATCTTCATGAGAATCCCCTCTCTTGTGTTGTTTATGTTGTGTTTGTTTCTGCTAACGGGGTCCGAAGCCCAACATGCTCCGGACCCACAAATTTGTGATGAACGGCTGGGCTGTCCTGTGGAAGTTGGTCAGGGCAGCCCAGTCCAAGGAACCGTCTCAGACGAGACGTTTCTTGCGATTCCAGATGCCAGCCGCGCCAACCAGCAGTACTGCGAGTCCGCCGATCGAGCCGCCAACCAGCAGCCATTGACGATCCGTGGTTCCGCCCGTCAACGGCAACGCCGACACCGCCACATACGTATTGGTGAATTTGGCGACATTCGCAGACTGATTACCAACGGTCTTGCCGTTGTCATCCTTGACTTGCTTGATGCTCACTGTTGGCGCGCCCATATTGGCAGGAACAGCCACGGTTACCTCGTATTCCGCCTGGGAATAGTGCAGGCCGGCAATGGCGTCGGTAGGCTTGGTTTCCTTCACCGTGTAGGTGTAGGTGCCGGCGGTCTTGTATACGATTTTGCCGAAGCTCGCCTCGTGATTTGCGGTATCCGTGCCGATCGTGACGGAAGCTGAATCGGGCAGTGGAGCGTCCGGAGTTGAACCCGTGCCAGCAATGGTGAAGTTAAAGGAGTCACCATTCTTCCAGTCACGACCACTGATGCTCTTGGACACCTTGATCGAACCTTCAGCCAACGTCGACTTCTTGTGAGTGTTGGTGACGATAACGTCCCATGTCTTCACATTGTCAGCCGTATTCGCGTTGAAATCGGCTCTCCACAGCTCGTCGGCAGTGATTCTCACCTTTTGACTCGTGTAAGAAGTTTCGTAGCCTTCAACAGCCTTTTCGACCACCTTATAAGTGTGACCGGGAGCTAGGTTTTCGAAAGTTGCAGTCCAATTCGTATCAGCCGTCGCCGCAGCTTCCCGCGAGTCCGTTTCATCGATCTGCAATGTGAACGTCACCGATTCAGGATTGCCTTCTGAGCTCGCTTTGCCATCAGCATCAGCCCACTTCTTCTGCACTGTGATGGCACCGGTCTTGACCTGATCGACCGGCTGCTCTGCATAAGGCGCATCACCGCAGGCATGTGTTTCACCGTCACCCGAGTAGGCAGGCATGCGCTGTCGTTGGTGTAGAAACCGGGCTTGTCTACAGACGTGGCATTACCGGCGGCATCGGAACCAGCACTACCAGTCACACTGACGTAGCCATCTTTTCCAGCGTTCTTGTTCGCCGCATAATCGTCATACGCCTTCTGCGTAGGCTTGATGTCGAACCGCAGCGTGTAGGTCACACCGTCAGGAAGTGGATCGGCGCTATTCGGCGATGCGGTAATCGTCTTGCCATTCACCGTGATATTCCATTGCGCAGTTACATCAGTGTCATCGTTGGTAACCACTTTTGCTTTTTTTGCAGGATCGGCATCAGCAAATTCAGCATATTCCGACAGCGTATCCTGAATGGTCACGCCGGTATATCCGTTGGTGCTCGTAATGGTTTGCTGAATGTCTTCGAAAAACCTTCGACAGTTCAGAAGCCGTACTGGCGGTCTTGTAGTAGCCCTTGTCCGAGCCGCCACTAAGCGTTACACCAGACGAATTATCCCAAGCAACACTTCCATAATTCGGATAATTGCTGGACACCGCATTCATAAACACATTGGCTTTGTACGTCTCGTCATTTGTCCACCGATCGTACGAAGTTACGCTCGTGTTAGCACCAGAGAAGATGCCTATGCTGTACACACCAACATTCGCATCTTTCAGTTGCTTAGCGATCGTCAATGCCTGGTTCGCAACAGTACTGCTGAATGTTCTATACGTAGTCGGCACACCATCGGTAAAGAACACTACATACTTGATTGCATTAGTTCGCGTGTCCCTATCCAAGGTGGACTTAGCACTGCTGAAACCATCCGCAGTATTAGTGGCACCCTTGGGTTTTAAGCTGTTGACCTCAGCTTTCAGTGTCGTTACGTCAGACGTAAGTTCGCTTAGCGTAGATGCAGAATCAGCAAAGCTCACCAACGAAACCTGTACTTTGTTATCAGCGTTTGCGATTGTCTCATTCTGCGTATCAACGCCATCTAAGAAAGCGGTCACTGCCGTCTTCAGCGCTGCAGAGCGAACAGCATCATCGCCTCCGCACGGTTCGAAGTAGTTGGGCTGATGACCACTCATGCAGTAGTTCATCGAGCCGCTGTTATCGAGCACTAGTGCGATGTCGACTGGCTGGGAGACGGTTTGCGAAGTGCTGGATCGCTTACCCGTCACGTTGAGGTTCAACGTACGTATCGTTGGCACCCTTCTTCTTGGCGATGGTCTTATGATGTTCCGGAGTTCCCAAAGGATCCGGATGGGCAGTCACCGTGAAGTGGCCCTGCACCGTATGATCGGCCGCAACAGTCATGTCAACGTAACGACGTTCACTTCCATCTGTCTGAATTGCAGGGCTGGAAACAACCGTGCCATTGTCAGTACCTTCGAATGTCACGTCATACTTAGACCAGTCACCTGGATTACCTTCCAAGTAGAAGCGAACTGTCTTCCTTTCGCCTGCGCTAGCGAGGATCGGCAAAGTACCGCTCTCTGCCGTGTTCGACGAAATCGGATCCGATTCAAGACTTCCGGCTTCATTATTCGAAACACCAGCCTTAAACGTTGTATTCGTGTCGCCACTCGCCAAACCATTTACAGTGACCTTCGCAAACAGCCTGCGAGAAAATAACGCCGAACGCTGCGCCCTGCCTAGAGCCAGGACCACTGTTCTTCATCTCAATAGAAACCTGAGTTGGAGTGGACGTTGTATACAGACGAATGCCTTGAGGCACGCTGTCTCCATCCTTACCCGTGCAAGTTATGGTTTGATTGTTATTCGAAAATTGCGGATTACAGAAACGGTAATTACTATCGCCTGTTGGATAAGATCCCAGTTGCGTAATCTCGGAACTGGAGGTGTACACCATTTTCTCGTCTGTGTTGGTGCTTTCCGCATCCGCCATAACGAACGAATACTGCAGATTAGCTACACTCTGACCGTTTTTAGTAATGGTGATATCTGAAAGCCGTATCTTCGAATCGTTCTGATTTCCATCGTTTTGATACAGCGCGGGCTTGCTTCCGGTTGGGAAATCAGAATATCCCTCAACACCGAAGATTGCGTGATGTCCAGCTTCACCTGGGTGTGCTGCACGATTATCCCACGTTGGCACTCCACTGGCGACGACCGTACGATTGCCGGAATAATGCGCGGTGAATGACATGGTCAGGCCACCGCCGAGATTCACGGCCATTTTTTGGCCGTCGCGTTTTTTGGCGGTTTCTGAGTTGAACTTGGACATATCAAGCCAGCACACGCGCTGCAAAGCATTCGTTCCAGCGTAAATACAGTTGGAATCAGTGACATCCGCCACTACGGAAGGGCTATTTTGCTCGGCGTTGACAGTTTGCGGATAGGGCTGCGAAGTAGTATCAGTCTGCGAGTTCGTATCCGAAGATGTAGCATCTCCGGCATTCGCCGCATTCGCCGTGTTTACGCCGGTATCCGTACCAGTGTTGGTATCGGATTCAGTGCCCGTAGGGTCGACGGAAGTATCGCCCGCATTGTCAGTGCCCGCGTTATCCGTGGCGTTACCGTCACCGGTCGTTTCGTTAGCAGTGGTCACGCTCTGGTCCGTGGTGGTTTCCACTGTGGTCGGCGTATCTTCCGCAAGCGCGGCGGAGGTGGTGGCATAACCCATGCCGCCCAGCATGGCGACCGATGCGAGCACAGCCACTATACGTTTTGCAAGTCCTCCCCTGGGCTTCGCCTCATATTCATGTGCATGCCTCATGAGCATCCCCTTAAATCCTGTGCAATCACGCGTCTTACGACGCGCAACCTCTCTTCATGCCAAGATTCGCAACATCTTCTACGTGCCCGGAAAATCCTGACAGTGCTTCAACTCTGGAAGCTAGAGGAAAAGGGACTGCCATGCGTACACCCTAAGTGCGGGAAAGTCGGGTATCGCACAATCGATGGAAATTGCTGAATCGCAACACAAGTCATCCACGAAGGGCACCCGACGTTATCGCGAAGAAACGATGGGATAATCACTGCAATGACGCTTCTTCACACTTTCGTAACCATTAGTCAATAATGGCAATCACGCATGTTCTGTTCGCCAACCACATTTTTTATATTCAAATTGCATGTCAGACACGCCGTCATGCAGTAGCCGCGTCAGCCGCGCTTCGGCCACCAAGCAGCATGCCTGCGAATATGCCACGGCTTGCGTCGCAACCAAACCAACAGCATACCCAACACGAGAGTCGCAATACCTGTGATCACACCGATCGTACGAGCGTCCTTCACCGCGTCGTTTTCGGCGGGAATCTCATCTGGAATGGCGGAACGTGTGGCCGAAACCAGCAGACGGTGCGTGTTGACGCCATACGGCGTACAGGTCATCAGGGTCACGCGATCCTCACCAGACACGATTTTCAGCTGCGACGTGTCGTTCGGCTCGATCACCGTGATACGGTCCACCTGATAGCCGAGCGTTCGACCCATCACTTCGATGTAGAAGTAGTCGCCGACACGCATTTCATCGAGCCGCGTGAACATGGCCGCCTCGACCAGTCCGCGATGCCCGGTGAGCACCGCATGCGTGCTCTTGCCGCCGACTGGCAAGCTGCTGCCGTACAGGTGGCCCGCGCCCGAAGCGAGCGCCGATTCGGAGGTGCCATGGTAGATCGGCAGTTTCACGGAAATTTTCGGAATGCGGATCGTACCCATCACGCCACCGCCGGAATCCAACAGACTCTGGTACTCCGCGTCCACCGAACTGGCGCTTGCGGAACCGGCGTCCGCGCCTGTGTCCGCACCACTCTGATTGTCCGATTCACCAGAATCGGACAACTGTGGTCCACTTTCACCCGCTTGATTGTCCGATTCACCAGAATCGGACACACTGGCACGCGATCCGCCGCGCACATCAGCGAACGGATCCTTCGCCTCACCCAAAATCGGCTGCCCGGATTCCGCAAGCCGCTTGTTATAGTCCTGGGCCGCGGCGAACGCGTCATCTGCCTGCGGATACGGCCAGCCCGCAACCGTCTGCGCGGATCTTACCGACGTTTCCGACAGATCACGCGCCGACCGATACTGCAACATCGCCGGAAAACCGCCAATACAGATCGCAGCGACAATCAACAGCGCCGCAATCGCACGCATCGCCAGCGTTTTGCCGCGAGCGTGACATCGTTGACGCATTTCGTCGGCAACGTCAATCGCCTCTTCGAACGACGGAAAGCGACTTTCCAACGAAAGTCGACCGCCCATCGGAGCCTCTTCGGACGACGACCAACGACCGTCATGCCATTCCGCCGTTTCCTCCATCTCACGCAACCGTGCTGTCACTTGACAAGCTTTCGCAGCACACGTTCCAGTTCGTCGATGCGCAACGCCTGTTTCGCGATCAATTCGTCGCATTGGTTGATGATGAGTTGCGCTTGGGCGAGCTTCGAAAGCGCATCCTGCGATTCCGTTGCCGACGATTGCGCATCATCGCGCATAAGATCATGATGCCGAATGACGCGCAGGTCGTCGCGGTCCACCCGCTTGCTGTTGCGGCGGTCTCGTTCCTCCTGCTTTTTCCAGCGTGCGATGCACCGTTCGATGCGCTTGTATCCGATGAGTTTCGGGTCGAGTCCGGCCTCGCGGAAGATGGCTGCTGGCGATTCGCCAGCGTCGTATCTGCACATGACTTCGATGCGAAAACTGTCGGCATACCGGATATGCGACGCGCTCACGCTTTCCACCGCGGGAAGGCTGGACAAGTATGCGCGCTCCTTGGCCGTGAATTTGCCGTCAATCATCGTTCCGCCGCCTTCCGAAACGTTTTCATGCGAAGCAACCGGAATGCCGTCAACTTGTGTCGCATGCGCATTGCACCCCCTCAATAACTGCCTACTTCAGATTGTATTGGGGGAATACCGTCATCACCCTCGTTCAATACCCCCGATAGAAAGAAAGAAGAAACCCAATAACAACCTTTTCACGATTTGTGCGAATGATTGCAGTCAAGCAATTCGTAAGCAAAATACAAGGCAAAAACAGCCCCCCCCATAAATTTTTTTTTTCTTTTTCTTTATTATTTCCGCATTGCTTTGTCAGAAAAGCCCTATATGTCGGTCACGAACGAGGGGATGTGAGGAAAACAGGGGCGCAGTTGCGTACCATAATCTCGTTTCGCCATACCACGTTTGTCCGATTCTGGAGAAACGGACAACCGTAACGCACTTTTACCCGTCTAGTTGTCCGATTCTGCAGAATCGGACCTTCAGACATGCGCCTATTCGACGGATTTGAGCGAACTGATCGGGTCGATACGATCCAACACCGGATTCACGAACAGCTGCACGAGCAGCGCGAAAGCCATGGTCGCGCCGGCCGCAATCACATAACTCAACGGCGTGCATTCCACTTCGAAATACAGTGCGGGCATATTCAACGCAGCCGTCAGCAATCCGCCGACGAAACGGCCGAGAGGCAAGCCCAGCACCACGCCCATCATGGTGAGCACCATCATTTCACGGTTCACATAGTGGTGAACCTCTTTGTCGAAGAATCCGAGCACCTTGAGCGTGGCCATCTCGCGTTCACGTTCTGACACGTTGGTGTTGGCGAGCGTGAACAACACCACGAGCGCGAGCCCGCCCGCGAGCGCCACGATCAGCGCGACCACCGCACCCATCAGATCGAATTTGAAGCTTTCCGCCATGTGCGCGCAGCTCACGGCTTTCATGACCGCATCGTCGTCTTCCAGCTTTTCCGCATAGGCGGCATGGGATTCGCCTGAACCTTTGAGCTTCGCATACATGGCGTTCCACACCAGTTGTTGGCCGTTTGACGATGCGCCATTCGAGGTACCGGATTCGCCGTTTTGATTGTCCGATTCTCCAGAATCGGACGCGGAAGATGCGGAAGACGTGCCGGATGCAGCAGTATCGAACAGCTGGCGATAATAGGTTTCGCTCACATACACGTCCGATCCGATCACACTGCGGATCACCGCGCTGACATGCGCTTCGGCCTGCATATCGTCACCGTTGGTCAGCGTTACCATACCGCCCGCTTTGACGCCCATCGCGCTTGCCGCGGACTGCGATACGATCACGCCGTCATCGCCCAGACTTACCGTATCGGCCGCACCATCCACCCAACTGGAGCGCACCGGCTGCAACGTGACCATCTTGCCGAACTCGCTGCGTTCACTGTCGGGCACGGCAACCAGCTGAATGCTTTCGCTCCCCGAATCGCCGGTCAAATCACCCGATTCAACGCGCACGTCCATGCTCGACGTGACGCGACCATCCGAAGCGACTTTCTGCCGCATCGCATCAGCGTCATCATCGTTCGCGACCACCATCAAATCGTACTGATACACGTCCTGATACTGTTTCGCTCCCAATGCGGCAACGGTGTCGTTGATCGCAAGTCCGCACACAATCAGCGCGGTGCAGCCGGCCACGCCGCCGACCGTCATGATCAGACGCGATTTGAAACGGAAAATGTTGCGCGCCGTGACTTTGCCGAGGAAGCTCATGCGATTCCACAACGGCTTGATACGCTCCAGTAGAATGCGCGATCCTGCACGCGGCGCTTTTCGGACGCATGAGACTGGCCGGCTTCTGTCGCATTTCCTGCGCGCACGCATACACGGTTGCGGCAAGCACGCCGACCACGAACAGCGCGACTCCGGCCGTTCCGTACAGCCAGTCGTATGCCAAGCGTACGTCCGGCATCACATACAAGCCTCGCAATACGACGAGCAGGAACGCCGGAATGCCGAAGGAAGCCTGCGATCAGGCCGAGTCCACCGCCGATCAGGCATGCGAACAGCGCGAACAACAGGTATCGTGAGGCGACCGCAAGACGCCCGTAGCCGAGCCCTATGTATGTGCCGATCAGCCCGCGATCCTCTTCGACCATGCGCGCCATGGCGGTCAGACTCATCATCACCGCCACGAGCAAGAACACGATCGGGAATGCGTTGCCCAGCGATTGGATGGATTCCAGATCAGATTTCAGCGAGCTGAATCCGCCGATTTGCGACCGGCCCTGCACATACCAACGCACTTGCGGAATGCTGTCTTCCAGCTCGTTTTGCTTGGATTGCAGTGTCCGTTCGGTGTCGTTTTTCTGCTGTTCCAATTTCGATTGCCCTGGTCGAGTTGCGCTTTGGCTTCCGCTAATTGCGTGCTTGCGGCATTACCGTTTCACGTAGTGTTTCACGGGTTGTTTCGTCGAGGGATCCTGCAGCCGCGCCGCCTGCATATTGACGATTTGGTCGATTTGCTGATTGAGCTGGCTGCGATTGCTGTCGATCTGCTGTTGCGCTGCGGCGAACTGTTTGTCGGTTTGCGCTTTCGCCTCGTCGATTTGTTTGGTTCCAGCGTCGAGTAGTTCCTGATGACGCGCTTTCTGGCGATTGGTTCGCACCGTGCCGTCGATGCGGTCAGCTACTTCGCTGACGGTGTCGTCGTACACGTCACTGAACGAGTCCTTGTCGGCGGCGCCTTTCACGAGAATGGTGACGGCCGTGTACATGCTGCCGGTCACACCGTCGGACGGCGCAAAGAACGTGTAGTCGCTGGTGGCGGAGGAACGGAATGCGTTCGTACCCGAATAGCCGTCTGGATTGGTGAGATCCTGCGGGTCAAGCACCACGCCCACAATAGTCAGTTCGGTGGGGGAAGCTCGGTGCCTGATTGTCCGATTCACCAGAATCGGTCACCCGTGCGGCACGTTTGCCATCCTGCGTGTCCGATTCTGCAGAATCGGACATCTGGGACCGTTTTCGCCCGTTTGGTTGTCCGATTCTGCAGAATCGGACACAGAAGAAGACGCCGAATCCTGCGGTGTCACCGTAATATGGTCGCCCTTTTTATATCCGGAATCCTTGATGAATTTGCGCGTCACCGCAATCTCACCGGACTTCTCCGGCATGCGTCCGCTCTGCAGATACGGCTGGTCAATGCCGTTCGTGCCGATCTCCTGCATGGTCACGGTTTTTTTGCCGTTCAAATCGACGGTCACGGTTTGCGAACGTTCGCCCTGCACTTTCGCAACACCGGAAATCTTACGGAGCTCGGCAATATCGTCATCGGTCAATCCGGCCGTCGACAACACCTGAATGTCGTGCAATCCTTGGGTGTCGAAAAAACGATCCGTCGCAAAGAAAAGCGTCTCGGCAACCCGCGTAAATGCCCGTAAGCACGGCGACGCCTAGCAACGAGATCAGTGCGATGGAGATGAATCGCTTCCACGCATGCAACCACATACGCACCATGTCTTTGATGAATGCCATGACGACCTCCAGCCCGTAGCGCTCAAGCAGCACCAACCATTGCTCCCAAAACCTTCATTTTATTGAACTATCGAACTATTGAACACTATGAAACCGAATCCACGCGCTACAGCTACAATCGGGGAAGACGCGCCATACCAAAAACCATAGGCGCGTCACCTACCACTACTGCCGAACGCAACATCGCCAAGATCGCAAACTTTTGCCGAATATTGCCGAATATTGCCGAGGCACCCAAGAAGAGGAAGCATTCATGAGCGACGCAACCGTTGCGAAGAAACCGCGCGAAACCGACGATGTGCCGGTTCCGCCGACGCTGCGCAAGTCTTTGAAGAATCGTCATATTCAATTGATCGCATTGGGCGGCGCGATCGGCACCGGCCTGTTCTATGGTTCCAGCGAGTCGATTCAGCTGGCGGGCCCGGCCATTCTGCTCGCCTATCTGATCGGCGGTCTGGCGATTTTCCTGATCGTGCGCGCCCTGTCCGAAATGGCGGTCGAGGATCCGAAGGCGGGCGCGTTCAGCTATTACGCCACGCAGTACTGGTCGAAGCGAGCCGGCTTTATTTCCGGCTGGAATTACTGGTTCAACTACGTGCTCGTGGCCATGGTGGAGTTGGCCGTGGTTGGCTCGTTCGTGAATTACTGGTTCCCGAGCATTCCGAAGTGGGTGTCGGCGGCGGTGTTCCTGGTGGCCATCGCGGCGCTGAATCTTATGGGCGTGAACAAGTTCGGCGAATTTGAATTCTGGTTCGCCATCATCAAGATCGTGGCCGTGCTTGCCATGATTTTCGGCGGTTTGTATGTGATCATCGCGAATGTGCCGACCACTTCGGGCATTCGCGCGTCGTTCGCCAACTGGTTTACCGTTGACGGCGGATTCCTGCCGCATGGCCTGATGTCTCGCAATGCGGACGGCACGTGGACCGGCCTGCTGATGGCGCTGGTCGTGGTGATGTTCAGCTTCGGCGGCACCGAGCTCATCGGCATCACCGCGGGCGAAACCGAAAATCCGCGCACCACCATCCCGAAGGCCACGAACGGCATTATCTGGCGTATTCTCGTGTTCTACATCTGCGCGCTCGGCGTGATTATGGCCGTGGTGCCGTGGAACACCATCGATGGCAAGTCCAGCCCGTTCGTGCAGATCTTCGATTCCGTGGGCATTCACGCGGCCGCCGGCATCCTCAACTTCGTGTGCCTGACCGCTGTGATGAGCGTCTACAACTCCGGCCTGTACGCCAACTCCCGCATGTTGTACTCGCTGGCCAAGCAGGGCAATGCGCCCGCGTATCTGGGCCGCCTGAACAAGCGCGGCGTTCCGGTCGGGGGTGTGATCACGTCGGCCATCATCATTGCGATCGCCGTGGTGGTGGTGTTCGTGTGGCCTGATTTCGCGTTCAATTATTTGATGTCGATTGCCACGATTGCCGCTGCGATTAATTGGATCATGATTATGCTTACGGAAATTAAGTTCCGTCGCGTTGTCGCCGCCGGCGACGGTCCGAATGATTTGAAGGGATTGAAGGGCCAGGAAGCACTTGACAAACTTGCGTTCAAGCTGCCGTTCGCCAAGGTGACGCCGTATGTGGTGATCGCGTTCATGCTGCTGGTCGTGGTGCTGATGTGCTTCTCCGCAAGCTATCGCATCGCAGTGGTCGCCGGCGTGATTTGGCTGGTCGTGCTGTTCACCGCCTATCAGATCACACAGAAGCGCGCCTGAAGTCGTAAGGCAACAATGCGCCCATGCCTCAAGCGAGGGGCACGGGCGCTTTTTGATTTCAGATTACGATTTCAGATTTCAGATTTTGATTTCCAATCCGCGATTCCCGGGCTGTTCTGGGGACTCGCGCCGTTCGACCTGTGGTACCTGTCGAAGCAGTCCGGCAACACCGTCGCAATCCTGTATGGCGTAACCCTTGCGGCGATCGCCGCGATCGGCTCGCTGCTCGCTTTCATCCTGCCCTTGTCGGGGCGCAGCAAATGCGCAATCGCAATTTTTTAATTCATCATCGCATTAACTCATCATCGCATCTTATTCCGCTGCCGGAGCGGGACCGGTCGAAGCGCGGGCACGCAATTCGTACGGCCCTTCCATCAGATGCCCCACACGCTCGCCGCCGATCAGCTTGAGCAGCAATCCGGCGGCCTGCTTACCGGTATCGACCACGTCACGGCCCATGGCGGTCAGGTTCGGATACGCCGCGGTGCACATGAGGGAATCATCCCACGACATGATGGAGATTTCCTCCGGTACTTTGATGCCTTGCGAAGCTGCCACGCCAAGGCCAGCCAACGCCATCACATCATTGTCGTAGATGATCGCCGTCGGATGCTCAGAGAACGCCAGCAGGCGCTTCGTGGCCTCGCGACCGGTTTCCGGCGTGTAGTCGGTGTGCAGGCAACGATAACGCATGCCCAGCTCGGAAGCGACGTCCGCAAAGGCGGAATCGCGAATATACGAGTGCGCAAGCGATTCGGGACCGCCGACGCGGGCGATCTGACGATGCCCGAGATCATACAGGTATCGCACCGCTCGGCGCACGGCATCGGCGTCGGCGCTTGACAGACTCGGCAGATTGCCAACCACGGAGGCATCGGCAATGGCAAGCACCGGCATCTCCTCATGCTCCTCAAGCAAGGCAACGCAAGGGTCTCCAAGCTCGACATTGACGAGCAGCATGGCGTCGACGTTGCCAGTAGCAACCAATCATCGATGATCGAAAGCTTTGCGTCCTCACCCACGGCCATGCGTACCAGCAGAGAATAATCGTATTTTTCCAGCTCGGCGCCAAGACCGGAAATAAGTTCCATCATGTAGGATTCGACGGAAAGCAGCTTCGGGTCGTAACCCAGCACTAGACCCACGCGCTGCGTCTTCGCCTTGGCCAGCGCCTGTGCCGCGCCATTCGGCTTCCATCCCAGTTCGTGTGCGACCTTCAACACTTTGTCTCGAGTCACATCGGAAACACCAGACTTGCCGTTGAGCGCATACGAAACGGCGCTACTAGAGACTCCCGAAGCCTTGGCAACGTCAAAAATCGTCACCTTGCTTTTTTGAATAGGCATGTCCGTGTCCTTCTTCTTAACTTAAATCGCAACTTAAACGGTTCATCTACATCGTACAGTAAAAGCGCCGACCAACCTCTTGAAAAGTCAGCGTTCACAACACTTTCGTTTCTTAAGGTTGGCGGCGCTTCAACTTATGTTTTTACTCAACCGAACACGTCAACTGAATTTTCAGTAGTCCTCTATCCACTCTTCTACCGCTTCAGTAGACGGCGTACTCGCGGAAACTCACCATTCGCGCTTCGGATCGTTGGCGGAACGCGGCACGTTGGCGGCTGCGAACGCACCCGGAGCGGCAAGCGCTGCGGCATCGGCAGTGGCGATATGCAGCACGACGCTTTCGCCCGGAAGCAGCGAGACCATGCCCTCGGCCACCGAAGCCTTCGCGTCGACCTTATCTGCCATGCAGAACAGGTCGCGCACGTAGCTCTTGGCTGTGACGGTAAGTTCCACGCCATCTTCCACGGCAACGGCCGCGGCACTGAGGGCGAGTTTCACGTAAAACATTTCTTGTATTCACGCAATGGTTGCGGCGCGGATGGCCATCCGCGCGTTCCGGAAGACGAACAGATGGCCGCCGAACTGACCGCATACCTGGAATCATTCGGCCCGGACCTCTGGCAATAGCCTATGCGCTCGCAGTGCAGCGCATTTTATTTGATTCGTTTCTGCGATTTTGGTGGCATAAATCGCAAAAACGTTGATTTTTCAACGATTTTTTATTTGACTGGTATTTGATTCGTATTTGGCTGACGTGCGATCAGCAGGACTTCAATCGCAATATAAAGCGTGCGATTGCAGCACACTATAAGCACAGCAATCGCACGCTATTCATCGTCAACTATCGACAATCATGTGACGCAGCCGTTCAACGCAACTATCTAACGTGATTATTCAGCGTGATCAGAGTCGGTGTGATCGGTCAGGTCCAGCTTGAATGGGTGAGCAGGCAGATTATTGTCATTAAACAACGGTGCCGGACCCCAGCTACGCCATGCGTAGCGCATCATCACCGGCGCTGGCACTTCCGGCGTGGCCAACGTAATCGTGCCGATACTGCGGCTGTTGATCGGAATACCGAATTCCGTGGCGTTGTAATCGACCACGTTGACCTTTGCGTTGACCAGATCGTCAATATCGCAATCCACGAAAATCGCGGCGTAGGCCGGATGGAACACACCATCGGCACCGGCAAGCTCGAAACCGGAACGTTCCGGCAGACGCACCAGCGAAGGCAGGCTCTTGGCGAACTCGTCACCAAAACTGTCGGGCGTAGTACCGCTGAAATGCAGGCCGTGCGCGTACCGGAAGAACAGGCGTACGCGGCCGCCTTCGTCGCAGCGGAAACCCAGCACAGTCGGCCCATACACCGGAATACGGCTCATACCATACACTTGGCGAAGCGCACAATTGCCTAGACGCTCGCCCGGTGTACGTTTATCAACCGGATGAATGTTGTTGTATTCGCCGCAATCCATAGTGCAGATGGCGAACACATTGTCGATGGACTGCGCGGCATCCCACTGGGCCTCGCGCAACACCGGCCACAGCATCGGATCGCCGTCACCCTCGTCGACCTTCTTGTCAATCCACTGCGGCAATTGCACGATCAGGAACGGCAGGCTTTCGCTCCACAGCGCACGCCATTCACCAATCATCATGCCCAGCAACTCACGGTAGGATCCGCAATACGGCTCGTCTTCCTCGCCCTGATACCATAGGAATCCCGCCAAGGAGTAAGGCACAATGCGCTCCAGCATGGCATGGAACGCGCCTGACGGACGCCACTGCGAGGTCGGCGTCATCGGCGGCGGCCACGGGCATTCGCCATACTGTTGGGTCAGCGTATCCCACGTCACATCAGGATCGTCTTCGCGGGCGGCTGCGATCGACGCATTCCACGTATCAGAACGCGACTGCCATTCGCCGTACTCCAAATCGAACTGTTCCTGCGTTTTACCTGCGATCGCCTGCTCATAGCGCGCAAGATAGCCGCGCCCGGATTCGCTGGAATTCAGTGCATCTTCGCTCGTCCAGCAACTGATCGACGTACCCCCGATATAACAGTCGATAATGCCGATCGGAAGGTCGGAATCAAGTTCATCACGCAGTTTTCGCGCAAAATAGTACGCTACCGCACTCATTACGCCACTATTTTCAGGCGATGATTCCTGCCAGCTTGCCGCATGTTCGGCGTTGCGATTGATCACACCGGTTTTCGGCACATTGTAGAAGCGCAGTAACGGATCGGCACAGTTATCGAGGGCTTCCTCGGCGTCTTCACTGTTGCGCAATTCAAGTTCCATATTGCTTTGACCGCCGGCCAGCCATACTTCGCCGATAAGCACGTCATAATATTCGATGAAATCGTTGCCTGCGGTGACGCGCAACGTGTAAGGGCCACCTTCGGGCTGTGCCGGCAGCATGACGCGCCACGGTGAAAAACCGTTCTTGATCTCTTTGGAGGCGTACGCATGCGCCTGCACGATCACGGAACCATCGAAATCGCGGATTTCCGCGGAAACCTCAAGTCCGGCGCAATCGGCATCAAGCGCGCCGAACACGGCGATGGGCTTGTTACGCTGCAACACCATATGCGAGGCGAAAATCGCGGCGACGTGCAGAACTCCTGACGTGCTACGGTCTTCGGTAGGTTCAGCCGACGTTGTCATTTCAGAAACCAGGTGCGGGACCAGTCGCAGTGACCATGACATCTCTTCCTATAGAAAAACCGTAAGAAACCGTACATATCTATCCTAGAACAATATGCGACAGAACATACAAAAAAGACCGCCACCCGTAAGGGCAGCGGTCTTGTAAAAGACTCAGCGATTAGCCGAATGAGCCACATCAGCCACGGGCGATCTTGCCGGTGAAGGTGGCCATATCAGCGTCGTCATCCTTGCCGTTGTTAGGAGAACATGGCGCGCAGCTTCGGACCGACGGTCTCGATGCGGACGTTGCCGTACTCTTCCTGCAGAGCCTTGAACTTCGGAGCGCCAGCGTCCCTGGTCCTCGATGAACTCCTTGGCGAAGGAGCCGTCCCTGGATGCGCTGCAGGTGGTACTGCATGCGCTCACGCACGTGCTCGTCGATGCAGGTGTTGGTGTAGTCGCCGTACTGGGCGGTGTCGGAGCAGGACCAGCGAGCCTTGTTCAGACCGCCCTCGTTCATGAGGTCGACGAGCATCTTCAACTCGTGGCAGACCTCGAAGTAGGCGATTTCAGGCTGGTAGCCGGCGTCGGTGAGGACCTCGAAGCCCATTTCAACAAGCTTGTTCACGCCGCCCATGAGCACATTCTGCTCGCCGAACAGATCGGTTTCGGTCTCTTCGGTGAAGGTGGTCTTGATGGCGCCTGCGCGCAGAGCGCCCAGAGCCTTGGCGTAAGCCAGGGTGATGTCCCAAGCGTCGCCGCGCGGATCCTGCTCCACGGCCACGACGACCGGAACGCCACGGCCGTTGGCGTACTCACGACGCACGATGTGGCCCGGGCCCTTCGGGGCGACCATGAACACCGGGTGGTCCTCGGACGGCTTGATGTAGCCGTAGTGGATGTTGAAGCCGTGAGCGAAAGCAACAGCTGCGCCCGGCTTGATGTTCGGCTCGATGTCATTGGCCCAGATGGTGCGCTGGTACTGATCCGGAGCCAGAATCATGATGATATCGGCCTCAGCAGCAGCTTCCGGAACGGACCTGACTTCCAGGCCCTGCTCCTTGGCGTGCTCGACGGACTTGGAGGTCGGACGCAGGCCAACGACGACGTCGACACCGGAATCGCGCAGGTTCAACGCATGAGCGTGACCCTGGGAACCGTAACCGATGATGGCAACCTTCTTGCCTTCGAGGACCGAGAGATCGCCGTCGTTCTCGTACCAGATTTGTGCAGCCATTGTACTTGGCACTCCTTTTATGTAGTGGGGTGAACGCCTCCCGGCGCTCGGGTTTCTACCATTCGCAGATGAATTCGCGTGTTTTTGTGCATGGATTTTGTCCTGCAAACTGGGGTCTATCCTACTCCCGCCCCTTCCTAAATAAGCATTGAGTCCACAAAGTGGGCCAACGCCTCAGCCGTGCGGCTCCCCGACAATCAGTACTGCGATCCCGCATACGAAATATCCCAGTCATAAAACAACACAGCAACAAAAAGAAGCCACCGCGGTGAGACGGTGGCTTCCAACACGTTTCGCGCATATTGCGCTACTACGTTATTCAGCGGCCCTTAACATGCAGCCGCTACAGCGAAATCACTGAACCTGGGTACGAGCGATCTTGCCGTTGAAGGACTCGGCCATATCGGCATCGGCGTCCGTCTGGTTGTTCCAAGAGAACATGGCGCGCAGCTTCGGACCAACGGTCTCCAGGTGCGGGTGGCTGTACTCTTCCTGCAGCTCCTTGAACTTCGGAGCGCCAGCGGCCTGATCATCCATGAACTCCTTGGCGAAGGAGCCGTCCTGAATGCGCTTGAGCTGGTACTGCATGCGCTTCTTGGTCTCTTCAGTGATGACGGTGGAGGTGTAATCGCCGTACTGAGCGGTGTCGGAGCAGCTCCAGCGAGCCTTGTTCAGACCACCCTCGTTGGCCAGATCCACCAGCATCTTCAGCTCGTGGAACACCTCGAAGTAGGCGATCTCCGGCTGGTAGCCAGCCTCGGTCAGCACATCGAAGCCCATATCGCACAGGTGGTTGATGCCACCCATGAGCACGTCCTGCTCACCGAACAGATCGGTTTCGGTCTCCTCGGTGAAGGTGGTCTTGATGGCGCCTGCGCGCAGAGCGCCCAGAGCCTTGGCGTAAGGCCAGGCACAGCGGCCAAGTCTTGCCATCCGGATCCTGCTCCACAGCCACAACGACCGGAACGCCACGGCCGGCGGCGTACTCACGACGCACGATGTGGCCCGGGCCCTTCGGGGCGACCATGAACACCGGATGATCCTCGGACGGCTTGATGTAGCCGTAGTGGATGTTGAAGCCGTGAGCGAAAGCCAGAGCAGCGCCCGGCTTCAGGTTCGGCTCAACGTCCTTCTTGTACACGGCGGCCTGGTACTGGTCAGGCAGCAGGATCATCACAACGTCGGCTTCGGCAACGGCCTCGGCAACAGGCTTGACCTCGAGGCCCTGCTCCTTGGCGTATTCCACGGACTTAGAGGTAGGACGCAGGCCGACGACGACATCCACACCGGAATCGCGCAGGTTCAGCGCGTGGGCGTGACCCTGGGAACCGTAACCGAGGATGGCCACCTTCTTGCCATCGAACACGGACAGATCGGCATCCTTCTCGTACCAGATAGTTGCTGCCATAATAGGCGCTCCTTTATTTTTCTTTTTATAGCGATTCGGGACTTGCATTCCCGAACAAACTCGCGATATTTAATTCTTGTTTCGGTTGTTCACAGCGGGCGATGGTTCCTAGGAGATTACTCCCCCGGATTGTGTCCGAGGAACCACCCCGCCTCTCCTGCGGAACTGTTTTAGTCCCGCTTTCTTTATATTGGTTGCTGACGTTCACATAGTGGTTATATTCGCGTCAAACGTTTTTAGTAAGGCTTCCGTCGATGTCATCTTGACACGTCGCTGAATAGCCGGTCAAACGGCACTTGGCGATTGATCACTTGGTGAAATCAACATCCTTAGTCTCCTTGCAGCTCAGCACCGCAACAAGGCAGCACACGGCCATCACGCCGAGGTACAGACCGACGGAGTGCACACCCCAGTGGTGGGACAGCCAAGTGGCGATGGTCGGCACGAATGCCGCGCCGACGATGGCGGCCAGGTTGTAGCCGATGCCGGAGCCGGAATAACGCACGTTGGCGTCGAACAGCTCCGGCAGGAACGCGCCGATCGGACCGAATGCGGTGCCCATCAACGCGAAGCCGATGCATAGGAACAGCAGGTTGGCGGCGAAGTTACGCTGGCCGACGACCGACGGATCAAGCAGGAACGGGAAGAGCAGCGCGAATGCCACGAGGCAGCAGGACGAGATGACGATCACGCGCTTGCGGCCGAATTTATCGGCGTTCACGCAGGAAATGACGATGAACGCGGCGAACACGCAGATGGCAAGCATCAGCATGAGCAGGTATTCACGATTGGTGAAACCAAGGTCTCCGCCGCCCTGCTCGACGGTTTTGGTGCCCCAAGCGAGGGACCAGGTTGCCAGCGTGTAGAACAGCGTGTAGGTGACGGCCACCAGGAACGTGGCTTGGATGACTTCCTTCCAGCTCTTCTTGAACACTTCGGTCAACGGGGACTTGACGACCTTCTTCTGCTCCCTGGGCCATGCGGAAGATCGGGGTCTCCTCCATCTGCACGCGCACCACAAGACCGACGATCACCAGCACTGCGGACAGCAGGAACGGCACACGCCAGCCCCATGCCAGCATCGCATCGTCATCGTTGAACGTTTCCAACAGGAAGTAGGTACCGTTCGACAGGAAGAAACCGATCGGAGCGCCCAATTCCGGGAAGGAGCCATACAGCGCGCGCTTGTCTTCCGGAGCGTTCTCGGTGGCCACCAAAGCGGCACCCGACCATTCGCCGCCCAGACCGATGCCCTGCACGAAACGGCACAGGCACAGCGCGGCGACAGCCACAATGCCCCACTGGCTGTAAGTCGGCAGGCAGCCGATCAGGAACGTGGCGATGCCCATGGTCAACAGCGAAACCACCAGCGTGGTCTTGCGGCCCATGCGGTCGCCGAAATGGCCGAACACCAGCGAGCCCAGCGGGCGGGCGATGAACGCGATGGCGAAAGTCAGCAGGCTGGCCAGCAATGCGACGGTCGGATTGGTGGTGTCTCCGAAGAACACCTTCGGGAAATAGTTCGCAGCGGCGGTGCCGTATGCGTAGAAGTCGTAGAACTCAATGGCGGTGCCGACCATGGAAGCGGCGATCACGGTTTTCACCGAATCGCGCACCATTGCCTGCGCTTTGCCAGCGGCTGCTTCGACTGCACTCATTGGATTACTCCTGTTACGTCTGTCATGCGTTACCGGCTCCCAACATGCGCCGATAACGTCTTTCTTCTATTCTCTTGTGTGCAGTCTTCATTTCGTTGCCTTACGCCTTGTGGGCGGCAACAAAAAGACCCCGCAGCATGCAGGGCCTTCAACGTGTGTGTTTCGCGCGCTTCAAACCCTGCCTCCGCTGGCGAGGGATTGAAGCTGTATTGCTCGAATCAGTCCGCCAACGAAAGCGGAATAATAATTCGTGCGGACAGCAGTACGCGTGCAACCATTCCGTTCATCGTGGCGAACCTCCTTTCGCAAAGTCTTGTATTCGGCGGATTATCCGCTCGAACTAAGCCGTAAAGATAAGCGCGTCCACTCGCCCTTTCTACTAAAGGTTCACTATGTGGACGCGCAATTTTGAATTTGATATTCGTTTCTCGGATTATCTCAGGTCATCCAAATCATTTCAGCAGCAACGTCAGCACGCCCGCAACAGCCATGCAACCGGCGGCAACAGCGAAAATCAGCAGATACTCGCCAGTCACCGCAATCGCAATCGCGCAAACGACAGCGCCAATCAACGAACCGAACGTATTCGCCAAACTGAACGCAGCCAACGAACGACCAACGGAACGTACATCCGGCAACGTCGCAAGATTCAACCCTTGGCTCACGCCGTCATACACCACATACGCGAAACCTGCAAACAGCGCATACAGCGCGACTGCCATCGCACTATCGATCGGCGTCAACGGAAGCACCACGGCAACCACAAACAACACGCAGGCGGCAATCGCGGGAATACGGGAATCCTTGAAAGCGCGGGCGATGCGGCCAAGCAGCAGCGCAGCCAACAGCGAGCCGACGAACGCGGCAACGGCCATCATCGACATAACCGCAGCCGCTCCGGACAAACCAAACATGGTGACCTGCGAAACATCACCCAAACCATCCTGTGCAAGATACCACTGGTAAATCGCAATGCCGGAAGTGGCTGCGATGGCAAACATGCGCGCGGCAAACGCAATGAAGAACTTCGGAGCGCCCTTCGGCGGACGATACTGCGAAAAATAATCGCCCTTCTTCACACCCTCACGAGGCAAATAGCTGCTGGAACCCTCAAACGGCAACACCAGCAACGTAGCCACACCAGCCACCACCAAGCACAACGCAAACACCATCATGGCGAAACGCGTGGTGCCATCCCAACCGGAATCGTCGGCGGCCCACGTAATCGAAACGGCCGCGATAATGCCCAACACCTGGCCGGACGCCTGGCCAACGCCACGCCACGCGTCCGCACGATCACGGAACTTATCAGGCACGCGCTCACCGAAAGCGGCCGCCAGCGGCATCGATACCATCGCATGTCCGATCAGCGTAAACAGCCAGAACACGATGACCAACGGCATGAAATCGCATGCGGAAAGAATCGCCACCGACGTGGCGGTCAGCACCGTGCCGGCGATGATCCACGGGGTGCGGCGGCCCAGCGGGCAGTACGAATGGTCGGACCCGACGGAAATCCACGCGTTCATCAGGAACGTCAACAGCGTTCCGACGACGCTGAGCAGCGCCAGATCGGTGACGCGGTCGGTGCCGGAAAGACGGCTGATGGTCTGCGGAATGAGCACAGAGTTGAGCGCGGCCATCGGCGCGGTGAACAGCAGCGCACCAAGCGCGAAGCCGGCGGTGAGACGATGCACCTGCGGTTTGGTGGGCGTGGTGCCGTCGGGCGCGGTCATCGGATCGCGCAAGTCAAGGAACGACGATTCGAGGTTCGGCACAGCGGCGTCGAGATGGGCGAACGCAGTCAGCGGGGAGCCGCCTTCCGTGTTGATGAGGGTCTGCTGCACTTCCGGGCGCTCGTTGAAGCCTCCCGGGCACGCGCGGATTCTGCTGTACGGCCAAGCGCTTCAGGGCCGCTTTGGTCTCTTCGGTCAGCGTTTTTTCGTAATCGGGACGGTCATCGATACCGGGGCGCACGAACACCTGGCCCGGCAGCGGCTGCGGCTGCATTGGAGTCTGCTGCTCACCTGCATTATGTTGATTATCTTCAGTCATCTCTTGTTTCTATTCCTGTTTTTCCTGTTTTGTATCGTCGCTTCTCGTTCTTGCTTCTATTTCGTTGCTCGTTTCGAAATGTCACACGATATTCAGCACATATGAAAAATCGCCCGGACGCACTGCACCAGTGCATTCGAGCGATTCTTTCGGCGAAATCAACCATATCAATACGTCCTGTCAGACAGCAGAAACATGCGATGGCAAATCTCAATATCGATATCGCATAAGAAAAGCCCGGATGCGATTATCGCTTCGCATCCGGACCGGTTGTGTGAGTCTCATGCGCAACGATATTGCGGCAACGTAGCGCCCATCAAAACCAGCAGCGGAATCATATAAATGAAAAACCGCGCATACAGCACAGCAGCGTAAGCACGTTGAGAATAATCAGATCGAACAGCACGCCCATAATGGCGAAAACATGTTGTCTTGATCGAAAAGCTTTGACATCTTTTGACATAAGCTCACCTTACCCGTTTTTGCTGGGATTTCAGCTGATTCCCGGGGAAAATTGTTTTCCCGATAAGACGATTTCTCGGAAAAACGAAAATGCGAATCGTCCTTCCTGAAGGAGAGGTGACAGGAAGGACGATTACAGATTTATGGATTTATGCGCGGTCAGGCAGCGACCGGATCAGGCGAAGCTGAATCAGGCCACGACCGGCGGATTGGCGATCAGATCGTCCGTGCGGTGCTCACCGGCGGCATCACGCCATTCGAGCGTGGCGACGGACGCGGTGTTCTCCACACCAAGACCGCGACCCGGCTCGAATGTGAGCGTAGCCTCGGTAGTTGCGCCCTTCCACGTGAAGCTGATGGACGTGTCACCGTCGGCGCTGTACGAGAAGGTTCCGTCGAACGCGTCAAGCTCATTGCGGAACTTGGCGAGCGCATTCAACGCCTTCACCACCGGACGCTGCAGATTCTCATCAATCTCAGCAGTGGAATAGTAGTGACGATTGATATCGCGGCCATTGTTGGTCTTGCGCAGCAGCTCCATGTCGTTCTTGCCGGCAAGCGCGCCAACATAGTAGACCTGCGGAACGCCTGGCAGGAAGAACTGCACTGCGCGAGCCGCAATATAGTGCTGATCGTTGCATCCCAGCGCCGAATAGTAGGTGCTGTTGACCTGATACAGATCAAGATTGGACGCGGCAGCGCCGGTAGCGGCCTGCGATTCGCCGTGCGTGTTCGCGTGAATGGTGTTGACGAGATTGTCAACGTCCTCATCAGGCACGAGCCCCTTGAGCGAACGATCCAACTGGTCGGAACCAATATCGATCACTCCGATGCCATCATGCGTATCGAGTACGGTGACGGCATTGTTCGGACGGATGTCGGTCCAATGCGCGACCGGCTCAACGTGACCGGTGTTCAACGAATGCAGCAGCAGCGGCGGAAGCGCGAAATCGTAGACGCGATCGACCTTCGATGCAATCTCAACCTGCTTCTTGTAGTAGGAATGCACTTCGATGAGGATTTCCAGACCGCGCTTGACACCCTCTTCACGCAGGCGGGAGATGAGCTTGAACGTCTTCGGAGTCATGAAGCAGCTCGTGCCAGCTTCCTTAGCGCCGTAGCCGACGGCGTCG